>ERZ773183.232-NODE-232-length-72223-cov-7.205687_pt1 | contig 72223 bp, 60 predicted proteins | sample MGYA00580532_ERZ773183 | MGnify/ENA primary metagenome ERZ773183 (study PRJEB29015, sample SAMEA2737791) | human gut metagenome | biome: human gut; feature: human-associated habitat; material: faeces | place: China | collected 2012 ...
CCTGAACAAGAAGCCTTATCTATTGTTTCCTTCAAGGACTGAGAGGCCGCTTCCCCGTTAATAAATTAAATCCCAATTCAATTCCTTGCAGTTCCTTCTGCATCTCCCGAAAGAATTCCGACGTATGCCACCCATCCATCGCCGCATGGGCAATCGTAAGCGTCAGCGGAAGTGTCAGTTTCCCGTTATCTTCTGTGTATTTACCGAATGTAATGATCGGAAACAGCGGCACATGATCAGATGCTGTTGATGCCGCATATCCGGTGTAATCCAGCCATGGCACGCAGGAAATACAGTAAAAGTTCACCGGCTGTCCGGCTTTTGCCTTGATGCCTCTGACCTTCTTTGCAGCTTCTATGTCCGCTTCTATTCTCTTATAGAAAGTCGCAAAGTCATCATCGTATTTGCTCCAGCAGTCAGAAAATGTGTGATCTTCTTTGTGGAAGATCGTATAATTCGGGTGTATCACATCCCACACTCCCGGATTGCCTTTTTCATCCGTCATCATCTTCATAAATGGCAAGCGGTTCACAACATTTGACGTACACCAGATAAAGGCTGCATAGAAATGCACCCCCAAGCGGTCACATTCTGCTCTTAATCTTGTTACATCCAGGCGCGCTGTCATGCTGTAGTTTACTTTTAGTTTTTCGGTATAATACTTGTAGTGATCCTGTCGCGGCCAGGTTGACTGATCGATTTTTCTATATGATGGAAGACTCATAATGTCACCTCTTATTTCTTATTTCACCCCAGAAAGATTCCCCATCTCCCCGGTAGGTACTTCCAAGAGCTTCCGCGATCGTCGCCGCCATATCTGCAAACCCTTTTCTGGTATGCAGGTTTATTCCCTCTTTGATCTCTTTTCCATATATGAGGCAAGGCACATATTCCCTCGTATGATCTGTTCCGGTATATCCGGGATCACAGCCATGGTCTGCCGTGATCATCAGCATATCATCATCCCGCATATTCGCAAGGAACTCTCCCAGCTGTTCATCAAATTGCGTCAATGCTCCTGCATATCCTGCAATATCACGCCGGTGTCCATAGATCATATCCCCATCTACTAAGTTCACATAGCAAAGTCCGTCGAACTCTTTTTTCTGTATCTCGATCGTCTTTTCCATATTCTTTTTATTTCCCTGATTCGGGTAGGTCTCCGTCACTCCCTGCCCTTCAAAGATATCATAGATCTTTCCGACACCGATCACATCTTTTCCTTCTGCTTTTAATGCATCCAACACCGTCTGTCTCGGCGGTGCCAGTGAAAAGTCATGCCGTCTGATTGTCCGTTCGTAATTTGGCCATGTTCCGATGAATGGTCTTGCGATCACTCTTCCGACTCCGAGATCTCCAGTCAGCATCTCTCTGGCAATCTTACAGTATTCATATAACTGCTCTACCGGAATTATCTCCTCGTGCGCTGCAATCTGGCATACACTGTCCGCAGATGTATACACGATCAGCGCTCCTGTCTCTTCCTGCTCCCGGCCATAATCATGAATGACCTGTGTCCCCGAATACGGCAGATTACACAGAATCTTTCTTCCCGTCCTTTTTGAAAATTCCTCTATGAATACTTTCGGAAATCCGTCCGGGAATTTCGGAAGTGGATCCGGTGTTACGATACCCGCCATTTCCCAGTGTCCGGTCGTCGTATCCTTTCCACATGATAATTCCTGCATTTTTGCAAAACTTCCGGTCGGATTCTCTGTACTTTTTGCATATTCCATACCATCAATCTGGTAGATTCCTATCTTTTCCATATTCGGAATATGAAGTTTCCCGCTGTCATAGCAACTCTTCCATGTATTACTTCCGACATCACCAAATTGCTCCGCATCCGGTGCTTCCCCGATGCCGGCACTGTCCAATACAATCCAGAAAATACGTTTCATAGAATCAGTCCTTTCGGTCTTTTTCTTTTATTATAAGTCTATATAAGAAGACTGTGCAAGATACATGAATCCATAATTTGTTATTCTCACTAATAAAATCGCGCCTTTAAATTATCCATTAGTAAGTAAATATATATTGTATTTTTCGTTGTTAATTGTTATAATCATATCACGGGTGCTACCAAAACGGTAGGCGGTTAGTCCTTCTGCAGAGGGACTGTGCCCCTCTGATTACATAGAAACCTGAAAAGGAATTCACTGGAAAGGAGGGCTAAGCCAATGAGTATTATGGATTTTTTAGCTATCATCAGTTTCGGCTTATCATGCTTCAGCATCGGATACACTATTGGTAAGGATAATCATAAGACACAAAAATAGCCGCCCACAGTCTGGTAAACTAAGCGACTATTTTTACTAAATTATTATCGGGCTAACTGTCTATCGGTAGCACTCTTTTTCTATAACTATACTAACATCATCTTATGAATATGTCAAAAGATTTTTCAACAATAAATCTACTCCACTACTGATTTTCTTACATTCACTTTCGTACGTTCTTCCCTGTCGAAGAATTTCTTAGTTTCACTGATAACCACTTTTCGAAGTCCAAGTAATGCAATCAGGTTCGGAATGATCATCAGCGCATTGGTGATATCTGCCATCAGCCAGATTGGTTCCAGTGTCAGGAACGGCGCTGTTGCAATTGCCAGGATATAAACGATCTTAAAAATCTTGATACTTCCTGTCTTTCCGGTGAGATACAGCACACATCTTTCTCCATAATAGTTCCATCCGAGGATCGTAGTAAATGAGAAGAAGATAATTCCTACTGCTACCAGATACATACCAATATTAAATGGAAGTCCGGCATTATATGCCTTTGTAACCAGAACACTTCCGCTTAAATCAGTCTTATCAAGCAGACCACTTGAGATTACAACCAGTCCTGTCATAGAACATGTCAGAATTGTGGTAAAGAATACACTTGTCATAGAGATCAGTCCCTGTTTTACACAGGAATCGGTCTTTGCTGCTGCCGCAACGATCGGTGAGCTTCCCAGACCAGCCTCATTGGTATACACACCTCTTGCCACACCGGTTCTCATAGCTGTCATGAAAGAGATCACAGCCGTTCCTGCTGCTCCTCCAAGTGCAGATTCCTTAGAAAATGCACATGAGAATATCTCTGCAAACGCTCCCGGAATTGCCGAACGGTTCACGATCAGGATCACCATAGAGCCACCGATAAAAGAGATTGCCATGAATGGAACGACAAACTGTGCAACTTTTGAGATTGCCTGAATTCCGCCAAGTGTTACAACTGCTGTTAATACAGTAACAATAATTCCGATAAAAATGACCGGAATATGGAAAGAATCATGCACAGACTCTGTAATTGCATTGACCTGTGGGAATGTACCGCAACCGAGAAGTGCGGTTACAACTCCGAAAAATGCAAAGATTTTTGCCAGCCATTTGAACTTCTCTCCCATTCCATTCTGGATATAGTACATCGGTCCTCCGGCAATTTCACCTTTTTCGTCTTTTACACGGAATTTTACAGCCAGAAGTGCTTCGGAATATTTTGTCGTCATTCCAAGAAGCGCTGATACCCACATCCAGAACATCGCTCCGGGTCCGCCGATACGAAGAGCTGTTGCCACACCTACGATACTTCCGGTTCCGATATCGGCAGCCAGTGTTGTGCAAAGTGTTGCAAACGGAGATACATCGCCTGCCCCTTCTTCTTTTTCAAAAATACTTTTCAGTGCCCTTGGAAATTTACATATCTGTATTCCTCGTAATTTATATGTAAAATACAGACCAGTTCCCATCAGAAGCACCAATGTCGGCGGTCCCCAGACAAATGTCTGAATTGTTTCCAGTAACTTCATAAATGTTTCCATTTTTTTCCTCCCAGTTGTTAAATTCCTGTCAATAAATAGTCATTTTTTTGGCAACGGATGAATGCATCCGTTGCCGTTATGAAAAGTTTATCAGTTACATTTTTAGCTGTTATATTTTTCTTTATCCAACTCTTTTTCTTTCGCATTTACGATTACGTTTACTGTGGCATCACCGATAACGTTCAGTGGCAGGAGTGCCATTTCTACCGGACGGTTGATTGCAACAACCAATGCGTAAGCGATCATACATGCATCAGATGTCCATCCAAGTCCTGAAAGGATCGTTACAATCAGTGTGGTACCTGCGATTGGAATAGCAGGACATCCCATAGCTGCACAGATTGATAAGAATGCGATCGTTGCGAGGTTGGCAGGTGTTACATCAATTCCTGCACTCGTTGCAATAAATGTTGCTGCGAACATATGCATAACGGTTGTTCCGTTCATATTGATCGTCATACCTGTCGGTAATACAAAGCTTGTAATCTCTTCGCTGCATCCAAGTTCATCAATACATGTCCTTGTATTGAGCGGCAGACATGCTGCTGATGAGTTTGTTGAAAATCCGAACACACCGACCTTCGCAATTTTCTTGATGAACTTTATTGGATTCATCTTTGTTGTTACCCAGATACCGATAGGATAAATTGTAACAACCAATACGAATAAGGTTACCATTGCAGCTACGATATAAGCAGCAGCCGGTGCAAGGTACTCTGTTCCGTAAATTGCAAATGTTCTTGAGATCAGGCAGAAAATTGCAATCGGACCAACTTTGTTAATTAAGAATGTAAGGTATAACTGAATGATTTCGTTGACACTTTCCAGCACTTTCTTCAGTGGGTCAGCTTTTTCTCCCAGTGCATTCATGCAAAGTCCAATGATAATTGCTACTACTACAACTGCCAAAATACTGTTGTTGCTGCTAAATGCGGCAGCAATATTGGACGGTACTGCATTTACGATTGTTGCCAGTGGGTTAAATGCATCCAGTGTTGCTGCATCTGTAACTGCCTCACTTGGAAGTGTTACGTTGAAAAATCCTGCTGATTTTACCGCATATGCAACGATACCTGCTAAGAATGCACCACATACATAGAACAGAAAGAATCCGATCAGTGTACGTCCTGCAATTCTTCCAAGCTTTGTGGAACTTGAAATACTGCACATCGCAAGGCTGAGGGATACTAATACAAGTGGTACAATCGCAAGCTGTAATCCTCTCATAAATAACTGGCCTATAATGTAGAAAAGACCAATTGCACTAACACCATCTTCTGCTGTAATGTCCTGGAACAGGATCTTGTTGAGTATCGTCCATGCACCCTCATTACCAGAAGAGATCAACTGCTCTCTTAATAAAAGAAAAGCAATTCCCACCAACAGGCCGCCGACAAGAGCGATCATCATTTTCTTTACAACCGACATTGGCTGTTTTTTCGTTGTGTTACTCATTGTTGTTCTACTCCTTTTCCTTTTTGTTTTCATTAGAATTTACTAATTTTTTCTATAAACCGCGCGTTTATTTATGAACTACATACAATGTAACATGGATGCGGTCGTAAGTAAAATTAATTATTTGTCTATAAAATATCAATATCTTTTATATTATCAAATATTAATATCGTTAATATTATACAGCAACATTATTCATTTCTCTTTTCACAACAACATTGATATAATAAAGACAACCAATAGATTCAAGCCAATAAGGAGGAAAAATTATGGCTACTAAATATGGGGAATTATTTTCAGATGAATATCAGAAAAGCTTAAAAGAACAGTTTTGTTATGCCGATACAGATCCGGATTATGGAGACCGGCTCTTCTTTGAGAACTCCGGCGGATCTCTCAGACTCAGAGCTGCTGTAGAAGCCAAAGCCGGACTGGAAGAATATCCAGACTGTCCGGAACGTGTACGTGGAAAAGGATATGATCTTTCTTATTATGTAAGTGAAGGAACAAAAGAAATCCTTGAAGTTGTGTTTGGTGCAAAGAGTGGTGCTCTTATCACTGAACTTTCTGCTTCCCAGACAATGTTCCATGCTGTCGGAACAATCATGGAAAACGTTAAATGGGGAAAAAATGCAGTTACATCTGCACTGGAACATCCGTCTGCTCATGATGCGGTAGAATACTACTGTAAGCAGACAGGAAGAGAATTCCGTGAAGTTCCTGCAAATCAGACAACCGGTGGTCTTGATCCTGATACGATTATGCAGTACGTAGACAAAGACACCGTTTTATTAAGCATCATGGCTGCTTCCAACATTTCCGGAAATATCATGGATATCAAGGAAATTGCAAGACGTGCCAAAGAGATCAATCCTGACATCTACATTGTAAGTGACGCAGTACAGCATGCACCACATGCCGTTATAGATGTTGAAGACTGGGGTGTAGATGTATCCAACTTCGCACCTTACAAATTCTTTGGTGTACGTGGATGTGGATACTGTTATGTATCTGACCGTGTTGCGAGCATGACGCACAGAAAACTCACATGTAAAGCTCCTGATGTATGGGCTCTCGGAACTCCTACACCTGGTAACTTCGCATCTATGATGGCAGTCATCGATTATGTATGCGATATTGCAAAACATTTCCTTGGAGACAAAGCTGAAGGAATGAGCAAACGTGAGCTCTATGTAGAAGGTATGAACAGAATCCATCTGCAGGAAAGAGGACTTCTCTACCGTATGCTGGAAGGAACAGAAGATGTTCCTGGTCTTCGTCATATTCCTGATGTTGAAGTATATGTAGACATGGAAGACCTTACATACAAAGATCTGATCATTGCTATGGGTATCAAGGGTATTGAATATGCAGACTGTGCTCAGAAATATATGGAACACGGCGTGACGATCTTCGAACGTGTGAAGAGCAGCCCTTATTCAAAACGTATCGTAGAAACACTCGGACTTGACGGAGCACTCCGTGTATCTCCTCTTCACTGCCATGGCAGAGATGACGTAGACAAGTTCTTAAAGATCACAAAGGACATTGCAGAAGGGAAATAACCCCCATTCCTCATCTTTTGAATAGCGAGAAGCTGTTATCTGGCAGCTTCTCTTTTTGTATATAAATATCTGGGAAGTGTACCAAAGAAAGCCTTTCACAGAGTTTTGATAACTCTGTGAAAGGCTTTCCTTTATCATATTTATTCTATTTGTTTACCTGGTTTGCTGTATTTCCCTCAAGGAAGGCTTTAATATTATCTACTGTGATATCCATGATTCTCTGTCTTGATGCCTGAGCTGCCCATGAAATATGTGGAGTGATGATACAGTTCTTAGCTGTTAACAGTGGATTATCGCCTTTGATCGGCTCTGTAGACACAACATCAAGTCCTGCTGCGTATACCTTACCACTGTTCAGTGCATCTGCCAGATCCTGCTCTACAACAAGCTGTCCACGGCTGTTATTGATGAGGATTACACCGTCTTTCATCTTGGCAATGTTCTCTTTGTTGATTATTCCTTCTGTAGCCGGGAATAACGGGCAGTGAAGGAAGATCACATCAGAACGGGCAAATAACTCATCTAATGACACATATTCAGCCAGTTTCTTTCCTGCTTCGCTTTCATGTGCATCATATGCGATTACTTCCATGTCTAATGCATTCAGAAGTTTTGCTGTAGCCTGTCCGATTCTTCCAAGTCCGATGATTCCGGCTGTCTTTCCATAGAGCTCGATCATTGGGTAATCCCAGAAGCACCAGTCAGGATTGTTCTCCCATTTTCCTTCTTTTACACATTCGTCGTGATGTCCGTAATGTGAACAGATTTCAAGGAGAAGTCCGAGTGCATACTGTCCTACGATCTGTGTTCCGTATGTAGGTACATTTACCACCGGAATGCCTTTTTCTTTTGCGTACGCATAATCAACAACATTATATCCTGTTGCAAGAACAGCAATCAGTTTGATATTTTCACATTTATCCATTGTTTCTCTGGAAACAGGTGTTTTGTTGATCACTACGATCTCTGCATCCCCGATACGCTCTGCAATCAATGGTGACTCTTCATAAGAAGTTCTGTCATAGACTTCTACTTCTCCTAATTCTTTTAATGCGTCCCAGCTTAAATCTCCAGGATTCTCTGTGTAACCGTCTAATACTACAATTTTCATAACATTTCTTACCTTTCTCTTTTATTAGCATTTTGTTTTATTTCATTTCCATGTGCAATCCTGCATGATCATCACTTGAATGACCACTTACGCATTCAGCTTTTCATCCAGTGCCTTAATCGACTCCAGCTCTCTGATATAAAGATCCTGGGCCAGATCCAGACTTACATTGACAAAACGTACTTTCTGTCCCGGCTGTGCCTGTGCGATCTTTGCAAGATCCACGGAAATTACTGTTCCTATCTTGGCATATCCTCCGGTGCTCTGTCTGTCCGATAACATGATGATCGGCTTTCCATTTGTTGGCACCTGGATGGATCCGACGGAAATACCATCTGTATTGATATTACCATCCCCGACATGTTCAATCGGCTCCCGTTCGATACGACAGCCCATACGGTCAAATTCATTGGTGATCACACCACTGTTCCAAAAGAAGCTCTTTACCCCTGCTTCTGTAAATTCATCGTCCTGTGGTCCCAGTACCACACGAAGAACAATCTCTTTCTTTGGATATACACTTGCCGGTACTTTTCTTGCTTCCATATTCGGAAGTATCGTCTTCGCTGAGACAAATCCAATCTCATCACCTTTTTCAAGTTTTCGTCCCTTTACTCCTCCAAGATGATTACGAAGCAGTGTTGATTTACTTCCCATCACGATCGGAATATCCAGGCCTCCTGCAAATGCAATATATCCACGGCATCCATTTCTTGCTCCTGCAAAGGAAAGCGTCTGCCCTTCTTTCACCAGAACTGCCCGATACATCGGGAATTCATTGCCGTCAAGCATCGGAGTCAGATCTCCGCCCGTCACTGCAACGATATTATCACTGGTAAACTTTAATGTCGGACCGATAAATGTCATCTCCAGTGCGCCTTCTCCCATATCGTTTCCTACCAGTATATTGGCGATGTGAAACGAATGATTATCCATGGCTCCTGAGGTAGATACTCCGAATGCCTGATATCCGAATCTTCCTTCATCCTGTACAGTCGTCAGGATTCCACCATTTTCAACTATTATTCCCATATCATGACCTCCGATTCTATGCGTTACCTTCCGGTGTATATGTCTTCACCTTATATGTACCTTTTTTCACATCTCTGCGGATCTTGTCGTATTCCGACTTCGTTACCGGCACATGTTTTACCCAGTCACCGGCATGTACCAGGAATGGATCTTCGTTATCAAAGTTACAGATATCCAGCGGCGTGCTTCCGATAATATTCCATCCGCATGGCTGTTCAAATGGAATAAAATCTGACAGATTCTGCTGTACAACAATGGATCTTGCCGGGATCTTTACTCTCGGTGATTCTCTTCTCTTGAATCCGAACGGCTCATCAAATCTTGCCATATACGGGTGTCCCGGTGCAAATCCCAGCATATATACATAGTATTCATGTTCGGAATGCTTTCTTATGATCTCTTCTACGGTTGTATGCTCCAGCTCTGCACAATATTCCAGGTCCGGACCTGTCTCGCCACCATAGTATACCGGCACTTCTTTTACTACTTTCTTCTTATTACTGTTGTCGACTGCATGCATATTACCAAGTCTTTTCTCCAGTTCTTTCACCAGTTTCCCATACCGGATCACTTCCGGACGGTAGTGAATGATGAGTGCACAGTATGTAGGAACTGTCTCGATCATGCCTTCGATCGGATCTTCTTTCAAATTCTCATCCAGCATACGTACTTTTGCATTCGTCTCAAGGCAGATTGTTTTCCCAAACTCTACGGAAACCGCCCGGTCTCCCGCTGTAAGAAATCTTACCTCCATTTTCATACCTCCATTTTGTATGGAGAAAGGTCTGTCCCATGTTCTGACAGACCTTTCTGCATATCATTTCTTATCGTTCGTCACTTTAGATTCATTATAACATATACTAATATTTCTAATATACAATTATCTGCTAGTCCACAAATTCGAATCCAACTTTTTTCAGGGAATCCTGTACCCATGGGCGAGGCCATTCACCACGATTTATAATTCCGTCCAGCTGATTTTCTTCCCCTTCATGATAAGCTTTTGCAATTTTAGCAAGCTCTTCCGCATTCTTTGGATCTATTGCGATCAGTCCATCGGAATCACCAACAAGGATATCTCCCGGATTGATAATAATTCCTCCAAAGGAAACTGGGAAATTCATCTCTCCAGGACCGTTCTTATACGGTCCGTTTGGTGTAATCCCCTTTGCATACACAGGAAAGTCCATCTGGCTGAGTGTATAGCTGTCACGCACACACCCGTCAATGATGATACCTGCAAGTCCACGCTTCTTTGCGTAATTGCTCATAATCTCACCACATAGTGCACGGCTCATACTTCCTTTGTTTGCAAGTACAATAACGTCTCCAGGCTGTGCCATATCAAGTGCTGCATGGAACAGAAGGTTATCTCCTGCCGGTGCGTTTACTGTGAATGCCGTTCCAAGAAGACGTGCCTTAGGATTTAATGGAAAAATACTCGCATCTACCGCTGCGATCCTTCCGCAATTATCGTCAATATTAGCAACCGGAATTCCACGGAATGCCTCAACTAACTCCTTTGCCGGTCTTTCAAAATTCCTTCTGATTCTACATCCTGCTGACATATAAAAACCTCTTTTCCTTTTTTCTGATTTCATCATAGCACACAAGTTACTGATTGAAAAACGAATAATTTCTCTGTATAATATAAACAACTTTTATATTCATAATGACTACAAACTATGAAATATAAATAACAAATGAACGAGGAGGAATAGCATGAATCTCGCTGAAATTGAAACATTTTTAACGATTGTCAATACCAAAAGTATTACCAAAACCGCAGATCTCTTATTTCTTTCCCAGCCTACGGTAAGCCACCGCTTAACTTCTCTGGAAAACGAGCTCGGATTTTCTCTGGTTATCCGCAACAAGGGCCACAAGCAGGTCGAGCTCACACCAAAGGGAATGGATTTTATCATCCTCGCCGAACGCTGGATGTCTCTTTGGAAAGAAACACTTGAACTACAGCATAATCAGGAACAGTTGCTGCTGAATATCGGCTGTACCGACAGTCTGAACATTGCCGTATTTGTCCCGCTGTATGACAAGATCCTTATAGATTATCCACATCTGGATCTGAGCATTCAGTCACATCATTCTTCTGAATTATACGGTATGCTCAGTGAACATAATATAGATATAGGCTTTGTATATCACCAGCTTCATTACAAAAACATTATTTCAGAAAAATTATTTGAAGAAAAACTTTATCTTTTACAATCCGAACATCCGGTTGTTGAGAAACCAATCGTACACACAGATGAACTGGATTCAACAAAAGAATTGTTCTTAAGCTGGGATGATAATTTTCAAATCTGGCACGACCGCTGGCTTTCTTCTGTATCCAGACCACATATTTCTGCAGATACGATCACACTGCTCGATCGTCTCTGGAAAAATGCAGATACCTGGATGATTGCACCGGAATCCGTCATCCATGAACTTTCCCGGTACCGCAAAGTATATGTGAGCGAGCTGAAGAATCCTGCTCCAAACCGCATCTGCTATAAGATCAAGCACAAATATCCAAAAACTACCAGCAAACGTGCTGTTGAGCTTTTTGAAGAGATTCTGGAACAGTTTCTTCATCTTGAACGCAAGGAGATCCCGATTGGTGAAATATGGGGCGGACGGTAACTGTATCCATATTTTCCTGTTTCATTGAAAAAGCAGTATCTGACGGACAGATGCTGCTTTTTCATTTTGGATACGTTATACAATATTAATTGGTAGTGTCAAATTAATTTTTCTATTTTTATCTGGCTTTCAGTTCTGCAACTGCTTCTCTGATTCTCTTAGCTGCTTCCTGAAGGTCTTCATAACTGCATGCATAAGAAATTCTCAGATATCCTTCCCCTTCAGATCCAAATGCCGATCCTGGAACCAGTGCTACTTTGGCATGTTCAAGTAGATATTCTGCACCTTCCATAGATGTCATTCCCAGACTCTTTACATTTACAAAAATGTAGAATGCTCCCTGTGGGTTATTGCAGCTGATACCATCAATATCATTCAATGCTTTTACCATGAAGTCTTTTCTTCTCTGATACTCCTGCCTCATTACTTCTACATCATCTGCACATTCATTCAGTGCGACGATTGCTGCATCCTGTACAAATGAAGAAGCACATGTGATCGTATACTGATGTACTCTGACACATGCAGAGATAATACCTGCCGGAGCACACATATATCCCAAGCGCCATCCGGTCATAGAATATGCTTTTGAGAATCCTCCAAGTGTGATCGTTCTCTCTTTCATCCCCGGGATGGAAGCGATGCTGACATGCTCTGCTCCATCATACACCAGTTGACTGTAAATCTCATCCGATACGACCAGAAGATCATTACGGATTGCGATCTCACTTAATTTTTCCAGTGTTTTTCTTGAAAAGATACCACCGGTCGGGTTGCTTGGATTAACCACTACGATCATCTTGGTTTTCTCAGTAATCTTAGATTCCAGTTCTTCAAAATCTATCTGATAATCATTTTCTTCTTTCAGGCTGTAAGTAACCGGAGTTGCTCCCAGTGAGAACGGTACATGAATGTAGTTCAGCCATACCGGATTCGGAACCAGCACTTCATCGCCTTCTTCCAGAAATGCTGCCATAGACGCATACGTTGCCTCGCCGACACCGACTGTTACAAGAACTTCCGATGCTTCATAATTCACATTGTGATGTTCATTTTCCCATTTTGCGATTTCTTTCCGGAGTGCAGGAGTTCCATAATTGGATGTATAAAATACATGTCCCGCATTCAGGCTCTCATACGCTGCATCCTTGATCTTTTTCGGTGTATCAAAGTCCGGACGTCCAATCTCCAGATGAATGACTTTCTCTCCTGCCTGCTGCATCTTTGTTGCCTTTTCCATAACTGCTCTGATTCCGGAGAATGGAAGGTATTCCATTCTTTTTGCTGTTTTGTATTCCATGCCTGTTCCTCCTGCTGAAAATGATTATCTGTTTGTCCCTATACTATATTTTATAAGTGTCTGATCTCGATGCCTTCTTCCGTGAATTTCTCACGTATCTTCTGAACGAATGCCAGCGCTTTCGGTCCGTCACCGTGAACACAAAGAGTATCTCCTTTGATATCCAGTTCTTTCCCAGTGATAGAAGTAACCTTTCCTTCTTTGATCATCTTCACACATCTCTGGATTGCAATGTCTTCATCTGTGATCATAGCCCCTTCCATCTTTCTCGGAACGAGTGAAAGGTCATCCATATATGCTCTGTCTGCGAAGATCTCTGAAGCTGTACGAAGTCCCTTGCTCTCGGCGATATCTCCAAGAACTGCTCCCGCACAGTAGTAAACAATCAGGTCTTTGTCATATTCGCAGATTGCTTCTACGATTGCGCTTGCGATATCTTCATCATACTGGCATGCATTTCCCATTGCCCCGTGAGGTGCCACATGCTGTAATTTCATTCCATAACTCTTCGTAAATGCTGCAAGCGCTCCGATCTGATATCTTACATAATTTTTAATCTCATCATGAGACAGAACCATCTTTCTGCGTCCGAATCCCATCATATCCGGATATCCCGGATGTGCACCTACCATAACACCTCTCTCTTTAGCCATGCGGACAACCTTGTCCATAACCATCGGATCTCCTGCATGCCATCCGCAGGCAACATTGGCAGTGGTCACATATTTGATGATTTCTTCGTCTCCTCCGATCTTATATGCTCCAAAGCTTTCTCCCATATCACTGTTCAAATCAATACTATACATGAGTCTTTCTCCTTTCGGTTATTTCCGTTTCTTTTTCCTTGTTGCTTCAAGTATAACACCGCAAGAATAAATAATAAAATAAATAATTTCACTTTAATATATTAACTTTTTTTATTATCAAATATATTTTTTCATGTTTTAATATGAACGGATTCTCTGCTATAATCTCAGATATGAACTTTTTTGAATATGGTCTTTTAGGCGAATCATATAAGCAGGAGGGATACCAATGATCACACAGATTGGAAAACAGCTCGCTACACAGATTGTAGATACCGTCCATGACGTTTGTGGACACGATATTAATTTCATCAATAAGAATGGTATTATCTACGCCAGTACCAATACTTCCCGTATCGGCTCTTTTCATGAAATCGGTAAAAAAGCTGCCGATACGAAAACTGTCATTGAAGTACAGGATAATGACCACTACGAAGGAACCAGCAGCGGAGTTAATATTCCTGTTACACACAACGGATATCTCATTGCTGTTATCGGAATAAGCGGTTCACCGGATGAGGTCCGCAAATTTGCTTATCTGGCAGAAAAAATCACCCGGCTTCTTATCCGCGAACAGGAATTAAATGCCGCTTCCCGCACTTTATCAGAAAAGCGCACTTATCTGGTTTCTTATCTGCTGTCCGGAACCGGAACTTCCAACGGAACCTGCGAATTTGAGTCTTTCCCGGATAAAATAGCAGATTTGAACTATATCCATGATCTTCTTGATGAATTTGAGATCAATATCGAGAAGAAAAAACGTGTACTGATCATCCGCATGTTATCAGACCATTCTACGATCACGATCTCGTCTGTGGAAGAAAAAATTTTACGGATGTTCACAGAACATTCCATACACTTATATAAATTTCAGTATCCACATGAATATGCTGCAATCATCGACAGCTCCTTTCCTCTGAAAGAATTGGAAGCATTCTGTCTGTCCCTGTCTGACTCCATCCAGATGGGTATCGGACGCCCAGCGGAACTTTTTAAGCTTTCTACATCTTACGATACTGCCCGGATTGCATTAAATTCACTTACGGATTCTGCTGATCATTATGCACTCTTCGATGATCTGACACTTGAAATCCTCCTTGGATCCTTAAACGAAGTCACCACGGCTGAGTTTATTGCAAAGACGCTTTCCTGCCTGGATGAAGCAGACTGTTCTCTTTTACGCAGTTATTTTGACCATGAGCAATCGCTTTCCAGAACAAGTGAATATCTCTATCTTCATAAGAATACCTTGCAATACAAGTTAGACCGTATTCATAAGATCTGCGGTCTGAACCCGCGTAGTTTCAGAGACGGAGTTATTCTTTATCTTGCTCTTCGTCTGAAAGAAATGTAGATAGAACTGCAGCTTTTTACGCAATATATGTCACTTGAAACATATATTGCGTTTATTTTTTCCCTTTTTCATTCTTCGTACTATATATTTTTCTTTTTCTCTTATGTTATACTGCATATTAAGAAATCAATTCTGAATTTTTATTTCTATGTACCTAAAAAATGTATTTCAGGAGGTTTATTCACATGAAAGTTGTAATAGCAATCGATTCATTAAAAGGAAGCTTAAGTTCCATGGAAGCCGGAACGGCAATCAAAGACGGAATCCTTGCAGCAAAACCAGACGCGGAAGTTATCGTAAAACCGCTCGCAGATGGAGGAGAAGGAACAACCGACGCACTGATCGAAGGAATGAACGGGGAACGCATTGACCTTACCGTTACAGGTCCGATGCACACACCGGTAGATGCTTATTACGGATATCTGAAAGATACCAACACTGCTGTTATGGAGATGGCATCCGCAGCAGGTATTACTCTGGTTCCTGATTCAGAAAAGAACCCGCTTCTTGCAACCAGTTATGGTGTTGGTGAAATGATAAACGATGCTATCCAAAGAGGCTGTCGTAACTTTATCATCGGTATCGGCGGAAGTGTCACCAACGACGGAGGTATCGGAATGTTAAAAGCTCTCGGCGTACGTTTTCTGGATGAAAATGGCGAAGATGCCGGAGAAGGCGGACAGGCCCTGGCTAAAGTTGCCCGTATCGATGTATCCGGTATGAATCCGCTTTTAAAAGAATGCCACATTCAGGTCGCATGCGATGTGAATAATCCACTCTGTGGTGAAAATGGTTCCACATACGTTTATGGACCGCAAAAAGGTGTGACCGAAGATATGAAAAAAACATTGGATGAAGCGATGGCACATTTTGCCAGAGTTACTTCTGAAACTCTTGAAAATGATTATATGAATACACCAGGTGCCGGTGCTGCCGGTGGACTTGGCTATGCATTCCTTGCATATACCGGCGCAGCACTGACACCTGGTATTGAACTGATCTTAGATGCTGTCGGACTGGAAGAAGAGCTTTCCGGCGCAGATGTGGTCGTTACCGGTGAAGGCCGCCTTGATTTTCAGACCGCAATGGGAAAAGCTCCTGTCGGAGTTGCCAGACTTGCAAAAAAATATAATGCAAAGGTTATCGCATTTGCAGGAAGCGTCACAAAAGAAGCGACTGCCTGCAACAAAGAAGGGATCGATGCATTTTTTCCTATCTTGCGCAGTGTCTGCACACTTGCGGAAGCTATGGATCCTGTCGCTGCGCGCAATAATATGACCGCAACTGTAGAACAGGTTTTCCGTTTACTTTAATGTGTATCAGTAATGATTAATTTCCCCTTAATCACCGGCTCTATCGTCTGTTCCATCAGGCGATGGAGCAGATCAATACCTCCGTTCTCCCTGATACGGGAATAGATCGGATGCTTAGTAACTTCTGTCGTGATGGATTCCATTCCTTCCATGATCAAAGCCTTACCGGGTGATTCGTACCATTTTATTTCTATATGTTCCGGCGGTATTAAGTCCCGGTTATTCCCTGTATTCCTGACAAATGTCACGTATAACTTCCGTCTCATCGCTTCTTCCAGATACGCAATTTCCACTTTCAAAACCTGGTTATCATCTGCATCTGAGGAAAGTTCTCCCTTCACTGCAACCAGATATGTCTCTCCATGAACAGTCAGTTTATTTTCGATATATTTTGACCATCCCATTTCAAGTTCTATTGATTCTTCACCTTCCTGAAAGCATAGTATCATCCCTTTGCGGAAACCGATTTTCGATATCCCATCTGTCATATTATTGTGCATCACCTGCATAACCAGCGGAAACAGACCGACACTTGACTGGTCCAGCTCATAGTGTACACCATTCAGCAGATCCTCCAGTAAATGGATCTGTTGTTTCCGTGCTTTTTGTGTTTCTATATACTTCCCGCGTGCCCTATATTTTTCTGAGTTCTTCTTCCATCCACCTTTACAGACCGTGAGTGGATGATTATAGCATTGCTGCTTCTTTAAACAGATTTCGGTCAGTTCCTGCAGCTTTGCATACGCAATTGGATTCTCCGGAAGTGTCTCTTTTGGCATCCAATCTACCGGGAAATATTTTCTTATAATATTCAGCATCACATTGTCCTGGAATAGTTCTTCATTTCCCGCATTCGTTACGATCACCATATCAACGTCCGGATAGATCAGCACATTCTGCCCAAGCATTCCGTTATATTCAAAACTTCCCGGACGTTCTTCCATCCATAGCTGATATCCGTATCCGTAAGTACCTTCTATACTATCTACTTTTTTCGTAACAGACGCCTCTGCCCAGCTTTCCGGAATGATCTGTTTTCCATTCCATTTCCCCTTATTCAGATATAGCTGTCCAAGCTTCGCCATATCCTCTGTATGCATGAAAAGTCCCCAGCCGCCTTTTGTAATTCCTCTCGGACATTTCTCCCACAGATAATCTGTAATCCCCAATGGCTCGAACAATCTCGGCTTCAGATATTCATCCATCGGTATTCCGGTCCGTTCGGTTATGATTGCAGAAAGCACATAGGAATTCAGACTGTTGTACTGGAATTTTGTGCCTGGTTTTTCTGATACCGGTGCATTCAGATAACTTTCCAGCCAGTCATTTCCGGATACGATTCCTGATTCATTAAATGTTACGCCGCTTGTCATCGTCATCAGGTTCTCTACCGTGACCTCCGGCCGGAATATTTTTGCCCAGGTACTTCCTTTATCGTGAAAAATTTTATAAATGTTTTCTGAAAGATCCAGTTTTCCCTCATCTATCAGAAGTCCTGCTGCCATTCCGGTGATGCTCTTACACATGGAATGTGTGATATGCCAGATGCCTTTTCTGTAAGGTGCAAAATCCGTCTCACAGATAACATTTCCATGACGCAATACCATAAAGTGGTGCATATCGGTGTCTGGTGAGTATGCCAGTTCCCCCACCAGATTTCTCAAATGCTCCGAATGAATCCCCTGGCTTTCCGGAGTGTTTCTTGGGAAGGTCTGCCCCGGATTCTCATACACAATACTCTGTGGTTCCGGGCACCGTATTTTCTGAGGTACAAAGTCCACTTTACTGATTCCACCGGTCTTACCCAGGATCATATTCGTTACCATCTCTATTACCGCAAGCTGCTCTTTTGCCATAAGATCACCTCATTTTACCATTCTTGCTTTTGTTCATCTCTATACAAATCAGAACAGATCATAGTTTCTATATATGATGTAGTATAACAGAAAAACCCGGACATCTATACTTCGATATCCGGGTTTTTCCATATTTTTATATACTTTATCTTTTGTTTAGATTATTCCCTTCTGTAATACAATTTCCTGTATTACACAAGAATTATTCTGCGGTCTCTGCGGCTGCCTCATCTTCATCATCATCCGGTACATTGTTGTGTACATACTGTAATGTAACAACTGTCGTTTCAGGATCTGTCATGACATCTACATCTTTGTCATTTGAAAGTGAAAGATCTTTTACCTTGATAGAATCTCCGACTTTCATGTTACTTACATCAACTTCTACCTTGTCAACCAATGCTGACGGATATGCCTTGAACTGTACTTCTTCCAGTAACTGTTCCAGTACGCCGCCTGCAGCCTTCTCGTGTCCGACCAGAACGATCTCTGCTACAGAATGTACTTTTTCATTACTTACAAGTGCCTGGAAGTCTATCTCATCTACCTGACCTTTTAATGGGTTGAACTCAACATCTTTGACCAGAACATTCATCTTCTCACCTTCGATGTCCAGCATGACCTGACTGCCTTTGTGACAGGTCTTCAGTAAACGGTCAACAGTTGCTTTTTCTATCTTAACCGGAACAGATTCTTTCATCTCTCTTCCGAAGACATTACCGGTAACGTAACCTTCTCTTCTTAATTTCTTTGCTTTGACGTCCATGCTTCTTTTTTCAGCTTTTAAAGTATTCATTTATCTTTTCCTCCAAAAATCTGATGCTTAGCAGCCTTCGCTTTGTGGTTTCAACGCTACAAAGAGGTTTTGTTAAGTAGGTTTCCTTTGTTACAGTCGTATTATAACACCTAAAGCAGATGAAGATTCACCAAAAAGTTGATTATTTTGTCTGGATTTTTATGCACAATTCTACCACTTCATATGTTCAATTGCACTCTTTTCAATTTCAAGTCCGGCTTTATAATGATCCATAAATGCATCAAATCCATCAATCTCTTCTTTTGCAGGTTCAATCGTCTCTCCTGATAATTCTTTAAAGATTCTGTTATCCAGGAAATCTTCCAGCTTTTCTCCGTCTTTTTTATCTGCCAGATATGCGGCCAGAAGTGCAATTCCCCATGCACCACCTTCGCTTGCAGTATCCATAACCGTAACCGGTGCTCCTACTGCCGCTGCCAGATATCTCTGTCCGACACCTTTTGTCTTGAAGAAACCGCCATGTCCCATAATCTTTTCAACCTTTACTTTTTCATCATCCATCAAAATATCCAGTCCCATCTTAACCGCACCAAGTGATGTATACAGATTTACTTTCATAAAATTTGCAAGGTTGAATTTGCTCTCTGCTGTTCTAAGGAAAGCCAGGCGGCCTTCATTTAACATTGTGATATTTTCACCTGAATAGTATCCATATGCCAGAAGTCCTCCGCAATCCAGATCCCCTTCCAAAGATTTTGTATACAATTTTTGGAACAAATCACCTGGACTTGCTTCCATTCCCATCAGTTTTGCAAATTCGCCAAAGATTCCGATCCATGCATTTAAGTCAGATGTTCCGTTATTCGCATGAGACATTGCACATGGGAAACCTGTTGGTGTAGTAACCATATCAATCTCACGGTACACTTTGCTAAGCTGTTTTTCCAGAACGATCATTGCAAATGTACTGGTTCCTGCTGATACATTACCTGTTCTTGGAGCCACCGAATTTGTAGCTGTCATTCCGGTTCCTGCATCTCCTTCCGGTGGGCACATCATAATTCCGGATTCCAGATTACCGGTCTCATCTAAAAATGCTGCTCCTTCTTCTGTCAGATATCCTGCATTCTCACCTGCTGCAAGTACCTTCGGGAAAATGTCTTCCAGTTTCCAGCTATATCCATATGGCCTGATCAAATCATCAAATTTCTCTTTCATGCCGGCATCATAATCAATAGTATCCGAATCAATCGGGAACATACCGGCAGCATCACCGACACCAATAACTCTTTCCCCTGTCAGTTTCCAGTGAATATATCCACTCAGTGTTGATACATAATCCAGCTTCTCTACATGTTTTTCTCCGTCCAGAATTCTCTGATACAGATGTGCAACTGTCCAGCGAAGCGGAATATTAAAGTCAAATAACTCTGTCAGTTCATCTGCTGCCTGCTGTGTATTGGTATTTCTCCATGTCTGGAATGGAGCAATCTGTCTGCCTTCTTTGTCCAGTGCCATATATCCATGCATCATTGCACTGACTCCGATCGAACCAATCTTCTTGAGTGTAACCCCATATGTCTCTTCTACAATTTTTCTCAGAGAGTTATAGCAGTCACGCACTCCTGCATGAATTTCCGCAAGACTATATGTCCAGATATTATCTATAAAAGAGTTCTCCCAGTCATGTATTCCGACAGCAAGTACATTACCCTGATAATCAATCAGCACTCCTTTGATTCTTGTTGATCCAAGCTCGATTCCAAGTGCCGTTTTCCCTTCAATAATTAATTCTTTTGCACCCATAAATAAATTCCTTTCCGACGTAAGCATCTGATTTTTCGTTTATTATAAATATAAGGAAGCCTGCCAAAAGACAAACTTCCCTATGCATTTTCCATATATACAGACATTCTATAGCTTAGAAGCAGGTAAATGCTCCATCAACCACAATATCAGATCCTGTTGTAAATGAGCTTGCGTCTCCTGCAAGATATACACAGATAGCTTCCAGTTCTTCTGGTTTACCCATTCTTCCCATTGGTGCCATCTCATTCCATTTTTCAATAAGTGGAATCAGTGTTGGAGAATTCAGTGTTAATTCCGTTCCGATGTATCCAGGACTGATACTGTTAACACGTACGCCACGTTTTGCCCATTCGATAGCAAGTGATTTTGTAAGCTGGATCACTCCTGCTTTTGATGCATTGTATGCACACTGTGGCTGTGGTACGTTTACAATATGTGCTGACATAGAAGCGGTGTTAATGATGGATCCGCCGCCATTCTCTAACATATATTTTCCTGCTGCGATATCTGTTAAGAAGATTCCGTTCAGGTTGATATTCATAACTTTTAACCACTGCTCATATGTCATCTCTTCAGCCGGAGCATTGATACAAATTCCTGCATTATTGTGGCAGAAGTCCAGTCCGCCAAATTCTTCAACAACCTGTTTTACCATTGCATCAACCTGCTCTTTGTCTGTACAGTCTGTCTGGATTGCGATAACCTTTCTTCCTGTCTTCTCAGCAAGTTCTTTCGCTGTCTTCTTTGCTTCTTCGATGTCAAGGTCTACAATTGCCACATCAGCTCCTGCCTCTGCAAATGCTGTAGCTGTACATTTACCGATTCCTCTTGCTGCACCGGTTACGAAACCTTTTTTTCCATCCAGTCTCATTTTTTCAATGATTCCCATTTTTGTTTCCTCTCTTTCTTTTTGATTCTTTTTATATAATTATATGTTTCAATTTTATAAAATCGTTTTATTTAACGTGTTTATATAATATATCTTTTTCGAGATAAATGCAAGACATAAAACCAAACAAGATTATACTTTCTTTTTTGTGCAGTTTTCATAGGAGAAATATCCTTTTCAATGAACCGAATAAATTGTATAATAAATTTATAAAATGATTTATAATAATTAGGAGATCGATCATGGAACAATTTTCATTAACTGATATTAAGAAAAAAAATCTGTCAGACGTATATCATTATATATATATGAATCCATCCTGCTCCAAACAGGATATCGCAACTGCATTATCAGTCAGTCTGCCTACCGTTTCACAACATCTGACAACACTTGAATCAGAACAGTTAATTGAAAAATGCGGCCGTTTGTCCTCTTCCGTTGGACGCCGGGCTAATGCATATCAGATTATTTCAGATGCAAAAATCGCAATAGGACTGGAAATTCTGCCACATACTACACACATTCTTTCTATCAACTTATATGGTAAGATGATTGCAAAAGAAACGCTCCCGGTCTCATTCGAAGCTTCTGCTGCATATTTTTCCAAATTAAAAAAAGCAGTCAAAAACTTCTGCCAGATCAACCATCATAAAGCTGAAAGTATTCTTGGAATTGGCCTTGGTGTCCAGGGACTTATCTCTCCGGACGGTTCGGAATTAACTTATGGAAAAATCTTAGACTGCACCGGAATGTCTATAGACCTCTTCTCTGATGCCTTTCATGTTCCCTGCAAATTTGTACACGATGCCGAATGTGCATGTACCAGTGAATTATGGGAAAATCCGGATATTACCGATGCGACCTATATATCTCTCGGTTATCATCTTGGCGGTGCCATCATTGTCGACGGTCAGCTGCTTACCGGAGCAACCGGAAAAAGTGGTACTTTTGAACATATGACTCTTGTTCCGAATGGTCTGGACTGCTACTGCGGACGCAAAGGATGTGCCGAATGTTACTGTTCCGGTAATTCGCTACTTTCCGATTGTGATAATCTGGATGAATTTTTTTCCCGCAAAGCCACAGGCGATCCGTCCTGCCTTACCAAATGGGATGAATATCTCCGGCATTTATCCATCCTCATCAATAACCTCCATATGGTATTGGAACACACGGTAATCCTTGGCGGACATGTAACACCATATTTCACGGAAGAAGATATGGAACATATCCGTTCCTGTGTAGCAGAACGTTCAACATTTGATGACGATACTTCTTATATCATTCCGGGAAAATGCCGCACAGACACCGTAGCCACAGGAGCCGCCCTGCCATTTATTAAAGACTTTATCGAAGGAATCTATCTTATATAATTTTGTAGCATTATTTAGGTGCTTCGTATTTTCTGAATATTCTGTCTTTTTATTATTTTTTATATTTTTTTCAGATTACCTATTGACATTTTCTCTTTCGTGCGATATTATAATATCAACAAAAGAAAAGGAGGACGAACCACCAATCAGTTAAATCTTTATTTAAAATTTAAAGAAAGAGGTACAGTCCAATGCAGAGGACAATTTAAACTGAAAAGATTCTAATAAAGAATAAGGAGGATAAACCACCAGGAACGTAAATTTAACATCATTTCAAAATGATAAAAAACAAATCGAAGAAAGAAAGAGGTATAGTCCATTGGATGAGATATCATAAAAATCCATCGTATTTAAAATATTATTAAGTACGGTGGATTTTTCATGTTTCTTTTTTGTTTTTATTCTTACTCCTTGTATTCAAACTTACGGATCTCACAATTCCTGATACCGAATCTTGCAAATTCATCATTTGTCATATCACCAAAATAAGACTGTATCGCTCTTGAGATCCCGTTATGTGCAACCAGAAGATACGTCTTCTGATCTGATTCTTTTTTAATATCATCGAGCAGATCGTAGATCCGGTGACAAAGCTTCAGCATCGATTCGCCGCCTTCATAAGAATTAATAAAATTAGCCTTGGCCTTCTGGAACTCTTCTCCATTTCTCGGCGTACCTTCGTATTTTCCAAAGTTCTGTTCTTTCAGGCGCATTTCTTCACGCATCGGGATCCCAGTTACCTCAGATACATGTCTGGCGGTCTCCTTTGCCCTGATCAATGGTGAATACAGTATCTCATCAATCTGAATTCCCTGCTCCAGAATTGCCTGTCCCAGTTCTTCTGCCTGCTGATGGCCGAGTTCTGTCAATTCAATATCCGTTGCTCCGCAGATCTTATTCTCTACATTCCAGACTGTCTGTCCGTGTCTTGCAAAATATAAATGTCCCATTTCTGTTTCCTTTCTGCTCTTACCGCCTATATAAGTTCTGCAAGAACCGGCAGTTTCTTTTTATAAATTCTTCCCGAAAATGCAATATGCGGCAACTCATAAAATGCCACATTCTCCGGGCAGACCGGACGATACAATGGATCCGCCACAACGCCTTTTACATTCTTTAAACTCTGAAGTGCCTGCTCCAGTTCTTCTTCTCCACAAACTGCAATATCTCCATCCGCAAGTAATCCTTTCTTTTCCCTTAGCGGACAGATTACTCTTACAGATATCTGATATTCCGTCTCGATCACCGCTGCCAGAGATTCCATGATCACTGGTTCGCCGATTAATATGATCTGATTTTCTGAACTTTTTTCCAACTCGTTTCCTGTCAGGCCGATATGTCTTCCTTTTTCGAGATATGCTACCTGCTTTTTTTCTTCTATTGCATTCAACAGAGTTTTCATAAATCCCCGAATCGGTGTACCGGTCACATAAGGCGTCCCGAATCTTTCCTGCAATATTTCCGCCGCCCGGAGTCCCGTCGAAGAGACCACCAGATTCACCTCTGCCTCCGGTGCACGAGCAAGGTTTTCCAGTGTATCTCCCATCGCCCAGGTCGACAACACCTTCCATCCCGCCTGTTCCACATTCTGTATCAATGCATCCACATGCTCCTGTGGTCCGAAATCGAGCGGTGTCACACCAAGAAGATTCACGCTCTTTGGCGTCACTTCTCTCTTTCCTTCGATACGTTTCGCAATCTCTGCAAGTGCTCTTCCAACACCATATACATAATCATGCATTCCGTTTGTAGGAACGGAAAATGCCGGAATCCCGAGATCTTGTTCCAGTATCTTGGCGATTGCTTCAAAATCTGTTCCATTCATATAGGGAATCGGGGAGCCCGCAAGTGCTATAAACTTCGGCTTTAATTCCTCTGCCGCAATCTCGATATCACGGATCAGTTTCTCATCATTTCCCATAACAGCATCGATCTCCGTAAGTCCCGAGATATAGATCATGCTGTCCTGGTCATACCAGCGGATCTCATCGTGTGTATTATATGTAGAATTACAGCCGGACGGATCATGCATCACTGTCATCCCGCCAAGTTCATAGAGTGCCGAGCAGATACCGGATACATCCGCTGTATAAATTGGTATGATCTTATAACTTCGTTTCATATGCAGCTTTCACACCCCCAACCTTTCCGGATGATCAGATCTTCCGGATCTTTTTCTTCCTGCCAGGCTTCTATCATCAATCCTGCCACTTTCCGGATTCCGTCAAATCCATACAGACCGGCACCTTCCACCAGATTGACAAAATGCTTCGTTCCGGTAAACCACGCCGCTTTCTGTCCGATTGCCAGTATATTTTCTTCTTTCCTCGGACGTACCCGCATCTCTGGGTGGATCGTCGGCTCATATGAAAGGCCAGGATATTGTTGTTTCAGCCACTCAAATGTTGCTTTTTCTTCCGGATTTACCGCATCCAGATAGATTCTTGTCACAGAAAAGCCATGTGTCAGTAACAGCTTTGCAAGCTCCAGCGGTCTTGGATGAAATGTATGATCGATCATGATCTGTGCATCTCCGATTATTTGTCTTGTTTTTTTCAAAACTGCTTCACACAATGCAATCTCTCTTTCTATGGTCTCATCTATCTCAGCATCTCTTACACTTTCCGTAACCGTCTGCTCCAGCATTCTCCATTGTCTGATGATTTCTTCATAATCAAAGCTTCCCGGAAGATATAACGCTTTCTTCCCAAGCCTCTCTGCCTGACTTTCCAGTCCATATTTTCCAGGCGGATAGCATGCTATGAATATTCTGCTGTCTGCAAGGTTCTCATAAGCTTTCCATGAGTCACAGGTCGGAAGTTCTCTCACTTCTATATTCTCTGCCTTCAACAAACGTTTGATATCACTCGTCTCATCCAGCGCAAAATCACTGCCTAAAATTGTCACTGATCTTTCTGAATCAGACTTCCCTGCATTTCTTTCCGGAAGTGCATCGTAGATCGACTTCCGAAGCTTCTGATCCGGCGTCAGTCCGTGCTTCTGCATGATCGGATCCATATAACAGCGGATGAAAAAGATCTCCGGAAATCTCGCTTCCAATTCTTCATATACCCGTTCCAGATCACATCCCAGAAAATGATGCAGGCATACTGTAAATAATAATACCGCCTTTGGATGATCGCCTCGTTTCTTTAATACATCTGTCACTCCCTCGATCGTCACATCTTCCAGATTACCATTCAGAAGGTCCTCCTCTTCTACGATCACAAAAGAGAATCTGTCTGCGGCATTCATCTCGGCTGCTGTCAGAACAACTCCCCGCATACAGTTATCCGCACAGACATAGATCTGGATCGTTTCCGGAAGAAGCATTCCTGTATGGACAATATTCCAGTTCCCATGCGCCGGGGAATTGAATTCCAGACCGCTTGATTCTCCGGCTTTCTTTAACATTTCCATCCCTCCCCGGATTCTTTTGACAACTCATAGATTACTTCCGCAAGCTTTCTATATTCTTCCGCCATCTCACTGCCTGGGAAACACTCCATGACCGTCTTTCCTTCTTCTTCCGCTTCTGCCACAAGTTCACTGTGAGATAATGTTCCTATCACCTGTGTCTTGAAATCATCTGCCAGCTCTTTTACCTTCTCTTCTTCTCTTGCCACATTCCTGCGATTTAAGATAATCCCTCCAAGAGACGCATATCCACGGGTCTTGAAATTCTCCACTGCCATCGCAATATTTGCCCCGGCATGGATTGCCATATTTTCTCCCGAAGTGATGATAAAGACTTTATCCGCATATCCTTTCCTCATCGGCATAGAAAATCCACCGCATACAACATCCCCGAGTACATCATAAAGTACAACATCCGGCTGATATACTTCATATGCTCCTGTCTCTTTTAACTTTTCCAGTGCCGTGATAATTCCTCTTCCTGCACATCCAAGTCCCGGTGTCGGACCACCTGCCTCTACACAGATCACACCCTGATAGCCGGTCCGCACCATATCTTCTAATCTCAGATCCTGCTTTTTTTCCCGGAAGAGGTCCAGTACAGTCGGCACCGCTTCCCCGTGTCTTAATGCAATCGTCGAATCCGCTTTCGGATCACATCCGATCTGCATCACTTTCAGTCCTTTTTCCGCCAGTGCCACAGCTACATTAGACACGGTTGTTGATTTTCCGATCCCGCCTTTTCCATATACTGCAATCTTAATCATACTATTTTTATTCTCCTGCTTTCGTAATAATATTCGAATACGCCGTCTTCGTGGATATCCCGCTCAGACGACCGATCTTGCCGGATAACGTACTGATCACATCCTGCGGTGCATCAATAGCAATACTGATAATATTGATACCTTTTTCCCGATATGGAATTCCCATTCTTCCGATAATATACTGTCCTGCCTCATGAAGCAGATGATTCAAGGTCTCGATCGCTTCCGGATTTTCCACAATGATAGAAATAACTGCCACTCTTGTATCCATTGATACCCTCCTAACAGATGCGCGGCAGTAATTCCCCGCCCGGCTGCGGAAGTAATGCCTGCGTTCCGATCTCCGTCAACATCACTACTTTTCCCGGCTGCTCTTCGGTCACTTCACCGATAATTGCCGCATCCTGTGAATATGGACATACTTTCAATGCATCCACGATCGTCTGTGCCTGTTCTTTCGGCGCCATGATCACAAGCCGTCCTTCACATGCAAGATAGAGCGGCTCCAGTCCAAGCATTCCACATACGCCTCGTACCTCCGATGCAACCGGAATCTTCGAAGCATCCAGACGAATGCCTACCTGGCTCTGTCCGGCAATCTCATACAGCACAGTTCCGACTCCTCCTCTGGTCGCATCACGGATCACATGCAGTTCATGCGTTGCATCCATCACTGCTTTTACATTCCCCCAGAGTGGTGCACAGTCACTCGTCACATCCGCATCGATTCCAAAATCTTCTCTCGCAAGAAGGATCGTGCATCCGTGTCTTCCTATATCTCCTGTCACAATGATCGCATCGCCCGGTTTTGCAAGATTTCCCGCAACTTCGACTCCATCCGCGATCTCACCGATACCTGTTGTCGTGATAAAGACTCCGTCCACCTGCCCTTTTCCGGCAACCTTGGTATCTCCTGATACGATTCGGACTCCGGCTTCTTTCGCCGTCTTCTCCATTGCTTCTGCAATCTCTTCCAGTTTTTCCATCGGAAATCCCTCTTCGATCACAAATGCACAGGTCAGGTATAATGGTTTTGCTCCCATACATGAAAGATCATTGACCGTACCGCAAATGGAAAGCTTTCCGATATTTCCTCCCGGATAGAATGCCGGTGATACGATAAATCCATCCGTAGATACTGCCATCTTACCGGCCGGAGGTGCCAGGACGGCTGCATCATCCGCAGTCAGATCCGGATTATCAAAATGTGCTTTGAAGATCATATCGATCAGCTCTGACGTCTGGTGTCCTCCCGCACCATGTGCCATCGTCACAGTTTTCCCCACTAATTTCGCTTTTCTTGCTTCATTATCCACATACTCGTTCATTTTGTCCACTTCCTTGCTATTTTCCGTCTGTTTTTCTTATTCTCTTCCATACATATAATATGCTGAACAGGCTCCCTCACCGGATACCATACATGCACCTACCGGATGCTGCGGTGTACAGACCTTTCCAAATACTTTACAGTCGGATGGTTTACATTTTCCCTGTAATACATCCCCGCATCTGCAGGCCGGATTCGCCCTTCCTTCCATCTTCGGAACCTGATATTTCTTTCTGGCATCATACATACCCCATTCATCACGTAAACGAAGTCCTGATCCCGGTATGATTCCGAGTCCTCTCCATTCACTGTCACATGCTTCCATCAACGTATCCACCAGTCTCTGCGCTTCTTTACTTCCTTCTTCTGTCACTACACGCGGATAACAATTTACAAAGAAAGGTTTCCCTTTCTGAAAATGTGTCAACGCAACTGCCAGTGCAGTCAGAAGTTCTTTTGCCGTAAAGCCTGCCACCACACCGCTTACACCTTCCTGCACCAGTTCTTCACAAAGCTTTGTTCCTGTGATCGCATTGACATGTCCCGGATATAAGAAAATGTCTGCGCTTCCTTTTAATGCTTCGTATGCCTGCGGCATCGTTTTATTTGCGATCAGCATGGAATAGTTCGTGATTCCTTCTTCTTCTGCTTTTTTGACAGACAGACATCCCGCCGGAGTCGTCGTCTCAAATCCTACAGATAAGAATACAACCTCTTCTTCCGGATGTTCTTTTGCATATTTTTCCGCATCGGCAGGTGAATAGACGATATGGATCTTCCCGCCTTCGCTTCTTGCATCTGCCAGACTCTTCTTACTTCCCGGCACACGCACCAGATCTCCGAATGTACAGATTGTCACACTCTTTTCCAGAGCCAGATAAACTGCCTCATCGATATAACTTACCGGTGTGACACAGACCGGACACCCGGGACCAGAGATCAATTCTACCTGCTTTGGAAGAAGTTTGCGGATACCCAGACGGAAGATTTCATGTGTATGTGTCCCGCATACTTCCATGATCCGGACTGCAGGGCCGTCATATCCTTCTATGATCTCTCTTGCCGTTTTCTTTCCTTCACTCATTACAGAAGTTCCTCCATCAACTGATCTGTCTCACTGTCATCTTCATCGGTAATTTTTGCAATGGCGATTCCTGCATGCACCATTACATAATCTCCCGGTTCCAGATCTTCCAGTAATTCTGAAGAGACCGATCTTTTTGCACCCCCCGCGTCTACAACTGCCGTACCATCACTGATACGGACTACTTTTGCTGATAATCCTACACACATGTTATTTTCCCTCCTGAATATACTGCATGGCATATGCTGCCTGCCCCAGTGCGATCCCGCCGTCATTTGTCGGGATCAGGTGATGTCTGAGTACGGTAAAATGTTCTTTTTCCAGACCTTCTTCAACCATTCTCAACAACAGCCGATTTTGGAATACACCGCCGCTTAATGCCACACAATTACATTTTGTTTTCTTTCTGATCTTCCTGCAGCCACAGATTATAAGGTCTGCCAGCTTTTGATGAAAGATATAAGCTAATTTTTCTGCCTGAATGCCTTCTGTTTTCTTCTCTGTCAGATATTTTATAAGGCTTCCTGTCTGCATAATCAGCCTGTCTTCCGGCTCTTTCTTTTCTTCATCCGGACCGCTTTCACCATCTGCCGGCTCATCAATTTCCCAGATTTCTTTCTCATAAGCTTCTGCGGCAAATTCAAGTGCCATCGAAGCCTCCCCTTCGAACGTAGACTTCGTCCGGATTCCGAGAATTGCACTGACTGCATCGAACAGACGTCCCGCACTGGTTGATAGCACAGCATTCATTTTCCGGTCCGCCATGGCAAGAAGCACTTTGCATTCCGGTTCACTGCACAGGTTAATCTTCTTTACAATCTCCATTGTCTGCTCTTTATCCTGTGTCTGCTGATAGATCAGTGAAACTGCAATTCGCCATCCCTCTTTAGCAGAAATGTCGCCTCCGATCTGAAGAAATGGTTCGATACTTCCCATCCGTTCAAATCCGTGATAATCTGCAAGCAGAAGTTCGCCTCCCCAGATGGTTCCATCTGTACCATATCCGGTTCCGTCGAATGCCACGCCGATCACCTGCTCTTTCCGGTCATTTTCTGCCATACAGGATAAAATATGTGCATAATGATGCTGGATCTTCACGACTGGAAGTCCCAGTTCTTCTGCAACGACTGTCGAGTTGTATTTTGGATGCAGATCACATGCTGCAACTTCCGGTTCTACCTCCAGAAGTGTCTCGAATCTGTGGATTGTCTCTTGCAACGCTTTTACAGTACGGAGATCTTCCAGATCCCCTACATACGGGGACAGATAGAAACGTCCATCCACTCCGATACAGAACGTATTCTTAAGTTCTCCGCCTGCGGCCAGCACCTGTCCTTTCCACGGCATCGTCACCATCATCGGAAGCGGCGCATAGCCTCTGGAGCGCCGGATCATATAAGGCTCTCCCTTATAAAAATCCATCACCGAATCGTCCGCCCGGATCCGGATCTTCCGGTCATGAGAAAGGATCAGATCACATAGTTGTGACAGTTCCTCCACCGCTTCTTTGTCATCCCTGCAGATCGGTGCACCGGAGGTATTGCCGCTCGTCATTACGAGATAATCCGGCATCTCGATTCCATCGTCATATTGAAATAACAGCATCTGTACCGGAGCGTATGGGAGCATGATGCCGACTTTCGGATTCCCCGGAGCGACAGACTTGCAAAGACCTGTACTGTCTGCAGATTTTTTCCGTTTTTCAAGTAACAGGATCGGCTTCTGGTGTCCATCCAGGATCTCCTCCTGTACTTCATTTACCAGACATTCCTGCTTTACCGCTTCCACATCCCGCGCCATCACGGCAAACGGTTTCGCCGGACGGTTCTTTAATGTCCGCAGTCTCTGTACTGCTTCCTCGTTCGTCGCATCACAGCAGAGATGGAATCCGCCGATTCCCTTGATTGCCACGATCCCGCCATCATGGATCATTTTTCTTGTGGCAATGATCGCAGCTCTTCCCCGTTCTTCCCTGCCGGTCAGATACACTTCCGGACCACAATCGTTGCAGCATACCGGCTGTGCATCATAACGTCTGGTCGCCGGATCCTCATACTCCGAAGCACAGTCCGGACACATCGGGAATTCCTTCATGCTGGTCCGTTCCCGGTCATATGGAAGCGCATCCAGGATCGTAAGTCTGGGACCGCAGCAGGTGCAGTTGATAAATGGGTGCAGATAACGCCGGTCTTTCGGATCGTACATTTCTTTCTTGCATTCTTCGCAGATTGCAATATCCGGCGAGACGAATATCTCCCCTTTTGTCTTCTCACTTTCTATGATCTGAAAATCATTGAATTTCCCGTATTCTTCCTCTTTTACATCTTCTGTATTGATCTTCAATATGGCAGCTCTCTTCGGTGGCTGCTTTTCCAGTCTCTCCAGAAAATCTTTTACACATTTTTCCTCTCCCTGTGCAAAGATTTCCACATAGGGACCTTTGTTACACACACTTCCGGTGATTCCGGCAGCCGCTGCATGACGGCTCACAGTCGGTCTGAAGCCGACGCCCTGCACAATTCCGTAGACACGGATTTTCTTTGTTATCATCCGTTTCTTCCCCCTGTCTAAAACATATAGATTTCCCATATATCCTGCTTACACGTTAAGCTTTCCTGACACTGCAAAATGCGTCAGCGGAATAAATGTCCCTTCAAATCCCGGAATCATCCGCCCCATACACGGATCTGCAAAGATCACATCATATCCTTCTTTTTCCACCAGCGAAATGAAATCATCCTCTTCTTTCAGACTAATATCATCTGCGGCATCAACATTCAGATCCGTTAAAATCTCCTCTTTCCGCATGAACCATGTCGCTGTTGTGATTGCTTCTTTTTCCCCGGTTCGTTTTTCGATCTCCTTACGCACTGCATTTGCAATCACCTGCTGCTGTACGATCAGTATCTTCTTTCCTTGATAATTCACTTCCGGCACAAGTTCTGATGCCAGTGGATAGGCAATCTCATATGGTGTTCCGAACTTCTTTTGCAGATACTGCGCTGCTTTTAATGCTGCCGGAGATACGACCACATTCTTCGCTGCCAGAGAAGCATTTCTCACTTCATCCAGTCCGTCTCCCATGCCATAGCAGATGGCACGCATTCCCTGGTCTGCATATACTTTCCGGATCTTATCTGCTGCCTTCAGGTCACTGACATCCTGCGGAGTCATGCCGATAATCCCGATACGTGGTCTGTCTTTATCATTCATATCCTCAGACTCTTCGTTCTTGTCACTGAATTTCTCGAACAATGCAAGATATGCCTTTTCTTCTCCCTTGTCATACAATTCCATTCCATCCGTATTCACCGTCAGGACCGAAAGATCCGTCTTCTTAGACAGCATCCGCTCCAGCGCCCGGTAATCCGTCCCGATCACTGCGGGAACCGGAGTCCCGATCACTGCTGCAAATGCCACATCCAGCTTTTCTGCCGCATCTGCAAGTTTTGCAACCAGTCTGTCATCTCTTCCAAGGATCGCATCCATATCACGAAGTCCCGCACTGAATACCGCACTTCTTGTTTCAAACCATCTTGGCTCATCGAAGCCGCACACATTTCCCGTACATCCGCCTGCATCACAGATGACCAGCATTCCGCCAAGTTCATATAACACCGACACTGCTCCCGACTGATCCGGTGCAAATGGTGTCAGATATTTTCTTAATCCTTTCATCGCCTACACCTCCAACAGTCTTTCGCACAAATGTCTCACACCCGCATATCCGTACGGCTGCACTTCTTCGTTCCACATCACGTTTTTCACATCTGGATGATAGTAGCAGGCATCTTTGCCAATTGTAATTGTAACCCCGCTCTCTTCCGGATCATAATACAGCATGGTTGGTTCCATATTGGAAAATACTTTTGTCTGCGGACTCAATTCAGATAAATTCTTCAGGTATACAAAATTCTCGGCGGTCAGCGTTCCATAGATCTCAGCCACCCGGAATCCATACTTTACAAGCGCCAGTGCCAGTTCGAACGGATCCCCGTTCATGCATTCCCCGATGGCGAAAACTGCATCCGGCTTCGCAGATTTCAAGCATTTTACGGAATCAAGTGCAGCAGCCTCCGCTTCATGATCTTCGAATGGAATCCCCAGAACATTTCCCAGTGCCTGATACTGCTTCGTTATCTTATCAATCTGGTACAATCTCCGAAGTTCGATAAACGGAATCCGCAATTTCTCATGAAAATCTTCCGCTGCGAATCTCGCTTCCGGATGTAATACCAGATTAAAATTCGCCTCTGCCATCGTCTGGTACTCTTCGTAATCTTTGCATCTGGATATCTCATGTACCGTCTTTACGCCTGCTTTTTCCAGCATTCCGTATAACTCACAGTCATCCATAAGTGGTGAGAAGAATCCCAGCAGATTCACGACATTTCCTTTTTTCTTCTTTGGTTTCAATAAAGAGTATAAGGACTGGCGCACATGCACCATCGGCGGCTTCCGCCCTTCTCTTGTCAGCGCATACATATAACACGGTCTAACCGGAAGTCCTGTCTTTTCTTCGGATTTTCTGCAGATCCGTTCCATATCTGTTCCAAGAAGCGCATCCACGCAGGTAATGCAGATCATCACAACCGACGGCTTCTTCGCAAGGCTGTCGCAGATCTCCTGTACTGCCTTCGGTACCTTCTTCAAGTGTCTTCCCGTTACGATATCCGTCTCATCCATCGTGAGATAGAAGAACCGGTCCTCATACTGCGGCATGGAACTGATCATGGATGTATTCCGTCCACAGCATCCCGGTGCCACGATCAGCATGATCGAATCCGGGATTGCAAGCCCAGCTCTCTTTACGCCGAATCCTTCCGCTCCCGGCGAGTTGAAAGCAAGCGTCGCCGGAGAACTGTAGATCAGATGTGTATTCGACCGGAACTGTTCCGGAATGTTATCTCTTCCCCGCTTCTGTAATTCTTCTACCGTACAATAATAGGCAGTCCCTCTCATACCTGTTCCTCATCTTTCCATAATATTTCCGCCAGATCATAGAAGCATTTACTGATGTCCGACTCCGGATTGCCCTCAATCACCGTCTTCCCCTGGTCTTCACAACGGTTAATTTCATCACTTCTTGGAATCTCTCCCACGATGTCAAATCCATGCTCTTTTGCAAATGTCTCTACTTTTTCATTTTCATTTTCTACATTTCTGTGATTCAGTACGATTCCGAACACTCTTGCATAACTTCTGTCTTCAAAGTTCTTTACTGCTTTGGAAATGTTGTCTGCCGCATAGAGTGCCATCTTCTCTCCCGATGTCACGATCAGAACTTTTTCCGCATAGTCTTCCCGGATCGGTGCTGCGAATCCGCCGCAGACCACGTCCCCGAGTACATCGTACAGAACAACATCAGGCTTATAGGTCTCGAATAATTTCAGATCTTCTAATAACTGAAATGTCGCAATGATTCCTCTTCCCGCACATCCAAGTCCCGGTGTCGGTCCACCCGTCTCGATACATAAGACATTTCCGAATCCTTCTTTTGCAATATCTTCCAGTTTCTCCGGTTCTTCGTCTTCTTCTCTCATATAATTCATGACCGGCCTTAGCGGCTCCCCGCCGAGCAGGTTCATCGTCGAATCTGCCTTCGGATCACAGCCGATCTGGATGACTTTCTTCCCCATCGTGGCAAATGCTGCTGCCAGATTGGATGTGACGGTGGATTTCCCAATTCCACCTTTTCCGTAGATTGCTACTTTTAACATGTGTGTTCCTCCTGCATGTTCTGCTTATATATTTGTTCAAATGAAAAAGAACATTTTGTATACATAAGCCGGCTCTCTTTTCGTTATCTGAAGCCGCCTTATTCTGTATACAAAATGCTCTTTTTTGTTTTTCCAATGCATAATGCGAATACATGGTATAGAAATACCATGTGTCGGAAATAAGGAAGTTCTTAACTATTCCTGCTCGGGATGCTGCCTTGCAGTCAGAGTCGTCCTTGTATATTCTGTTTTCTTTTCTGCTTTCCTGTTTCTTACTATTTTATATTTTATCATACAATATTATACTTGTGCATCAAAAAAACTGTTGCTCCGTGATTTTTTATCTCTGCTATTCCTTCACACCTTTCCGATACACCATATATGAGATCGCCGCCGTAACAGCCTCCGTGATCCAGAACGCATGCCATACTCCGACCGCTCCCATAAAACGGCTCACAATGAATGCCGCCGGAATGATCACAACCACATATCTGCATAACGAAATGATCAGTGAATGCACACCTTTTCCAAGACCTTCCAGTGCACCGCTGCAGATAACCGATACGGATGAAGCAATGAAGCCAAGACTGATGACTCTGAGTGCCACACTTCCCGCCTGCATCGTTACCGGATTCGCCGTAAATAGCCCCATCAGCTGTCCCGGAACTGCCAGGCAGATTACCGTTCCGACCGTCATCATCACGAGTACCAGGATCAGGCCATCCCGAAAGATCTTATGTACACGCTTATGCTCTCCCGCTCCGTAATTATATCCGAGAAGCGGACGCATTCCCTGCACGATTCCATTTGCCGGAAGGTACAGGAAGGTCTGCAGCTTATAATAGACTCCGAGAACGAATACATAGACTTCCCCATAGCCTGTAAGTATTACATTCAATACAGAGATCAACAGTGACGGAAGTGCCAGGTTCAGGCTTGCCGGAATTCCGATCACGTATAACTTCTTCCATAATCTAAGATCCACCTTCAGATATTTCTTTCTGTATTTCACCGGAAGCGGATTCACGATATAAAGGATCAGATACAGCAGTGCCGCTGCTGCCTGTCCGATTCCTGTTGCAAGTGCGGCTCCTTCGATTCCCATCTTCGGGAATGGTCCGAGTCCGAAGATCATGACCGGATCCAGGATAATGTTGATGACCGCACCTGACATCATACAGGTCATCGACTCTACCATACGGCCGACTGCCTGAAATGTCTTCTCAAATACCAGCTGCCATGACAATGCCGTGGCAAATAAAAATGCAATTCTTGAATAACGCACACCATAGTCCACGATCTGTGCATTTCCCGTAAACATCTGTAAAAACGGTCTCATTACGACAATTCCCAGAATCATAAAACCGATCCCGTGAATGGTTCCGAGCAGCATTCCCTGTGTTGCTGCCCTGTCTGCCATCTCTTTATCCTGAGCTCCCAGGTAAAATGAGATGACCGCATTGATTCCGATTCCAAATCCGATCATCACGGCATTGACCAGATTCTGCACTGGATACACCAGTGATAATGCCGTCATGGCATCTTCGCTGATCCTGGCGATGAAGAAGCTGTCCACAATATTGTAAAGTGAACTCACCATCATAGAAAGCACCATCGGCAGTGCCATTGACAATATCAATTTTAACACCGGCTGTTCTTTCATATATGTCTGATCCATATAATTTCCCCTTTCTTTTTCCACATACATAACATATCAATTTTATTATGGATTTTATGATTTCTATGCACTAAAAAAGCCACATGACCGAACGCATCAGTCATGTGGCGAAAAATAGATTGCTCCAGAAAAATCCACACATGTTTTAGAGGCACATTATAGCATTATCTTTTGACGAATGTCAACCACTGATCCCATGGGTTTTTAACAAATCTTATTCCTGTTAGATTATGTATTTGGATTATATATTATTCTCCGAGGAAATATTTACCGTATGCATCTGCTGCTTTGATCGCTGCACATACAGTCTCCGGAGTTACCTCGAATGGCATATTGTGAAGCGTGTCGTTCTCTGCACAGGCTGCCGTTGCAACTGCCATCAGCTTCTCATCTGTTACTTCTGTGATTCCCAGTTCTTTTAATGTCACAGGCAGTCCCAGTTCGATACACCAGTCGATGATATCTTCCAGTTCTTCTGCCGGAATGTTCTCCAGTACCAGCTGTGTAATCGTTCCAAATGCGACTTTCTCGCCATGATACATATGATGGCACTCATCCAGTACGGTAAATCCATTATGAATTGCGTGCGCTCCTGCAAGTCCTCCACTCTCAAATCCGATACCACTCAGCAATGTATTGGCTTCGATGACTTTTTCTACAGCCGGTGTACATGCTCCTGCTTCCAAAGCAAGTTTTGCCTTTACTCCTTCTGCCATCAGCGTATCAAAACAGAGTTTTGCAAGTGCGATTGCTGCCTGTGTGACCTGTCCGCCCGCACATGTCGTTGCTCCACTTGCCTGACAAGCTCTTGCTTCAAAGTATGTTGCCAGCGCATCACCCATTCCGGAAACAGTAAGTCTTACCGGTGATTTTGCAATGATCTCAGTATCCATCAGAACCATGTCCGGGTTGGCCGGAAGGAATAAGTACTCTTCGAATACACCAGCATCTGTATAAATAACAGACAGTGCGCTGCAAGGTGCATCTGTTGAGGCGATCGTCGGACAGATCAGAACCGGTGCTTCTTTATAATAAGCAACTGCCTTGGCCGTGTCCAGGATCTTACCACCACCGATACCGATCACAACATCACAGCCTTTCTCATTCATGATGTCTACCAGTCGGTTGATCTCATTCTTACTGCATTCTCTGTTGAAATACTCGTACACAGGTGTGATCTCGTATCCTTCAAATCCGGTATTTACAACGTCCCCGATACGTTTATATCCGGATTCTGTGATCAGTACAAGTGCTTTTTTGCCATACTTCTGAGCATATTCACCCAGCTTCTTCAGCTCACCTGCACCCTGTACATATTTACTTGGACTACATAAAATCTTTGCCATGCTATTACCCTCCTGTAATCTTCACGTTTTATATGTTATTTTATTAACAATCTGGTTTTATTGTATGCTATTGATACAATTGTGTCAATAAAACAGAAGGAAAACATTTACTTTTCTTAGTGTCATATCACTATGCCCTGACAGTGATCTATCTCATGCTGAATAATCTGTGCCGTCCATCCGGTATATTTCTGTCTCTGCTTTTTGAAATTCATGTCCTGATATTCTACTTCAATCTCCTGATACCGGGTGCATTTTCTCACACCTGTAAGGGAAAGGCATCCTTCTTCCGTCTCATATTTTCCGGAACGTTTTACAATCTTCGGATTGAACATTGCCATATTCATGAATCCCATATTAACGGCTATGATACATTTCTTCACTCCGATCATATTCGCTGCCATGCCGACACAGCCTTCCTCGTGCGCTTTCAATGTATCTAACAAATCCACTGCAACCTGCTTGTCCGCCTCTGTTGCCGGCTCGGATCTTTGGTTCAGGAAAAATATGTCTTTCATAATCGGCCTTATCATGCTTTGTTACTCTCTTTCGTATGTGTTTTCATATAATTATAAAATTCCTGATGCAGCCGCTGGAATTCTTCCGGCGCATGCATCGCATGTCGGTAAAGAAATCTGTTGCCAAATTCACTCTGATATACTCTGCTTAAAACTCCGGCGAGCATTCCTGTCGGCATATCTTTGATCATATAGAGCTTTGCCGGGCACAACATTCCCTTCTGGGCGATCCACTTCAGGTTCTTTTTCATCCGATAAGCTGTCAGCGTCATCAATTTTTCATTTGCACAGATTTTTTCCGGATGTCTGCTCTGATAATAAGCATCTGCCAGCGGAATGATCACACCAAGATGTGATATCTGCCAGTGATGCATTTCCGGAACGATCTGGTATGGAATGTGGCTTTTTCTAAATATGTATGCCAGTGCTTCTTCCCTGCTGCTCTTTCTTCCTCCGATCTCACCGAATGTTGTCGGTTGGATTGCTCTTGGCAGAAGCTGCGCATCCAGAATTCCGCCTTCAATACAGCCGCCCGCTCCCGGAAATGCCGGAATGATCCTGCCTTTTCCACAGATTTTCTCCCACCTGCCATATGGTTTGATCGTATTGACCATAGTGACAACATTCGGACTTTTATTCTTACTGATATCTTCCAGCGCTTTTTCTACTTGATTCTCACGTACGGTCAGGAAAATAAACTGGTAGCGGTCATCCGGTTTTAATTCCCCGATTGCTTTTATCTCTACTTTATGCGTTCTTGTTTTTCCTCTGTACCATAGGCCGTGTTCCTGTAATTCTTTTAACCTCTGTCCTCTTGCCAGGATTGTTACATCCAGTCCTGCTTTGGCGAATCTGGATGCGTAGAAGCTTCCGATGACTCCGGCGCCGTAGATTAGGATCCGCATGGTGTATTCCTCCTTGGTGTATGTTCGTATGTTCTGTGTGGTTTCTTATGTTCTTTGATATTTATATATATCTTCTATGTATAGTATCTGTTGTAATTCTAACACCCGGACTTTTGGATTTCAACATTGGCACCGTTTATGATGCATCCAATCGTATTCTATTTTATGTTTTTAATTTGTTAACAATTTCTTCCTAATTCCATCACAATTTTATCACAATTCGCTTCTATACTAGAAATTGTTCAAAAGAACAAACACTTTAAATCTTTTTCATAACTTTTTCCTCAGGGCTGCACTCCTCCCAAATAATGCAGTCCTATTTTAATGCTTAGAAAAGCGTCAATTATTTTATAAACCAAAAGTTGTGACATCGCCACAACTTTTGGTTTATTCCAAATTAACATCTCTTTTGTTTAAATACCACTTTTTGCTTCTCTCTTAAGCACATATCTTTTGCTACTGTTTATCACATCAAGTCTAAATACCATATTTTTACATCATTCTCAAATATTACTTTCCCAGCATTCATATTTTTCTTAAAACTTCTTCCATTATTCTCAAACAATCATTATAAGTACTTGCTGAATCACATTGTTTGTGTACCATACAATTCTACATCATTCTCAAACTCTATCAAGTCGTCTATGCCATGCTTCCGTGTTTGTGTACCATACAATTTTACATCATTCTCAAACTTGCTTTTTTGATAAAATAATACTGTCTTTGTTTGTGTACCATACAATTCTACATCATTCTCAAACAGAGATGTGGACAGAGATTCAACTGGGAAGGTTTGTGTACCATACAATTCTACATCATTCTCAAACGCAAACATTTTCATTTCCATTGCGAGATCTGTTTGTGTACCATACAATTCTACATCATTCTCAAACTACAGGTACTGCATTATCTTTTGGTAACCGGTTTGTGTACCATACAATTCTACATCATTCTCAAACTAATACGTAGAGCATTAGTTAATGAAGGCTGTTTGTGTACCATACAATTCTACATCATTCTCAAACATCTGAGTGAAGATTATGTCGGATTCGCAAGTTTGTGTACCATACAATTCTACATCATTCTCAAACTTGTCCAATCGGTTACAAACGCATTATTGGGTTTGTGTACCATACAATTCTACATCATTCTCAAACGTCGGTGTATACGCTTGATGCTGCTTTATTGTTTGTGTACCATACAATTCTACATCATTCTCAAACCGCTTGACCATTGTTTTGTCGAAAGAGAGCGTTTGTGTACCATACAATTCTACATCATTCTCAAACCAGTATGAAGAGTATGAAATTGAATGTAAGTTTGTGTACCATACAATTCTACATCATTCTCAAACTCATATGCATAGGTTTTATCCTCAGACATTGTTTGTGTACCATACAATTCTACATCATTCTCAAACCTCAAATTCAAAAATGAAATGCCATCACCTGCATAAATCTAGGTACTCAAGCCATATACTTTAATAAATTTCACATCTATCTTTATCTATAATATACCGTTCCATCCCCTCCACGCAAGCTTTCTCGCTGTTTTCTATAAACAGTCCTTTTATTTCCATATGCTTTATTTCTTCACATAACCTCCTTATTTTTTCATCATTCATAAAACATCTTGCATTAATAAATATAACTAATTTTATAGATAATAAATTTCCAAGTGTTTTTATATATTTTACAAGTCTTTCAAGAAAATCTTCTTCACTGTCTTCGTATCTTAAATCAACTGCTTTAAACAACGCACTCATTTCAACTTCATTATTGAATTCAAGTATATAATTCGTTTCTTGTTCCAGATTTAACAAATATTCCTGTATTAATTTTGTCAGTTCAAGGGTCTGCATATAGAGCACTTCATTGGAAGACAACTTATTTAATTCTTCATATAATTTATTTACAATTTTTTTATTATTAATTTCTACAGAAAGTGGATTTATTATAATCTCTGAATGTTTTGCAATGTCAATTTCCTTATTATTTTCTGATAATACAAATTTTCCTTCATATTTATTGATTTGCCTATATAATTCTCCTACATATTTTGCAAAAAGTTCCGGTGCTTCTATAATCCACTCCACACATTCTTTTTGCTCATTTACTATTTCGCCTGACAAATCTCCATGCACAAATTTCACAGAATCACCAGCCTTTCATCCGTATCTAGTACTTCACTCTTCACTTGTCCCAAAATAATATCCATTTTTGCGTACTGCTTTTCTGTTACTGTTAATAACTGTATTAATCCTTCCTCCGGTTTATTTTTATGCACACTGTCAACAATTGCGTTGACTGCTGAACCATTTAACGCTAGTTTACAGTACACGGATTCCTGAAGCATAAGGAATCCGTTTTTCAATAGAAATTTTCTAAATTTTGTATATGCCCTCCGGTTCTCACTCGTAAGAACCGGAAGATCAAAAAATACCAATACTCTCATAAATCTATAGCTCAATCTTATAAAATCGAATCAACGCACTATCATCTTCGTTCAACGCATCAAATATACTTTTACAATAAATCTTTATTGCATTATTCACATATTGAATTCTTCCATCAATCTGAATTTCTTTATTCAATATATTTACTAACAGCATCTTTTCTTCATGCTCGAACTGTTCAAGTCTCATATTATATACTTCCTGATCAACCAGAACCCTGAATGGTTCCATTAAATCAGACGCAAGATTAAACTGATTGAACATATTGTCATGAAAAATTCCCAGTTGTGTAATATAACCATTTGATACAACTTCACGTGTAAATGCAGACAAAATAATGGAATAACCATAATTCAAAGCTGCATTAATATAGTTGTCTTCTGTACGCGTAAAATCCAATCCAAACATTGCATTAAAGTATACTTTTGCAGCATGTCCTTCCCTGTTCGTATTATCATTCCATTCAATTTCTTTTAAGTAGCCATCAAGTAGTGCCGATTCTTCCTTTCCTAATAATTCCAATAGTTCTTTTTGTTTTCTTATTTTTTCTGTAACAATTTCAGTCCACATTGCTTCTTTCGTATTCTGCTTCCATGCAATCTGTTTTCTGACTTTATTGCTCGTGTCATGACTACCATAATAATTGACCAATTCACATGACGGATTTTTCTTTTCATCACAAAATATCACTTTAATTTTTCTTTTCGCTAATTCTGCAATCAAACTCGTTGTCAGTGAAACTGCTGTAGATTCAATTAATACCGTAGATATCTCACTTAAAACTATTTTTGTTACTTCTTCACTTCGCACAATCATATAACCCAACTGCAAATCCAGTTTTGCCCGTTTAGAAATAACAACTATACGCCAGCTCATATCTTTAACAAATCAATCTCATTTTCAAAAACTCCTGTTGGAGACTGATTTATAATAGAAATTTTGTTACACTTGCTTATATTATTATTCATAACTAATATTCCTGCTTTTCCAGGTCCACCTATCATTTTTAAATTGGCTGATGTACTCTGACATTGGAACAGATGTAATATCTCGCTCAAGACTACGCATTTTTCTTCCTTTTTCAAATTCAAAAAATTCTTTTTCTTATCTGAAAGTGTCTTTTCCTGTGCTGATAATCTTACGTTATATACTGTATTTTTAATTTTTTCATAAAACATATCGTATATTTGAATTAACATTTCTTCTGTTATTTCATCGTTATCCACTAATAACAGGTTTTTATTTTCTTTCTGACGATTTACAAATTTAAGAATTTTTTTCATTATTGCAGCATGCTCATTTGAAAGCAACAACTGATTAGCTCCTTTAAATAATAATTGATCTCCTGTTCTTCCTGACAACCACATTTTGAAACCATCCACATCAAATAATGTATCAATTTTAATTTTTTTCACTAGTATCTTTGGTTCTTTCAAACCTCTGTCTTTTTCTAAATAATTCAGTGCTATTGATTCCTCCGACTCAATTTTATTCTTTAAATATAACGGTATAAATTCCATCGTTCTAATTGTTTTGTCTTTTTTATCTTTAGATTCTACCAGCATAAAATATGCCCCTGCCGCTTTGTTATAACCTCCATACTTTTCTATTGACGCAAGACGTTCATCACTTTCCTTTATAGCAATCTGTCCTTTTCCTTTTTTCATAATCTGTTGATCAAACAGCCCCCCTTTTGCTTCATGAACTTGTCTTGTCACTAATATATTATTTTTATTCATTGTTTGTTTTACCGTTACAATTGTTCCCTTTCCCCCAGCTTTCCAGGCGACTTCTCCATTTCGTTCAATATCCCATTTTGATATAAACATCTTTTTTAAATTAAAAGTACGACCCGGATTTTCTTTTACATACAATGCGGCATTCTTAGTAAATTTCACATAATAACTATTACCAACTACAATATTCAAATATGCATCCTTTGCATGATGTAAATCATTCACTTCACGAACTTTCAGCAATTCAAAATCTTTTCTAAATCTTGAAACTGTACCGGCTTTCACGTACACAATCTCACTTTCCGGGAAGACCTGCTTTAATATTTCTGCTACGGCTTTTGTACTCTGTCTTGTTTCAACAATCTGCCTTTCAATAAATCCTGCCAATTCTTCCGGACTCAGTTCTGTATTTCTAACTAAACGTTCATATTTTTCTTTACTTATAAAACCACCATCTAATAATGATTTCCAAAACACTTTCCTTTTTCGACGTATATTCTCATTCACGGGATATTTATCTAATTTTGTTTCATTATATTTTGTTTTAACCAATACACGATTTTTCAAACTATCATCCATTGTTTTTGATTGCGGATATATATGATCAATATTACATTTTGTATTATCTGGTAAATCTTCTAATTCTATCACTTCCTCAGAATACATACAACGCCCTTTTTGTGTATAATATAAGTATAACTTATCACTTCGAAGATCTTGTTCTTTCTTAGCCCCCAATTCCTTTACCCAGTCTTTTTCTTCATTCTTACAAGCCTTATACAAATCCATCAATTGTTTTTTTCGCGATTCAGTCCTCTTACTTTCCTGTTTTTCTCTCGCCATCTCAATAAATATACGCTTCGGACTTTCTTTCATTACTTTTTCTAATTCTTTTACAATTTTCAGAGTCTGCCATATCTGCCTTTTCACCGAAGGAGAAACATACATATTCTCTACCGTTTCATATGACAACGTTTTTGCCTGTTTTCCCATATTGTACGTTTCAACTTCTTCCATAAACTGAAATTCATTACTTAACAATTGCATCAGATTATTTTTTGATTCCCACAATGCCGTAATGATATTCCATGCTTCACCTGTTTCTGGTGCAGGTACTACTATTTCTTCTAAAAACTTTTTAGAAAATCTTCCCCAGCCTTTATAGGATAGCGCACATATTTTCTTCAACTGATTCGGGGTAATCTGAGGATATAATCGATTCATTCTCTTTTTCAACAGCTTTTTATCATCTCCAAACAATACTATATTCATAATAATATTTTCTTTGTCCTTTTTAGCCAATTCTGTTCCTGTCAAAATTTCTTTAAAATCATGATATGCCGTTAAGGATGCCTTAAAATCACCATCAATTCCCGTTATTTCAACATTGCCGGATATGATACCTTCACATTTCAAATAATTTTTTACCTTCTTTACGGTTACTTTCCGATATTTGCAGAATACATCTGTATACAATTGTTGCTTTAATTCTACAGATAATTTTTCTCCATCGAGTTTTAGATTATTTAATTCGTTCAAAACCATATATTTACTATAAAGTAATGAATCCTTCGGTAATACGTCTTCGCCTATCAGATATGTACACTTATTTGTCATTCTCCGGATAAATTTTTCTGCACTTGCTTCTATATCAATTACATCATCAAAATTCCATGGATATATCTTTTCATTACATTTCCTTACGGCCCATGTAAATTTTTCCTCTTTTCCGTCATCTATCTTATTCAGCGGACCAACATAATACGGAATTCGGAATTCAAATAATTGAACCAGTTTATCTTCGTTCTCCTTTATGAAGTCTATTTTATCTCGTAAATTTCCTAATATCTTTTTCAACTCGTACAAATGAATCTGATACGGTATTACACCATTATCCTTGTTCACCTGTTTTGGCAGAAATGTTTCTCTTTCTATCTCTTCTTTCAAATATTCATATTCAGGTTGTCCTTCTATCTTTTTAAGTACGCCTTTCTTAATAAAATCATAGAATTCTTCTTTGTTGCACCGTTTGCTCTGCAAATCAACCTTTTTTCCATTTATTTTCGTCATTCCTATATAAGCAGAGTAATTTTTAAGTTTGTCACTTGTACTTACAAAAATATCTTTATATTCCTCTTTTGTCAGATATTTCCGAACTATCTTTTTCAAAAAGCGTAAATCCGATTTATGTTTTTCATACGTTGCAACTTTCGCTTCTGAAATTGACGTGTGTTCTCCCAGTATTTCAACTAATACCGCCCAATCATAGACTGCTTTTGCTGTTTCTATAATGTAGAATTGTTCTCCTAGTTCATTTTCAACTTCTCCAATATAATCATCGTATCCATTATCAGCAAAAGAAATCTTCGGTCTTTCCGTCTCATTCAATTCTTCCAGACCGAATATATCACTTAATTTCACCGTTCCACCAGCCAGTAAATTCAGTACGGCCTTTTCACATGTTGATTTTGCTTTTAACGCTTTTATTAATCTTGTTTTCTTTGTGGAGCGGTTTAACATGTTATCTTTTAAAATACTTTCTACAATAGCATATTCTTCCGCTCTCAATTCAAGATTCCAATTTAATTCCTCATTTTTAATATTCTCCAGCAATTTCGAAAATGTCGTTCCGAATTCTTTAATCTCACTAATGTCGCCAGATAACAAGAAATGTCCCCTATGCTTCAGCATATGATGAATTGCCAAATACACCAGACGGATATCCGGTGTATCCTCTGTATTCATCAGCATTTTTCTAAGATGATAAATTGTTGGGAATTTTTTATGGTAATCTTTGTCCGTAAAATCGTTATCAACAAATAATGCATATGGCAGTTCTGGACAATTTCCGTTGATATCCCGTTTATCTTCTGGATAATATTTACTTTCCTTCATCCGTAAGAAAAATCCCGGATCTATCTTACAGATTTCCTCTGCGAATATTTCCTGCAAGATCTGAATTCTCCAGTTTCTTCGATCCAGTCTTCTTCTTCCTGTTCTAAACATCCTTCGTTCTTCTGCTGTCGATGCACTTTCAAATAACCTGACTCCCCATAGTGCTTTTCCGTGTTTGCGTAAGACATGATATTCCGGATCTGTAATCGCCCAGCCTGTGGACGCAGTGCCTAGATCCAGTCCTAAATAATACTCCTGTCCCATAAAATTCTCCTCCTATTTCATTGACATTTTCATATTACTGATTTATACTAAAAACAAGTTTAGTACCATACTAAATTTTACATCATAAGTTCAAATAAGAATTTAATTCAAATCGTCACTTGATGTGACCCACAGTGTGTGGATGAGCCTGTAGTAATACAGGCTTTTTTATTTATAATACTATTTGATTATCATTTATACAACATTTTTATTTCTATTACTTTCCCTTTTTTCAATACTCTATATTCAAGAATTAGCTTCGCTAACTATTCTTATACTTTATTGTCGTAAATAAAAATCATTGCATAGTTTGATTTTTCTTTTTCAATCCTTACATTGTCCTTATAGTAACATAATAGATGTCCAACTAACTGTACATCTGTAAAAATATTTTCTCATCCCAAATTCTTAACAATTTCTTCCTAATTCCATCACACTTTCATCACATATTCCTTCTATACTAAGAATTGTTCGAAAGAACAAACACTTTAAATCTTTTTCATAACTTTTTCCTCAGGACTGCACTCCTCCCAAACAATGCAGTCCTATTTTTTTACAAAATTACCGGAGGGGACACAAAAAAGCCACAAACTCCGTCCACACTAGCCCATTAGAAATTGTTGTCAGAACATTTCAAAAATTAATCCTTTAAACTCACTAAAATTCTAGTCATTTTAGCCAATTCATGTTATTATCTTAAATAGGATTTTTAACAAAACGCACAGGAAGGAGCATTTTAACAATGGACGAAAGAATTAGCCGCGTATTGGAAAAAATGAAAGAGAAAGGAATTGATCAGTTATTGGTATCTGATCCACTGAGCATCCGCTTTTTAACAGGCATCATGGTAAATCCTGGGGAAAGATTATATGCACTGTTACTCAGAACAAGTGGAAAGCATACATTATTCCTGAACTATCTGTATTATGTATCAAATACAGGATTTGAGGAAGTGTGGTTCAGTGACATGGATGATCAGATCGGGGTTCTGATGGAGCACATCGATACCAAGAGTACTCTTGGTATTGACAAAACATGGCCGGCTCGTTTCCTCATTCCACTTCAGGAGCGCTGCCCTGAGATGAAGACAATCTGGGGATCTGACTGCGTAGACGGTGTTCGTGCAGTTAAGAATGAAGAAGAGATTGCAATCATGAAACAGGCATCTGTTATCAATGATAAGGTTATGGAAAGAGTTGCAGACTTCATCAAAGAAGGTATGACAGAGAAAGAAGTTGCTGACTTCATCGACGCTGAGTACCTGAAAGAGGGAGCTAGCGGAGTAAGCTTTGATACAATCGTATGCTTCGGACCTAACGCTGCTGACCAGCACCATACACCAAGTGAGACAAGAACTCTGAAAGCCGGAGAATGTGTCCTGATCGATATGGGATGTATCTGGAATGGTTACTGCTCAGATATGACAAGAACATTCTACTGCAAGAGCGTAGACGATGAGCAGGCTGCTATCCATGATCTGGTTCGTACAGCAGTTGAGAAGGCTGAAGCCGTTATCAAACCTGGTGTACGTTTCTGTGATATCGACGCTCAGGCAAGAGATCTGATCGACGAAGCCGGATACAGCGAATATTGGAGAATCCGTCTTGGACACTTCATCGGACAGGAAGATCACGAGTATGGTGATGTAAGCCCGATCAACAAGAATGTAGCTGAGCCTGGTATGATCTTCTCTATCGAGCCTGGTATCTACCTCGAAGGAAAATACGGTGTTCGTGTTGAAGACCTTGTTCTCGTAACAGAAGACGGACATGAACTTCTGAATGCTGCAGATAAGAAATACCGCATTGTAGGTTAATTTTAAAAGGCGGAAGACATTACATCTTCCGCCTTTTTCTAATCATCACTAAAATACATCGTTTCTATTTTATCGTTTCTCTACGCTCATCCAGTTCTTTTCTGACTGTCGGATAGATCTTATCAATTCCCATGAATAAGTACCAGATGATAAGAACGATCACTGTAATCACCAGTGGCAGATACAGGAACAGTCCTTTGATTGCGAAGATTGCACTTGCTGACTGAACGGCTGCTGTTCCGTCATAATGTCCGGCTGCCAGGATCCATCCAAGTGCTGCTGTTCCAAGTCCGGTTCCGATCTTCTGTCCGAAGCTTGTCACACTATAAGTAATTCCTTCTTCACGGATTCCGTCTTTCCATTCACTGTAATCTACGACATCTCCAACAATTGCGAACAGGCATGAATACAATGCCGCATGTCCGATTCCCTGTAACACCAGACCAGTGTAAATCATTGGAAGATTAACAGGTCCTGCGATTTCAAGCACCAGTCCTGCTGCGTAGAATAAGAATCCTACAAACAGTGCTTTGATCTTTCCGAATCTTTTTGTAAATACCGGGATCAACATAATCGTAAGGATGGTCGGGATATAGTTGAACATGGTCATTGTACTGTTCAGCATCTCATCCCCTAATACGTATTTTGCATAGTAGATTCTGGATCCTCCGGTTAATCCAAGCGATGTATAGATCACTGCAAATGCAAGTGTGATCAGGATAAAGTATTTATTTCTGCAAAGGATCTTAATTGTTTTCAGCGGATGTGTCTTCTTCTTCGCTGTTGTTTCTTTTTTGATTGGTTTGTATCTTTCTTTTGTTCCGGCAAATGTTGTGATGAACATTCCAAGTGCTACGATTGCATACACGATACTCATGCATGTCCAACCACGCTGTCCGTTTCCAAGGAAATGTACCAGTGGAATCGTGATCACGTTAATCACAAGCTGTGCAATCATGGTAAATTCAAAACGGATCGTGTTCATGACATTTCTGTCGTGCTGCTCTGTGGTTACCAGTGAAAGCATTGTATTATAAGAAAGGTTAGATGCTGTAAAGCATACCGCTGCAAGGAATATGTATACAAGTAACAGGTAAATTGCTTTTCCATTTGCACCAAGGTCCGGTACTGTAAAGATCATGATCAGGCTGATGACCAGCGGTGGCGCACTCCAGAGTACCCACGGACGGGCTTTTCCCCATCTGGTGTTCGTCTTATCTATAATGATTCCCATAAAAAGATCCGATACGCCATCGAATAATCTGGCGATCAGCATCAGTGTTCCTACTATTCCTGCAGCAATACCTGCCACATCAGTACAATATATCGTCAGGAAAGAGGCTACCGTTGTCCATACCAGATTTGCTCCGATATCACCTACTCCATAACAGATTTTCTCTCCCAGAGATACTTTCATTCCATCCGCATTCTCTGTGATGGCTTCCTGTGTATTCTGTCTGGCTTTTTCTTTACTCACTCCGACGGATATTTTATCAACCGCTTCCATCTTAATTCCTCCTCTTTTTTGTTCTGAACCCACTATATCAGAATCCAAATTTTAAAAAGGAGCAATTTTTTCGGAAAGGAGTAATTTTATAAACTGTTATGCATTAATCCGCCTGTATTCATTTGGAAGCATCCCTTCTTCCTGTTTAAATACTTTACTCATATACTTTGGATTGGAAAATCCAGTCATTGCAGCTATCTGATTTAATTTCAGATCTGTATCCAGAAGTAATTCTTTCACATGCATGATTTTAAATTTTCGTACCGTCTCCGTAAAGGAAGTCCCCGTTTCTTTCTTTAATTGTGTTCCCAGATATTGCTCTGTAACATGAAGTCTTCTGGCTGTTTCTTCCAAAGTAATCCCGTCACTATAACATTCTTTCATAATTATCAGTGCTTTTTGTACCAGATATTCAGAAGATGTCTGGTTGATCTGACTTATCTCGATGCTGGAGAATAATTCCATCATGACTGCTTCTATCTCCTCCCAAGAAACTGCACCTAAGATTGTCTTTAACACTCTCTGAACCATCAATTCCTCATCCCGCAATGTGCCACACTCCTTGGCTGTATTGATTATCGCATATGCGAAACGGATACACACTTCTCTGAGTTCCTGTGGACTGTGTACTTCTATGCGTCCATATTTCATGAATTTCTGAAAACAACCGGTAAATTCTTCTGCATTCATATGTATTACTGCACTTCTGGCCCTGTTTTCAAGCTCTGCCGGATAAATGAACTGATACGTTCTCATCTGTAGAATTTTCTCGCATTCAATCAATACCCTGTCTCCGAGTATCAGATGCCAGCCACATGCCTTTTCTAATTCCAGCTCTGTCTCAGTCAGTCTGTTAAGTCCCTTACATTCCTTCCATGTAAATACGCCACGGTCATGCAGTCTTACGGAACATGCCGGTACTACCGAATGTTTTACGTATTTCAATAATTTACTGACATCTTCCTCACCATAAAAGCAGACCAATGCGGCCTGTTGTTTTTCACGAGGCAGCCAGCACAGTTTCCGTTCCGGATTGTGTTCTTTCAATTCCTCCAGAAATAATCCGACTTCTTTCTTCTCACTTTCATAATATTTTCCAAGGAAAATGTACATACAATACAGGCTGTGTCCCTGAATGATTCCATAATTATCTGCCAGCACAGCGTCCAGCCTTTCATTCTTCTCATATTCACCATCCAGGATATCCTTCAGAATCTTTTCCAATGAAAGAGAATTCTTTCCCCTCTGTTCTACAAATAACTCTTCTTTAATTTTTTCCAGCGTTTTCTTTAGTTCTGTCAGATTCACAGGTTTTAGCAGATAATTTTCAATTCCCAGTTCGATTGCTTTTTTCGCATAGCTGAAATCCGAGTAGGCTGTAAGAATAATCACTTTTGTATAGATTCCTCTTGCCCGTGCTTCTTTCAGCATCTGCAGTCCATCCATATCCGGCATCTGGATATCCAGCATGATCAGATCCGGCATTTCCTCTTCCAGAAGTATCAGTCCTTCTGCTCCATTCTCCGCACTGCCTACGACCTGATATTCCGGACTTATCTTATTTAAAATATGTACAAGTCCTTCTCTGATCGGTTTTTCATCTTCAATAACTGCTATCTTCATCTTTTTGTTCCTCCTGCAATGGCACAAACAAATGTACTTTCACTCCACTTGGAGATACATTTTCAAAATAAATCACTGCATCTTCTCCGTAATAAAGTTTCAGACGTTTTCTTACATTCGAGATTCCAAAATGATTCTTGATCTCTTTTCCCATATTCAGGTCTTTCAACTGATCTTCTTCTATATGCCGGCCGTTGTTTGCGATAATAATATGCATCTGTTCTTCCGCTTTGGATACCTCGATCGTCAGACGATGTGCTCCTTCATAACCACGGAAACTATATTTGATCGCATTTTCCACAAATGGCTGCAGCAGCATCTTGTGAATCTTGCATTTCCCGTACGAATCTTGAATTTTAAATTCCAGTTCAATCTCTTCTCCCAGTTTTTCCTGCTGGAGAAGGATGTATTTTTCCAGCCATCCTTTTTCCGCATCAATTGTGGTAAATTCACCGGCATCATTGATCGCATAGCGCAGGATGTCCGCAAGTGCCACCAACATCTCGCTGATCTCATATTGTTCATTCTCAATTGCTTTCCAGTTGATCGTATCCAGAATATTATAAAGGAAATGTGGATCGATCTGAGCCTCTAATGCAGAGATTTCTGCATTCTTCTGCTCCATTGCCGATTCTTTTACCTGTCCGATCAAATTGTGGATACGTTCCGACATTTCATTAAATCCTTCAGATATTTCCTGAATCTCTGTACTGTCTTTTTCTTTGACTTCAAGCTTTTCCCGGAAATTATCTTTTTCGAGATTTTTCATTGCATCCACAATGTCATTTACCGATATCATGACCGGTTTGGTAACACGATAGATCAGAAGGACAAAGATCAGCAGAACAGCAAGCGCTACCATGATCCAGAATATCACCTGTTCTTCAATTGCTTTCTGATATTCACGAATCGACTGACATAAGAGGATTGACCAGCCGCTTCTGGCATTTTTGATTGCCTTCTGATTAACCTTTGCACTATCCAAAGCCTTCTCTTGCCGGCCAAGCATCTTTGTATCTTCTGCCCCTACGATCACTCCGTCTTTCACAAGATATACTCTGGACCCTTTTCCTGCGCTTAATACCGATTCCAGTTCATCCAAATTGACAGACAGGATTACATATCCTAGATCCTCACTGATATCCCAGTAATTAACCACCTTTCTCCCGATATGAAACATACGCTCAGGATTGTCCGTATCTTTATCAACATCATAGGACAGCAGCTTTGTCTCATCCGGAATTTTTACCTTTTCCATCCATGTACTATTCACCGAAGATGACGACAGTCGGTCGTAAAATATCCGCCTCTTGTCTGAAAACACAAGCTGGATTCCGTCAACTCCTTCATTTCTATTACAGATATGGGCAAAATCTCTTCTCATATTATATGCATCCGCTTCCGGAATTTCTTCCGAATCATTTGCATTTACTACAAGGCTCAGAAATTCTTCATCTGTTGTAATAGCATAAAGTAACGTTTCGTATTTATCCAGCGTCATATTCAGGCTCTGATTTGCTTTCTGCAAGTCAGCCTCTGCCTGATTGTTCATATTCTCTAATGTACTTGTCTTTAATCTCTCCTGCGATATCAGTGCAAAAATAGCAAGCGGAATACATGCCGTAATGATAAATGCCGGTATTAATATCTGCCGGAGATTCTTCTTTCGCTTTTTCATTTTTTTTCCGCTCCAATACTCTCTATCTTCTCCGCACCTTTATCCAGTATCGTCTGTGAATCTTCTTCATTTACCAGGATCTCTCTTAATGTATCGGAAAGAGTCAATGAGATCTGCGGCCAGTTACTGCTGATCTCTCTTATCCTTGCATTCTGATACAGATCTATAAATGCCCCTTTTTCTTCATCGTTTTTGAACTGTTGCTGCATAATCTCCTGCCTTGGTGCAAGAAATCCGAATTCATCTATGTAGCTTTTCATTCGATTCTCATCAGCAAGAAATCTCAGAAACTGAACCGCATATTCCTTATTTTCATTATTTGCCACCGCCAGAATCTCTCCTCCTGCAACTGTCACCGGATTGTCTCCACATGGAATTGCTGCCACTCCAAATTCGAGATCCGGATTGCCTTCTCGGATGCTGTCGATTGCCATAGAAGAATTGAACATCATTGCAATCTTGCCCTTTATAAACTGATTCGTCAGATCTCCCATCGTTAGGGAAATACTCTGCAGACTTAAGCTTCCTTCCTGTTCCATATTTCTCAAAAACAGAAAAGCCTGCTGCCCGCTTGCTGTATTAATACGATGGATATCGCCACCCATAGACCACAGGATCGGCAGGAACTCATACATACTTTCTTCCGTCTGCAATGCTGTGATTGCGAATCCTTTTATCGTTTTATCACTGACCTTCGCCGCAATTTCTTCGAATTCTTCCCAATTGCCTGGGACTTTACATCCGGCTTTCTCCAGAATCTTCTTATTATAAAACATCGCCGTACAGTTCACTCCAAACGGCTGTCCATAGATTCTTCCATCCGCAGAACATGGTGCCAGCGCTTTTTCTGAATACTCCTGTAATTCCGGGATCTCATCTGTCAGATCTGCAAATGGTTTCATCTGATGGAGAAATTGAAAATCCGAAGAATCCACCAACGCAATATCCGGCATTTTTTCTTCCGACATGGACAATGCCAGCTGTTTCTTGAAATCTTCATCCGGTATGTAGGATACCTTAACTTCTATTTTATCTTGTGACTGGTTAAACTGATCTACCAGTTCTTCCAGATGCTGCTGGTTTCCCGGGATGTCCCAGTAATGCCACAGTTCGATTTGTTTTTTCTTTGTTATTTTTGTTTTCTCTTGTTTCTGGCAGCCTCCGCACATGAACATGGAAGCGATCATTACTGCACACAGGCAGACAGAAATGTATTTTCCTGTTCTCTTCATCTTCTTTCTCCAGTTTTTAAGTTCTTTTCCAGTCCTTACCACTTTTGGCACTTAGTACTTCCAGCGCTTACTACTGTACCTTTATCTGTCCCAGTATCTCCCCGATCGGTGCCGCAATCGTCAACTCCGCACCAACTTCTCTGGCTGTTGCACCCTTATTGATCACCACCAGATGTTTTCCTCTGAAATAATCAATAAATCCTGCTGCCGGATAAACGATCAGGGACGTACCACCTATGATCAGCGTATCTGCTTCACTTATTGCCTTCACACTCTTATTGATCACAGCAGAATCAAGACCTTCCTCATAAAGTACAACATCCGGTTTGAGCATTCCTCCGCAGCTGCATCTCGGGATTCCGTCTGCATGTTTTACATAAGCCGCATCGTAGAATTTATGGCATTTCATGCAGTAATTGCGATGAATACTTCCGTGCAGTTCCAGTACATTTTTGCTTCCTGCCGCCTGATGAAGTCCGTCAATATTCTGCGTGATAACAGCAGTTAATTTGCCGGCCGCTTCTAGTTCTGCAAGCTTGCGATGTGCAGCATTCGGTTTCGCATCCAGGAACATCATCTTCTCCTTATAGAATTCATAGAATCCTTCCGGGTTCTGCACGAAGAAACTGTGGCTTACGATCTGTTCCGGTGAATACTTATACTTCTGCCGGTATAATCCATCCGCACTTCGGAAATCCGGAATATCACTCTCTGTAGAGACACCTGCACCTCCGAAAAATACAATTCTTTCACTGTCATCAATAATTGTCTGTAATTGTTCTGCTTCTTTTTCGTACATTGCTATTCCTCCTGAATTCTATGAATTTTATTTTGTATTTCTGACATATGCAGAAAAAACTGCCCACAACCTGTAAAGGCTGCATGACAGTCACTTTCTATCTTCTTATTTGTTATTCTCTTTCTCGATCCATGCAGCTACTTCATGCAGATTTGGAAGATAACTCCATCATTCCTTATTCTCACTATACCCGGTAAAGAATTCAGATAATGCATCCAGTGTCTTCACAAGTACCGGAAGTTCGGTATCATCCAGTTTGTCCAGGATAGCCTGTGTCATCTGTCTGTGGTAATCTTCGTGATGATGGTAAGCCTTTACACCTTTTTCTGTCAGCTTGACAAGAACGACTCTTCTGTCTTCTTCACTGCGGTGACGCTCCACATATCTTTTATTCACCAGACTGTTCATGGCAGTCGTAAGGGATCCTACCGTAATATTCAGCTTTCTGGCTATGGAAGACATATTATTTCCTTCTCCGAGTCCGATTGCTTCTATTACATGCATATCATTATTTGTAAGATCCTTGAACTCGTCCGTAATAATCGCCTTTTCTTCCAGCTCCCATATTTCATTGATCAGACTGACCAGTGTCTGATTGATCATCTTATATGCGTCATCCATTCCCATCTTCTGTAATTTCCTTCACTTTAACTCTTCATTCTTTACTCTTGTCTTTTATTATACCCTTTCTGGCATCAGAGAATCAATAACTTCTTTCACAGTTTCCAGATGATCTGCCCTGTATGCATATGCCCCGCAGAAAAGTAATGCATCATCGACATTTCCCTTTGCGGCATTGATCAGTGCCTGCGTAATACAATATGGTGTCGTTCCCGGATTACAGTGTTTCAGACAGCGGTAACAATGTGCGGGAGCGATCCTGCCCTGTTCTTTTACTTTTTTCATAAAGGGATTCAGAATCGCACGTCCCGGCATTCCCACAGGACTTTTTACGATCACAATATCTTCTTTTCCGGCATTCAGATATGCTTCTTTATAGCGGATGTCTGCGTCACATTCTTCCGTTGTAACGAATCTGGTTGCCACTTGTATCGCATCTGCCCCAAGGGAAAATGCATGTGCGGCGCTTTCGCTGTCATGAATTCCTCCACCGATTGCTATCGGAATCTTCTTTTCGTATTTATCCGAATAGTTCTGTATGATTTCTTTGATTTTCTGAATCTCCTGATCGTATATTGCCTGTCCTTCATATTCATCCAGCTGATCTTCACGAAATCCCAAATGTCCCCCGGCAAGCGGTCCTTCGATCACTACCAGATCCGGTATTCTTTGATATTTTTTATCCCAGTACTTTAATATGACATTCGCCGACTTTGCAGTAGATACGATCGGCGCAAGCAGAATGTCCGAATCCCCCACATATTTCGGAAGTTCCGTCGGAAGTCCCGCTCCCGATACGATCAGATCTGCGCCTGCTTCTACCACCGCATGCACATATTCTTCATAATGCTCCATGGCAACCATCAGATTAAATCCTATGATTCCATCCGGTGCCAGTTTTCTTGCTTTTTCATATTCCGATTTCACCGCTCTTAAGTTTGCTTCTAATGGATTCTTTTCAAAATCTTTTTCTTTAAAGCCGGGTTGAGCGGCAGAGATAATCCCTATGCCGCCCTCTTTTGCAACTGCTCCGGCAAGATTTCCAAGGCTGATTCCTACTCCCATACCCCCCTGGATAACCGGAACTTTTGCCATCTTTGTTCCTATTTTTAATGGTTGTATTTCCATATCTTTTTTCCTCGTCATATTATAGAATCTATGTGTTCATACCTATTACATATTTCTGAAGCGCTCGTATCTATGTCTTATCAATTCCTGTTCTGACATGCTTCCATATCTCATCAGAAACTCTTCTATTGCTTCATTTATCTGCATGATCACAGAATCCATATTCTGAACCGTATATGTTTCCGGTTCTGCGAAAACACGCTCTACGATTCCCTGTGCTTTCAAATTCTCTGCTGTCAGCTTCATCACTTCTGCGGCTTCTTTTGCTTTAGAACTGTCTTTCCATAAAATGCTTGCGAATCCTTCCGGCGAAAGAATCGAATAGATAGAATTCTCCAGCATCCACACTTCATCCGCAGTTGCCATCGCAAGTGCTCCACCGCTTCCGCCTTCACCGATAATGATAGATACGACCGGAACCTTTAATCCGGACATCTCATAGATATTTCTGGCAATCGCTTCTCCCTGTCCGCGCTCTTCTGCTTCCAGTCCGCAGAACGCTCCCGGTGTATCGACCAGACAAATGACAGGTCTGGCAAATTTTTCTGCCTGTTTCATCAGTCTTAATGCTTTTCGATAACCTTCCGGTTCCGGCATGCCGAAGTTTCGTTCGATATTTTCTTTCGTATTTCTTCCCTTTGCCTGTGCAATCACCGTTACCGGCATACCATGGAACCTTGCCACACCGCCAATGATTGCTTTGTCATCCGCAAAATATCTGTCACCGTGGAATTCTACAAAGTCTGTAAAGAGCGCATCAATGTAATCACTTCCTACCGGACGGTCTTTTCGTCTGGAAAGTTCTACTCTCTGCCATGCCGTTAATTTTTCTTCTTTCCTTCCGTCTGCCACCAGATCCTGAGCACATTCTTTTCTATTAAAATCTGTTCCTTTTCCATTCTCATGAAGTGCAAGGATTTTAGAAAGTACTGCTTTCATCTGCGGACGTTCTACAATGGCATCCAGGAACCCATGTTCCAGTAAGAACTCTGCTCTTTGGAATCCCTCCGGAAGCTTTTGGCCGATGGTCTGCTCGATCACTCTTGGGCCTGCGAACCCGATCAGAGCTTTTGGCTCTGCCAGGATCACATCCCCGAGCATCGCAAAGCTTGCGGTTACTCCGCCAGTCGTGGGATCAGTCAGTATGCTGATATAAAGAAGTCCGGCATCACTGTGGTGCTTCAGTGCTGCGGATGTCTTTGCCATCTGCATCAGAGAGACGATTCCCTCCTGCATGCGGGCCCCTCCGGAGCAGGCAAATAAGATGACCGGAAGTCTTTCTTCTGTTGCCCGCTCTACTGCCCTTGCTATCTTCTCTCCAACTGCTTCTCCCATGCTGGCCATCAAAAATCTCCCATCACAGACTCCGATAGCCGTCTCACGGCCGTCAATCTTTGCTTTTCCTGTTATGACTGCTTCTGAAAGCCCTGTCTTTTCCTGCAGTTTTTCCAGTTTTTCTTCGTATCCTTTGTATTCCAGAGGATTCCCTCCCTGAAGATCAGAATCCCACTCTTCAAAAGAACCTTCATCTGTAACCATCTCGATCCTTCGTCTCGCATGCACGCGGAAATATCCCCCGCACTTCGGACAGATGTAATGATCTTTCTTTACATCCTCTGCAATAATTGCTCCTCCACACTTGTTACATTTGCGGAGTAATCCCTCCGGTACTTCCGGTCGTCTGGTAAATGTAATATAATTCTTTCTTCCGACAGCAATTCTGGTTTTCTTAAATACGTTGTCCAGCTTCATCAGCAGTCACCTCTACAGTCTTTCAATAAATTCAATATCTATATTTCCCTCAATGTAATCCGGATGATTCACAATTCCATACTGATAATCCACATTCGTGTCAATTCCTTCTATAATGACCTCACCCAGCGCACTCTGCATCTTGTGGATTGCTTCCTGACGGTTCTTCGCCCATACGATCAGTTTTGCCACCATGGAATCATAATATGGCGGAATCGTATAACCACTGTATATTGCAGAATCGATGCGGATTCCCTTTCCTCCCGGAAGATACATATCCGTGATCGTTCCCGGAGACGGGCGGAATCCTTTCTCCGGATTCTCTGCATTGATCCTGCACTCGATCGCATGTCCGGTCAGTTTAATGTCTTCCTGTGTATAGGACAACTTCTGTCCGGATGCGATACGGATCTGTTCCTTTACAAGATCTACACCGGTTACCCATTCCGTTACCGGATGCTCCACCTGGATCCTGGTATTCATTTCCATGAAATAAAAGTTCCCGGATTTTTCTAATAAGAACTCGATCGTTCCGGCATTCTCATACCCTGCTGCTTTGGCGGCTTTCACCGCTGCATCTCCCATCTTTTTTCTCAGTTCATCTGACAATGCAACAGATGGGGATTCTTCAATCAATTTCTGGTGATTACGCTGGATGGAACAGTCTCTTTCTCCCAGATGGATCACATTGCCATATTTATCTGCCAGAATCTGGAACTCAATATGTCTTGGATTTTCTACAAAGTGTTCAATGTACATCGTCGAATCGGCAAATGCCATCTCGGTCTCTTTCTGCGCCGTCTGAAATGCAGATTCAAACTCTTCCGGTGTCCAGGCAGTACGCATGCCTTTTCCGCCGCCGCCAAGGGCAGCTTTTATAATAACCGGATAGCCAATCTCCTGTGCCAACGCAGCACCTGTCTTTGCATCGTAGACCGGTTCCTTACTTCCAGGTATGACCGGAACGCCTGCTTCCATCATTGTATTTCTCGCAACCTGTTTATTACCAAGGCTTGCAATGACTTTGGAATCCGGTCCGATGAATGTAATATTGCATTGCTCACATAATTCTGCAAATTTACTGTTCTCAGACAGGAATCCGAATCCGGGATGAATTGCATCTGCACCACTGATGATCGTTGCGCTGATGATATTTTCCATACTGAGATAGCTGTCTTTTGACGGAGCAGGACCTATGCAGATTGCTTCATCTGCAAGCTTCGTGTGCAGTGCTTCTTTGTCCGCCTCGGAATAGACCGCCACAGTCTCTATTCCCATTTCGCGGCAGGCGCGGATGATACGCACTGCAATCTCTCCCCTGTTTGCGATCAATACTTTTTTAATCATCTTTCCTTACACTCCTATGCTGCTTCTTGTTTATCCAACCATAAATGTCAGTTCTGCACTGACTACTACCTTTCCATCCACACTTGCGACTGCCTCACCGACACCGACAGGCCCTTTTCGCCGGATGATCTTCGTCTCCAGACGTACCTTGTCTCCCGGAATGATCTTACCTTTGAATTTGCATTTATTGATTCCGCCGAAATATGCAATCTTTCCTTTGTTTTCTTCCAGACTTAAGATTGCAACCGCACCGGCCTGCGCCAGCGCTTCCACGGTCAGTACTCCCGGCATCACCGGTTCTTCCGGAAAATGTCCAGCGAAGAATTCTTCTCTGTAAGACACACATTTATATCCCACTGCGTATTCTCCCGGTACATAATCCTCAATGTAATCCAGCAGAAGAAATGGGTGGCGGTGCGGGATGATTTCTTTTATCTGATTGATATCCAAATGATTCATACTGTCCTCCTACACGATGCGGAACAATGGCTGTCCATATTCCACACCTTCCCGATTATTTACCAGAATCTCTGCGACTGTTCCGCTGTAATCGCTTTCAATCTCATTCATCAGCTTCATTGCTTCTACAATTCCGAGTGTCTGTCCTTTTTCTACTCTGTCACCGACTTTTACGAAACTTTCCGCATCTTCCGCAGGTGCTGCATAGAATGTTCCTACCAACGGGGATTCCACTACATTCCCGACAGGTATTTCTTCGGCAGATGTTCCCGATATCTGATCTCCTTCTGCTGCTTTTTTTATCTCAGCAGCAGAAGTTGTTACCGCATTCACCGGTGCAGACAGATTTTCCGTCACATAGCATGTATTTTCTTTCTTGCTCAAATGCAATTTGATTCCTTCTTCCTCATATTTAAATCCTGTCAGATCTGACTTTGACACGGCATCTATGAGTTCGATCATTTTCTCCATTTCCATATGCTTTTTGTCCCTCCTGTGATTCCCCGCTAGCCTTCATACCGCTTCAACAATAACACTGCATTATGCCCTCCGAATCCAAGCGAGTTGGTCAGTACATAATCCACTTTCTTCTCAATCGGCGCACCAATTGCATAATTCAGGTCACATTCTTCATCTGCGGTTTCTGTTCCGACAGTCTGATGAATGAAGTTATCCTGAATTGTCTTCACACAGGTAATAAACTCTACACCTCCTGCTGCGCCAAGCAGATGTCCGATCATAGATTTTGTAGAATTGATCACAACATCCTTTGCCGCTTCGCCGAGTGCCAGCTTAATTGCACGTGTCTCGAACAGGTCATTATGATGTGTACTGGTTCCATGTGCATTGATATAATCTACCTGAGAAGGTTCGATCCCGCCTTCTTCCATTGCAAGTTCCATTGCTTTGGCTGCTCCGCTTCCGTCTTCTGCCGGAGAAGTAATGTGATATGCATCTCCCGTAGAACCGTATCCGACCAGTTCGGCATAGATGACTGCACCACGTTGTTTTGCATGTTCCAGTTCTTCCAGAACAACTACACCTGCACCTTCTCCGAGAACGAATCCATCCCTGTCTTTATCAAATGGTCTGGATGCCTTCATCGGATCTGTAGAAGTCGAAAGTGCTGTCAGACTTGTGAATCCTGCGACTCCGGTCTCACAGATACATCCTTCTGCTCCACCCGCCAGCATCACTTCTGCGTCACCATACTGGATCGCACGGAATGCATCACCGATGCAGTTTGTTCCACTGGCACATGCTGTGACAACATTCGTGCATTTTCCTTTCAGCCCAAGCTGGATGGAAATATTACCTGCTGCCATGTTCGAGATCATCATCGGAACCAGCAATGGATTGACTCTTCCCGGTCCTTTGGTCCGGATCTTTTCATATTCTTTTTCTACTGCCTGAAGGCTTCCGATACCGGAACCTACGATCACACCGACACGGAACGGATCTTCTTTTGACATATCAAGTCCGGAATCCTCGAATGCTTCTTTCGCCGCCGCTACCGCATACTGGGAAAATGGCTCCATTCTTCTTGCTGCCTTAAAATCCATTCTGTCTTTTGCCTGAAAATCTTTTACCTCGGCCGCAATTTTCACCTTATATTCCGTAGTGTCGAATTTTGTGATCTCTCCGATTCCTACTTTACCTTCTTTGATACCGTCCCAGAACTCCTCTACGGTATTTCCGATCGGAGTCACTGCTCCAAGTCCTGTCACTACAACCCTTCTCTTCATATATCTTAATCTCCTTTACATCACCATACCGCCGTCTACATGCAATACCTGTCCGGTAATATATCCCGCATCCTCTGACGCAAGAAATGCAACCGCATTCGCCACATCTTCTGCTTTTCCGAATTTTCCAAGCGGAATCTGTGCGGCAGACGCTTCTTTTATCTTTTCCGGAAGTACTTCTGTCATATCGGTCTCGATAAATCCCGGTGCAACTGCATTGACCGTGATTCCTCTGGATGCCACTTCTCTGGCTGCTGTTTTGGTCAGTCCGATCACACCTGCTTTGGACGCCGCATAATTTGCCTGTCCTGCATTACCGCTGACACCTACAACAGATGCCATATTTATGATGCGTCCGCTTCTCTGGCGGATCATCTGGCGGAGTGCAGCTCTTATTGTATGAAATGTTCCCTTCAAGTTTGTGTCCAATACCTTATCAAAATCTTCTTCTGACATCTTCATAAGGAGTCCATCCTTTGTGATTCCTGCATTATTAACCAGAATATCAATTCTTCCCTGCTCCTTGATCACCGTCTCGATAAATTCTTTACAGGCATCAAAATCGGCCACATTACATTGTATGATCACCGCTTTACCGCCTGCAGACTCAACTTCATTCTTTACTTCTTCGGCTCTTTCTCTGGAACCGTTATAGTTGATCACAACTGTTGCTCCTTTTGATGCAAGCTTTACAGCGATTGCTTTTCCGATTCCTCTGGATGCTCCGGTTACAACCGCAATTTTTCCTTCCATTGTCTGATCCATCTTTACGATTCCTCCATCCTGCTTCCACCACCTGCGAGTTCCTCACAGACTTTATCCACATCCTCCCACTGGGAAATGTGGAATACTTTCACATTTCGATTGATTTTTCTTAAGAATCCTTCCAGTGTCCTGCCCGGTCCGATTTCGACAAATGTATCCACACCATCTGCGATCATGCGCTCCATGCTCTGCATCCAGCGCACCGGTGAACTGATCTGTGTCGTAAGAAGCCCCGGAGTTTCTCTGATATCCGTTACTTCTTCTGCCGATACGTTTGTCACATACGGAATCTTCAATTCATGAAATCTGGTATTCTCCAGCTCTTCTGCCAGCTTCTCTCCCGCCGGAACCAGCATCTTCGAATGGAACGGTCCGCTGACATTTAACATAATTGTCCGTCTTGCACCTGCTTCTTTTAATTTTCCGGCTGCTTCTTCCACAGCCTTCGTCTTGCCGGTGATAACAATCTGTCCCGGACAATTATAATTTGCAACTGATACATCTGCGATCGGTTCGATCACTTCTTCGATTTTCTCTGCATCCATGGAGATGACCGCACACATAGCACCTTCTCCTGCCGGCACCGTATTCTGCATCAGAATTCCTCTTTTTCTCACCAGACGGATCGCATCCATATCATTCATCCCGCCGGCAATTGCGATCGCCGGATATTCACCGAGACTTAATCCTGCCGTAACATCTGCTTTCAACCCTTTATTCTCTGCAACTCTTGTCATCGCAAGACAAGTGGTAACCATCGCTGCCTGCGTATATTCCGTCAGATCCAGTTTGTCATTTTCTTCAAAGCAGAGTGCTTTCATATCCAGACCAAGCTCCTCACCTGCCTGATCGAATATGTATCTTGCGATCTCACTGTTCTCATAAAAGTCGGCTCCCATGCCGGCTTTCTGAGCTCCCTGTCCGGGATAAATAAATGCAGTCTTACTCATAGAATCCTTTTCCTCCGATCAATGCATCTGTCTCATTCACCAGTTTCTGAACCAGCTCTTTACATGACATTCTTTCTTTTACCATACCTGCAATCTGTCCTGCCATTACACTTCCGTTCTTCACATCGCCTTCTACAACTGCTTTTCTAAGTCCGCCAAGTGTAAGCTTTTCTAATTCTTCAAATCCGGCTCCGGCGTTCTCCAGTTCCAGATATTTTCTCGTCATATCATTGCGAAGGGCTCTGACCGGATGTCCTGTGGTTCTTCCTGTTACTTTGGAATCAATATCCTTCGCTTTGATGATTCTTTCTTTGTAATTCTCATGTACCTGGGATTCATCTGTAACGACAAAATGTGTTCCCATCTGAACACCTTTTGCTCCCAGCATAAATGCGGCGGCGATTCCTCTTCCGTCTGCAATTCCTCCGGCAGCAATAACCGGAATATTGACTGCATCCACGATTTGCGGAACAAGCACCATCGTTGTACTCTCGCCGATATGTCCGCCGGCTTCACATCCTTCTGCTACCAGGGCGTCTGCCCCGCAACGTTCCATTCTCTTCGCCAGGGCTACAGAAGCAACAACAGGAATAACCTTTACTCCGGCTTCTTTCCACATCTTCATGTATTTCTCCGGATTACCTGCACCGGTGGTCACAACTTTTACACCTTCTTCAACGATTACCTTTGCAACCTCGTCTGCATAAGGACTCATCAGCATGATGTTGACACCGAACGGTTTATCTGTCAGTTCTTTTGCCTTGCGTACCTGATCTCTTACCCAGTCTGCCGGAGCACTTGCTGCACCGATGAGTCCCAGTCCGCCGGCTTCAGATACACCTGCTGCCAGATGATATTCTGCTACCCAGGCCATACCGCCCTGGATGATCGGGTATTCAATTCCTAATAATCTGGTTACTTCTGTCTGCATAATCTCTATACTCCCTGTCTTTTTATAATCTCATTTTTATGTTACTGTCCTGTATTTCTTACTCTTTGTGAGCATTTACGTACTCTACAACATCACCTACTGTTACGATCTTTTCCAGATCTTCGGATGGAATCTCGATTCCGTATTCATCTTCCAGTGCCATTGTCAGTTCAAAAAGATCCAGGGAATCTGCTCCGAGGTCATCTTTGAATGATGCATTTTCTGTGATCTTGCTTTCCTCTACTCCTAAGTTATCTGCTACCATTTTTTTAATCTGTTCTAACATGTTTTTGTTCTCCTTCTCATATTTGTTTTTACTGTTTTTTACCATTCCAGAATACTTGCGCCCCAGGTAAGTCCTGCGCCAAATCCCGCGAGGATAATCTTCTGACCTTTTTGCAGCTTTCCGGCTCTGTTCAGTTCATCAAGAAGAATCGGAATGCTTGCGGAAGATGTATTTCCGTATTCTTCCAGATTCATCGGAAATTTTTCCAATGGCTCGCCCAGCCGCTTTGCGATTGCTTCTACGATCCTTTTGTTCGCCTGATGTAAGATATAAAAGCTGATTTCTTCCTGAGCCACATTATTTTTTTCCAGTACTTCTTTTACTGCCTGCGGCACGCTCTTTACTGCAAACATAAATACTTCTCTTCCATCCATCTGCATCAGATATTCTTTTTCATCCGGCTTCGGCAGATCTTCCGGCGATAACTCGCTTCTGTCATATCTGCTCCGGCAGCACAGTGCTTCTCCTTTGGAACCATCGGAGTGTGTCACTGGAAGATAATATCTCATATCTTCACTTTTCAGTACCGCTGCTCCGGCACCGTCTCCGAACAGGATACATGTTCCGCGGTCCTTCCAGTTCGTCAGGTTCGACAAACTTTCACTGCCAATAATCAGAGCCGTCTGATACACACCCGCATTCAGATACGCCGCCGCTGTATTATAAGCAACTACGAATCCGGTACATGCCGCACTCAGATCAAAACAGGTTGCACGCTTTACTCCGAGTTCTCTTTGCACTTCACAGGCTGTACATGGAAGTATTACATTTGAAGAAATCGTAGAAACGATGATCAGATCCACGTCGTCTGCAGTAATACCTGCATTTTCAAGTGCCTGTCGTCCGGCTTGGACGGCCATGGATACCGTCGTCTCTTCTCTGATGATATGACGTCTCACGACTCCGGTTCTCTCCCGGATCCACTCATCACTGGTATCAACCAGTTTTGCAATGTCATTGTTATCCATTACAAATGATGGTACGCAAGATCCTGTCCCACATATTCTTCCAGTCATTCTAAATACCTCTGATTTATTTTGATTCTAAATTATTTTGACTGTCAAAGTATATATCAAGAAATTTTGTTTGTCAAGTATTTTGAATATCAAAATATATTTTTATTTTCCAGGCATCTGATGTTTACTGGAAATTCATATAATTATGATAATGTATCTTAAATTTTATATCTGATTTTTGATTATCCGCATAAACACTATACTTTCAAGCATTTTGAAATATAGGAAAGCACTCATTTTACCACGAATTTACCACGATTGAATGAGCCTTGATATGACGTAAGAATTTGAAAAGGACACCGTATAGTTTGGTGTCCTTTTACATGAAAATCATTAGTCGCTATTGATTGTTATTATACATTTTGTTAATTGTTCTTATTTCTTTTACGTTTTTTACCGAATAAAACAGCTAATACACCGGTTGAACCAGCAAACATAGAAGTAAACAATCCTACGTTTGTCATATCACCTGTTTTTACAGGGTTCTTTTGTCCGCTAGGCTTTGTTGGAGTAGTTGGCTTGCTCGGTTTCTGTGGCTGTTGTGGACTTACAGGTTTATTTGTTACTTTTTCTTTTACGGTAACTGTAATTGTTTTTTCAGTAATTGCACCATTTTTATCTACTACACGGAAAGTTACATGATAAGTGCCAGCCTTAGAAGTATCTACATCATTTGCAATAATGTTATCTTTTGTTAAAATAATCGTTCCGTCCTCTTTATCTGTTGCTGTCACATTTGCCAATGGGTCGAACGTATCGCCTACATTCAATGTAACATCATTTGCTGAAATGATTGGAGCAGAGTTAAGGTCGCCTGTATTTTGTTTCACAGTTACAGTAATCGTTTTTTTAGCAGAAGCTCCGTTTTTATCTGTTACTTTATAAGTCACATGGTAAGTACCAGCCTTAGAAGTATCTACATCATTTGCAACAATATTATCTTTTGTCAAAGTGATAGTTCCGTCCTCTTTATCTGTTGCTGTTACATTTGCCAATGGGTCGAAAGTATCGCCTACATTCAATGTAACATCATTTGCAGAAATAGTTGGTGCTGTATTGTCTTCTCCTTGTGAGTTTAACGATAATTCTACTTTTAAAACAACGTTTCCGTCTTTATAAGTACCGCAATCATACTCATAAGTAACTGGTTTTTTTACATCATCTACCGTTATAATTCCTGTATCTTTATCTAAAGTTCCATTTGCAGTAACTTTTACTTTTGAAATATCTATTCCTTGTTCAACATCTTTTTTTAAGTCGATTTTATTCCCTTTAATATCAATATAACCGTTGCCTACAAAAGCATGATTATTTTCAAGAACTTTATTCTCTCCGACATTTAACCAGTATAAATCATCGCAAATTAATTTTTTAATTTTTGTGTTTTTACTTATATCAAGACCTCTTATCCCTTGTTCAAAAATTTCACCGCAACGTAGCATTTCAAGTTCTAAATTATTGCTTAAATCTAATTTTTTAATAGTTGTATCATGACAAAAAAGGCGTGTCAGTTTTGTGTTTTTTGTTACATCTAATTCAGCTATATTTGTCATATAACATGATAGTTGTTTCAAATTAGGGTTCTTACTTATATCAAGTGTTTTTACTTTTGTATCTCCTATATCTAAAGTGACTAATTGCGGATTATGTGTGACATCAAGTTCCATTAATCCTGTATTGCTACAAGATAGTTGTTCTAAGTTAGGATTGTTTGTTACATCTAAATTGGAAATAGAGGTACTATCTGCAAATAACGTATTCAATTTTTCATTCTTAGATACATCAAGACTGTTAATTGATGTATTATCGCAAACGAAAGCTTCCAAATTCGGATAACGTGTTAAATCAACGCTTCTTACTTTTGAAGAACGACAATCTAATCTTTTTAAAGATGAGTTTTTAACCGGACTTAAGTCTGAAACAGAAGTCGTAGAAACATCTAAAGACTGCAAATTTGTTAGATATTGAATACCCTCTAATGAAGATATCGTTTTCATATCATGCAAGTTTAAGAATTGGGCTTTTGATATTTCATCAACAGATAACACACTATCGCCGTCTTTATCAAATTCTGCAATGATTTGTTCTCTAAATACTTTGTCTGGAAAATGTGCTTCATCAATAGCAATGCTTCCAGCTTTTACTTCTGTATTTTTGCTTGCTTCAACGGTCTTATCTTCGGTAACCACTTCTTTTTCTGGTGTTGCAGGTGTTTCCTGTTTTGTACTTTCTTCTTTTAAAGTTTCTGCATTTTCAGCAGTTTCTTCCTGTTCCTTGTCTGTTATATTCTCTTGTACTTCTGCGTTTTCTGTTTTCTGTTCCACAGGAACTTGCTCTGTCTTGTTTTCTTCTACAACGGCTTCCTGCACAACTTCTGTGTTTTCCTGTGCCATGACAGGAGTAGGAAGCCCTGTAAGTGCAGTTGTTGTTCCAATCATCAATGCGGAACTTACTGCAAGGACTTGTTTTTTCTTCATAGTTTGTTCACTCCTTATTTTTCATAAATTCTTTGCATAGAAAAACGCACAAACTCCCCCTTATAACTGGATAATCTGTGCGTTCTGTTTATTATTGATAGAATTGAAAAAAGGGCAGAATTTACTTGTCTGTCTGTCTGTCTGTCTGTCTGTCTGTCGCAAGCGTAACAATGTGTGAACATGACTGTCAACCCTTTCTTTCAAAAAAATTCAATCCTTGCTTCTATACAAAAAACATTATACTGGAAACAAACACCTCTTTCAATCTTTTTATGCGTGCAAGATAAAAAAATTGAGACATCACACTTTTCCTTTTTTCCTCTTGAGTACCCACAACAGAAAAGAAAAAGCCCTGTCAAGAGCTTGCCACCATTGGTGGTGCTTTGCACTCTTGATCGGGCTTTTTGTTTGCTGTATCTTCTCGCAAGAGGAAAAAGATTACTCGTCCTCATCATCAAAATGGTTATTCCTTAATACTTCCCGTAACAGTTCCATATCCTCTTTTGAGTTCGGATTTATCATTTTCACGACTTGATAAGGTGTCCTATATTTATGTCCCTCTATGCTTTCCCCAAACATATCCATACTGTATAAATCATCATAGCGGTCTAGTAATTTTTGAAACTTCAAATGCTGGATAAATTCTTTGATTGGGTAAAGGTCGGACGCTTCAATGCTTTTCCCGTTGATATAGTCTGTAATGTATTCCCGTAACTTTTCCAACTCATATTCCAGCCATTCTTCCTCGCTGTCAAAGAAGTTATCATAGTGTCCGTGTTTCAGTTCTGCATTTAGACGTTCTTCTGTTCTTAAAAACTGACAGACTTCTTTTTCAGACTGATTGACATACTTCCATTCTCCCGATAATAATTCATTCGGCGTTACGTCCAGCACTTCCATTATCTTTTCCAGCGTTTCATAAGCAGGATAGTTCAACCCTCTTTCAATCTTGGAAAGGCTCTGCATATTGATACCGATTTTGTCCGCAAGTTCCTGTTGTTTCATTCCCCTAAATTTTCTTATGGTCTGTATATTATTTCCTAAATGGCTTATTTTCATTGCACAACCCTCCATATCTCGTTATATCTTCACTGTTATAAGTCTATCATGCTTAATATGATTTGTAAAGACAAAAAAAGATATTGACAAATAAGCATATAAGAATTACTATGCTATTGTGAGTGAATAAGCACAATAGCATGAAATACAAAAACATTCAAAAAGAAATACCCATCTGATTAAACCCGTAGATATGAATATTGGTTGAAATGGAACTTGTTAGAAAAGGCAAAACAGGACTTGCTGACAAAGTATTTCTGACACGGTGGCGGAAGCCTCTCAGGCTTACCGCCATGACACCTTGTGTCAAGGGGAAGAAATGCTTTGTCGGCTGGCGAGCCTGCGAGCCTTGACTGTGCCCCCGTTATCTAACAGGGGGGCACTATTTCACAAAAGACAAGTCAAAAACCATACAACCCCAAACCTGTGAGTAGTAATGAGAAGTTTTAAGAAGATAGTAATTTCACATTCTTTTGAATAGTGGTTTACAGGTATTTCAAGGCTGTTGTGGGATTGGAGGAATACAATGAACAATTTAGAATTTGCACTTGAAATGAAGAACAAACGTCTTGCAAGCGGTCTTTCACAAGGAGAACTTGCAAGTCTTACCCATGTATCAAGATATAGTATCAACCGCTTTGAGAACGGAAAAGCCAACGCAAGTAAAGAAACACAGAACATTATCCTGCGTTGTCTGAATTACTATGTCTGTGATAAGCCTTTTTATCTGCTCGTTGATTATCTGTCTGTCCGTTTTCCAACGACTGACGCATTAGAAGTTATCCGAAAGGTGCTTGGCATGAAAGCGGACTATTTTATCCATTATGACTATGGGTATTATGGCTATAAGGAGCATTATGCCTACGGGGAAATCAAGGTCATGGCTTCTGATGATGAACACATGGGTGTATTTTTAGAATTAAAAGGGGCAGGCTCACGCAACATGGAATATGTCTTACAGGCACAGAACAGGGATTGGTATTCATTTTTAAACCGCTGTCTTGACTGTGGCGGTGTTATCCGACGTTTTGACTTGGCAATCAATGATATGTGCGGTCTGCTGGATATTCCCGTTTTGTCTGAAAAATACAAAAATGGCGGTGCGGATTGTCGCTGTAAAAACTATGAAAATGTACAAGGTGGAAAACTAAGCGGAAAAAACCGTAATTTAGCAAGTACCCTTTATATCGGCTCAAAGGCAAGCACAAAATATTTCTGCCTGTATGAAAAACAAAAGGAACAGGCAACCAAAAAGAAACATACGGATATTATCAACCGTTTTGAAATTCGTCTGCGTGATAAAAAGGCAGTACAGGCAGTTGAGGAATTGTTATTGACATATAACCCTCATGGGTTGGTGTTTTACCTTATTACTGATTTTGTGCAATTTCCCGATTATCCGCTGTGGGAGATATTCATTTCCCATGACAGTTTACCTTTTGAAATGAACCCCGTACCTGTCAATATGGAACGCACTCTGCAATGGCTGGAAAGACAGGTCATGCCGTCAATCGTGATGATAGAGGAAATCGACAGGCTGACAGGCTCAAACTACATGAAAATGATTGATGAATGTACCAACCTTTCCGAAAAACAGGAAATGCTTGTAGAACAGATGTGTACGGATATAGCAGATGTAATCGAAAGTGAGGGGGTGTTTTATGAGTAATGCACAGGATATTCCCGTATGGGAAAAATACACCCTTACCATTGAAGAAGCGTCAAAGTATTTCCGTATCGGAGAAAACAAGTTAAGACGCTTGGCAGAGGAAAACAAGGACGCTGGCTGGCTCATTATGAATGGCAACCGCATACAGATTAAACGCCGACAGTTTGAACAGGTTATTGA
>ERZ773183.249-NODE-249-length-69594-cov-12.374955_pt1 | contig 69594 bp, 57 predicted proteins | sample MGYA00580532_ERZ773183 | MGnify/ENA primary metagenome ERZ773183 (study PRJEB29015, sample SAMEA2737791) | human gut metagenome | biome: human gut; feature: human-associated habitat; material: faeces | place: China | collected 2012 ...
CAATTTGCAGCAGATTTACAGTCTGTCCCCTTTGGCCACTCGGGAATCCACCCATTCAAGTCGCATTACTGCGCCTGACAATATCGTATTATATACTATCTCGTTTCAAAAATCAAGAGGTTTTTTATTAAATTTTGATTCACCTACCAAAACAGACGCGCCCAAAGATAGACAATATCCTATATCTGTGACTCTATCACTTGTGGGTTGAGTGTTCGCTTAATGGCTCACATTCAATCCTCATTCTAAGGTCACAGATATAGGATATTGTCTTTCTTTAGCAGCTGTCTATGGCTACAGAAACGAAATTAAAATTTAATATTGAAGTAACTTAAGAAATTGCCGGAAGGTTATGGCTGCTTAAGGAACTAGATAATCAACGAGTGACAAAGCAAAGATTTAATAGTATTGACATTTTCTTACTTCATAATTATAATATAATTATGAATGATATCAAATTTCAATGAGACGACAATAAGAATAAAATTAATCAGAAAAAACATAAGATATCATTCGAAGAAGCACAAAGCGTATTTTTTGATGAGGAGGCTTTAATCATTGACGACCCAGAACATTCATTAGATGAGGAGCGTTTCATAATTTTAGGTCTTAGTAAAAAGGCTAATCTTCTGGTTGTCTGTCATTGCTATAGAAAATCCGATACAATTATACGCATTATATCTGCAAGAAAAGCTACTGTAAGAGAAACTATATCTTATAATAAGAATCTATTTTAATGGAGGAATGTATTATGAAAGATGAATATGATTTTACAAAAGCCAGAAAGAATCCATATGCTAAGCAGTTAAAACAACAGATTACTATTAACATTGATGTAGATACCATAGATTATTTTAAGGAACAATCGAAGCAATCAGGGATTCCCTATCAGACTCTAATTAATTTATATCTTGCTGATTGCGTAGCACAAAAAAAGCAATTACAAATGACATGGAAATAGTAATTTGTAGATTTCGTATAGACGAAAAAAGAAATAATACCCTATCCCATCTGCTCCGTAGTCGCTGTGTTTAAAATGCTCGTTCGCATCTTAAACACGCTCCGAATCCGCATCTGGGATAGGGTATTATTTCTTTTTTCTGACTATCTAAATCTACGGTTTAACAACATGGAATGTGCCAGAAGGCTATGGTCTTCCGGAGAATTAAATTCTAAAGGATTGACATTCAAATTGTTATCTTTCCAATATAAATCACTAATTTGTTATTTATTATTAAACAGCCAGCCGCTGAAATAAAATTTTATGCTGAATTGTAAGAAGACTATGATAAAGAAAAAAAGAATTGTTATAAGTATTGCATTTTGCAACTTTGCGTTGTGCAATTTTGACTCTGAAAACTTCGGATTCGTTTTTCCGAAGTACTAATTTGTAGATTTTGTATAGACGAAAAAGGGGATTCTCCAAAAGTGGGTATATTTTTGTCGATCATAATAAGAACAATTGTTAATATCTATGAGACGAGAAATTGTATTGGCAATGAAAGACCAGAAAACATGACTCCCACAATTGAAAAATTTATAGAATATTTAAAATATAAGGAAAGGGTCCCTGCTATATAATTAATAGTCAAAAAAGAAAAAACATTGTATAATAAATATATCTTAGGGGAGGTAAGTTTATTAACTAAAAAATATAACACATGGAGGAGGGTTACATATGACGGGCTACAAAAAAATTAATATGGAGACCTGGGCACGCAGGGAACATTACGAATACTATACTAAACAATTAAAAGTTGAATACAATATTACCGCTAATGTTGATGTAAAAAATGTATTGGATTTTTGTCATTCAAAAGGTTACAAATTTTACCCTGCTATGATTTATCTTGTTACTAAGACATTAAACCGCATCGAGAATTTTAAAATGTTTAAAGATAAATATGGATATCTTTGCGCCTGGGACAAAATCATTCCAAATTATACCATTTTTCATAATGATGACCATACTTTTTCTGATTGCTGGACAGATTTTTCCGAAGATTTTGATACATTTTATCCGAATATCCTAAAAGATATGGCTACTGCCGCAACGAAAAAAGGGATTAAAGCAAAAGAAGGACAACCTGCTAATTTTTACTGTATATCTTGCACGCCATGGACAACATTTACCGGTTATGGCAGCAGAGTCTCTAATGGCGAACCTTCTTTTTTCCCAATTGTATTGATGGGAAAGTATACGCAGCATGGCGGAAAGATGTTGATGCCTGTTAATATCACAATTGCTCATGCGGTAGCAGATGGATATCATGTGGGATTATTCTTTCAATATCTCCAGGAAGAAATTAATAACTACTAATTTGCTGGAGACACAGACGCCGCTTTAGTAGAAGATATTGAGCTGAATTGTATTCAGTCTTCTAAAGAAAAAAAGAATTGTTATAAGTTTGATTTTGTTCCGTTGCGCTAAACGCTTCATTTTGCCTAATAAAACAATCTTGCTCAAAAACGATTTCGCAAGGTTATAGTCAAAATTCCGCAGCGCAAAGTCGCAAAATGCAATTCAGCTAAGTAATTAATCTGCCTTCAGCGGCGTATGTTTCCTTTGGCAATTAGCAATTAAAGAGGTATATTATGATTTTTGATACACATTCTCATTATAATGACAAGCAATATACACAGGACAGGGAAGCTGTCCTTGCATCTTTAGAAGATGCAGGTGTAACGCAGGTAATAAATGTAAGTGCGAGCTGGAAAGATTTGCTGGATACGTTAGAGCTTATTCAGAAGGTTCCGTTTATGTATGGGGCAGTCGGAATTCATCCGGATCATGTTGGTGAGTTGAATGAAGAGCGGTTGAGACAGCTTCGGGAATATTGCCATAGAGACAAGGTTGTTGCGGTTGGAGAAATCGGACTGGATTATCATTGGAACGTAGAACCAAAGGAAGTACAGCAGGAATGGTTTGTCAGACAGCTTCATCTTGCGACAGAAGAAAAAATGCCGGTAATTATACACAGCAGAGAAGCTTCACAGGACACATTTGACATTATGAAAAAGGAACATGCAGGAACAACAGGTGGTGTGATCCACTGTTTTTCCGGTTCTGCTGAGATGGCAAAAGAATATGTGAAAATGGGGTATTATATCGGTGTAGGTGGTGTTGTTACTTTTAAAAATTCTCGTGTATTAAAGGAAGTAGTAAAGGCTATTCCTTTAGAGCATATCGTAGTAGAAACGGATTGTCCTTATCTTGCGCCAACACCGCATAGGGGAAAGAGAAACAGTTCTGTATATCTGCCGTTAGTTATAGAAGAAATCGCGAAATTGAAAGGAATTACGGCAGAAGAAGTAGAAAATGCAACTTATGAAAATGCTCAGAGATTATATGGTTTAATTCGTTAGACAAGCAGAGTTCTGTTTTTTGGCTGCTTTGAGATGAATGAAACCAATGGGAGTCTTATCGACTGAGATAAACTATGTATTAGAACTTCAACATTATATAGTGATTTTTTCTTTAGCCAAAGACAGAAATTGAGAAAGGGGCAATATGTAAAAAATGCGCCTTAGAGCAAGTTCAAGCTGCGGTTGAGCAGTTTGGACGTAGTGATACGAAGCATTTTTTACATATTGCCCCTTTCTCGATTTCGTCTCTTGAATGAAATAGCTATTTCATGTATTATTACATTATTGTAGAGAAACTAAGTAAAAATTTAAGGGAAAGACTTCAGTATTGATTTTCCAAATATAAGATTGATGTCATAAATTTTATAAATGATTTTTTGTGTTTTGTGGGAATGTTCTATCGCAAGAACACCGTAATCTTCTGTAACAAGATTTATAATAATATCCTTCAGTGCGAGTATTTGTACGCATTGCCACAGTATAGTGGAGTAGAAATTCTGGGCGGCAACGAGGAGCAATGAAGGATATTATTATAAATTTTGTTTTCAAAGGCTTCATCTTGCGATAGAACATATTCAAAGACGAAAGTTGAATCTTATGACAGCAAAAGGAGGTTTTATGGCGAATTTAGGAAATCCGCAGGAGACGATTGCTGTTTTACAGCGGTATGGTTTTAATTTTCAGAAAAAATATGGACAGAACTTTTTGATTGATACACATGTACTTGATAAGATTATCGGAGCAGCACAGATTGGTCCGGATGATTTTGTGTTGGAAATCGGTCCGGGAATCGGAACGATGACACAGTATCTGGCAGAAGCGGCAAGGGAGGTTGTTGCTGTTGAAATTGATACAAAGCTGATTCTGATTCTTCAGGATACGTTAAAGGAATATGATAATGTAACGGTATTAAATGAAGATATTTTAAAAGTGGATATCCGTAAAATTGCAGAAGAAAAGAACGGTGGTAAGCCAATCAAGGTCGTTGCCAATCTGCCATATTATATCACCACACCAATTATCATGGGATTATTTGAGAGTGAAGTGCCACTCGATTCCATTACAGTTATGGTACAGAAGGAAGTGGCAGACCGCATGCAGGTAGGACCGGGAACGAAAGATTACGGCGCGCTTTCTCTTGCAGTGCAGTATTACGCTGAGCCATATATCGTAGCTAATGTGCCTCCAAATTGCTTTATTCCAAGACCAGCTGTTGGGTCAGCCGTTATTCGCCTGACACGCTATCAGGAAAAGCCGGTGAAAGTAAATGATGCCTCTTTCATGTTTAAAATTATTCGCGCTTCTTTTAATCAGAGAAGAAAAACATTGCAGAATGGACTGTATAATTCCAGCGAACTGCGTATACCGAAAGAAAAAACGGTAGCGGCGCTTGAGGAGATGGGGCTTACTCCGACAATCCGAGGGGAAAAACTTTCTTTGGAGGAATTTGCACAGCTATCAGATATTCTTGGAAGATAAACACACTGATGTCATAAAAGTAGTTTGCCGGAATACATTAGTGAAAAAGGAGTATCATCATGGCAGATTATCAACGGATACTTTCTTATCTGTATCGTTATGAAAAGTCAGAAAAAAAAGAATGTCTTGGATTTATTAAGGCAGAGCAAAAATCAGCTATTCTTAAGCTGACTATTCAGATAAACGATGAACGATTATTACATGGGATGGAACTAAAACTATGTTTCTATGAAAAGCAGGGAGAACACTGGGGAGTCCGAAAGCTTGATTCGATCATAACAGAAGAAGATAAAGAGGAATTTCATCAAATGTATTCTAAAGAGCAGCTTCCGGAAGGTTTCGATATAAAGAAACAGTCAGGTGTTGTGTTGTATTATCAGGAAGAATACTATTATGGAAGTGTCTGGATTGGTGAGGAAATCCCTGTAGAAGTGTTGGAATCCCTGCAGTGGAAGAAAAAGGAAGAACCTGTAGATCATGCAGATAATATCGATGATATTAATGATATCAATGCAGGCAATCTGGATGAAAATGTGGATTATACTGCTATGCGTAATTTGGCTGAAAATACAGATGAGCGTATAGATGATATTGATATTAGTGAGCAGATTAAGAATGCAGATGATACGGATGTTAGTAAGCAGATTGAGAATGCAGATGATACCGATGTTAGTAAGCAGATTGAGAATGCAGATGATACAGATGTTAGCAATCAGGCAGAGAGTACAGATAATATTAAGGAGCAAGAACAGAATATAGCTAATTTTATTGCTGCAGATAACAATGATAAGATAGGCAATACTGGATTAAATAATATGGAAGTAAATATGGATACAGACATAGAAGAAGCAAACGCTCCTGTGGATGAATTTGAAAAAATGTGGATAAACTCTGTAAAACAAGACCCTCCTGTGGATAATATTTTTAATACTGCCTTTTATGAAGGGTATAAAGTATCAATAGCAAAGCTAAAAAAGCTGGGAGAAGAAGCCAGACAGTTAGCAGATAATCAATTTCTTTTAAAAGGATATGAACGCTATAAGCATTTGTTAATGGGAAAGGTAAGATACGCAGGAGAAAAAAGATATTGTGTTGGAGTTCCTGGTATTTATGAGAATAGGGAAAAATATATGGCGGAACTTTATCAGTTCCCGATATTTTTATCGCTGACAGAGAATAGAATGAAAACAGGCAATTTTGGCTACTGGCTTTATCTTTTAAAGGGCAGGGAGTAAATAATCAGGAAAGGCCGTTATTTTTAGAGGAATGAGCAACTGGCAAACAGGAGAACATTTTATGAGAAAATACACTGAAGATGAAAAGTTTATGAAAGAGGCAATCAAGCAGGCAAAGAAGGCGGAAGCAATCGGAGATGTTCCCATTGGCTGTGTTATTGTCCATGATGGAAAGGTGATTGCCCGGGGATATAATAAACGAAATAAAGATAAGACAGTTCTTGCACATGCAGAGCTTCTTGCCATGAAAAAAGCGTGTAAAAAGCTTGGCGACTGGCGATTGGAAGACTGTACGATGTACATTACTTTAGAACCTTGTCAGATGTGTGCCGGAGCGATCGTGCAGGCACGTGTGACCAGAGTGGTTATTGGAAGCATGAATGCGAAGGCCGGCTGTGGCGGTTCCATTCTTAATCTTCTTGAAATGCAGGAGTTTAATCATCAGGTGCAAGTTGAAAGAGGAGTACTTCAGGAGGAATGTTCGGAAATGCTTTCTGCATTTTTCAGAAAGTTAAGAGAGATTCAGAAAGAAAAAAAGAGAAAAAGAAAGCAGATGCAGGAAGAATAAAGTGAAAATAATTAAAAAAGCGTCACATCCGGAAGTGATTAAAAACTTCGAGTATGTGACGCTTTCTGTTATGTGAATATAAAAATCGAATTATTAAAACCGTGCGGTCAGCTTTGTATGCTTACCAACAGACGTTACCTCTACAGTTAGCTCGAACCAGGCACCCTCACGGCACACAGGAGAGACTCCTTAGTGCTGCTCCGTTCCCGGCCTGACACGGTTCAGAGGTTCCTGTTGCGCGAGACCCAATTGTCAACACCACTTATAAAGGGCAGCTCCATCAATAAGACATCCGAGGCTGACCATCACTCCTGCTATAGCGGATTTCAGGTACAGGACGCCGCTAACTTCCCAGCTGCACGGTAAATATCAGTATAAAGGATTTTACCAGTTATGTCAATGAATATTTTGTATTTTATTTGTTGAAATGGGCATTATATCGGATGGGATGCGTATCTCATAGCAAGAGTGCTGAAAAATTCTTAAAAATAGCAAAGTAAATAGTTAATTTATGCGTAAGTAAAAATAATTATTCAAAGTAAAATATTGACACGAATCCGAGGCTGTGTTATGCTTTTTTTGTGTTTAAAAGTTGGTATGGAAATTTAGTATAGCTTGTGTCTTAAGCAGAAAGGCAGGGAAACATTGCAAGGGAATGTTATAGATTCATGGGAAGAGAGACTTCGGCTCACATTAGACCATTTTCGTAATGAGAACATGGCAGATTTTCGGAAGAATTCCGAAGCGTACAGGCGTTTAGTAAGAGAGGAAGAAGAGGCGTATGCGAAGCTTGATACGCTGAATCTGACAGAAGAGCAGAGAGAGATTATAGAAGAGGCTTTTGAAGCACAGAGTGCGGCAGAGGCAGAGTATGCGACAGAAAGTTATTTTTGTGGAATAGCAGATTGCATACGATTTTTAAAATATATCGAGGGACCAAGGGGTGAATAGTACGATTTTTCGGTGATTTTCTTATATTTTTCTTGAAAAGACGTATAGGGTTTGCTATAATGTTTTATTGACTATGGGCTGAGGCAGATGCCCTTAAAGGCCTTTATAATTGATGAAGATAGATAGCACACTGGCGCTGAAGACAGATTTCAGTACAGGAAAAGTAGGAGGAAGAAGAATGCATTGGTCTGAGAAGATTGCAAAAGATATTATTAAGAGATCTCCGGACAAGGAAGAGTACGTTTGTGCAGCGGGTATCAGCCCATCCGGATCCATTCACATCGGTAATTTCAGAGATATAGCTACAAGTTATTTTGTATATAAAGCATTGATCAAGCAGGGAAAGAAAGCCCGCCTGTTATTTTCATGGGATGAGTTTGACCGTTTCAGAAAGGTACCTGTTAACGTTAAGGAGATAGCTCCTGAGTTAGAGAACGAGATTGGTAAGCCATATGTAGATGTAAAGGATCCTTATGGATGCTGCTCTTCTTATGCAGAACATTTTGAAAAGGAATTTGAAGCATCTCTTTCCCGTTTTGGAGTAGAGGTTGATTTCCGTAGACAGAGTGAGAATTATCGCAGCGGAAAGTATGCGAAGTATATTATTCAGGCAGTACAGAAGAGAAAAGAGATTTTTGATATTCTTGATAAGTTCCGTCAGCAGGTAGCAACAGAAGAAGAGAGAGAAGCATATTATCCGGTAAGTATTTACTGTCCGGTATGTGGTAAGGATGAAACAACGATCATATCCTCTTCTGAAGATGGAGTGACATGTGAATATACATGTAAGTGTGGACATAAGGGCACATGGGATTTCAGTAAGGACTTTAACTGTAAGCTTGCATGGAAGATTGACTGGCCTATGCGCTGGATGATCGAAGGTGTTGACTTTGAGCCGGGCGGAAAGGATCATGCCAGCCCTGGAGGAAGTTATGATACAAGTAAGATTATCGCGAAGAAGATTTTCGGAGCGCAGGCACCTATGTTTAAGGGATACGAATTCGTAGGTATCAAGGGAACAACCGGTAAGATGTCTGGTTCTACAGGTCTTAATCTTACACCGGATACATTACTTAAGATTTATCAGCCGGAGATGATTTTATGGCTTTATTCTAAGTCAGAGCCGAATAAGGCATTTGACTTCTGCTTCGATGACGAGATTTTACGTCAGTATTTTGAGTTTGATAAGATGCTTAAGGTATATCAGGCAGGTAAGGGAAAGAATTATGATTATATTGAAGGCATCATGCATAATTGTATGATCGAGGGTCGTGAGATTCATCCGGTACCAATGCAGCAGATTGTAAACTTTGGTTCTGTTGTAGATTTCAATGCAGATATGCTTGAGACAGTATTTGAAAAGATTGGTACACCATATAAGAAAGAAGAGTTTGCAGAGCGTCTTGAGCTTGCGAAGTACTGGTTAGAGAAGTGTTCACCAGAGAACATGAATACACTTCTTGGATACAGAAACTGGGATTTCTATAGTACACTGAATGAGGTGGAGAAGAAGGAGATTGAGTTATTACATGACTTTATCGCTAAAGGAGAATATGATTTAGATGCTCTTAACAGCTTTATCTATACGATTCCTAGAGAAGCAGACCCAGATTTCCAGGAAGAGAATAAGAAGGCAGCACAGGCACAGTTCTTTAAGAACGCATATAATCTTATGATTGGTAAAGCAGCGGGACCAAGACTGTATTTATTCCTGTTTGCTGTAGAACCACAGAGATACCTTGGACTTCTTGATTTCTCTACTCCACAGACAGAAGAAGAGAAGGTTCTTGCAGCAGAAGCGAAGGCTGAGGCAGAGAGAAAAGCTGCGGAAGAAGAAGCCAGAAGAAAGGCTGCTGAGGAAGAAGAAGCTCGCAGGAATGCGATTGCACCGATTAAGGAAGAGATTACAATTGATGCGTTTGATAAAGTTGATATGCGAGTATGTAAAGTTATTAACTGTGAAGTTGTAAAGAATGCAAAGAAACTTTTAAAACTTACATTATTTGATGGATTAGATGAAAGAATTATTGTATCTTCTATTCGTGACGATTATACACCAGAAGAGCTGATCGGAAGAAAGATTATCGTAATTGCGAACTTAAAGCCGGTGAAGTTTGCAGGTGTGAAGAGTAACGGTATGCTTATCGCAGCCAGTGGAGATGATTTCGGATGTAAGATTATCTTTGTAGATGATTGTGTGCCAGAGGGAACAGCAATTCATTAAGCTGCTGATACCAGGGTCAAAATATTTTTTGACCCCAACATCATTTGATCATAGAATTTAATATTGAATTTAGTATTATAAGACATAAATTCATCGCCTTTCCGGGATGATTTGTTAACAAAATCGTAACAAATGTTGCAAAAGTTACAGAATTATTAAATTTGTGCTTGACTTTTGTTAATAATTATCGTAGAATATGTTACAGAAAGTTAAAAACACCGCACTGGAAAGGATTTATACATGAAGTTAACATATTTTGCAAACTGGAAATCATGCCTCCGCACGTTAGTTTTAACGATGATGGTAATTGTAGCAGTGCTTGCAGTTAAGCCGGCAACTGTACAGGCAAAAGCATCTGATTATACACAGGATACAGAAGGATGGATTGAAGCTTGTCAGAAAGTCGGAAGAGACTTAACAAAATACAATTTTACATACGGAAGTCATAATAAGCCAACTCTTTCAGCCAGTATCAAACATGGAAGAAAGGCAAACTGTGCATCATATGTTTCATGGTGTCTGCAGGAATTCGGAGTGCTGAAGAAGGGACAGACCTTTTACACTCGTGGAGGAAGAATTCATAAGAGATTCAAATCCTGGAGAGGAAAAGTTCAGATTATCAAAGTAAATAAAAAATTAACAGATGTTAATTTGCAGCCAGGTGATATTATTGGATGGAGAGATATCGTTCACACTAATATTTACGTTGGTAAGAATGGTAAGGGACAGAAGCTCTGGTTAGACGGAGGTTCCGCAGGAACTCGCAGAGGAAGAGTAAGACGTTATTATTCTGCAGATAAGATTAAGACTTTTAGTTATTTAAATAAACATAAGGTTTCTTTTATTATCCGTATTAAAGGATTGTAAAGATATTAAAAAGCGTATAAGTTTATGTTGAAGCTTATACGCTTTTTATTTTTTTAGAAAAGAAAAGTGAGTAGAGAAGATACTCTTCTAAAAGACTAGTGAGGAGAGAGGAAAATATGGTCATTCGTTTTATTATGAGTTTTCTTGCTGCGTTAGCATTAAATATACGGTTTGATATTCCACAGGATATGAATCATTTGGCCAGCGAAAGTAAGATGCTTAATATATTTTATAATTTTCAGGGAAGTCTGACCGGTACGATGGCAGCGGCAACGATGGTATTTGTCTTGTTATGTATCATAGACAGATATCTTTATAAAAATAAAGGAAAAGTACATAGGACACCGGTACTATTTCTTATATGTTTTTGTATTGCAGTCGTATGGGTGATGGGAGAAAGTTTTTACAGGGTAAATTCCCTTGCATTATTGCATATGGGAGCAGGACAGATGGTGAAAACTCTTGTCTATGTAACAGGCATCACCTGGTTCCTCTATGAAATGACAGCTTTGCTTGATTTGTTTTTACAGTCTGGCTGGGATTGGCTGCCAAAGAAAAAAGTGTTTTTCTGTGATGCCTACAATAAGCATCCATTTAAAGTTTCTGTTGTAGTATTGTTTGTATGCTGGCTGCCGAATTTATTATTATCTTATCCGGCGACCATGTGCATTGATGTGTGGAATCAGATGCTGCAATCTTTTGGATTTCAGAGATTTACGACACATCATCCGCCAGCACATACTGTTTTAGCAGGCGCTTTTGAGAGAGTAGGATTACTGCTTGGAAGTGCAAATCTGGGCTTATTTTTATATATTTTATTTCAGACAATCTTATTTGCGCTGATTTTAGGATATATGTTTTACACAATGAAGGAGCTTGCCTCACCAACATGGTTAAAAGTTACAGCATTTATTATTGCCGTTTCTTCTCCATATTATACGCAGTATATCGGAATGATCGTAAAGGATACAATATATTCTTATTTTATATTGCTTTTTGTCATTGAGCTGGTGTACATACTTTTATTAAAACAGGAATATTGGAAAAGTAAAAAGCATTGTTTTCTTTTAGCAGCATCAATGATTGGCTCTGTTTTGTTTAGAAATAACGGAAAGTATGTTATCTATCCGATGATCCTATGTATTTTAATTACAGTATTTTTACAGAATAGAAACCAGCGTACAGATCAAGAGGAGAATCAAGATACAAGTCGCATCAGAAAGAAAAGCAGATGGACTCGATATACGAAAACATTTATGACAGCAGTCATAATGTGTCTGATTTCTGTTGCTGTTTCTTCAGGGTTTCAGAACTTTTTGACCAGACATTATAACATTGAACCGGGAGGGATTCAGGAAGCATTATCCTTGCCATTTCAGCAGACCGCCCGTTATGTGAAGGAGCATGAGGAGGAAGTAACGCAGGAAGAGAAGGAAGCGATAAAAGGAGTACTGGCATATAATAAGCTTGGTAAGTATTATAATCCGAAGATTTCAGATCCAGTCAAAGCTACCTATAAGAAAAAGGCAACGACAAAAGATCTGACAGCGTATTTTAAAGTATGGGTGCAGCAGGGGTTGAAGCATCCCGTCACTTATATAGAAGCAACAATGAATCAGAACTATTATCTGGTCTATCCACTGGTAGAGAACAGTACCGTTTATGATACAACAGCACCAGTCAAAGTCTCCGCAAAGAAACTGGCAGAAAAGTTAGAGGTTCATGAAGTTCCGGTGATTCAAAAACTGGATAGATGGAGAACTGGATTTAATAAGGTGTTTTTTACTTTGCCTGTGTTTGGGCTTATAGCAAGTATGGCATTTTTTAATCTGATTTTAATCTATCTTTGCTATCATGGAATACGCAAGAAGATTCCACAAATGTTTTTGCTGGTGATGCCGCTTTTGCTTAGTGATGCGATTATCGTACTGGCACCGGTTATTAAAGGACATCCAAGATATGCATTTCCGGTTATCTACTCTATACCGATTGTATTTTGCGCATATTTATATTGGGCAGGAAAAAAGAATCAGCAAAAAAGCTAAAAAAGCTAAAAAACGTAATAATTAGTAAAGACACTTGCTTGACTTTTCTTATACGAAACGATAAAGTAAAAGTATTAGCATATAAACAATTATAAGGAGGATTCTATGAAATTTACTAACGTAAAAAAGACCGTTTTAACGGGTATTGTAATGGGTGCTGCATTATTTACATTTAATTTTACAGCATTACCTGGAAGTGTTAATCTACCTGCAGTAGTTCAGGCGGCTGAAGCGAATTTTACAGGGGTGGAAGCAGGAAAGCTTTATTTAACTGGACAGCTTTACACAGGTGTTGCATTAAAGGATGGTAAGCTTTATAACTACAAAGAAGGTGTACAGGGAGCTGCCTATACAGGAATATTTACAGGAAAGTATCTGAATGTCAGTACGGGTGCACAGGCACAGATTAACGGTGTATATTATCAGAACGGAAGTGTATTTTCTGGTGTTGCAGGCAGAAAGTATTATGTAAAAGGTCTGTTACAGAGCAAATTTACAGGCTGGAAGAAAGTTGGCGGAAAGATTTATTACTTTACAAAAGGTGTTGCTCCTGCAAAAGGATTTAAGATGTTAAAGAGCTATACCGGTGGAAGCACGAAGTATAAATATTACTTTAAAGAAGACGGCTCCCTTTCTACAAACTTATTTAAAGACTGGGGATATAATAAGTGTATCAAGACAAAGATGACGATCGAGATCAATACAAAGACTCATAATGTTACATTCTATCTGTACGATAAGAAGACAAAGAAGTATATCATCCCGGCGAAGACAGTGCTTTGCTCTACATCGGCAAAAGCGAACGGAACACCTAGAGGACATTTCTTCTTAATGAAGACATCCGCAAAGAGATGGGTAAGAGTACCGAATAATAATACACGTTTCTATCAGTGGGCTACACGTATTGCAGGAACTCCTACATTAGTTCACAGTAGTGTATATACAAAGTATGGTAATAACAAGGCATTATCTGCATCTTATTATAATAAGTTAGGAAACAGTAATACATCTTACTGTGTTCGTATGCAGGCGGTAAATGCGAAGATTGTTTATGATGTTGCAAAGAAGACACCAAAAAAACAGCGTACATGGATTAACATTGTAAAGAAAAATAAAAAGGGACCTTTCGGTATTGTTAAGTTAAAACATACTACAGGTAAGTTAAAGAATTCCAGAAAAACTGACCCTACAGATCCTGTATTATTCCCTGGAAATCCATTCTCCGTTAAGTAATTTTAGCAGGGGAAGTACGGATGAATACACAATTTTCTAAAAAAGATACAAATATCGTGAAGGGCGTTGCAATTATTGCAATGCTCTTCCATCATTGTTATGTAACCAATATTAATTTTAAAGCACATGGGGTATCGTTTGCACCATTTTCAAAAGGAACCGTTGTAACATTGTCTTTATGGGCAAAAGTCTGTGTTGGAATCTTTGTATTTTTAAGTGCATATGGCATTACGATTTCTTTAAAAAAGCTATATGATCAGAATAAATATGAGAGACAGAATATTTCCTGGCTTACAATACGAAGAGTGTGGAAGATTCTGAGTGGTTTCTGGCCGATTTATATTCTTGCGATTGTTGGATGTAAAGTTTGGGCACCGGAAAGCTTTGCCGTATATAAGCAGGGCATGATTCGAATTATTTATATGCTCATTGATTTTTCAGGGCTGGCTCATATTTTTGGAACACCGACCTTGCTTGGAACCTGGTGGTATCTTGGACTTGCATTTATGGAGATCATGTTGCTTCCATTTCTTTATTATATGTATCGTAAATGTGGAGCATTTATTACGATTGCATTGAGTTATCTTCTGCCAATGGCATTATCATTGCCGATGAGCAGTAGTGTTGTACATTATCTTCCAGCTATGACATTAGGTATCTGGTTTGCACAGGAAGATTTATTTCCTAAGGCTGCAGACTGGAGGATTCCGCATACAGGGCTTATGATAACAAGGGTAGCAGAGTTTTGTGTACTTGCTGTGTTCATTCTTGGAACCGTATGGCTTAAGACTTCAAAGTTTGGAAAAGTACATCCGAATGTTACCGATAGTGTAACACCATTAGCAGTTATTTTATTCACTTATCTTTTCCTTGCAAGTATACCGATTCTTCGGGATATGCTGTGCATACTGGGTAAATACTCAATGAATATCTTTTTATTTCATAACTTTATCCGTTCAAGATGGTTTGAGGACTTCTCATATTCTTTCAGATTCTGGTGGCTGATCGTTATTGTATTAGTAATAGACTGTCTGCTGTTTTCTGTTGTTATTGAATTTTTAAAAGAAGTTCTGCGATATAATCACCTGACGATAAAGATAGAAAAGAAATTGCATGGAATGATAAGTAACGAATAATAAAAGGAAAGAAAGTTATGGAGAATTCAACACAACAAAATAAAAAATATTATAACGAGATTACGATCGCAAAAGGAATCGGCATTCTTCTTGTTGTATTAGGACATGCTTTAAAGCAAACGGGAGTAAGTAATGTACCGGGGAATGCGCTGATCAGTATAATATATAGTTTTCATATGCCCCTGTTCTTTGTGTTATCGGGATTTGTTTCTGTAAAGATTCTTCAGTATTCTAAGATGACAGAATACATAAACTATATAAAAAGCAGAGCAACTCGTCTCTTGATTCCTTATTTTGTTATGGGAATTCTCTATATGCCTTTAAAATATTTTATGAACAGGTTTGCGATTAATCCCTATGATTTTTCACAAAGCTGGAAGTTGATTCTTGGGGATAATCCGAATACAACGATGTGGTTTTTATATACCCTTTTCTGGGTGTCGGTAATCGCATTGATTTTACTGAGGCGTTCAGTGCTGTTACCGATGCTTATTATAAGCGCTATTCTTTCATGCACAGCCTTTATATTTAACGGGAGCTTCCGTATACCAAAGTATTTATTTTTCTTTATTCTGGGAATTTATATTAGAGATCATTATGAGAAATTCATAGAAATCAGAAAGAATAAGTTGATTTTTATTTTGGTAGCAATCACATTTATTATATGTAATATAGTAAATTATCAGATGGGAAGAGGAGAATTTATTACTTCTGTTTCAGGAACAATATTATGCATGTGGTTTTCTCTTTGGCTTGTAGAGAAGAATGTAAAAAGTTATGGCGTTTTGAAAAGTCTGGGTGATGCGAGTATGGATATTTATATTTTGTCAGACCCGGTACAGACGGTATCAAGATTAGCTTTATGGAACATATTACATATGCCAAATGTTTTGGTTATTATGTTATGTTTTGTGTCAGGAACAGGCATATCATTTATTGCAGCAAAGTATATTCTGCGCAGATTCAAAGTATTTCGAATTCTGCTGTTTGGAGAATGTTAGTACATAGTTATTTATAAAACGATGTACCAGATGAATAAGACAGGAAGGAAGGCATTATGAAGAAAAGTTTATTAACAAAGGTAATGGCATTGGCTATGGCAGCAGTTATGTTATTTAGTTTCAATACGACATCACAGGCTGCTGCAAAGAAAAATATTGATACAAGTGATGCGATTTCATTATGGGTGGGAGATTCCCGAACCGTTCTCATCTATCAGGACATGAATATGAGAGCCCCAAATGGAACGAAATATCGCAATAAAGCACGAGTAGAGGGTAAATATCTTATGCTCAAGTATCGTGACTGTTATGCAGGACGAGGAACTGGATATAATCTGGTGCGCGGAGGAAGAACGAGAATACAGAACGTAGCAAGAAAAGCTGGTCGTCAGAATATTGTCTTTGCCTCCGGAGTAAATGATATTTATAATCCACAGGTAAGTCCATTCAGATCCTATGTGGGTGGAGGACGAGTAGCTCCGGCAAGTCCAGAAACACTTGCTACAGAGTACTGGAAGTTATATGAGAGTTTTATCAGTAAATATTCGGAAGATCATTTTTATCTTCTCTCTGTCAATCCGGTGTACTGTACGCTTCGTTACAGAGGAAATACGGTAACAAACAGTAAAGTTATTCGTTTTAATAAGACATTACGTAAGCTTGTTAAGAAGTCTGGTTATAAGAATGTGACGTATGTGGATACTTATAAGAATGTATTCCAGAAAAACGGATGGGTTCATAAGAAGAGTGCATATCGTTATGCTATTAAGTACAGAAAGATGAATGTGCGCTATATGAGAGAAAGTTCCAGCTATCAGTTACATTACACCGATTCAGTAGATAAAAAGCTTTTTAAATATGTAAATGACTTTATTAAAAATGATATGAATATTAAGAAAGCTATAAATCAGAAGTAATTACGGTTATTGCGGAAGACAAAACGCAGCTTGTTGTGATTAAGCGTTTTTGAATGTATCAGGAGGAGGGTAACAATTATGAGAAGACATAAAAAGCTATATACGCTATTAACAGTGTTGGTAGTAACGTTCACGATGTTCCTTCAGTTTAGTTGTTCTTCAGAGGGAGCAACCCGTCTGAGCGAGACAAACATAGTGATGACAGCAGGAACAAATAAAAAGTTAAAATTACGGCAGGCCAAGGGGGCAGTTGCATGGTCTTCCAGTAATAAAAATATAGTTTCTGTAAATGAAAAAGGCAGAATATATGCATTAAAAGGTGGAACAGCCTATATTAAAGCAAAGACGAAAAAGAAAACATATAAATGCAAAGTTGTAGTTGTTGGATTTAATAAAGAAAAGTTAACTTTGTCTAAAAAGAAAAAGTTTACTTTAAAAGTGAGAAATTCAAAAGCAAGGAAATGGTATTCTAAAAACAAAAAGATTGCGACAGTTACTTCAAAGGGGATTGTAAAGGCTAAGAAGAGCGGAAAGACTACGATTGTTTGTGTAACTCGTACTGGAAGAAAGATTAAATGTAAAGTATATGTGCCGAAACTTGAAAACGCAAGTGCAAAGATGGTTGTGGAAACAACAAGAGAAGTTGAAGTAGTGAATACAGCCAATGCATGTCGCTGGTCTTCTTCGTCCGGTCAGGTTGCCTCTGTTGATAATAACGGAACCGTACAGGCTTTGAAAGCAGGAAAGACAACGATTAAGTGTAAAACAGGTAATGCTGTTTTAGAGTATGATCTGACAGTTATTAATCCAAATAATCTTGTGACAAAGAGAGCAGATCTTCCAGATAATACAAAAGTAGATCAGATAGATGTTACAGTGACAGGATATCCGTATAACCGAACTTATTCTATTTATAAACAGAATGGAAAGGAAAATATAAGCACACAGTTTCCACACTATATGCAGGGACATGGATGTTCCGCATCATCATTAACAACAGTGCTTAGTGCTTATGCAGGGGTTACCTATAAGCCGACACATATGATAGAAAAGATTGAGAAGAAGTACTTTGGCGATGTGTGGGAAAAGAATTACAGTAAGAAAGACACGAATGACAGTAAGAGCCGTCCGATGCCAATCAGTTTATGTGGAATGACGAAGATTCTTGAAGGTTATGGAGTAAGATATAAATATGTCAGAGATTTTTCAGACAGTTTGGCAAAGCAGGAAATCGAAGCACATTTACGGACGGGTAATCCGGTAATTTTTGTTGTTGCCGCTAAGAGTCGAAAAGATGGTGCAGTGGCGAACAAATGGACAAGCGGATATCACTGCATGACAATGCTTGGAATGACAGATACAGGAAAAGTAATTGTAGCAGACTCCGTAGACCGTTCTACTAAAACTTTTGGAAATAACCAGAGAATAAAGTATGCATCACTTGGAGAATTAATTGGATATATGTTCCCATGTACCAATACGACATCTACATCAATATACTGGGGTGGTAAGGCAAGCAGCGGCGGTTACATTTTAATTAATCCGCAGAACCAATAAAGTACATCAGCCAGAAAATGAGGACAAAAATGAAAATAAAAATGAAAACAAGAATGAAAAAAACGATCACATTCATGCTTACAATGTTCATTCTGACAGTAGCACTTCCGGTAAATATACAGGCGAAGTCAGTAACGACACCAGTCTCACAGCTCCCGGAAAAGTCAGATGTAGGACAGATTACAGTCACTGTTAATTCGGAGAATGGTACAAGAAAGTATACTATTTTCGGACAGCATAAAAATCCATGGAAAAAGACGAAATACCTTGATATGCATGGATGCGCTGTTTCTTCTTTGACAGCAGTACTTTCTGCCTATTCTAAAAAATACAGGAATTATACACCTGTTCAGGTGAAAAATATTGTAGAAAAGAAAGCACTTGGAACAGCTGCCTGGAAGCGCAATTACAGTAAACCAGTATTAAGACAGATGCCAATTTCGATGTATGGAATTTCAAAAGTACTGAATTATGCCGGTATCAAAACAAAGTATGTACGTACCTTTACTAATAAAAAGGCGGAAAAACAGATATTAAAGCATCTTAAGACAGGGAATGCGGTAGTAATTGAAGCAAATAACCGAACACAGATAAATGGCCGTTTCAGTGCCAGAACAACCAGAAGATGGGCTCTTGGAAAGCATACGATGGTTCTGCTGGGACTCACCGATGATGGGAGAGTTATCGTAGCAGATTCTGCGCAGAGAACCTGGTCGAAGAAGAAGCAGAGAATCAAATACACTACAGTGAAAGAAATTGTAAAGTATCTGATTCCATGTAAATCTTCAGCCAGAACTTACTATTTCTCCAGTACCGCAGCTTCTGGAGGATATGTGTTGATAAATACGAAATAACCCTGTTAATGCGGAGAAATAGAACAGCTTTCTCTGACAAGCAGCTTACATGGAAGCTCAATTCTTGCCGCCCTATTATGTCCATTATGGATTCTGTCAAGAAGTAGCTTCACAGCATGGTGTGCCATTTCTTCTTTTGGAATATCAATGGTAGTCAGCATTGGTTTTGTCTGCTCTGACTCTCTAATATTATCAATAGAGATGATAGAAGGAACATATCCTTTTTTTCTACGATGCCGCAGACAGTCAAATACGCCAAGGGCTGTACTGTCATTTGCACAGAAGATGGCAGTAGGAAGGGAATCTCGTTGTAGAATGAGCTCCATTGTTTTCATTCCTTCCTCGCGGGTCTGGCTTGTTGGATAGATATTTGAGTAGTCAAGAGGAAGGCTGTGTGAAATTAAAGATTGATAATAACCGATATATCTCGCCTCATAGGAGCAATCTCCTATGTAGGCGATTTTTTTATGCCCAAGAGAAATAAGATAATTCATAGCGGTGATAGCTGCATTGGTTCCGTTACAGATTACTTCATCGTAGGCAAAGTCCGTTGGGTTACGGTCAATTCCAACGATATTATGATAATGATTTTGCAGAGGGGAAATAAGTTCAGAAGGACATTTTCCAAGAAGAATGATTCCATCTGCATGTTTGTCAGTGGCAGAAAAAGAAGACTTTTCATTTAACATAGAAGTAACTTCCGGAAGAGTGAGGAACTTTCCAATGACACATTGCTGGCGTAAAAGTTCTTTTTTAAGGAATTCAAAAAGTTCGCTGAAAAATAAATCTTGAGAGAGTGAAGGAAAACGAGTAAGAAAAATATCAAAAGTCATCGTTTTTTCTTCTGTCCGCGCCAGACGAATTCCGGATTTCAAGGTTTGAGCAGCAGTGTTTGGTGTATAACGGATTTCCTGTGCGGCAGCCCAGATACGGGCTTCCAGTTTAGGACTTTTGCATTTATAATCCGGTTGATTTAAGACTCTTGAAACAGTAGATACTGAAGTGCCGGTAATGCGGGCTATTTCTTTTAAAGACATAAAAACCTCCTGATAACGTTATCAAAAATATTGTAAAAATAGAATAGAAAAATTATTTATATATTAGTTTATTATAAAAAATATGCTGTAAAAAGTCAATTTATTCAAAAAGATAACGTTATCAAAAAATGGCATTGTTGTTAAGGCGTTTTTCGAATAATATAAATACAACACATGTGAGAGCAAGAAGAACTGATGTCAGGCAGAAAAATCAAAGAAAGGACGAAAAGGTATGAGACGGAATATAAAGAAGATTTTTATGATGGCAGGAATAGCAGCAATGATAGCGGGGCTTACAGGATGCGGAACAAAGAAAAACGCAGGAAAAACAACAGAAATTAATGTGGGTTATTTTAATAATGTAACACATGCACAGGCTCTTTATATGAAAGCACAGGGAACACTTGATAAAGCATTTGACGGAAAGGCGACAGTGAAATGGACTTCTTTTAATGCAGGTCCTTCTGAAGTGGAAGCATTATTTTCAGGAAACATTGATATCGGATATATTGGACCGGTTCCGGCAATCAGTGCCAATGTAAAGTCAAAGGGAGATGTGAGTCTGATATCCGGAGCTTCTCAGGCAGGAGCGGAACTGGTAAAAGTACCCGGTTCGGATATTAGATCTGCAAAAGATTTAGATGGAAAGACGGTAGCGATACCGCAGATTGGAAATACACAGCATTTGTGCCTTTTAAAGCTGCTTTCAGATAATGGTTTAAAAACAGTAGAAGAAGGTGGCACAGTTACGGTAACTGCTGTAGAAAATGCAGATGTTCAGAATATGATGGATCAGGGAAATATAGATGCGGCACTTGTTCCGGAACCATGGGGTTCTACACTTGTAAAGAACGGGGCAGAAATCGTTCTGGATTATAATCAGGTTTATATGGAAGGCAATTATCCGGTGGCGGTAGTGGTTGTGAGAAATGAATTTTTAAAGGAGCATCCGGACTTAGTAAAAGAATTTTTAAAACAACATGAGGAAGCGACAGATGAAATTAATCAAAATGTAGATAAAGCAGCGGAGATCATCAACAATGAGATTAATGCAGCAACAGGAAAATCATTAAGTGAAGATATTTTAAAGACAGCATTTCAGAAACTTACGATTTCAACAGACATAAATAAAGATGCAGTGGATGATTTTGTAGCAATTTCACTTGAGCAGAAATTTATTAATCAGAAACCATCCGATGATTTTATCTCCGTTGAGGAGACAAACACATCTGCAAAATAATGGATGTGACAATGTTTTGAAGAACGGCATTTTAAAGGAGACAGAGCATGGCATTATTATTAAAAAATGTAGGAAAAACCTTTGAGAATACAGGGCAGGCTACTTTAAAAAATATAAATCTTGAAATAAAACCGGGAGAGTTCCTCTGTGTAGTTGGGAAAAGCGGATGCGGCAAAAGTACGCTGCTGAATCTGATTGCAGGACTGGAAAAACCGACAGAAGGAAAAATTTTTTTAAATGGAAAAGAAGTGAAGGCACCCAGTTCGGAACGGACAGTGATGTTTCAGGAACACGCTCTGTTTCCATGGCTGAATGTGATTCAAAATATAAAGTTTGGAATGGAGATAAACGGAGTTCCAAAGAAAGAGCAGGATTGCCGCGCAGAAAAGTATTTGAAAATGATGCAGCTTGAAGACTATAAAAACTATGCGATACATCAGCTTTCCGGAGGTATGCGCCAGAGGGTAGCATTAGCAAGAGCATTTACAATGGATTCAGAAATTTTACTGATGGATGAACCCTTTTCTGCACTTGATAAACAAACATCAAACCATTTAAGACAGGAACTGCAGGATATATGGATGAAAACACATCAAACAATATTTTTTATTACACACAGTGTAGAAGAAGCGGTTTATCTTGGAGACAGAGTTGTAGTAATGTCAGGAGAAGACGGCGGAATCAAAAATATTGTACCGATAGAGTTAGATAGACCAAGGCATGTCTATAACGAGGACTTCATTACCTATCGACATAAAATATTAGGAGAGATACAGGGAGGAGATTACTGATGAAAAAAATATGGGAATCCAATATAACAGGAGAAATACTGTTCCTTCTTGGTGTTATTCTTTTATGGCAGATTTTATATATGATCGGTGTTGACGGACTTGGAATATGGAAAGCCTATGCGATGCCGTCACCAATCGGTGTGTGGAATTCATTTACGGAAATGATAAAGCAGGGAACCTTGCTATCGGCAATTGGGAACAGTTTGCTGCGCGGGGCAATAGGATATATTCTTTCCCTTATGATCGGAGGGGTTATCGGAGTATTTATGAATCATTTTTCATTTTTACATAAAAATTTAAGACCTCTGATCATGGGAATACAGACACTGCCAAGTATTTGCTGGGTACCATTTTCTATCTTATGGTTTGGATTAACACAGACAGCAATCATCTTTGTAGTAATTATGGGGTCCGCATTCAGTATGGCAATCGCCGTAGACAATGCGATAGTAAACGTCCCTCCAATTTATAAAAAAGCAGCGCTTACAATGGGGGCAGATCAAAAACAGATCTATTGGAAAGTTATATTTCCTGCAAGCCTTCCGGAATTAATATCAGGTATGAAACAAGGCTGGTCATTTGCGTGGCGCGCATTAATGAGTGGAGAAGTAATGACAACATCCATTGGACTTGGTCAGACGTTAATGACAGGGAGAAATCTTGCAGACATCAATCAGGTTATGCTCGTCATGGTAGTTATTGTGGTAGTTGGAATCGTGATCGATCAGGTAATCTTTCATAACCTGGAAAAAAGAATATTAAGAAAAAGAGGATTGACAATTTAACAAAATACAGAAATGAAAAAAGGACAGGGATTGCAGTGATAATTACTGTCCTTTTTTCGTTTCGCCTATTTGCAACCCATTTCCTGTTCTGTTATACTAGAAAATAACTTTAGGACAGTCATAATGTATGAAATGGAGATTATTATAGAATGAAAAAATTAGTAATTGCAGAGAAACCGTCTGTTGGACGGGATATTGCCCGCGTGCTTGGCTGTAAGCAGCAGGGAAAGAAATATATTGAAGGTAATGAATATATTGTTACCTGGGGACTGGGGCATCTGGTGACACTGGCAGACCCGGAAGGCTATGATAAGAAGTTAAAGACATGGAGAATGGAAGATCTTCCAATGATGCCGGAACGTTTTAAGCTGGTAGTTATACCACAGACAAGAGGGCAGTTTCAGGCAGTGAAGTCTTTGATCGAGCGAAAGGATGTTGGGGAAATTATTATCGCAACGGATGCCGGACGAGAGGGTGAACTGGTTGCGAGATGGATTCTTGCGAAGGCAGGGAATAAAAAGCCGTTGAAAAGATTATGGATTTCTTCTGTGACAGATAAAGCGATTCGTGAAGGATTTGCACATCTTAAGAATGCGAAAGAGTATGAGAATCTTTATCATGCTGCAACGGCGAGAGCGGAGTCCGACTGGCTGGTGGGAATGAATGCAACGCGAGCGTTGACTTGTAAGTATAATGCACAGCTTTCTTGTGGAAGGGTGCAGACGCCGACTTTGGCAATGATTGCAGCAAGGGAGGAAGAAATCAGACATTTTACACCGAAGCCGTATTATGGTTTACAGCTTATTGGTAAAGGAATTACATTTACCTGGAAAGATAAAAGGTCCGGAAGTGCGGCAACATTTTCCAGAGAAAAAAATGAAGAAGTTTATAAGAAGATTTTAGGAAAGACAGCAGAGGTTATTGAAGTAAAAAAGACGAAAAAGACTTCACAGCCGGAGGGACTTTATGACTTGACCGATCTTTCAAGAGATGCGAATCAGCGCTTTGGTTTTTCTGCCAAACAGACGTTGAATATTATGCAGAGTCTTTATGAACATCATAAGGTGCTGACTTATCCAAGAACAGATTCGAGATATCTGACAACGGATGTGGCAGAGACCCTGCGGGAACGTGTGGAGGCGATTGCAGTTGGTCCGTATAGAAGCTTTACTAATACAGTGCTAAAGGGAAAGATTACTCCGAAGAAATCTTTTGTTAATAATCAGAAAGTATCCGATCATCATGCGATCATTCCAACAGAACAGCCGGTTATCCTGGCACAGCTTTCCGTAGATGAGCGAAAGATTTTCGATCTTGTTGTTCGGAGATTCCTTGCAGTTTTATATCCTCCTTATGAGTATGAACAGACGAAGATTACCATACAATGTGAAGGGGAAACATTTTTTGCCGAAGGAAATGTTCCGTTAAACAGAGGCTACAAAGAAGTAACTGCGCCGGAAGGCGATGAGAATGGAAAGGTATTCCCATCTTTAAAAGAAGGCGAAGTGATCGGGGAATTTACTTTGAAAAAAACAGAAGGGAAGACAAAACCGCCGGCAAGATTTACAGAAGGAACTCTGTTAAAGGCAATGGAGAATCCGGTAAAATATATGCAGCAAAAGGATGCAAAAGCAGCAAAAACGTTACAGGAAACCGGTGGACTTGGAACAGTTGCAACAAGGGCAGATATTATTGATAAACTGTTTGGCAGCTATCTTATTGAAAAGAAGGAGAATGAAATATTTATTACAGGTAAGGCAAAACAGCTGTTGTCTCTTGTGCCGGAAGATCTGAAGAAGCCGGAACTTACCGCTGAGTGGGAATCAAGGTTATCTGCGATTGCAAAAGGTAAGGCAAGTGATAGAAAGTTCATGAAAGAAATTGAAACATACACAAAAGAACTGATGAAACAGATTCAGAATGGAACAGGAACTTTCCGTCATGATAATCTGACGAATAAAATCTGTCCGGAGTGTGGAAAGCGTCTTCTTTTAGTAAATGGTAAACAGGGTAAGCTCTATGTCTGTCAGGATAGAGAGTGTGGATACAAGGAACGGATTTCCCGCATGACGAATGCTCGTTGTCCGGTTTGTCATAAAAAGATGGAACTGATCGGAGTAAAAGAGAATCAGAAGTTTGTATGTTCTTGTGGGCATAAAGAATCGATGCAGGCATTTGAAAATCGTCGAAAGAAAGAAGGAGCCGGTGTTTCTAAAAAAGATGTGGCAAACTATATGAAAAAGATGAAGAAAGAAGAAAAACAGCCACTGAATAATGCACTTGCAGATGCGCTGGCAAACCTGAAGTTATAGGATACAGCCAGTACGGAAGCGAGTAAATAAAAATGAGGATTTAATTTATGAGTATAAAAAGAGTGATTTTAACTTCTTTATTTTGTGTAGCAATGTTATTTGCAGCAGGAAAAAAAGTAGAGGCAGCTTTTCCTTATGATATGGAGCAAAAGCCAGTAATGGCAGCTTCTATAAAAAGCGAAAAAGTATATGTTTATGAAGATGTATTACTGAAAAAGTTGTTAAAGGAAGTGAACGGCAGCAAGCTAAACATAGAGGCATACAGAGTCAGTGGAAAAAGTATTTATGGAAAGTATACAAGCGGAAAGGAATCTGGTTTCGGCTGGTTTTCCCTTGATACTTTTGTAGTCGATCCTGATTATAAAAATGTGTATGCAACAGTACGAGACGGGATGTACATTTATACGAATCGAAGTTTTTCAAAGGTACAGACAACGATTAAAAAGTATAGTGGAATTATCGTCATCAGTAAAAAAGATGGGGACCGTCAGGTGATTTGCGATAAAAAAGATCATTATGAGATTGGATGGATGACCGATGGGGCATTTTCTAATACATTGCTTTATGACGGAAGAGAAAAACAGACAGTAGCAGATGGTATCTATGAATTTGGATGTGGATATCAGGATGATAAAAACGGCGGAGCAAAAGATCAGACAGCAATGGAAGGCTATCGGAAGTACACATTTAAGATAATGCATATTACACAGAATAAATACTATATTCAAAATACAGAAGATGGAAAGTATTTATCTGTGGTATTTCAGAGTGTTTCAAGGAAAAATGCAGTGAAGGGGAAAATGGGAAGTTATAAACTCTGTTGGACAGAAAAACCCGAAGAAGTACGAGGACAGTTTGAATTGCAGCGATTAAATGGAGCCTATACGATTCAGAATGTGGCGAGTAAGCGTTTTCTTGCGGAAGAAAAAGATTCTGCAGATTCTGTGAGCCTGACACTTTTCACAGGAAGAAGTGATACAGGAAGTCACTGGCGGATTCATGCGACACAGAAGATGAGTAATACAAAGAAGCCGTTTGTCATTACCCAATATGATCCGGAGTGGTGTGCAACACCATATGGCGGAGGTGGATGTATGGGAACTGCAGGCTGCGGAATTCTTGCAACAGTAAATGCTGTTTACGCATTGAACGGCCAGTATATGGATGTAATGGAGCTTGCCAATTATGCAGTGAAGAAAAATTACCGTATTGTCGGAAGCGGAACAGATGATGGTATTTTTAAGGCAGCAGCAAAGAAATACGGAAAAAAATATGGATTTGTCTGGGATGGCGGAAGCGGAAGCATCGACGTTTTAAAGAAAAAGCTTAAGGCAGGAGATACAGCAATCGTTCATGTACAGGGACATTATGTTTGTATTTCTGATTATAATAAAAAAACAAAAAAATATCTTTTGCTGGATTCCAATTATCTGCCAAAACGTGCAACTTCCGCTTTTGGTGATTGGATTAAAGTAGACAGACTTTTATCCGGGGCATTAGAATCCCAATATTTTTATTTCTTTAAACTTAGTGAAAAGTAATGATAAAGTAGCAGAGATGCAGTGGAGCAGGTATTCGGGATATGATTTTGAGAACGAAGTCTGTAGAGTGAAAATACAAAAAGCAGGGAAATGAACATGAAGAATAAAGAAGATTTAAAAAAGGAACTGATCAAAATCGATCATAAAAGTTATGGAATGTATAAAACGCTTGGAGGTAGTTACAGTTACGGAAATTATATTTTGCATATAGATCATGTACAGGGAGATCCCTTTGCTTCTCCTTCCAGACTTCGTTTTGAAGTGAAGAAGGAAACGCATGGATTTCCGGAAGAGTATTATGAAGAAAAACATCGCAGACTGGCATTAGAAGATCAGGTGCTGCGCCGGTTTTTAAGACAGCTTCGTCAATTAGATAAAGGATCTATGGGTTCTGGTAAGAGCGGAAGAATTACGACCTGTCCGGCAAATCAGACGGTGCAGGAAAGAATCGCGGTTGTTTTTTCTAAGGATAGAATGGAACTTCGTTTTGAAATGGGATTTCCGGCGAGAGGAAGAACAATTATGGCAAAAGAGATGCAAAAACTTGTTTTTGATATTTTGCCGGAACTAGCAGAAAGCTGTTTGTTTTATCGTAAATGGGATACAAAGAGTAAGAGCTTTTTGGAAAAAGCTGTTTTCCTTGCAGACGATCAAAAGGAATTACGCCGGCAGCTAAAAGAAAAAGGACTGACAGGTTTTGTGGCAAACGGTGCAATGTTACCAAGAGAAAGTGGCATTTCCGATCGTCCAATGCGGGATGCAGTGCCATTTATTTCACCGGAATCCTTACAGATTGAAATAGAGCTTCCACATAAAGGAAAGATGATCGGAATGGGGATTCCTAAAGGAATTACTGTTATCGTAGGTGGCGGTTATCATGGAAAGTCTACATTATTAAAAGCGTTAGAACAGGGAGTATATAATCATATTGCAGGAGATGGGAGAGAATATGTCGTAGCAGATGCTACAGGAATGAAAATCCGGGCAGAAGACGGCAGAAGTATTTTGCATACAGATATTTCTCTGTTTATTAATCATCTTCCCGCTGGACAGGATACCGTAGATTTTTCTTCGGAAAATGCAAGCGGAAGTACTTCTCAGGCGGCCAATCTGATAGAAGCCATGGAAGCTGGAGCAGAATTGCTGCTCTTAGATGAAGACACCTCTGCAACGAATTTTATGATTCGGGATAAAGTGATGGCAAAGTTAGTTTCTGATGAAAAAGAACCAATTACAACCTTACTCCGCCACATACGTGGAATTTATAAAACGATGGGAATTTCTTTTATCATTGTTGTAGGAAGTTCTGGAGATTATTTATCCGTAGCAGACCTTGTGCTTCAGCTAGATCATTATAAAGTAAAAGATGTTACAAAAGAAGCAAAGGAAATCTGCGAACAATGCCAGATTGCAGGGCAGTATGCGGAAAAAGAAGTTTGTATGCCGGAATTTTCCCGTAAATTAAAACCGGTAAAACATGCTAGAAGAAAGTTAAAATCAATGGGAACAGATACAGTGCTGATCGACAGGGAATCCATTGATGTGCGTTACTTAGAACAGCTTTCAGAAAGTGGACAGACAACAGCACTTGCCTATATGATGGGATGGATACTAGATCATGTAACAAAAGAAGAAGATATTCAGGAATTCATAGAAAATATGTATAAGCTTATCGAGAGAAAAGGAATGGCAGCGGTAATTCCTGCAAACTATTCTGCCGGACATCCCGTTCTTCCAAGAAAGCAGGAATTGTATGCCTGTCTTAACAGATATAGAAGTGCCAAAATCGTAAAAGAATATATGTAGATTTTGTGAAAATGATTGAGAATAGAGTGGGATTAATGGTAAAGTAGAATAAAGCAGGTGACGGGTAAACTGACAATAAAAAAGGAGAATTTATAATTTATGATAAAGAGAAAGATATTTATTGCGACGGCATTGTTAGCATCTATGTGTATGGTGGGTGGATGTGCTACCTCAAAGTCCGGAGAAAAGGCTGCGGAAGCGACAACAGAAGCAGCTTTGGCAACAGAGCAGACAACACCGGTAGAACTGAACGCTTCTGAATATGTGAAGCTTGGGCAATATGAAGGACTTACGATTAAGGGTTCTTCAACGAAGGTCACAGAACAGGAGATAGAAGATAAGATTGATGAACTGGCTGACGAATATACAGATTACAAGGAGATTACCAGTCGTGATACTGTTCAGAAAGAAGATTATCTGAATATCGATTATGCAACAACGATTGATGGTAAGGAGAATGAAGATTATTCTGACAGCAGTATTGACATTCATTTAGGGGAAGGAAACCTGAATGTAGATGATGATGTCGATATAGACGAGAAGCTTGTAGGAAGTAAGGTTGGACAGGAAGTAGAGGTTGAATTTACATTTCCGGAAAGCTATGAAGATACTTCTGTAGCGGGAAAGAAGTGTCAGATGACAGTGACGATTAATGCAATAGAAAAAGAAGTTGTTCCAGAAATCACAGACTCCTTCATTAAAAAGAATACAGACTGTTCTACATTAAAAGAATATAAACAACAGGTCAGAAAAGATCTTATTTCCGATAAGAAGACAGAAGCACAGCAGAATAATGAAGATGCGCTCTGGACAAAGATTATGGAGAATGTAACGCAGATTAAAGAGTTCCCGGAAGATGCAGTTAAGCAGGAAGTGAAAAATGTTAAAATAGAGAATAAAGAAATGGCAGAGTACTTTGGCATGAGCGTAAGTGACTTTATTGAACAGTATAACGATATGTCAATCGAAGAATATGCCAAAGATTCTCTTAAGAGACAGTGCGTGCAGGACTTGTTAGTAGAAGCAAAGAATGTAACGGTAACAGATGAAGAATTGAATAAAGAGATACAGTATTATATTGACGAATTAGGCTACAAGGATAAAAAAGATGTTTTAGATACAATGCCGGAGGAAGAAATCCGTTCAGAATTACTCTACACAAATCTCATGACTGCGCTTCTGAAAGATACCAAGATTCAATAGTGTAGTTAATAGACGAAAATAAAAAATCCGATAGCCGCAAAATGTGAAGATAATCGCGGCATAGAAAATGCTTACTGCATTTTTATTTGTTCCAACATCACATTTTGCGGCTATCGGTTTCTTATTTTCTGGCTGTGCTGAATGGGGAGAGTGGGGCAATAATTTTTTCAGTCTTGTAAAAAGAGGAGAATATAGATTAAAATAAAAATGTATACGTAGTTGCCAGGAGAAAGGGGGAATTATTTATGTATTTGGTAGATTCCAGAGACAAAGAGTATCGACACGGAGATCATGGTCCAAAATACTTAATGAAAGGACCAAGATCAAACTTCGGTTTGTGTCAGCTGCGTCCGGGGGAGGTGGCAACACCACATGTACATCGGATTATGGAAGAGAATTTCTATGTCCTTAAGGGAAAACTCCAGGTAGAGATTAACGGAGTTACAACTATTGTAGAAGAAGGACAGATGTTCCATATTGAGCCAGGAGAATTCCATAAAGTCTCTAATCCGACGGACGAATATAACGAGTACATTATAGCTTGTGCACCTTTTGCAGATGGGGACAAGTATTTAACAGAATAAATTTATAATATGATGTTAGGGGCAAAAGGTATTTTGCCCCTAACTTGATGTCACGAATTACTTCGCAGCTAATGCAGCTCCCGTAATTCTGAAACATTCGAAATCCGCTGATTTACTACGTAAATCGCTACTTTCTCATGTTCCGTGGGTCCCAAAGTCAAACACCTTATCGTACAAGCACGAACGGCGTTTTGACCTTTTGACCCTGACATCATAATATTGAAATCAGAATAAATTAATGTGGGAGTGAAAAAATTTTCATTGTTGTGTTTGGCAAAAAATAGAGATAATATAAAAACAAGATTAGTTGATTATTACTTGACTAGAAAGGGGAGACCTGGCTGTGACTGTAGATATGTATAATCAATCTGCATTTTTGGTAATAAAAATTGCTTACATGTATTATATAGAAAATTATTCCCAAAATGAAATTGCGAAAGCCTTGCAAATATCTGTTACTACAGTTTCAAGAATGTTGAAGAAAGCAAAGCAGGAGAGGATTGTAGAGTTTGTGATAAGAGATCCCTATGTAGAATGTATTTCGCTGGAGAAGGAGTTGAAAGAAACATTCGGACTGAAAGATGTTATTATCGCACCAGGGTTAGCTGTAGAGGCAGAAGATGGAAACTATTTAGGCGATGAAGAAAGTGCCAAAAAATTAGTAGCACTGGAAGGCGCCAGATATTTACAGAGAATCATAAAGAAAAATGATGTTTTAGGAATTACCTGGGGAAGTACGATTTATCGGCTTATTAATTATCTAAATCCTGCACAGAAAGTAGATGCAACATTTGTAACTTTACATGGGAGTATTGCATGTTGCAGAAATGAACTGGATGTGCGGACATTAGTATTAAGAATGGCAAAGGCTTTTTCGGGGATGCATTATTATTTACTTACAGAAGCTCTAATGAGTAGTAAGAAAGCAGCAGATATTATCAAGCAGGAGAAAAATAATAAAAAAGTTTTTCAGATGTTTGACAATATAAATATTTCAATTAACGGAACTGGTTCATTTTATCCGGAATTAAATTCCGTTCTGGCGAAACCGGAATTTATGAGCAAAGAAGAACTGGGATGGTTACAGGAACAGTCTGTTGTCGGAGATATTGCACTGCGGTTCTTTGATAAAGACGGTAAGGAGTGTAAGACAGAACTTGCAGACCGGATGATAACGATTGGTTTTGAGCAGTTTAAGAAAATTGATACAAAGATAACGATTGCGTCAGGGGGTTATAAGGCGCAGACAGTTTTAAGTGCTCTTAAGGGAAAGTTAATTGATGTGTTAATTATTGATTATCAGCTTGGTCGAAGAATCATGGAATTGTACAGGGCTGAAGCTGAGAAGTGATTTTAATGTATTGGGAGGGTGAACATGGAAGAGTATATCATGACGATTGACGAAGGTACTACGAGTGCACGTGCGGTGCTCTTTAATAAGGATAGCGAAATCGTAGCAATATGTGCGAAAGAGTTTGCTCAGTATTATCCACAGCCAGGATGGGTGGAGCAGGACCCAAAAGAAATATGGCTGACCACAAAAGAAGTTATTAACAGAGTTGTTCTTCAGGCAGGAATTGATCCAAGGCAGATTAAGGCAGCTGGTATTACAAATCAGCGTGAAACAGTAGTTGTTTATGATAAGAACACAGGGGAGCCTGTATATAATGCAATCGGATGGGCAGACAGAAGAACGGCTCCATATTGTGACGAATTAAAGGCAGCTGGAAAAGAGCAGATGTTTATTGATAAAACCGGATTGCTTATTGATGGATATTTTTCCGGTACAGAAATAAAATGGATTCTTGATAATGTTCCAGGTGCAAGAGAAAAGGCAGAAGCCGGAGATCTTTATTTTTCTAATATTGATGGATGGATTATGTACAAGCTTACAGAAGGCAAGTGCCATCTTACAGACTACTCTAATGCATCAAGAACGCAGCTGTTTAATATTCACACTCTTGAGTGGGATGATGATATGCTTGAACTCTTTAATATTCCAAAGTCAATGTGTCCTACTGCACTTCCAAGTAGTGGACATTTCTGTACAATAGAGAGAAAAGATTTCTTTGGAGGAGTTGCAGTTCCAATTACAGGATGCATTGGTGACCAGCAGTCTGCCACATTTGGACAGTGCTGTTTTGAACCAGGTATGTGTAAGATGACTTACGGAACAGCAGGATGTATGTTAATGAATATCGGTGAAGAGCCAATTCCATCTAAAAACGACCTGCTCTTAACAATTGGCTGGGGATTGGATGGAAAAGTAGAATATATTTATGAAGGTACTGTATATAATGCCGGATCATCCATTCAGTGGCTGAGAGATGAGATGGATATGATTGATTCTACACCGGATTCCGAATATTATGCAGCAAAATCAGAGCTGCCAAGAGGATATGTTTATGTTGTCCCTGCATTCTCAGGTTTAGGAGCACCATGGTATGATTCCTATGCAAGAGCAACAATCTTTGGTCTGCATCGTGGAGCCAATAAATATGATGTAATTAAAGCAACGCTGGATTCCCTTGGATATCAGACAAGAGATATCGCAAATGCGATGGCTAAAGATGCAGGAGCACCGATTAAGTTACTTCGTATTGACGGTGGTGCTGCTAATAATAATATCGTAGCACAGTTTGTAGCAGATATTTTAGGCGCTGATGCAGAGCGTCCGGTAAGTGTAGAAACAACAGCAGCCGGTGCTGCTTATCTTGCAGGTCTTGCTGTTGGATTCTGGAAGAGCAAAGAGGAAATTCTTGCATGCCGTAAGATTGACCGTCTGTTCCATCCGGAAATGCCAGAAGAAGAAAGAGAAGAATTATATGCAGGATGGGTTAACTGTGTAGAATCCCTTATGACTTGGAGTAAAAAAGCAAAACAGTAGTAGTAATAAAAAGAATATATTATAAAAGTAAAAGAATAATTAATATTTAACAAATAATATTTACCTAAGAAGGAATTGCTGTGCAATAAATATATAAATATTTGCATGGCAATTCCTTTTTTGTCTGAAAATATTTCTTGGGGATGGAAAATTTTTTCATTATTGCAGGAGCAAATGTGAAAAAGTATAATAAATTTAGGTAGAAAAAGAACTTATGATGTAACAGAAAGGGGCGCAAATATGAAAACAGATGTGTTGATTATTGGCGGCGGAGTAATAGGATGTGGAATTGCCCACCAGTTATGTAAATACAATTTTGATGTTACGTTGGTGGAAAAAGAAGCAGATGTATGCATGGGAACAAGTAAGGCAAACTCTTCTATGCTGCACGATGGTTACAATGTCGACAGAACGAAACTAAAAGGACAGCTGGTTTTAAAAGCTACAAAGGAAATTTATCAGGATCTGGCGAAAGATCTTCACTTTGATTTAAATATCTGTGGATCTCTTTTACCTGGATTTGAAGAAAGCGATTGGGCTGCGATTCATCACCAGTTTGAGATGAGTGCAGATAATGGAATCAGAGGTGTTAGAATTGTAGGTCAGGAAGAACTGCATGAATTAGAACCTCATATGAATCCAGATGCGAAATTTGCTTTATTTAATCCAAATACAGGAGTATTGAATCCTTTTGAATTAACCATAGCACTTGGCGAACATGCGGTACTGAATGGAGCAAAGGTATTATTAAATACAGAGGTAACAGGAATTAACACAGAAGATGGCAAAGTTGTCTCTGTAGAAACGACACAGGGAACAATCGAAACTAAGATTGTAATCAATGCAGCAGGACTTTTCTCTGATAAGGTTGCAGGTATGGTGGAACATGTAGATTATACAGTGAAACCAAGAAAAGGTGTGTATTTCCTGTACGATAAACAGTACGGTGATTTTATTAAACGACCAATTTACAGTGCACCTACAGCAGTTTCAAAAGGTCTGATCATGCTTCCTACGACAGAGGGAAATATTCTTTGCGGTTCTAATGCAATTTTACATGATGACAAAGAAGACCTTTCAACGGATTTGGAATCTCTGAATCACATTTATTCAGAAGCAATTCACAAATATTATCCAGAACTTCCGCGTATGGGAGATGTTACAACAATTTTTGCAGGAAACAGAGCTGTATCGAATACAGAAGATTTTATTATCGGACATTCAAAAACTGTTCGGGGAATGATTAATCTTATTGGTATTCAGTCTCCAGGACTATCTTCTGTTCCGGCAATTGCAGATATGGTGGAAGATCTTGTGAGAGAAGTAGGAGACGATCTTAACTTCAATATTAAGGATGATTATAATCCAAAGAGACCAAAACCGGTTATCTTAAGAGAACTTCCATACGAAGAAAGAGCAAAATTTATTGCAGAAAATCCAGATTACGGAACCATTATTTGTCGATGTGAAACAGTAAGCAAGGGAGAAATCCTTGATGCAATACGAAGACCGATTCCAGCTACCAACCTTGATGCAATCAAACGAAGAGTTCGTGCAGGAATGGGACGATGCCAGGGTGGCTTCTGTGGTCCAAGAGTTGTAGGTATTCTTGAAAAGGAATTAGGAATCTCACCATTAGAAGTTACAAAGAGAGGCAAATCATCTTACATACTTTCTATGAGAGCGAAAGAACTTGCTTTACAGGAAGGAGGAAGCAGCGATGAAAAAGTTATCTTATGATCTGGTAATCATAGGTGGTGGACCTGCCGGATTAGCGGCAGCGTTGGAAGCCAGAAGGAATAATGTAGAAAAAATCCTGGTCTGTGAAAGAGGTTCTAAGCTTGGTGGCATATTGGAGCAGTGTATTCATAATGGATTTGGATTGCAGTATTTTAAAGAAGAACTTACCGGCCCGGAATATGCAACCCGGTTTGCAAAGAAAGTTCTGGCAAGTGATATTGATGTAAAGACAGATACAATGGTACTGGATATCACAGAAGATAAAAAGATTATCGCACAGAATGGTGTGGACGGACTTTTTGAAGTAGAGACAAAAGCGTGTATTCTTGCAATGGGATGCAGGGAGAGAACCCGTGAAGCCATTACAATTCCAGGAGACAGACCATCGGGCGTAATGACAGCAGGTGCAGCACAGAGATATGTAAATGTAAATGGATATCTACCGGGCAAAGAAATCGTAATTTTAGGTTCTGGTGATATTGGTCTTATTATGGCAAGGCGTATGACTTTTGAAGGAGCTAATGTAAAATGTGTATGTGAGGTAGAACCATTTTCATCCGGACTTGTTCGTAACAAGGTACAGTGTCTTGATGACTTCGGTATTCCACTTTATTTAAGTCATACGGTAACAAAAATTCATGGAAAACAGAGACTGGAAGGCGTTTCTATCGCAAAAGTAGACGAGAGAAAGAATCCGATTCCTGAAACAGAAGTTTATGTACCTTGTGATACCCTTCTTCTTTCCGTAGGGTTAATTCCGGAAAATGAATTATCAAAGGGTGTGGGTGTTACTCTTGACAGAGTTACAAAAGGTGCAACAGTCAATGAAAAACGATTGACTAATATCGACTGGATCTTTGCGTGTGGAAATGTACTGCAGGTACACGATCTTGTTGATAACGTAACAGAAGAAGCAGAAATCGCAGGAAAAGCAGCAGCCGAATATATCCATGGAGAACTGGTGAAACGGGAGAACCCTATAACCGTACAGCCTGGAGATAATATTGGTTACGTAGTTCCACAGAGAATCGATTATGCAAACCCGGATGAAAAGGTTGTTAAATTATACATGCGTGTAAGAAAACCGGACGAGCAGGTTCTTATGGTAGTAAAAGATGATGAAGGTAATGTAGTTGCCAAATTTAAAAAAGATACAATTGCGCCAGGTTCAATGGTATCACTCAGTATACCGTTGATGAAGCTTACGGACACAGTGCACACACTTACCGTGTCTGTTGAAAAACAGGAGGGATGATTATGGATCAGACGAAAATTATCTGTATCGGCTGTCCAAAGGGGTGTCCGATCACTGTAACTTATGAAGATAAAACAATTACAAACATAGAAGGTTTTGGCTGTAAAAACGGTGAGAATTATGCAAGAAATGAATTTACTGCACCGGTTCGTGTATTTACGTCCACCGTTAAAGTAGAAAATGGAGAATTTGCATTAGTTCCAGTAAAAACAGCTGGTTCTGTACCAAAAAAGATGTTGATGGAATGTGCAAAGGAGAGCTGCAGAATTACAGTAAAAGCGCCAGTTAGTGTTGGTGATGTTGTCTGTGAAGACTTTTGTGGAACCGGTGTAAAACTGGTAGCAACAAGGGATGTATATTATGTCAATAGATAAAAATGCAATAAAGTTGATCGTAACAGATATTGATGGAACTCTGGGTCCTGTAAGTACAGACCGCATTAATGAGGAATATTATGAAGTTATTGCAAAGCTGCAGGACAGAGGAATTATATTTGGAGCAGCCAGTGGAAGACCATGTGATGCTTTGGAACGACTTTTTGCACCGGTAAAAGACAGAATGTTTTTCTTATCAGATAACGGTGCGAGAGGGGTATATCAGGGCAGAGAATTATATGCGGATGCCATGACGCTGGCAGATTGCTTTGCCTTAGTAGAGGATACAAGAAAACTGGAGGGCTGCCAATGTGTATGGCAGACCTCTGGAAAGACATACTTTGAAAAAAACGATGAAGAAATTTATAAGATTATGACAGAATCAATGCATTATAGTGGAGAATTAGTAAATAATCTTATGGAAGTAACAATACCTGCCTTAAAATATACTGTATACCATCCCGAAGATGCAGAAAAGGCAACAGAAGGAGAATTTTCAGAAAAGTGGAAAGTCGATCATCAGCTTGTCTGTGCAGGTCATAATTTTATGGATGTTATGAATCTGGAAGCAAACAAAGGAAATGGTCTTGCAAAGATACAGGAATATTTAAATATTACAAAAGAAGAAACCATGGCATTTGGAGATAATATTAATGATCTGGAGATGCTTGGGAATGCAGCTTACAGTTATGCGGTAGGTGATGCCAGAGAAGAAGTGCGCCAGGCGGCTCGCTTTACAGCACCACCAATGACCCAGAATGGTGTTTTGCAGATTTTAAAAACACTCCTATGAAAATATTATCAGGGGGCAGAAAATATTTTCCTTCTTGTTTTCAATCAGGAAAGAAATTATAATAAGCTCATAGAGAAGGAAAAACAATAATTATTAATTAAAAAGTATTAGGAGGTAGCAAAATGATTCAACAGGACAGAATGTATAGCCCATTATTAAATCCTTTATACGAAGGATGTGACATGAACGACTTATGTGTAGGAACATATCTGATTGGTGCAACAAAAGAAGAAGAAGCGATTGTTAAAGCTGCCAGTATCGGTATTGAGCAGACGACAGGTTCCTGGATCGATGTTCCGGAAGAAACAGATGAGATGCGAGCAAAATATTGTTCCAAGATTATCGGAATTTATGAAGTACCGGCATTTGAAAACCAGACAAACGTAGACAGACAGGTTGCTCCTGACGGACTTCGTTTCTATGTAATCCGCATTGGATATCCAGTGGCAAATATCGAAGATAATATTCCATTATTAATCGGTTCTATCATGGGAAATATTATGTCAATGCCATACCTCAAATTATTAGATATTGACTTCCCTAAGAAGTATGTTGATAAATTCCAGGGACCGAAATTTGGTATTCAGGGAATCAGAGATATTTTAGGAGCTTATGACCGTCCATTATTAAATAACATGATTAAGCCATGTACAGGATATACTCCAGATGTAGGAGCTAAATTATTCTTCGAAGCAGCAGCAGGTGGCGTTGATGTTATTAAAGATGATGAGTTAATCGGTGGTGATCGTTCCTTCAATAAGTTAGCAGACAGAGTAAAAGCAAATATGGATGCTGCACACAGAGCAGAAGAAGTAAAAGGCGAAAAGACTCTTTATGCATGTAACATTACAGATGAAATTTCAAGATTAAAAGATAATGCAATGACAGTTATCGAAAATGGTGGTAACTGTATCATGTTAGATGTACACGGTGTTGGATACTCCGCAGTAAGAATGCTGGCAGAAGATCCGGACATTACCGTTCCAATTCTTGGACATAGTTGCTTTAATGGCGCATTTACATGTTCTCCTTATCAGGGCATGAGTTCCAAAGTTGTTACAAAGCTTTGTAGAATGGCAGGATGTGATGTTTACCTTACACAGCCTCCTTACGGAAAATTTGATAACACATTTGATAATTACATCATTAACATGATTACAACAAAGGCAAAATTCTACGATCTGAAACCAATGCTTCCATTCGTAGGTGGTGGAGTTGTTCCTGGACTTGTTCCAAGATTCATGAAAGATGCAGGTAATGATATCCTCTTAGGTGTAGGTGCTGGTATCCACGGCCATGGAATGGGACCTAGAGCTGGAGCAAAAGCTTTCAGAGAAGCAATTGATGCCTGCATGAACGATGTTCCGTTAAGAGAAGCAGCAAAGAATAGTCCTGAACTTACATGGTCCATTGAAAAATGGGGTATTTATGGAGAAGATCACAGTAAGGGATTATATGCAATTTAGTAAATATGCAGTCTGACTGTAAATATAGCCATAGAAATAATTAATACATATTTTAATACTGCCATAGTGCTATAAAGTTAAATCACTTTATAGAACATAAGTAAAGCCAAAAGAAGCCGTCATAGTGTTGTATCCGTTAAACTATGGCGGTTTCTTTTTGGATATAGTATCAATAAAAAGACAGAAAATAAATACAATATATCAAAAAAGACAGAAAACAAAAATGAGGGATTGAAAATTTTTTCAATATTGTTGCGATATAAATAGAAGTGTATTATAAAATATAGAAGGACATCAAAGAGCTGCTATACATTTTAAGGGCAGCTTTTTGTTCGTTTTAGGAATAAAAAGCCAGGCGCCGATATCATATATAAATTAGAAGGTAATTGTTCACAATATATTTATTCAACTATGAATATAGTAGAAAGGAGAACACATGGGTAAATACTATATTGGGTTTGATGCGGGGACACAGAGCGTAAAGGTTGTTATGTACAGTCTGGAAATGGAATGCATAGCAGAAGCCAATTATCCTACTTTTTTTGAATATCCACATCCTGGATGGGTCCAAATGAATGTAGATGAGTATCTGGAGGCGGTAAAAAAAGGAATCCGGGATGTTGTAAATACTGCAAAAGAAAAGGGAATTGATCCATCAGAGGTACGTGCTATTTTTGGCGATGGAATTATTTGCGGCATTGTAGGTGTAGATGAAAGTGGAGCGGCAATTACACCATATATTAATTATCTGGATTCAAGAACACAGAAGGATACGGAAGAATTAACAGCTAAAAATTTAGATATCTGGGCACGAGAAACAGGAAATGCGGTACCAAACTGTATGTTTCCGGCAATGTTTGCAAGATGGTTTCTGAAAAACAATGAGGCATTTAAAGAAAAAGGAAAGAAATTTATGCATAACGCACCGTATGTTCTTTCGCGACTGGCTGGCTTAAAAGCCGAAGACGCATTTATAGACTGGGGTGCTATGAGTGGCTGGGGTCTTGGCTATAATGTATATAAAAAGGAATGGTCTAAGGAACAGCTTGATATTTTAGGTATTGATATTTCTTATATGCCAAAGATTGTAAAACCATGGGATATTATTGGCGGATTAACAGAAGAAAATGCAGCATTTACCGGACTTCCTGCCGGAACTCCAATTTGCGGAGGTGCCGGGGATACAATGCAGTCGATGATTGGCTGTGGACTGACAGAAGTAAATCAGGCAGCAGATGTAGCCGGTACCTGTGCGATGTTCTGTGTATCTACAGATGGAATTAAACCTGAATTATCTACACCAGATTCCGGTCTTATCTTTAACAGTGGTACGATGGAAAATACATATTTTTACTGGGGATATATTCGGACAGGTGGTTTATCTTTAAGATGGTACAGGGATAATATCTGTGATAAAGAAGGAGATGGAGAATACTACGATCTTCTTTCTGAAAAAGCAAAAGATGTGCCGGCAGGCTCTAATGGTGTATTATTCCTCCCATACCTGACAGGTGGATATGGTGATTTTGCAAATGCCAGCGGAGCATTTTTAAATATGACCATGGACACAAATCAGGAAGTATTATGGAGAGCGGTACTTGAGGCAATTGGTTATGACTATATCAGTGTGACGGACGTATACCGGGCAGGCGGTGTGTCACTGGATAAAATAACAGTAACAGAGGGTGGAAGCCGCAGTGATTTATGGAATCAGATTAAGGCAGATATGTTAAACAGCACGGTTACTACTTTGAAAAAAGCAGGTGGGGCTGTTATGACAAACGTTGTTGTTGCTGCATATGCAGTAGGAGATATTGACAATTTGAAAGATTCCTTTAATTCCTGGCTGGAAGTTAAGAAAGTCTATACACCAGATCCGGAGAATACCAAATATTATCGCAGTATTTATAATATGCAGAATAAGCTGGTTCGTGAAGATATGAAGCCTACATTTGATATGCTTGAAAAGATCAGAGAATATAAATAATAATTTATATAAACATAGAGGAGAAGGAGAGGGTAGTATGTTTGAAGTATCACTGAAAGGACAGGTATGTCTGATTACCGGGGCAACCCGTGGAATTGGGAAGGCAGTAGCATTAACAATGGCAAAAGCGGACTTGATGGGCCTTGTCATAGTAGATATTCAAAAAGATGCTGTCGCAGAAGAAACACAAAAAGAATTACAATCTATGGGGGTAGATGTAAAATTTGTGACAGGTGATGCATCTTCAGAAAATGTCATTAAAGAAGCAGTAAAAGTTTGCGTGGATAGTTGGGGGAAGATTGATATTCTGGCAAACATTGCAGGTGTTTCTTATATGAGAGGGCTGGAGGATACCACAGTGGAACAGTGGGATAAAGTAATGGCGATTAATTTAAGATCGACATTTCTTACCATGAAATATTGCAGTGAGGTCATGAAAAAACAGGGATATGGAAGCATTGTCAATACATCATCCATTGCCGGAATTACCGGAGGAAATACAGGACCAGATTATGGAGCTTCCAAAGCTGGAATTATCGCTCTTACAAAGTTTGCTGCAAAGAAACTTGGTCAGTATAACATAAGAGTAAATGCAATTGCACCGGGAACGATAGCTACAGATATGATTCGGAGAAATTACAGTACTCTGACACCGGAACAGTATGAAAAGAAGATGACCGCAATACCAATGAAGAGAATGGGAGAGCCAGAAGAAGTTGGAAAAGCAGTTCTGTTTCTTGCTTCCGATATGGGAAGTTATATCAGTGGAGAAATCCTGGATGTTACAGGTGCAAGAATGAGTTAGTGTATGGGGTTAAGTTTAACGGCATTTTGCAGGGATATGTCGATAAAAGGAGAAGGAATCGACAGTCTTTTGGCAAAATGCCAATGGGGGTAGGATTATGATAAAATATGTAGCAGGAATCGATGCGGGAACAACTGGTTTAAAAACAATCATATTTGATTTACAGGGAAGAGCAATAGGAAAAGATTATGAAGAGTATCCGTGTATCACTCCAAGAGTAGGATGGGTAGAGCAGGATGTGTATTGCCTTTGGAATGCATTATGCCATACAGTAAAGGGTGCGATTGCAAATGCTGGTGTTGATCCGAAAGAAATAGGATCTGTAGGTATCTCAAGTCAGAGAGGAACTTTTTTTGCTATTGATGAGAACTGGGAACCCCTTCATAACTCTATTGTATGGAGTGATGGTCGTGCTGTAGAAGAAGTACAGTGGATTAAAGAGAATATTGGTGTTGAAAAATACCATAAAATTAGTGGAGCACCAGTAAGTGGAGCATGGTCTTATGCAAAATATAAATGGGTAAGAGATCATCAGCCGGAGCTTTATGAGAAAGCCTGGAAATTTGTAAATGCACAGGAATGGCTATTACATAAACTTGGTTCGGAAGAATTATTTACCGATCCAGCTTCCCTGGCATTAAATGGTATGATGGATGTGGCAACATTAGACTGGTCTAAAGAATTACTGGATGCAATTGATTTTGACATCAATAAACTTCCACCGGTAAAAGAGCCGGCAAGACAGGTAGGAACTGTATCAAAAGAAGCATCAGATCTTACAGGATTTGCAGAAGGAATGGCTATTTGCGTTGGAGGCGGAGATCAGCAGTGTGCAGCAATCGGTTGTGGAGTAACCAAAGAAGGAACAGCTGAGATTACAATAGGAACCGCGTCTGTAATGGTTGCAGCGGTGGATGGAGTAAAGGAAGATCCTGCTCATGAAGTAATTTTCAGTGGACATGCCGTACCAGGACATATGGATATGGAAGGACTTGCTTATGCCACAGGTGTAGCCTTACGTTGGTGGCGAGACATTTATGGTTCACCAGAAGTTACTGTAGCAAAAGCAGCAGATGTGGACCCGTATGATATCATTTGTATGGAAGCAGCAAAATCTCCGGCAGGGTCTCGTGGATACATTTTCTTCCCATTCTTTTCAAGTCAGGTTACACCATATTATCATGATAATGCAAGAGGTGGCTCTTTAGGAATTTCTCTTGCGCATAATCGTGCAGACATGGCAAGAGGCGTTTTAGAAGGCGGTGGATATGAACTTCGAATGATTGTGGAAGCAATGGAGAGGGTTTTAGGGAAACCATTCGATGTAATTCGTCTTTCTGGTGGCGGATCCAAATCTCCATTATGGAGACAAATTCTTGCAGATATTTTTGGAAGACCAGTACAGTGTCTGGAAATGGCAGATTGTGGTGTACTTGGAGCAGCAATTCTTGGAGCGAGTGGAGCAGGTATTTTTGAGAGCCTTCAGGATGCGGTAGATACCATGGTACATCCGACAGAAATGATTACACCTAATATGGAGAATTACAAAATGTACACAGATATGTATGAGATTTTCCGGGATGCATTTTTAGCATGGAGAGATAAAGATATCTATAATCGTTTGAATACTGTTTGTGAAAAATACTGGAATTAAAATACTGGAATTAATATAATAAGTGGAGGTGGTAAAATGATTCAGAGTATTACAATATCTGATTGTGTAGGACCATATTCTCAATGTGTTTTAAAGGGTGATATTCTACAATGTATTGATCATGCAAAACGTCTGGGATATGAAGGCGTGGAAATGCATATGAGAAATGCAAAGCTGAATGATTATCACAGAATCAAAGAGTATGCAGACCGGCTGGATATGAAAGTGACAGGAATCGGAACAGGAATGGCCTGTTATGCAGACGGTCATTACCTGACAAATCCGGATAAAATGGCGCGAAAGGAAGCACAGCAGGTTTTGATTGATTTTCTGGAAGCAGCTCATATACTTGGTGACACAGTTGTATTATTTGGTCTTATGAAGGGACCGTTACCAGATCCGAGAGAGAGGGAAAAATATAAAGACATTTTATTCGAATCACTTCAGCCGGTAATAGAGGCTGCTGAGAAATTTGGAAATGATCTGACGATTGAAGCAATCAACCGTTTTCAGGCAGCCTATTTATGGTCAGCAGATGAAACACTGGAGTTTGTTGAGCGATTTGACAGTAAAAGAGCAACAATTCACTTAGATACATTTCATATTAATATAGAAGATAAAGATATGGAGAGGGCAATCAGAATATGTAAAGACAGACTTGGTTATTTCCACGTATCTGATTCTGACAGGGCCCATCCGGGACATGGACATTTTGATTTTAAAAAATGTATAGAAGTATTATATGATATTGGTTATGATGGAGTACTGGGACATGAATATAATGCAGATCCAGACCCAGTTACCGCGGCAGTGAATGGTTACGAGTTTATAAAACAATATCTGAAATAGTCTGATTCAGTATAGGGTTGATCGGACAAATGAGTTTTTGCGGAGTGTTATGATGAGTACTCCGCTTTTTAATTTATATTTAAATAACAGTTTTTTGGATAGTGGTGGATTATTTTTACAGTTGGTATTATTAAAGCCTGTAGCATTTTTTTATGTGCTCTAAAGTAGTATTGACAGACAAGATAACATTATATATGATGAAAAATAAGAATATTAAATACTATATTTTTGTCTGGTCAAAAGATAAAAAGAAAAAGCTCACCGACAGAAAGGAGCAGAAGATGGAACTTGTAAATGGAAGACCCAAAATAGAAGATGGACGTTTCGATAAGGAAATACGAGTATATGATTTCCTTGATAAGATTGGAGTAGATTATCAACGTGTAGATCATGTTGCAGCAATGAAAATGGAAGAATGTGAAGAAGTGGATAAGACACTTGGCGATGGAACAGCAATTTGTAAAAATCTGTTTTTATGCAACAGGCAGGAAACCGATTTCTACTTATTATTGATTCCGGGAGATAAGAATTTCAAGACAAAATATTTATCATCACAGATTGGATCATCACGCCTGTCATTTGCCAAGGCAGAATACATGGAGAAATATCTTGACATCACACCTGGTTCGGTCAGTATTATGGGTCTGATGAATGATGAGGAAAAGAAAGTACAGCTACTTATAGATGAGGATGTAATGAAATGTGAATACTTCGGATGTCATCCCTGTATTAACACATCCAGCTTAAAGATTAAGATGGAGGATTTAAAGAATAAAATTATTCCGGCATTAGGGCATGAACCGATTTATGTGAAATTGTAGAAAAGCCTTGCAGAAAAAAAGCAGACAATAATTAATAATGAGAAAAATACGATGCATCTGCCAGAAAATATAAAAACAAAAACCCCAGAGTAAATACCCTGAGGTTAAAACGTAATGCGGATAACAAGACTTGAACTTGCATGAGCGTAATGCTCACTAGAACCTGAATCTAGCGCGTCTGCCAATTCCGCCATATCCGCTTACGAATATTAATTCTATCATAAATAAAATATAAATGCAAGGCTTTTTATATATCTTTTTAAATCAATATGGTAGAAAAAGATATATAGAAAAAGCTATATAAGAGAATAAACAGAACATCTTCCGGCTTATACTCCATCTTACATAGTGATTTATCAAAAACAGAATTTCGAAAGAATAACGGCCCACAAATGTGATGTCGGAGCAAATAAAAATTCAGCGAGCATTTTCTACGCAGTGATTATCTTCCCATTTGTGGGCTGTTATTCTTTCGAAATTCGTCTGTTTTGACAAATCACCCCTTATTCTTTGCGTTAAAGCAGTAGAAGGTGACGGTATCACCAGATTCCAATGTTGCGGTATATCCGGCTACAGCATCCTCAAATAAGTCTTCTTCATCAACTTTATCGTAGGAAATGACAGATGGAATCGTGACAACTCCCTCCTGTCCTGCAAGATTAAACTGAATCTCATCGTCATCTGCATAATAATTAAAGAAGCAGGAATCAAAAGAAATCCAGAAGTTATTGATACGTATATTGCCCATAATTCCGCGGTAATTGCGGAGTAAAGTATGGAATTCAGCGGTTTTAGCCATGAAATGTTCCTCCTGTTTATCGTGCCTGTGGCATAATATTTATATTCTATCATGTTTCGACAATAATTGCTATTTTTAATATATGATGATAAGATAGATAGTAGAGCACAAAACAAATGTACTGGTTATCTATTTGAGAGGAGGTATACATGTGGATGAACAGAGAGGGTTGAGTAAACGTCTGCAAAGAGCAGGTCATATTTTGATTTTATTATGCGTTATTTTAGCAGGGAGCGTTTTTTTTACAAAGGATGTGAATGCGGCGTCATTTTCGAATACACAAAGAGAATATATTAACGTACTGTCAAAGCTGATGATGGAAGGAACGGTGACACAGAATATGGATGTTTACGGTTCTGTCAGTCAGGGTTCTTCAGGAAGGGCATGTCTTCGGGCAGCGGCAATTAATAACAGGGCGGCGATTATGGCGGAACGAATTGATTTCCTTGATTCAAACTGGTCCCAGTATTATGCGGTAGAAAAAGAAGGGAATGCAACGGTATTTAACAGCACGAAGCTTATAAGCAGGACAAAGTTTCAAAGACGATATAAAAAGATCATCAAAGGTCTGGATGAAGCGTTAGAGACTGTAGAATCTTCTATGACACAAGCAGATAAGGCGATGGCGGTATATACGTATTTTGCAAAGAATACCATATACAGAGAATCTGCAGACGCACATACGGGATATGATGTTCTGGTGAAGCACATCGGGGTTTGTGATGGTCTTGCGAATGCGTATGCTCTTGCAATGAACACGCTTGGAATTCCATGTGCGGTCGTAAGTAACTATTCGAAGAACCATTCCTGGAACATTATAAAGTTGAATGGAAAGTGGTACTATGTAGATTTGACGAATGGAGTTGGAACGGGAAAGCATGAAGGTGCTGTGGTTAGTTATGAAAGTTTTCTTGTTGGAAAGAAAGGGTTTTTAAAGACACATCCGGGATACAAGGCGAAAGATTTATATGGTCAGGGTAATTCGAATGATTTGAATATGCGGGGAATTCCGATTTCTAATTCGGATTATATAAAAGATAATAAAGAAATAAAGAATGCACTGAAGGCGAGAACATGTACATTTTATAGAAAAGGTTTCTGGTACTGGATTTCTCAGGATAATTCTTTGAAGTGTTCTACTCTTCAGGGAAAGAAAACAAAAATGGTATACAGCCCTTCCGGTGGCAGATATATTGGATGGATCGAACCGTACAATCATTACATTATATTCTCAATGAATTCAGGTATCTACAAGATGGGATTTGTTAAGAGAAATCCTGTTTTGCTGAGAAAAGTAGATGAGAGGGAAGAAAGTTCGGAAGTTTCAGATCCGTTATGGAAGCTTATATATATTGGACGTTTTACGGTAAATAAACGGGGATATCTTTCTTATTATATCTCAGATTTTCATGGAGTGAGAAAGGGATATTCAAAAGTTTATCTTGGAAAGCGGATAAGAACAGGAGAACTTACGAAACGAGGGAAGAAGAGCCTTTCTATGCAGGCTGGACAGGTGAGACAGATGACACCAAGCCATATGCATGACCGGGCAGCAAGAACTTCCGGATGGACAAGTGGGAACTCTTCGATTGTAAGTATCAATAATACCGGATATATGATAGCGAGAAAGGCTGGAGAAACGTACATTTCTGTAAGAATTAACGGAAAGCGGCAAAGGTTTAAAGTAAAGGTTTCGGGATATACTATTACATATCGGAATGCGGGAGTGAATTCTTCGAAAAATAAGGTGCGGGCTTCTGGTAAAAGTGATATTTTATTAAAAGAACCGACAAGGAGAGGATATTATTTCCGAGGATGGTATGATAAAGAAGGGAATAAGATTAAAGTAGTTCCAAAGGGGAATGAGAAGAATATTACAGTATATGCCCGATGGGATAAAATAACTTCAGTGAAATAAGCAGCAAAAATCTTCTCACGAAATCAAGCACAAAAAGATTCCGAGAGAACATAAAAGAGACAGGAGACACAGATAAGATGGCAGAAAGAGAAACAGAAAGAACGGTTAAAAAAAGAGCGGAAAGTGATCCGGCATATCAGTGGCATATCCAGGATTTATATGCAGCAGATGAGACATGGGAAAAGGATTATGAAGTGCTTGCAGGGCAGGCGAAGGAGCTTGCGGCATATGAAGGAAGACTGAAAGAAGGTTCTGAAGTTTTTGTAGAGTATATGCGTAAAAAAGAAGAAGTCATGAAGAAGTTTGAAGCCATATATGTTTATGCCAATCAGCGATATCATGAAGATACAGGGAATAGTTTTTATCAGGGGCTTGCAGGAAAGGCACAGGCATTATCTTTACAGCTTGACAGCGCAGTTGTATTTGAAGAGCCGGAACTTTTAGCAATAGGAGAAGGTACGATAGAACTGTGGTTTTCACAGAATCCAGATATGGAGTTATACAGAAGATATTTTTATGAATTGTTCCGCCAGAGGGAGCATGTTCTTTCAAAAGAAGAAGAGGCGGTTCTTGCTGACGTATCCGATATGTCTGCCGATGTGTCGAATATTTTTTCTATGTTTAATAATGCAGATATTCGATTTCCGTCAATTGAGGGAAAAGAAGGTGAGAAGATTCCGGTAAGTCATGGAAGATATACCCTTCTTTTAGAGAACAGAGATGTGAATATTCGAAAAAATGCATTTGAATCTGTCTACTCACAGTATGGACAGTACAGGAATACGTTAGCGGCACTGTATGCGGCTAATCTCAAGAATACAGCGTTTTTTGCAAAGAGAAGACATTATAATTCCTCCTTAGAGATGGCATTAGATGGAGGAGAGATTCCGGTATCTGTGTATACAAACCTGATCGATACAGTACATGAGCATATGGATCTCATGCATCGTTATGTTGCACTTCGCAAAAAGGCATTAAAAGTGCCGGAGCTTCACATGTACGATCTGTATGCGCCGATGGTTGAAGAGTTTGAGATGAAAGTCCCGTTTGCACAAGCAAAAGAAATCGTAAAGAAGGGGCTTGCACCGTTAGGGGAAGCATACGGAAAGGTTCTCTCCGATGGAATGGAGAATGGCTGGATTGATGTATATGAGAATGAAGGGAAGCGCAGCGGTGCGTATTCCTGGGGAGCGTATGGATGCCATCCGTTTGTGCTGATGAATTATCAGGACAATTTAAATAATGTATTTACGTTAGCGCACGAGATGGGACATTCGATGCACTCTTATTATTCAGATAAGAATCAGCCATATATTTATGCAGGATATCGTATTTTTGTTGCAGAAGTAGCTTCGACATGTAATGAGGCTCTGCTAATGGAATATTTATTAAAGAATACGGAAGATACAAAAGAAAAAATGTATCTGATCAACTATTTCTTAGAACAGTTTAAAGGAACACTGTACCGTCAGACTATGTTTGCGGAGTTTGAAAAGATTACACATGAGATGGCAGCGAAAAAGGAACCTCTTACGGCAGAAGTATTATGTGACATTTATTATAAGCTGAATCAGCAGTATTTTGGAGAAGATATTGTTATTGATAAAGAAATCGCATTAGAATGGGCGAGAATCCCACATTTCTATACACCATTTTATGTATATCAGTATGCAACAGGTTATTCTGCAGCGATTGCTATTAGTAGAAAGATTTTAAGTGGGGATGAAAAGGCGAGAGAAGGATATTTTAAGTTCCTGAGTGGTGGAAGTTCCATGAATCCGATTGATCTGCTGCGTCTTTGTAATGTTGATATGGCAACGAAAGAGCCAGTAGAGTCTGCATTAAAGCTGTTTGGTGAACTGCTTGACGAGATGGAAGAGATTTTAAAAACACAATAAAGTATTGGGAGATTGAATTTATGTATGAATTTACGTTATTAAAAAGTATGTTTTTTGAGTTAGATAAATATAAAATCGATGGTGTCACACAGACACAGGAAGGGCAGAGAACATTTCACCGGCTGGAAGTCTCTTATGACAGCGTACCGGAAGTGACATCTATTACTGCAGAAGAACGTATTTTGCCGTATGTAGACAGATATTATCTGTTTATTAATGATGAGAGGGTAGAGACAGATATTCGTGACCCAAAGGTAAAGCAGGTTATTTATGAATTTTATAAGCAGTACCATCCGGAGTATTTAAAAGAAGATTTGCCGGATGATATGACAGATGTGGATATTTTAGAATGTTTTGATGTATTTAAGATGCCGGATTACCGGCCGGAACATGCATTTCCTGGTCTGGTAACCTTAGAAGACCTTAAGAATGGTAATGTTCACGATGAAGATAAACCAAAGTTTGCATTTCCTGGACTGGAATTGTATTCTAAGGGGGATGCATCGGATGAGGATAAACCAATGGTAGCATCTTTTAAAGGATACACGTCATTTGATGGAGATCGTGAACAGGCGAAAGATAAGATAGAACAGTTAAAGAGTCAGTTCGCTTCTCAGATTGATGCATTAAATGTAGATGAGATCTTGAAAAACTGTTCTGAGAATCAGGAGGAATAGAAAATGTACAGAGAAGTATCAAAGTTGATTTTATATCGTGATTTAGGAGAAGACAGTATTCTTTTAAAGCTCGCAGATATTTTTAAGAGATTTGACAGCTGTCATTACAGAGCAGATGAGCTGATCACCGACATTTATAAAGAGATGAAAGCACTGCTTGATCTGGCAACGACATACGGTTTTGATAAAAACTTATGGCATAATTATCTTACATTTGTACTTGTGACGAATGAGAATTCTTTTAGTATGACGAGTGAAAAAGTGGGGGCGAATAACGGGACAGTAAATCATTTTGCAAAGAATGATTTTCAGGTATTTATGAACCTGTTTCATTATGATTTCAGAGCAATCGAGGAGACACTGGGAATCGATTGTTTCCGTACGATCTTAGACTATAAGGCAATCGGCAAGACAGAGCGTATGTATAATAAGAACGTAAGTGAAAAGGTGCGTGCATTGTCGGATGAACTTGCAGCAGCGGAAGATGTTGATACTTTTTTTGATGCAGTTGTGAAGTTTTATAAAGATTATGGAGTAGGAATGTTTGGTCTTAACAAAGCGTTTCGTATTGTAGAGAATAACGGAAAGCCGGACTTTGTTCCAATTAACAATTTAGATAAGGTTGTATTAGATGATCTGACAGGATATGAGATTCAGAAGAAGAAGCTAGTGGATAATACAGAAGCTTTTGTTCAGGGAAAAGTAGCAAATAACTGTTTACTTTACGGTGATGCCGGAACCGGTAAGTCTACAAGTATCAAGGCAATCTTAAACCAGTATTATGGGGATGGACTTCGTATGATCGAAATTTATAAACATCAGTTTAAATATCTTTCTGCGATCATCAGCCATATCAAGAATCGAAATTATCGATTTATTATTTACATGGATGATCTTTCCTTCGAGGAATTTGAGATTGAATACAAATATCTGAAGGCTGTTATCGAGGGTGGAATGGAAACGAAACCGGATAATGTTTTAATCTATGCAACATCGAACCGCCGCCATCTGATTCGTGAGACATGGTCAGATCGTTCGGATAAGGACGAAGAACTGCATCGCTCCGATACAGTACAGGAAAAGCTGTCTTTAGCAGCACGTTTTGGTGTGAGTATCAATTACTCCAAGCCAACACAGCAGGAGTATTTCCAGATTGTAACCAATCTGGCAAAGAAATATCCGGAAATCAAGTTAAGCGAAAAGGAACTTTGTGCCGAAGCCAACAAGTGGGAACTTTCCCATGGTGGAATCTCCGGACGTACCGCACAGCAGTTCATTAACTACATAGCGGCTAAGTAAGAGACGAAATTCGAAGAAGTCTTCTGACTTATTCCCCATGTCCCGCCAAAGACGGAAAACGGAAATATTTTATATTGGAAAATGTGATGTCGGAGCAGCAAAAATGCGGCTGAGCATTTTGTGCGTCGCGATTATCTTCACATTTTCCAATATAAAATATTTCCGTTTTCGTCAAAAAAAGAACCCCGGGGAAAGGGTTCTTTTTGTGCCTCTTAGAGGCATTCATTAAAAGGAGGAAGCCCATATAATTCTTCTATACGGGCTTCAAAATATGAAAAAAATCTTTAGCTACAAGAAATAGAGGGATTTCTTTGTTGCTGTCTATACTATAAAGAAAAAATATGTCCGTTTTTTGACGAAAATTTGAACAAAAGGTGAAACACATCGAAAAACATAGATGTTAAAGCATAAGAATAATGAGAAAATAAGAAAAAAATTATTTTTTAAAGTGTTCAAAATAGCTCGAAAACTCAAAAACAGGAGGAGATATCATGGGTGTTGTAATTGGAAAAATGGATGGGCAGGTAGAAAAAATTTTTTTGGGGAATAATTTAACAAGAAGTACAAAAAACTATGCTAAAATCCTGAAAGATAAGGACTTGTCAGAAGAAGAAAAAAAGCGTATTCTGGCAGCAGAGAAGAAAAAGCAGGAAGACGATATTATTTTGTAGGAGATTTTTATGAAGATTTCAGTAGCAATGGCATATTATAATGGTGGGATGTATATAGAAGAACAGATGGATACGATCTTGACACAGCTTGGTGAGCAGGATGAAGTTATCGTATCTGTTGATGGAGCAAGTGATGGTTCAAAGCCTTTGCTCCTTAAGATGGCGGAAGAGGATAAGCGGATTCATGTTATAAAGGGACCGGGCAAGGGCGTTGTAAAGAACTTTGAGAATGCGATTCGTCATTGCAGTGGAGAGATTATTTATTTATCTGATCAGGACGATATATGGAAGCCAGATAAGGTAAAGAAGGTAAATGAAGCTTTTTTGAATCCAAAGGTGAAGGCAGTTCTTCATGATGCGCAGATTGTGGATGAGTGCGGAAATCCAACCGGTGCAGAAGGCCTTTTTGCGAACAGAGGAAGCAGGAAAGGAATACTTAAAAATTTTATAAAGAACAGTTATGTCGGATGCTGCATGGCATTTCGCAGGGAGCTGATCCCTGTAATCTGTCCGATACCAAAAGAAATGTACATGCATGATTATTGGATCGGAACTGCTGCGGAGTATATGGGTGAGGTCTGTTTTATAAAGGAACCGTTGATCGATTATCGAAGACATTCTTCGAATGTAACACAGATGACCCATGGAAGTATGAGTTTTATGATAAAGAAGAGAATAGATATCGTGCGATGTCTGAGGCTTTTGAAAAGGCGTGTGAAAGAGGCTGGTGAAGAGATAGAGAAGGTGAATGGATAGAAGATGTTGAAGAAGAAAGAAGAACAAACGACAGGTAAGAATATAGGTAAAAATATGTGCAGGATAGAACAGAAGCTACAGAGAAAGCATCTGATAGCTCTTTCTTTTTTCCTTCCGCTTCTTGTTATGACAGGCTGTTGTATTGTATTTGGTGTACAGCCATTTGGAGATAATTCGCTGTTGATCATTGACGGGCTTCACCAGTATATGCCGTTTTATTCTGTGTTGTATGATAAATTAAAAGGTGGGGAAACCCTTTTTTACAGTTTCCGTTCCGGACTGGGAATTAATTTTTTGTCGTTATTTTCCTACTATTTGTCCAGTCCATTTAACTTATTGATTTTATTTTTTAAGAAAAGTCAATTAAATATGGCAGTGAGTATGATCGTTGTTTTGAAGATCGCATGCAGTGGAATGACTGCGGGTATTTATTTTTCTTCAAAGAGTAAAAAGCAGGGATTTTCCATAGTGATGATTTCGATGGCATATGCTCTTTCAAGTTATATGGTTGGATATTGCTGGAATGTAATGTGGCTGGATGCCATAATGATATTCCCGATCATTATGATGGGATTGGAGCGGCTCATAGAAAAAAAGGATGGCAGACTGTATTGCATTGCACTGTTTTATGCGCTGTACTGTAATTATTATATCGCCTTTATGATCTGTATTTTTGCAGTGATATGGTATCTTCTCTATTCTTTTAAAAGTATAAAACAGTTTTTCTTACGAGGGATAGCTTTTGCATTTTATTCTTTTCTGGCGGCAGGCATGGCAGCTATTTTACTCATACCTGCTTATATGGGAATTAAACAGACCGCATCAGGAGAGACAATGCAGCTTCCGGAACATAGCTTCCTGACTAGTGCAGCGGACTTGCTTAATCGGCAGTTTGCTTTGTGGAGTCCGATCAGCCATGACAACTTTGATGGGAATGCCAATCTGTATATTGGAATTTTTTCCGTTCTTGCGGTTGGGCTGTATGTATTAAACGGAGAGATCAAAGTCAGTGAAAAAATTAAAAAAGTACTATTAATCGGTCTTTTTTATCTGAGCTTCAGTGAAATGATTCTCAATTTTATCTGGCATGGTTTTCATGATCAGTATGGAATACCGAATCGTTTTTCTTTCTTATTCGGTTTTGTTCTTCTGTATATGCTATGGGAAGTATTTGAGCATTTAGAAGGAGTAAAAGGCTGGCATGCCGCATTTGCCTGCATGGCGGGAGTTGCGCTGATGGCTTATGCAAAGCTAAAAGGAACGCAGGTATTAGAAGATAATGTCTATGGTGTGGCAGGAATGCTTCTGCTTCTTTATGGGATGTTGTTATTCTTTTATACGCTGTCACGTAAAAGAAAGTATATATACAAGTTTATTTTCTGTGTGGTGGCAGTGATTGAAATTACAGTAACTGCTTTTATGGGATTTAATGAGAACGGACAGATTTCTGTTTCAAAGTTTTTCTATGGAACAGAAGATATGGAAAAAGCAACGGAATCATTAAAGGATGGAAACTTTTACAGAAGTGAGCTTGCCAGTGCGCTTATGGTAGATGAGAATGCCTGGTATCCGATAAACAGTGTGGGGCTGTTCGGTTCTACAGCGACAGACCGCATGGTAACTATAATGGATAATCTGGGATTTTACACCGGATGTAATGAGTATCTTTATAAAGGAGCGACACCGGTAACGAACTTCCTTCTGAATGTAAAATACCTGTATTATCATCAGGAAGACAGCCTGCAGACAGATTTTCAATATGTAAAGTCAGAAGGTTCTTTTGATATTTATGAGAATCCGGCAAAGGGAATGTCCATTGGATATCTCATGAATCGTTCTGTAAAAGACTGGTATTATGACAGTGCCTATCCTTTCCGGGTACAAAATGATCTCGGTGTGCAGGCATTTGGGGTATCAGAGTTGTTCCATAATATCAGAATTTCAGACCCGGAAACGAATGGCTGTACAGCATCAAGGACAAATGATGGAGAGTACTACTTTGAATATAAGGATTCCCGTCCGGATAACATGACATTTACAATTCCAATAACGAAAGATATAGAGAATCTATATCTTTTCTATGATGGTACGCAGGTAGAGAATGCACAGATCAGCGTAGACGGGGTGAATATAAAGTCCGGAGATATTGATGGCTATATGCTTCCGATTGGTAAAGCAGCCGCAGGTTCCGAGGTGAAAGTAACCTTTGAATTAAAAGGGGAGACAGAAGATGGCTATGTAAGACTTTCGGCGGCTGATTTTGATCAACAGGCATATGGTGACCTGAAAAAGATTGCTGCAACAAGAGCATTTTCTGTAGATCGTTATTCAGACCGATTTATAGAGGGAAGTGTCAATGCCGCGCAGGATCAGACTTTATTTTTCTCTATTCCATATGACAAAGGATGGAAAGTTACCATAGATGGAAAGGAAGCAAAAACACATAAGATTGGAGATGCTTTTCTTGGAGTAAATATTTCTTCCGGAAAACATAAAGTATCTTTAAAATATACTCCGCCGGGATTTACCGTCGGATGGAAGATAACTGTTTTATCAGCAGCTATTTTCCTGATTCTTTGTAAGATAATACATTCTAGGAAGCTTCGTCAGCTTCATGGCAAGTGATTTTGTGAGAAGATTTTGAATGTACAGGATATGCACTCTCGGAACTTTTGATACTTCATCTTGTGAGAAGACTCTGAGAGTACATTGATATAAAAAGGAGGCTTAATTATGTTTAAAAAGAAACTAGTTGCTTTATCAGCGATTATGATAGCAGGACTTATGACATTTCAGGCAAATGTATCCGCAGATGCGGTAGAAGAGAAACCATATTTGTCATTGGGCGCAGATCTTAGTGCCAGTCAGAAGAGTAAAGTGCTCGAACTTCTTGGAGTAAAAGAAAATGAGCTGGACCAGTATAAAGTCGTGAAGGTTACGAATAAAGATGAGCATAAGTATCTGGATGATTATCTGGATTCTTCAGTAATCGGTACTCATGCCTTATCTTCTGTTCTTATAGAGAAAAGAGATAAGGGCGAGGGAATTGATGTTACAACAAAGAACATTACGTACTGTACCGCAGGAATGTATGAGAATGCATTAACAACTGCAGGAGTGACCGATGCGAATGTAACTGTAGCCGGACCATTTAATATTACAGGTACGGCAGCATTGGTTGGTGCGATGAATGCATATGAAGATATGACAGGAGAGAATATTTCAAGTGAGAGTAAAGATGCAGCAACGAATGAGCTGGTCGTTACAAGTAAGCTGGCAGACCAGTTGAATGATTCTGAGAAAGCAGAGCAGTTTTTAGCATTAATTAAAGAGAAGGTTCTTTCCGATGATGCAAAAACAAAAGAGGATATTAATACAATTATTGATGAATGTAGTAAAGATCTTGATGTAAACATTACAGATGATCAGCGTGAACAGATTGCTGAATTGATGCAGAAGATTAATAAGCTTGATTTAAATGTAAATGACTTAAAAGAACAGGCAAGCAAGATTTACGATAAACTCAGTGAAATGGATATTGATGCCCAGGGTATCTTTGCCAAGATAAAGACGGTATTATCGTCTATTTTTGCAGCGTTAAGTGGCTTACTGCAATAGGTTTACAGGAAGCTATAGAGCCGTACAGCATATAGAAGAATTGCGCCGGGAATTCCAAACAAGGTACAGACGGTACCGGTTATGGGATTAATTCCTACGCCGGTAGCGATGTCTCTTGCGGCACAAAAAAAGTTAAAAAAGTAAATGAATCCAAGGCCGGCAGTGCTTCTACCGATAACGAAGAGAAGCGCTGACGGTCTTTTTTTTATGTATGCGATAAAATAACCGGCAAAGCAGGCGACACAAAAGATGAGAAGAATTTGATTCTGGGACATAGTATACCTCCAAAAAGGTTGTTTTTAGATTGTATGAAGAAAAAGCGGAAAATATGAGGGAGGATAGATAAAATAAATGGAAAATAAAATAAAAAAAGTAAAAAACAGGTAGACAAAATGCTTGTGATATGATATATTGATTTTGGAATAACTGTTATATATTTACATGATATAAATGAGGAGCAGAGTGCTTCCGGAAGATTACATAGGAACGTAGGAGGTGTTATAGTATGCGTTTTTCAGATATTCATATGATTATGATCGGAGAGGAAGGGGAATATGGGAGAAGATTGGTAAGATATCTGGAGACACACCTTTCTACTGCGATACGGGTATATCATTTTACAACAACAGAAAGTTTTTTAGCTTTTAAGGAGAGGGCAGACATTTATCTTTTAGATGAAGCTTTTTTTCAGAGGCTTTCCGAGGAGAAGCAGAATGTTTTGCTAAGAGAGAAGCGGCTGATTTTGCTGACTGCACAGGAAGAGGAAGGCACCTTTTGCAAGTATCATAATCCGAAGGAACTGTTAGATAGACTGAGCCGGTTTTCAGATGAGATGGAAGAGCTAGCCAGGAGAGAAGACAGAAGAGAAGAAGAAAGAGTGGAAGGGAGAGAGAAGGGAAGAGAGACTGCAAGAACAAGATTAACCATGATATATTCTCCGGTTTATGAAGAGAAACTTAAGGAAATCGCGCGGTCTTTTATGAAGAAAGGAGATGTATATATCGGTGCGGAAGACCTGGGATATAAGGAGAATATTTCAGCATATGGGCAGGGAAGCGATATGGGAGATCTGTGTTACTATATTCATCTGCGTGAAGAGCATGTCATGGATATGATGCGGGACATGCTGGTAAGAGAAGAGGATATCGAAGTGTTACATCCTCCAGATATGTATTTTTATTTACGGGAACTGACGAAGGAAGATTATACATGGTTTTTTGACAAGGTAAGGAAGGAGGGGACATACAGGGAAGTGTTTTGGGGAGCTGGAATGGGATTTGTATCAGACCTGGATATACTGCGCTGTTTTGACAGGATTATTTTGCTGGATTCGAGAGAGAATATACGTCTGAATCTCTTCTGTGACCGCTTAGAAAAAGTGCTGAATCTCAGAAGTTTTCATCAGGGGGCAGCAGAGCAGAAGGAGCAGTGTCAGGAGTCTTTTCATCAGAATACTTTGTGGCAGGAACCTGTGGATTCTCGTAGGGAAGCTTCTGGTAAGGAATCATGGAAACGTGTATACAGGGAGGATATTTTGAATGGAACTGCCTGGTAGAAGAGAACTTCGGGAACAGATTTTACATCAGATGGATGGAAGAACGTCTTATGTCAGTGATGCAGATGTGTATAGAGAGATTGATAAGGCTATTTTGCGTTCAGGACATAGTGGATATGGAACACTTTCGGAGAAGGAAGAACTAAGAAGACAGATGTTTTCCTCCATACGGGGGTTTGATGTTCTTGAGAAGTATTTAGAAGACAGCAGTATCAGTGAGATTATGGTTATAGGAGCTTCCCATATTTTTGTGGAGCAGAATGGCAGGGTAAGAAGAACAAGAGACCATTTTTTTGAAGAAGCCGATGTATATCGGCTGATCGAACAGATTGTAGCGCCGACAAACAGGATGGTGAATGAAGCTTCTCCTATTGTGGACAGCCGCCTTCCGGACGGTTCAAGAGTGCATATCGTGTTACCGCCCGTATCTTTGGAGGGTCCGGTTATCACTATTCGAAAGTTTTTAAAAGGAGGAATGACCATTGCAAGATTACTTGTTTTTGGAGAATTTCCCGAAGCGCTTACAGGGATACTTTCCGCTTTGGTGAAGGGAAAGTACAATATTCTGATCAGTGGGGCGACAAACTCAGGGAAGTCTTCGCTCTTGAATGCACTTGCAGAATATATAGGACAGGAGGAACGAGTAATCACAATAGAAGATTCAGCGGAACTCCAATTGTTTCATGTTGATAATCTTGTGCGGTTAGAGACAAGGAATGCAAATGTGGAGGGAGCGAATGAGATTACGATGCAGGATCTGATCAAGGCTTCTTTGCGAATGCGTCCGGACCGAATTATTGTCGGTGAAGTTCGTGGTGCGGAAGCGATGTCGATGCTTCAGGCTTTATCTACAGGGCACAGCGGATCGTTTTCTTCAATCCATGCGAATTCCTGTCGGGATGCGCTCCGGCGTCTTGAAACGATGGTCCTTATGGGGATGGATATGCCACTTGGAGCAATTCAGGGTTTGATTGCTTCTTCTGTAGATATTCTTATACATTTGGGAAGATGCCTGAACGGAGAGAGAAAGATATTAGAGATAAGTGAGATTAAAGATTACAGCCGGACAGAGTATGAAACGCATACATTGTTTCAGTATGATAAAGATCATGAATTAGAGATTCGGGAAGATTTGTTCCATGTAGAGAAGCTTAAAGATTATGGACAGTATGAGAAGTATTGTGAGGCGGTGAAGTTGTTTCGTGAAGGAAGGGCAGAACAGAAGAAGGAGAAAGCATAATCTCAGCAGTATAAATTCAGACAGAATCAATCTGGATAAGTGCAAGGAGAATGTAATCTTTTTTCTGGCAGGAGAGATGGGGTTATTGCTGCTGAATATATTGTGCTATGGAGATATGTACTGGATGATTCCAGAACAGGTATTAATGGTTCCCTGTTTTAAGGTATTGAAAGAAAGGAAGAAAAAGAAGGAACAGCAGCTATATCAGAAAGGGTTTCAAGATCTGCTGCAGTCGCTGCTGACTTCTCTTCAGGCAGGATATTCTCTTAATAATTCTTGCAGGATCGCACTAAGAGAGCTGGAAAGTCTATATGAAGGGGAGCAGAATCCGATGCTTGGGGAGATGAGAAGAATCGTGCAGGGAATTGATCTGCATATTGCGTTAGAACAGCTTTTTATGGATTTTGCGGAGCGTACGAATCTGGAGGAAGCGAGACAGTTTGCGGTAGTGATAGAGATTGTGCAAAGTACAGGTGGGAACGTAGTGGAGATTTTGAAAAGGACAATGCAGCACTTGAAGTATAAGATGGATACGGAAGAAGAGATTAGGGTTCTTCTTAGCGGAAAGCTTTTTGAGAAGAATATTATGTTGTCTATGCCGTTTTTCATTTTGGTATATCTTCGTTTAGCAAACCCGGAATATGTTGCCTGTTTTTATAAATCTGCTGCGGGACATCTGATTATGTCAGCGATGATTGGTATTACAGTAGCATGCTTTTTCTGGTCAGATAAAATTATGGATATTCAATTTTAAGATAGTATACAGGAAAGTCTCAGAATCCTTTGTTTTGGTATTCACAGATAAGGAAGAATCACCAAAATATAATCAGCATCAATGGAGGCGGAAATCTTTATGTCAGAACGATTTTTATATACTATTTGGAATAGGCTTCCTTTTCGTTTTAGACAGCGTCTGAAGCAGAATGTAAAAAGAAATATGCAGGAACAATATGCAGAGTCAGAACAGGAATTATATAAAAGGACAGAGCAGTTTCTTTTAAAGCAGGGAAAGATTGTCCTTATAGAAGTTATGATCGGAGGTCTGTTGTTAGCGGTTGTTCTTGCCTGGCATATTTTCAAGCCGGATTATATTTTGCTAAAGCGCAATCCCTTTGGACAGGGGATAAAGGAAGTCCAGATTTCTTTACAAAAAGGTAATAAGAAAAAACAGATACAATATACGTTAGAGGAACAGAAGATTTCATTAAAAGAACGACAAAAAGTATATCAAGCTTTTTTTAAACAACTAAAAAAGGAGATGAGGGGAAGAAATCCTTCTTTGTATAAAGTAAGTGAAGCTTTGAGTCTCCCGGAGAGTATTGCGGGATATCCGTTTGAAATTACGTATGAATTGCCGGAAGACGGCTCCGTTCACTTAGACGGAACGTTAAGTGAGGAAGTACAGACACAGTTACATAAAGGAGAACGTTATAGCAGATATATTATAGTGACAGCGCATTACCGAGAGTATAAGGAGAGGAGAAAGTATAAGATTTCCATTGTTCCAAAAGAAGCTTCTTCGAGAAAGAGTGCGTTTTACCAGGTGCAGAAGTATTTGAAAAGAACAGAGAAAGCAAGCCGTCATGAGTCAGATGTTAAAATCGCATCGTCTTATGGAGAAGCCCAGATCAGGGCGGGACAGCAGGAAGCAGGAGGAAGAGGAGCTGCAGTTTTATTTCTTGTGATGTGTCTATGTATACCTGTACATAATTATTTGAAACTAAAGGAAGAGAGTGAAAGACACCGTAAAGAAGCAGAGAAAGATTTTCCTGTGATTGTTCACCTTCTTACATTGTATATGGGAGCGGGTTTATCTTTTCTTTCCGCAGTGAGAAGAATTGGCTTTCATTATCAAAAACAGAAGGAAGCCGATGCGAAACAGAAAAAGTATGCGTTTGAGAGGGTTTTGCTTATGGAACAGCAGATGAATAACGGAATGAGCCAAAAAGAAGCCTGTCAGAACTGGGGAATGCAGTTTCATTCAGAAGCTTACCAAAAGCTGGCTCTGATTCTGGTACAAAGTTTTACAAAGGGTTCTAAAGAAGCATCAGCGATGATGGAGGCAGAAGAACGGGAAGCATTTCAAAGACGGGTGGAGAGAGCAAAGCAGGAAGGAGAGGAGGCCGCAACTCGATTACTTTTTCCAATGATTGTATTACTGTGTCAGGTAATGTTACTTGTAATGTATCCGGCGTTAATTCGGTTTCAAGGATTTTAGATTTTCAAAATGTACTCTCGGAGTCTTTCTCACAAAATTAAGCGCAAAAAGATTCCGAGAGTACATCAAAAAGATAGGAGGAATAGCTATGTGTTTTTCAGTAGTAAAAAGAAGATTTACAAAGCGATGCGAGAAAAAGGATGTGCCGGCAGGCAGAAATCGACTGAGGATGATTCTGGCTTCCCAGGATGGAATGGGAGTGGTGGAAGTTATATTAATTATCGTTGTCCTTATCGGTCTCGTCATTATTTTTCAGACGAATATTAAAGGAGTGGTAGCATCTATTTTCTCCACAATACAGAAAAATGCAGGCTCTGTTCGGTAGACATTCGTCTGGACAATTAAGGTACAAAAGCAAGAAGATTACAGTGATATTTGAGGAAAAGGGACAGATAACAGTTTTTTTATCTCTCCTGCTGCTTGTTCTTATAGGATTTAGTTTTGTTGTTGTAGAAGGGGTATCCAGTTATAGTGCAAGTGCACTGGGGGAAGATGCAGTAAAGAATGCCGGAGAGAATGTTCTTGCGAATTATGACAGAGAACTCTTTAATAAATATCATATATTTTTTCTTGATCCACGAGAGAAAAATTATATTCTATCTGATGGGAAGGCAGGTGTGGATCAGTATTTTTCAGGGAATTCATTTTTTAATGTCTTTTGTAATTCTCTTGAGATGACAGAAGAAGTGTCAGCAGTAGAAGAAGATGGACTTTATCTTAAACATGAGATTCGGGAGTGGATGAAGTACCGTCAGGAAGAGAAGATGAAGGACGCATTAAAGCAGCTTATAAATAATGTCAAAAAGAACAATGCAGACAGAAAAGAATATCAAAATGAAGTGGAGGAAGATACAGGTAACATTGAACAAAGTGAGGAAAATAAAGCAGAAGAAGATAAAGCAGAGGAAGAGACAGTGAGCCAGGAAGCACAGAAAGGACGTACAACGTGGAAGGAGATTAAGGAAGCGTTACAGCTTCTGACAAAGACAGGAATTTTATTTTATGTTTCCGATCATCCAGAACAGCTTTCCCGAAAAAGTATTCCGGAGGGGAATCTGCCATCAAGAGCAAAAAAAAGAGAACAGGAAGAACACAAAGTTGAGGAATTTTTGTTTTCCGAATCAGGATTAAAGGGGATAAAAAGTATGCTTTCTGTGGATTTCTCCATCAATACGGACAGTATATTGTGGACAAAAGAGAACTATATTGTTCCGTATATAGAAGAATGTTTTTTAGATTACAGTGAGGAAGGAAGAGAAGAAAAGAACGATGTGCAGGAACAGGTTTTGGCATATGAAAAAGAATATCTGATCAAAGGGCAGCCCTCCGATCTGGATAATCTTAAAAGAGTGGCGAATGATATTCTTTTGTTACGATTTATAAATAATTACATTTTTACAGGCAGGGATGCGGAAATACAGTCCCAGGTGAATCTAATGGCTTCGGCACTGACCGGTGTTGTGGGAATACCACAGACAGCAAAGGCAGTGCAGATAATGTTGAGAGCCGCTTTAAGCTATGGGGAATCTCTTCTGGAGCTACACACATTATTTGAAGGAGGGGAGATTTCATTAACAAAAGACAGAGGAAACTGGAATCTGGAACTGAAAACAATGGTAAAGCAGTTGAAGGAAAAGAAGACCGTAAAAAAAGGAAGACACAATATATCATATAAGGATTATCTGAAAGTCTTACTTTTTATGAAAGGAAATTCTACGATACTATGTTATCGCATGATGGATATTATGCAGGAAAACATAGCGTGTAAAGAAGCAGGTTTTTTAATGGAAAACTGTCTGTTCTCCTACAAATGGAAGGGAAGCCTTTCTTTTGGATCAGTAAAAATGAAGTTTGAAAAACAGGTTAGTTATTAATAAAAATCGGGCAGATATTTTTTCTAAGAGTGTCTGCTCGAAGAGGGGGTGAAGCAGGGTGCTCTTTTTAAGACACATAATAAAAAACTCCTTTTTGGGTATGTGTAATGTTCTATGTTCGAAAAATAAATTAATAGGAAAAGAAAAGCCTCTCCAGGCACGAGTCGAAAGATGGATTTTACGTAAGAGAAACAGAGCATCCTGCTTTGGCTCCTCCAGAGCATCGATAACCGTCGAAACTTCATTAGTTTTTCCTGTTTTTATATGCGTATTATGTTGTTTTATGGCATTAGCGCAGATGGTTTTAATAGAAACAGAAGTACATTATGCAGCATCTCAGACGGCAAAGGTATGCGCCCAGAAAGTAGTCGCACAGCAGCCGCAGACAGCAAGAGGAGTGTTTTTTTCAATATATGAAGGCGGTTCCTTATGTGAGAATCTTATTGATGGCGGGAAGAGAGGAATTTCAATACATTCTACTTTATTAGAGGGAGAACAACTGCAAATAAAAGTGGTATATACATTAAAAGTTCCGGTACCCTTTTTTTCGGGATTGCGATTTCGAAAAAAAACAACGGTAAAAAGAAGGATATTTTCAGGGTATGTAAAGCATTGGGGAGAATATGAGGAAGCCGGGGATAATCAGATTGTTTATGTTGCAGAAAATGGAGTAGTATATCATAAAGATTCCTCCTGCTCACATATTTGTTTAAAAATTACCGGCAGTGCAGCAATACAGGAAGTTCTTCACTCATCAAAATATGCTGCCTGTGAGAAGTGTATACAGAAAGGGAAAAATCTATCGGCATTATTTGTAACTGCCTATGGAGACTGCTATCATTCTACACTGGGATGTAGTGGATTAAAAAGAACGATAAAAGCGGTAAAGTTAAAGGATGTCGGAAACTTGCGGCCATGTTCACGCTGTGCTTCCAGGAGGTAATTATGATAGGAATGAGAAAAGTGGATAATCGGGGGATGATGACAGTAGAAGCAGCCTGCATTGTACCGATTATTTTGATGATAATCGTTATAGAAATATTCTTTGGTATTTTTCTAATTGATATGTCGTCAGTAAAGGGCGAGACGATTCGACTGGCCGATGAGACGGCAGATGTATGGAAGACAGATGGAAATCTGATAGATGGAACGTATAAGCCACAGCAATTATTAAGTCGTAATAAAAATTTTCTTCGACATAATAATAGAGGTCAGCTTATCGGAAAAGCAAAAGCAAGGCTGACAAAAAGAATTTCAACACGTTTAAGTGGTACAGCCCTGTGCAAAAGCGGAGTGAGTTTTTCAGGAGATAAAGTATCAGCAAGCGCATCAATCCGGTTTTTGATTCCTGTGTGGGGGAGCAGGAAATATACGGGAACAGCTGGATGGACATTTATATGCAAAGAAAAAGCAGTTATAAGCAATGAAGAGGAAATTCTTAGAAAACAGACAGCGAAGAAGTAAGAAGAAATAAAAATCAAAAACAATGCACAAACAGATAAAAAGACAAACAAAAATAGAAGAGGAGAGAGTGTGAGGGATTGTGGATATTGTAAAAGAAGGGACACATACCTATCTGTTAAGTGTAATTGAACATAAAGAAATATTAAATAAAGAAATACTAGATAACGAAATATCAGATAAAGAAGATGTCGGTTTTGAAATAAAACAGAGCATGACCGATTGTGGGTTAGAGTATTATTTATCTGTAGAATATGAGGTATTGAAGCGTAATTCCCTAAGAATGTTAGTGCCGGTACAGCTTCGGGAAAAAGATGGAGAAAAAAGTCTGCTATTTGATATAACAGGAAGAAGATCATTAAAAATGCAGGAAAAAAATGAACTGTTATCACAGGATAAATGCAAAAGGATTCTGCAGAGTATAAGTGATTTAATACAGGAAATAGATGATTATATGTTGAACCTGAATTATGTGGAATTATCACCGGAATATATTTATGAAAGTGCAGACGGAACGATGCAGTGGATTTACAGTCCTGAAACATATAGGGAAAACATCCAGGTCAGAATAGAAGCTTTCTTTGAATGGATGCTCATCCAGATAGATTATGAGGATGATAAAGCAGTGCGGTATATATATAAGGTGTATAATAAAGTTCGTAAATTGGGATTTTCAAAAGAATTATTGGAAAATTATCTGTGTGCAGAAGAAAAAGAGGAAGAATATATAAAAAGAAATTCATACGAAGAATTTTTCAGAGAAGACTTAGCAGAGGAAAGAGTGAAAGAATCGGAAAGAAAATACTTTAAAGAGGAAGATAAACCTTCTGTTCAGAAAATAAATGCTAAAAAGCCATCGCATCAGAAGTTCATATATATAAGCTTGCTTAGTATTCTCGGAATTGCCAGTATCGCAGCAATCGCGTTTGAGAGTATTTGTATAGTTTCCGGAATTACAAAAGGATTTACAGAAATTCTTCTCAGATATTGTGTCGGGGGAATATTATTTATAGCAGCCTTTGTACTTGCAATATTGAAATGTTTTAGAGAACTTAGACGAATCAGAAAAGCGCCAGAGACATGTTTGGCTGATTATGATAAGAAAAATAAAGAAAATGATAATGCAGAGCAATACAATAGAAGAGAAAACAAAGCTATGTCAGTAGTAAAAACCGAAGCGGAATGGGATACCGAGGGAGAAGGAACAACTATTTTGAGTTTAGAAAAAGAATCTTTTTATCCGATGCTTCGAGATATGGAAACTGGTATTGTTTCTATCATAAAAAGCTGTCCGTTTTACATTGGCAGTGCAGAAGGGGTAAATCAGTTAAAAATATCAGATAAAACAGTAAGCAGAGAACATGCAGTGATATTAGAAGCTTTTTACGAAAACGGGGGAGAAGGATATATTCTGCGAGATTTAGATTCAACAAATGGAACGTGGATAGACGGAAGAAAAATAAAAAAAGACAGCCAGGAAAGATTACAAGAAGGAGCAACGGTGCGCTTTGCACAAAAAGAATATAGATTTCTGTTGGAACATACAACAATCCAGTAATACAGTATGCGGTCTCTTGCACTAAAATACCATCCCTTATATAATGGGGATAATAAGATAAAGAAAGGTAAGCAGGAGATTTTATGGAATTTACAGAAGCATTGCAGGAATTCTTATTTCACCAGGGATTTCAGAGAATAAAATATGATTCAAAGATTTTATGGGGAAAGGATACCAATGGAAAGTTATCGCTGCTTGAGATTGTTCCTCCGGTATTACCGGGACAGAAAAAGATGTCGTTAGAACAACGGGAAAGAGAAATGGCGGATATCGAACGTCAGATTATGATAAAGTACCAGAAAAAAGTAGAACATCTGCTATTGATACTGAAACAGGGAGAGCCAGATACAGAGGAAAGAAAAGAAGCAGAAAGTTATCCGGATGTATGGTTTTTTGACATAAAGGCAGGACAGCTCTATATTTATGAGTATCAAAAATCAGAATATTATAATCTGGAAAATGATCTAGAGCCATTTACGCAGAAATTTTTGCAAAAACAAGCAGCAGAAGAGAAAAAAGAACTTCATCAGATATTAACACCAGTGAATACGATACTTGTTCTTATCAACGTGCTCGTCTTTGCGGTATTGAGCTTTTTCGGAGATACAACAAATGCAGAATTTATGGCGGCACATGGAGCGATGGATTGGGTAGATATTGTAGAAAAAGGACAATATTATCGCCTGTTCACATCAATGTTTCTCCACTTTGGAGCAGACCATCTTCTCCAGAATATGCTCATTTTATTATTAATTGGATGCAGATTAGAAAGAATCACCGGAAAGCTGGCATATTTTATTATATATATCGGAGCAGGATTAGCAGGAGCGGTAACCTCAGTAATTTTTACCCTGGGAGCCAGTCCAAACACAGTAGGAGCTGGAGCATCCGGAGCGATATTTGGAGTTATGGGTGGACTGCTATTCTGTATCCTGGCAGATCTCATTCAGAAAAAGAGACATAGAGTAGAAGAAATCGGATTAACAGGAATGATTTTCATGGTATGTTCCGCACTATCCTATGGTTTCTTCTCGAATGGAGTTGATAATGCAGCTCATATAGGAGGACTTATAGGAGGATTTCTACTCACTATGTTAAGTAGACTACTATGTAAGAATAAATAGAGTTGGAATCGTACGAGACCGATTTTATAAATGCCCATATAAGCTGTTAATTGCCTTTAGATGCTGATAGCTAGAGCATTTAGCGGATTTCCGACTGGATAAAACTCTATATAAATTCATGTAAGTTTTTGAAAAATGCCCCACTTTGTGGTCCTCTAACTTTTGATGGAAATCCTAATATGGTAAGGAGAAGCGCTTGTAGGAGTGCTTCTTTTTTTGGCAAGTGTTACAATGAAAAACTGCTGGTGGTTAGGAGGTGATAGGAATATGCAACCGGAATTTTAAAGGCATAGTATGTTATATCATCTAATAAATTTTGCTTTCATTTTCGCTCATGATCATGAGCCTTTTTCTGCCCAAAGCGTGTGCTGATAATGTATTTTTAGTATCGAATGGAAGAAGAAAACATAAAAACAGAACATTGCTGTATTATAATGTGTTTTAATTGTCACGGCAGTGTTTAAGGGACGGAGCAAAAGCCTTGAGTTTATTAGGTTTCTTGGACGGCAACGTAGAATTTACACCTTATTTACGCCTTTGGAAGATCGGATTGGTATTTAAAACATATGGTAACTACAAGAGATATGTTTTGAAAAATAGGAATTTATGCATGAGAGCATAACTTCAAGAAACAAATAGACTGCTGATTTTTTTACAAAAACAATCTTGACAGTGGCATTGAAAGCTGTATAATAACATTAACAGAACCCACCACGCCTCTGATTTTTCATGCGCAACCCGGTGGGACTTTCTTATTTATGGGGTGTTTTATGTATCAATATCCAAAACAAATATTAACAATAGAACAGCAGGTGCAATCTTATGTGGATGCAGGAATGAAGATTACATCTCAAGAAGATGTAGAGAAGGCATTGAAGTCAATTGGATTTTATCGTTTGAGAGGTTATTCGTTTCAATTATATGATAATGCTGCAAAGAAGTATGTTCCGGGAACAAAGTTTGAAGATATTATAAAATTGTATCAATTTGATCAGGAATTATCTGCTTTGGTTTTTTCAATGATTTCTAAGATTGAGGTTGCTTTGAGAGTGCGATTGGTGGAAGCATTGCTTATACACGGAGAACCACTTGTTTTGCAAGATTCATCGATTTTTAAAGAGAAAAAACGGTATTGGCAGAATATGGCTACTGTAGCGTCAGAAATTGCTCGCTCTAATGATGTGTTTATCAAACATAATTTTGACAATCATGATGGAGAAGTACCTGTATGGGCAGCCGTTGAAGTCCTTTCGTTCGGTACGTTATCGAAGATAATTAAGAATTTGAAAACAGGTACCGGAAGTTCATACTCTATCTTGGCGTCAAATTATCAGTATAGATCGAAAAAAGGAAATTTGGTAAAACCATCACAGAAAATGCTTGCTTCATGGATACAGGGTGTTTCAGTATTGCGTAATATGTGTGCTCATAATTCCAGAATTTATAATCGTACAATTCATACGACACCGGAGGTTCTTGATGTAGATAAAATTACGCCACCACCAGCGCATAATGGCTTGTATCAAATCTTACTGGCGATGAAGTACCTGCGTTCATCTGATGAG
>ERZ773183.253-NODE-253-length-68944-cov-6.147164_pt1 | contig 68944 bp, 70 predicted proteins | sample MGYA00580532_ERZ773183 | MGnify/ENA primary metagenome ERZ773183 (study PRJEB29015, sample SAMEA2737791) | human gut metagenome | biome: human gut; feature: human-associated habitat; material: faeces | place: China | collected 2012 ...
GCCGCAAAGCCCCGTGGTTACGGGCTTTGTAGCCCAGCGTCAACTATTCAAACTCCTACTCACAAAAATTTACTCCTTTATAAAGCAGGATATTTATTGTATTTAGTAGTTCATTTCTGTACTGTTTTAATTTTTTTGCGTATACTTTAAGACGAAAATATTGTCATTTTATTGTCATAAGTCAATATTCTACAAACCTTCCTATTCTTTAAGAACTTAAACACAATTACACATTTTTCTTAATTAATTTACATTCTATTTTTTCAAAAAAGTCATTCCAATATTTCATATCCACCACTATAATTTCTTCATGTGATATTGTATATAAAACACAGTTTTCTTTTGCAAAGAAGGCAATGTCCATCTGATCTTCATACTGAAAAAAATCTGAATACCTTTTCAATATATCTATACTAGTCTTTGAGCATTTATAAAAATGTTGAATTGCCTCTTTGTTTTTGCTTCTTACTTTAATCTTTGTTCCTGGCCAGACACATGTTCTTTTTCTTTCAATTAGAAACTTTTCCAATTCTCCTTTAGGTTCTGGAAGGACGTCTGGAAAATCTTTTGTGTCCGCAATTGGCTCTACTAAACAGAACCTATCACTTAAATTGCACAATTTATCTAACATTAATTTATACTTGGTATTTTCTATTTCAAATACATAATACTTAGCCATTTCTCTACCCACTTTAATGAAATTTTATATTACCCTTCGCAACTAGCAACCAGTTCTATATGAAACGGAAATTACACACTATAATAATAAGCTTACATATCAAAAATACTTAACTGCGTTTCTTTTAACGACTTAACTTTTCTAATCGTTATTTTGTCGTCTTCTTGAACCTGACCACATAGAAGTGGTGATGATGGATTATATTTTGCAGCATTTGTTTCCACACTTCTCAAACTATAATTAGCATAGCAATATGCACATCCATTTTTACAGGTATTATAAGTACCTATTTCAACACTTTCAACACATCCACATTCTATACGCTGGTTTTTATCTTTATTAACATTTAGTTTACATCCAATAATTTTTTCAATTAATTCTCTATCTATGCAGCAATTATGTGCTATGCCACATTCGTCCAAATCTATTCTTTCCGCACAGCTTCCAATTTTAATTTTATTATCTGCTGCTATCTTACTTAGTTCATGAGCAAATCCTCTTAGTTCATCTTCATTTAATTCATAACTTGATAAGCTATCCATATTTTTTTTATTTTTAGGATATATATCAACAAAGCTAATCACGCATTTTTCTGTGTATCCACTTAAAGCCTCTGCAATACTTTTAAATGCCTTTAAATGATATTCTTTCGTATATCTATCAGAAAAAAATATTGGATCATATCTCCAAATCACTTTTTGTTTACCAATTTTCTCAGATAATTTCTGAAATATTGGAATCATTTCTGTTCTCTTGTTCGGCAAATTAACTTCAACATCATTTCCATATCCGGTTAATGTGAATTGAAAATAGTAATTATAATCTTTTATCTCATCTAACCTTTGCATCATCGGCAAAGGATTCTTTGTCCAAAAAACTATACAATCCACAACATCCGGGGTGATTTTTATTTCACTTATCTGATGAGCATTCATAGGATTACGAACATATAGAAATCCTTCTTTTATTCTATTATAGAACCATTCCGAATAATAGTTTGGAATATCCGTTCTTCTACTTACGCTTAATATCATCTAATTCACCCTTTCAAACATAATCACTTGGTATCTTATATGATTTACTTTTAGAACAGGCGATCTGCTTAAATATTTTTGACAATCAGACTGACAATTCTTTTCTTGTATTTTGTAATTCCTACATTTCGTATAAAAATCTTTCACAAATTTTAATGCATCTGAAGGATATTGAAAATTATAATCTAATTTGGCAATGCCATTATCAGCATCAAAATATGTATATTGAGAATATGGCCATTTTGTTTTAAATCCATTCCTACCTATCGTTTTGATTATGCATTTAGTTTTCTGTATATCTCTATCCATACTTCCCTGATCTTCTCTAAGAGATATACAAACAAAAAATTTATCATTTTGTGTATTCTTTGATGAAAAACTATTTGCCATAGTATTTAATTCACCATCTGAAAACTCACTAATTGATTTTGGGAAAAAATACACATCGGAAATAAATTGATTATTGTTAGTAAAAAAATCAACCGCGTTTTCAACAAAATATTTAACTTCATCATTTTGTCTTGGAGAAATTTTGTACTTCCAGTTAATCTTGTCTATTCCAAAATATTTTATATTGCAATTTGTTCTATATTGCATTTCTAATGCATGTACTAATGACCAATAATCTATCATAGAACCGCATCCTACTGACGTTATAGTAATACTATTAGCATCATTCATCTGAGACAATACATCCGAATACATTCTGCTATATTCAAACGCATAAGCAAATGCATACCTTAATAGGTATAACTGTTGAATATTTATATCTTCATAATCAGGTAGTTCTCCAGCTTCGAATTTTAATTCTTTAAACTTACATAAACATACATCATCGTCAACATATTTTTGTAAATCCTCATATACATCTTGTAAATATTGTTTTATATCAATCATACCCAATCCCTCCTCTGCTCCATATATAATATATGTGGTATTAAGACCTCATTTTGTGTACTTATATTTGGCAAGTCCGAAAATATTCTTAAATATATTTGTTAAAGTTTTGTGTCTTTTTTTGCCGTTATTTTATCTTTGTTATTTTGGCTTGCTGATTTTCTGTTGCTAATTTGTTATCATTTCATTATAACTATTAAATAAACATCTAACAACATTAATCACGTTTTTTGAAAAACCTCTAATCGACATAATAAAATCTTTAATTTAACCTAATATACTATTTATATATGTCTTCTGAAATAACATTATATGCCAATCGTTTTGCTTTTCCTCTCATAGAAATATTTGAAACAATTAATTCTATAAGCATAACCACAACAATGTTTTTCGAGAATACTATAATTTTTAAAATTACCAATATTAAATATATAATTATCAACATTATCGTAATAATTGTAATATCCCTGCATAGTAAAAAATCTCTATTCGCAATCAATATTTTACTTTCATTTTTATAATTATTATAAAGTTTGTACCACTCTGCATTTTCATATTTTTCCTTTTTCTTTTTTTCTGCAGGCATATTATTATATATCGAAGCATACTTTTTCATAATATCCGCATGTGTGAATCGGTCATCTTTATTATTTTGTTTCATCTTCGTAAAAATCGTATACCCTGGTAATTTTCCTATATGAAAATATGCCATCTTTTGTTTAATATCACCTGGAATCAATGAATCTAACAGAAAAACATAAATATATATTATTGAGGATACAAGTGCTGATTCTATAAGCGTTTTCCAAATATTCAAATTACTATTAATATCTGCCAAAAAAAGATTATCAAAGATTCCAGAAAAATAAAGAACAAGTACTATATTACCTATTACATAATTTTTCAATTCATTATTTCTATAATCCTTTATATCGTTCATTTTTTCTCTAGCCTCATGCTTTTTTTGTTTTAAATGATCCCAAATAATGTCCATAGGTACAATCAGATTTGGATTTATTTTCCAAAAAATCCGTATCATAACTATAAGATTCTTTTTCAATATATATATCGACATAACCATCAGAACAATTAAACACTATATCACCGGCTGAGTTTTGCGTAATCGTATTATATCCGGGATAATAATTCAAATATTCAGATGGTGCTTCACCAATTATTACTATATGTGGTTTTAATTTTTTCAATACATCTTCTGGAACTTTTCCTGAGTCTCTACCATGATGTGGTGCAAATAAAATGTCAATTTCTGGCCATTCTATTTTATCTTTAACTTTTTCCAGAAAATCATGTTCTATATCTCCCATCCACATGATTTCAACACCATTTTGAATCGAATATGTAAAAATTGGAGAAATATTATTATATCCGGTTCCTTCTTTTACCTTTTCTAATGCATCTTGAAAATCCTCATCTGAAGTAATGGGCCATAAATAATTTATTCCCGCACATCCACGTTCATCGCTTGATACATTCATCCATTTTCTTCTGCATCCTTCATAAACATAATACGCTTTATCCGAATCTCTTAATTCACAATACTTTTTAAAGTTGTCTGTTTCGTCTTCTTTTATCGCTTGATTATCTACACAATAAAAGTTTACTATTCCAACTTTTTCTGAAAAATCTTCAATTCCTTTAATATGGTCTTCATCTGGATGCGTAGATATAAAACGTGTAATTCCTTTTTGGCTCGCTAATTGTTTCATTTCTTCAAAATTTGTTTCTTTATTATCATCATCTGAATAACAACAATCTATTGTTGTAAAATTATCCGAATTATGATCTATATAAAACATATCACCTTCTCCTACTGAAAAAGATTTAACAACACTCATTCTTTAACCCTCCCTCTGCATATTCAATTAATATTAATTATTATCATCTACAATTTGTTTCAATTCTTTTACGGGAACAATATAATTCTTAAATCTATGTAACATCCTATGACAATTTGCACATACACAAATTAAATCTGTTTCTGGATTTATAACAACTTCCTGTTCCAATGTTGCTAAAGGTTTTATATGATGGACTTCGATGTAACCTTTTCCCAACTCACCATATTTTTGTTCAAAGTTAAATCCACAAATCATGCATTTCGTTCCATGAATTCGTATTGCAGCATCTCTATTCTTATAGCTGCGCTCATATTTGGTAGTATAATAGACAGTTCTCTTTCCCTCAGTAGTACCTACTGTCTCTTCCTGAACTGTTTCTTCATCCCAATTGATTTCATGCTTAGATGCATTTCTAACTCTTTCTATAACCTCACAATTCCAGTGATATCCGCGATAAAAATCATTTTCATATTCTTCTGGAACAGTCTCTAAAACTTTCTCCATAGATTCTTTGTACAATCTTTTCGTAAAATCACTGCCCGTCGGATCTATTTCTCTCGAAAAATTATGATTTTCTTTAAGATTTTTCACATAGCGTGTCACGCTGATTCTTCCATCAACACTCGTTTCAAACGCATTCTTTAACGCCTCTGGCAAAGAATCTATGCTCACATTACGTAACGACATTCTTCCCTGTCCAGCCCACGCTCCTGCTTTATCATTATTTTCAGTATATACTCTTATAAGTTCCTCTTCTTTTGATAAAAATCCCAATACCTCATAATAATCTTTTTCACTGTTAAAATGTAAAATATTCCCCCAGTTTAATTCCATGAAGTTCCTCCTTATCCTCTAAGTCCAAGCTCTTTTGCCACCTCTTTAATCTGGCAAATGAAACTATCTTCTTTACGTTCGTCTGACATTTCTATCTGAGAAGTTGTTGACCATCTATATATCTGTTCGATACTTCCATATCCTCTTTTAAATAATCTTGCATACTTTATACAGTTAGCTTTAGATGGTGCATCTGATAATATTATTTTTAATTCTTCATCTTTCCATTTCTGTCCTTTGTTTGATGTGTCCCGCAAATACTCATTCTCTTTTTCAAAGTCAATTAACAAATTATTCACTAAAATCATTTTCTCATCATACGACATATTGTCAACATCACTTTTTAACGCATCAAATAATTTTTCTTTAAATTCTTTTCTTTTCAAATAGCTTTCTCCTCATTTATACGTAATACTTCTCAATACAATTTAACAGCCCCTCAAAATCCAGCTCTTGAATTTCATAAAATTCCTCTGTTCCTAATCCCGTATTCAATACTGTCTGATACAAATAAAAATCATATATAACGGGTGCTTCATTTTTTCCTAACAAGTTATCTCTAATAGTTCCCGTTTTAGAAATTAAGCATACGTATTGATAATCTTTATCTATATATTGTGTATTATTATTCGGATGTGCATAAGTAAAATGTTGTGTAGGAGTTAATGCAATCAGATTTTCTAAATAATCTGCAATCTGTGGATATTCGCTTGCGGGAAAAATATGATGCATCTGAGTTGCAGGATCATCTATATGTCGCTCATCATACACTTCCGTTTTACTATTACGATATACATCATTAAATCTACGAAGATTTTTCTTAGCTCGGTTTATACGATATGTAGTCATATAATCTTCATCTGGTTTTGGTAATGTAAACTCATAATCTACTCTAGTCATATCTTTCGGCTTCTCCGATAATATATCTCTCCAGTTTCTCTGATTATACATAATTTTATCTTGAGTAATAATATCTTTTGATATATGACCTCTTTCCGTTCCACATTTCCTATATTTACAAGCTAATGGATTCAATACTTTGGTAAAAATACGACCACATTCTGTGATTCCATTTATCGGCGTATGATTGATTGTAAATTGTGTATATGCATCTTTTAATTCTTTAAAACTGTTTTTATCTTGTAACCTGAAAAAGTATTCAAATATTCTATAAAGTCCACTATCCTTAAGAACTTTTTCGATATATAAACACAAAAAGTTAAAACTATTTCTTTCTCTGAAACTTATATATTCTAGTAATTCTTGGTTCACAATAGAATATGTGTATCCTCTTCCACTTTTTTCACCGTGAATTACTCCTGCAGCATCTAGTAACTTTATTGGCTGTCCGAAGTACTTATCATATTCATTTAATGCTTTCTGAGTAGGATTTGGTTTACTAAAAATCTGTTGAACATTTTCTACCGTATAATCACTATGCCAAATATCATTTACTGTAAATCTCTTATCATCTCTAGTACTAGTGTATTCTACAATACAATCTGACACTAGGCACACTACATCCATTGTACATTTTTGATCTATCCAACGCCCATTATGCGTTTTCCTGATATCATAGTCGTGTTCATCCAAAAATTTTTGTATTTTTTCGTTATCCATTACTACACTCCTTTAGTACACCATAAAAAAATACGCTTGTTGCATCCACATTCAAAGAACGTGTCTGGTAGTTCCTTGCAATTTGATAAAATTTTCTATATTCTGCAGAAGAAAAATATTCCATTTGTCTTTCCGATAACGCCATATTTTCTTTCGGAATCAATACTGCAACCGATCCATTTACTACTATATTTCCAGAATTGCGCATCACTCTTGGTTTATATGTCATATTAGGAGTTAAATACACATTCTTGTTCCCGACAAATTTATACGCACTCAGACTTTCTACAGTATCTTTCTTTATATAAGCATCATATCCTGGTATATCAATTATTTCTTTCCCATCATCACTTATATTTCTTGATTTAATAACCCTTAGGCAATCCTTACTTTTATCTTGAGTTGTATTAGAATTTGTAATCTGTCTATCCCTAAATACCGTAAACTTATTAAAATCAAGTCTTTGAGAAATACCATCAAAAAAATCATCTCTGTATATAATCCAATAAGGATATGTCCTATCCGTAATATACTCCTGATTTTGGACTATGCTCCTCTTCAACGTTAATGACTCTACTTTAGTCTTATTTGGCTTTTCGTTTGTATCAATGAATAAACAAATTGTCTCCACTAGTACACCTTTAAAGCCATTTTCTCCGTAATCTTGTATACAGTCAATTTTTTTAGATGCCAACAAATCACGGGTTTGCTTAAATTCAGGTGTATTTAACACCGCTTTAGGAGTTATCATTACAACGTAATCTGATATTATCATTGATTTTTCCAAAAAAAATTCAAATGTATTTGTAGTCTCTTTATTTATATTATTTTCTAAATATTTTTCGGCATCTTTTGCTTTCAATTTTGAAAAAGGCGGATTACCAATAACCAAATCATAATGCTTATCAAAATCATACAATAATGTGTCTGCCTGAATAAAATTCATTCTCACATTAGATGGTATCTTTTTTTTAGATAATAATAATCTTAATATTTCCAAATTACGACTATCAATATCTACTACATCAATATTTACCTCTTTAGTTTCTTCATATTTTTTGAAAATAAAAGGTAAAAAATTTCCTATTCCTACTGATGGTTCCAAAATAGTTATGACATCTTTCTCTATAGATGGCAACTCCTTAAATATTTCATTCAAAATAAACTTATTCGTATAATATGCAGCATTGTTTTCCCTTTTGGAATTTGTTAACTCAGCAATCCTTGCTAATGATGCATTTCCTAGATTGAGTGGATTATCCTGAATAAATTTTATCAGCCTTTCTGTTTCCTCCAACCTATATTTTTCTATTGTTTTATTTATGACTGCCGTCGTAAAATGTTCTTGTTCCATAAAATTCTTTATATTCTCAGCTATTTGGAAAAAAATATTTGTTGGAACTGCTTCTCCAATACTTTGTCTTATCTTTATTTCTTCTTTTTTTAACAAAGTTTTTTTACTTTTTTCTGGCAATGCATTTAATTCTTCTAATGAATAATTTACCCATCTAAATTCATCCGGAATAGTCATAATTTTCATCAGTTCTCGAATAGAAAACACTCTATCCTCTTTCGGATGTACTGTATTTTGACTTGCCAACTGATCATTTCTTGTGTGAATACATGGTGCAACCTTATCCCAACATTGACGTGTATATTTATCACCATTTTTTCGAATATTAGGTACAAGCTTGCCATCTACTATTTTATGCGGGCGTTTCAGTTCATCCTTATTATCAAAAGCACTTTCCCCTTCTTTTAAATCATGTATCCAACATCTCATTCTCTCTGGATATGTTCTAAATGAATGATAAAAATCACTTTGACAAATCTCTCCCCATTCAAGTTTAGGCATTTCTCCAATAACACGTCTAAGACTTTTTTCTTCTACGTAAGTTGGATATAACTCTATTGGAGACACATATTCTGCCATTTTTTTACTAACACCAATAACGACCGTACGTGTTCTTGATGAATTAGAACCATAATTTTTAAAATTTAATATTCTACTAGAAATAATATACTCTTCACTTAATTCCTCGTATATTACATCACCTATGCACTTTATATTTCCATCGGGTGCTGTACATCCAGTTTTCATAAAAGCAGCTACATTCTCAAAAATAAAAAATCTTGGATTTATTTTCTGAACTAAACGCACCGATTCTACTACTAAACTATTTCTAATAATTTCATTTTCAGCTTTCTTGTGATTAGCAACTGACATTCCTTGACAAGGCGGGGTGGCAATCAGGACATCTACTTTGTCATTTCCCATTTTTTCCCATTTCTTAATTTCGTTAAAAATTTTATTTTTTGTTTCTTCAGTTGTTATATCATCACAAATGTATCCTGAATCAAATCTACATTTATTATTAAATTTTTGAACATTTATCCTTCTTTCAATCAATTCATTAGTTGCTATACACTCATAACCTGCTTTTTTAAACCCAAAGCAGCCCACACCTGCACAACTAAACAAGCTAATATATGTCAGTGTCTTATCTTTTAACATTTTGATTCACCTCGCTGACTATGACTATTTTTTCTAGCATCTGCAGGCTTTTTTGAATCTTGTGGAATAAGCCATGTTTTTCCTTTTTTTATAACACCATTTATACGATTTTGTTCACAAAGAACAGCTATTCTCCTAGAAGAAATCCCCCACTCTTTCGACATCTCTATTGTTGTTAAATAATCCATGTTCATCCTCCATTAATTCTACTTATCATTATATTCATTTATCTGAACAATTGCAAGTTTATTATTTAATATATTCTTGACTCCGTCTTATTTTATTTCTATCATACGACTTCTCATTTTTTCTTACATCCTCCATATACTCCCTAACGTTCTCATCCAACATTTCTTTAGCATCCTCAGCCCTGTCAACAGAATTTTTATATGCATCCATTTCCATTCTCATTCGATTAAATTTCCTTATAACTTCATCCACACTGTCATCATTTAATTTTTTCAACAATCTGCTTTCTAAACTCCTTGCCGTTTTCTCCTGCTTTTCCAACTGCACAATTTCATCCTTTAACTTTTTCTTTCCTCCAAACATCCTGTATTCTTTTCGGTCCATTTGGTCTTTTGCCTCTCTTATTGCCATATACACTTTGTTTAATGCTCTATGATTTTCCAATAATTCATCAACCATTTTTGCATACTGCTCATACTCCTTAACTGGTTGTGGTGGCTTTGGTGCAATTGCTCCTCTAAATATCTTAATCAATCCCTTTAAACAATCACACGCCATTCCAACAGCCTTTTCAAAAACTCCGGCAAATATTCCTACGCCTGCACTTTCTCTTGATGATTTGTTTTTCCTTAATCCACCAACTGTCTTTGTTTCCGTCTTTCCAAATTTATTTACATTCTTAAGTATATTTTCCTCTTTAATGGTTCTGATGTGTTTTCTTGGAACCTGATAAAACAGTGCTTCATCAACTGTACTGTTCCATTTCATTCTCACCTGATTGTTTCTTCTTATCTGCTCTGCTTTCGGATTATTTTTTCCAATCTTTTTTGTTGGCAGATAAACATCTTTATTGTTAAACACCTGCAGTTTATCTTTATCATTTAAGAAGGAATTGATATGCTCAGTGTACAATGATTTTACTCCCTTTAGAAATGATCTTGCCTTAAACTCCGCTTTCTTTTTTGAAAATCTGTTGTACTCATAAACCTGACCTTTTCTTATGATGTTACAGCCTTTTCTCACATTCCCACTGTCATCCAGTATCTCCTTTTTGGTCCTTACATGCTTTCCTGTTTCATCATAAAACATGTTTCTTGTGGCAATTTTCTTTATGCCGTTTTTCAATTCCTCTCTTTCCGAAAATATCAAATGAATGTGTAAGTTTGTTTTTGTCTTATTGTGGTGCATTGCTGCAATGCAATTTACTCCATATGTTTTTCTAAACAGCTCAGTAAAATCTTTCAATACCCTATGTTTGTCCATGTTACAGAATGGTTCAGGCAATGCAATAATCAGTTCTCTTGATTCGATACACTTTCCGGCACTTCCGCTTTTCTTAAATTCCAATCTGTTACACCCGGCAAGATCATGCCAAAATGTATCGTCTGTTGTATTGTAAACTGCGTACAGATTTTCCTGCCTTTTGGGATTTGCAATGTAATCTATGCGCCCCTTTAAATTGCCTAACTTGCTTATCTGAATAAATGAATTTCTTGCCATATGTTTGTTCCTCCTATTCTTTAAATCTTTATGTTTAAGTAAAATAAAAAGCCCCCTGCAAGGGCGAAATGCAAACCCTTAAGAGCATAAAATCGTAAGATTTTGTGCGATGGGTGTATTTCGCTCTCAATCGCCGAGGGCTAATCCTCTTTTATTTTTCCTTTAGTTTTTCCGTTGCTACCGCATATATTATTTCCGACTTGTCTGCTCTACCACCTGCAAGTGCCACTTGCAGGTCATTAATATTAAGCAGAAATTTACCAACGGAAATCCTCCGGGATTTTCTTTCTGTCAAGATAATCTTTTCTTGCATTTTCTCTTTCCTCTACCGATTCGGCAGTCTTGCTTTCTGTATAAATGTTTCTCAAAATCATCTTATCCATCTTATCTTTAAGACCTGCCTTAATCAGTTCCGTTTCGTCCTCACGACCATATATAAAATACTGATAAATCATCCTAAATAAGTCCTCATCTATTTTTATCTGTTTAACCTTTTCAACCATACAAATCTCCTTCCGTAAATTGAAAATGTAAATCGGCTTTAAAAAACTTTATTTTTTTAGTTTTATTTAGCCAATTTACAATTTACGATTTACAAATTTCAAAACATCCCATAAATAAAGGGATTGAAGCCATCCACATGTAAATTGGCTCTTCTTTTTACGTCATTTCCAATTTACAAATCCATCTTTCTGATTTACAAACCACCCAATTTACATAACAAATTTACATTTTTCTCTTCCATGCAAGCTGGGTTCCGTATCCTTCCTTAATGAATCTGTGACTTTTAACCTCTTCCCACTGCTCTGCGAATTTAAGCCTCATGATACTCGTAATCTCTCTTGATTCATACTGTTTTGGCTTGCAGTTTTCGTGGTGCAGTGCTCTCTCATAAATCATCTGAACACACACAAACTCCTCATCCGTCATTTCAAGAAACATTTCAATGATGCCCACAAGAGTATCCTGTGGCATGCATTCCTTCTGAAATTCAATAAGTTCCTTTTCCAACTCCTTATTAAATACAAGTTTAGTGTTAATGCCCTTTTTATACATACTCATAATTTCAGCCCAACACTGCTCTATATATGCCCTTGTTTCTTCCTCATCCTCCAGCGGATGATGCAATGCCTTTTCCTTATTTACCATTACCGGTACAAATCTTCTATTACCTGTACGGTCAAATGGCAGGAAGTCGGCATTATTGGAAGAACCTACAAATATACACTGTCTTGGTCTGTCTTCGGGATGAGTTTCATAAGGTACCTTATAAGTTTCACTCTGACGGCTTAGAAATGACTTAATGTCCTCAACGCTTCTTGCGTTACAGGTTGCAAGCATTTCCGCCATTTCAATAATCCAATGTCCCTGAATCTTACGGAACACGTTGTCATCATCTAGTTTTCTTAAATCATCCGAAAACCACTCATTTTCCATTGCAAGAAGTCTTAAAAAACTTGACTTGCCTGCACCCTGCCCGCCTACCAGACAAACCATGTATTCAAACTTGCACCCGGGATTGTAAACCCTGTGCACCGCTCCCATCATCATTATTCTTGTTGCCTCAAATATGTAATCACTTTCATCTGTTCCAAGGTATCTCGGCAATAGATATCTAAGCCTTGATTTTCCATCCCACTCCAGACTTTCCAGCCTTTCTATAATGGGATGATAATGATTGTTGTTGCCTACAATGTCAATTGCACGCTTTATGTTTTTATCTCTTGTAATGCCGTAAAACTTTTCCATTCTGAGCATTATGTTGTTAAAATCCGTGTCAGTAAAAGTATTTGAACGTCTTCTCCAGTCCATTTCCTTAACAATGTCCGTCTTACAGGAAAGTTCATTACGCTTTATTGCATCCTTTAACATTGGGTCATTATTTAAAACCTCAATGACATTTTCAATGGTTTGTCTCGGACTTCCATCAGGACGTTTTTTAAGGCTATCCCTTATAGCCTCTATTTCTTTATTATCTGTGTCCTCCACATTGGAGGATTTATTCATTACTGTGTTATTCATTTTTCCTCCGTAATTTTAAAATTTTGTTGTTATTGGAGATAACCCTGCTATAATTTAATTGGTGATGAAAGTAGCGGGGACAACCTCCTTGTTACCTTGTAAGTCTTAAGCTTATTGCTTAGGGCTTTTTTCTTTCTTCAAATCCATCTAATATATCCAACATTGTTCTAATTGGGACAAATACCTCTTCATCAATTTCTCCACCAGCCTCAATCCTCTTTAACTGTGCTATTATTTCTTGGAGATATTTTCTGAAACTAAGCATCATTAGCGGATTCCCCACAGCTCTTATTTTTGTATAAAGTAATGATTGAACAATAAATTCCTGCTTTGTCTGAAATCCACTTAGTTTTGCCCTCATATTTATTTCTTCGTTTTCTTCTTGTGACACCCTAAAGGCAACTGTTACATTTCTCCATCTGCCTTTTGCATCATTATTCTTCGCACTCATCTAATAAAGCCTCTCTTTCTGCATCCATAGTTTTTGCCATATCTGTTTGTACAGTTGGAAATAGATGTGCATATTTATAAGTGATGTCTACAGCCTCGTGGCCTAGTCTGTCGGCTATGGCAAGTGCTGTATAGCCTTTGTTAATCAAATATGAAACGTGCGAATGTCTTAAATCATGTATTCTTATTCTTTTAACCCCTGCAGCCTTTGAACCTCTTATCATTTCATGGCGATAATAACTTTTTGAATTTTGAAATATTCTGTCATTTTCTTTGATGCCATATATACTTGCCAAATATTCCTTAATTTCTTCTGCCAAAAATTCAGGAATTACTATATCCCTTATACTTTTAGGTGTCTTTGGGTCCGTTACAATGTCTTTACCTTTAACCTTTTTATATGACTTTGTTATTTTCAAAACATTATTTTCGAAATCAAAATCTTTCGGTGTTAAGGCAAGAAGTTCACCAATTCTAAGCCCACACCAATAAAGTATTTCAAATCCATAAAATGATTGTGGTTTATCTGCCACCTGCTCAATAAATTTCTGGTATTCCTTCTGCGTCCAGAAATCAACATTTCTATCTCTTGCACTGCCCATATTCCCAGCCTTGCTTGCGACATTCCATTTAAGCCCATAATATCTGACTGCATGATTAAGCATTGCACTGAGCTGATTATGAATTGTTCCAAGATATGATTTTGAAAAGCTCTTACCATTTTGAGTTGTTAAGCTCTGAATTTCTCTTTGCCACTCAAAAATGTCCGTTACCTTTAATTCATTTATTTTTCTCTTGCCAAGATAAGGAAGAATTTTTGTTAAAATTATGTATTCCTTTTCTTCCCAAGTGTTTGGTCTTACCTTATGACTTACATCTCTTTTATATAATTCAAAGAAATCTTCAATGGTCATATCCAGGTCCTGATGGTCTTGCAGTTTGAAATGTCTTTCCCAGTCAAGAGCTTCAGATTTTGTTCTGAAGCCTCTTTTGGTTTTCTGTTTTCGCTCACCTTTATAATTTTTGTAATAACATCTAACTTCCCATTTATCTGTTTTGGGATTCTTAAAAACCATTTATTTCACCTCCTATTTAGTCTTAATTCCATAGATTCGTTCTTCAAAATACTGTCTGCTAAGTCTCCCCTGAACAGTTACAAAACCCTGTTCTTTAAGTTCATTATTAAGTTTTCTAATAATCTTATAAGCCATAGCTTCTGAAACTCCCATTTCCTTTGCTACATCACTTGCTCTAACAAAAAGTGTATCTGCCATAATATCACCCCCTATCTATTTGAATTTCATTACTTTGTACAGTGCATTTATGAACTGTGTTGTACTCATTTTATCAGTTCACTTTTGTACTGTCAAGTAAAATATTTCACTTCTGAACTGTTTCGTATTCTTTGTATTTCACAAATGAACTGTTTATGATATAATAAAATCAGTTATAAAATGATATGGAAGGATATGTTTTATGGAAAAAAATAAAAGAGAATTTTCTTTAAATGCTAAAAATCTTGCCTCAGCAAATTTAGGACAAAAAATTAGATTTTACAGACAAATTGCCGGCATAACACAAAAAGAATTGGGATCTGCCTGTGGTGTAAATGAATCAACTATAAGAAATTATGAACTTGGAAATCGCTATCCGGATTCAGACACTATATTTGAGATTTCAAATGCTTTGGAGATTTCTCCATACGTGCTTGCAACTCCTGATCCTATTTCAGCTGCAAGTTCTCTACAATACTTATTCAGTATGGAAAAAACTTTGGATTTGACTCCAACAACTATAGATGGAAAAGTTTATTTAGAGGTGTCTTCCGACATAGACGTAAACGATGCTACTGTTGCTCCTCTTTCAAATCTTAAAAGAATGTTTAACCATTGGGCAACAATGTATGAGAAATTTATCAATGAAGAAATTGACGAGGAAACCTATCTATTATGGCAGGCAAAGTATTTAAGCTTTGGAACCGATTCAGCTGACTTCTTATTGGATGCGGAAAATGAAAAAGCTATCGAAGTAGACAAGAATATCTCTGATGCAAAGAAAAGATTTAGGAAAGCTAATTTGAAATAATCCTCTTTAAAACCAATTAACCCTGCGGTGTCACTGCAGGGTCTTTTTATTTTATAAAAGAAAAATATGTTATTTTATCAGTTCATAAATGTACGCTTTTAGATATTTTTCATAAAAAATAGCAAAAAATATTGTCATTTTATTGTCACTCTAAAAAAGAAAAAACCTACAAACCCTTTATTTATGGGGTTTGTAGGCATATAGAATTTATTTTTGCATTATTCAAACTCTAAAAAGGCTAACGGTTGATAGGTGTTTCTCTTTGTTCTCTCTGTCCATATTTTGCCTCTCGTTTGATTAAAATTTCTAATTATTTTGACTTGTTATTTTTTTGTTCTCAAGTTGTGGTCAACTTAAAGAATATTGCATCGTGGCTTGCATTTTATTTGCACTGCTCATACAAAAGTTCTAAGCCCTTTTTAAAAGCTTCCGCTTTTGTCATTGAATGTGCCTTAGCAAACTCAACGAGTTTTTCGTGTTCCTCATTTGATAGCCTAACCGAAATTTTGTTGACCTTCGGATTATCTATCTTTGGTCTGCCCATCTTTGCCATACCACTGCCTCCTATTAATGACTATTATACTTTATGACCGTCAGTTAGTCAACCACTCTTGAATTGCATTTTTCTCCGCCTATTTCTTGCAATTAAATTTAGCAATTACTCTTCCAGTAATCTTTAAGAAATTATTCTACATTACTGCTCTAACATTTATGTGAAAATTTATTTTATAAAAATCATTCTAAATTTTCAACTTTTCTTTTCCTTTTTAATATTATGAGCATAGAAACTCCGGCAAGTATAACAATTGACATACCTATCCCCAAATAAAGTCTAAAATTACCAACACCTAAATGCGAAATTTCAGGAACATTATATTTATTTCCTGCATAATCCACCAACAAGATTCCGACACTATGACTTCCATTTTCAATTGAAAATGTTATTTTATTTTTATTTGAATCATATGAATATTTAACCTTTTCTCCATCAATATATACAGTGCTTGCACTTGTATCTATCTTTTCACTTATATTGGTAATTTCAATTTTTTTCTCACCTGTTCCCTTCATCCATCCCCAATTATGAAAATATGAAGGTAAATCACATTCTGGCGCAATGTTATCTATATGAATTTGGCCTAATTCAATTTTTTTGTCAGAATCATTTACTGTGAGATAAAAAGTTGCGTCCGTATCTTCCTGATAATGATCTTTAAAGTAATCTTTTGATAATACATATCTGTATACACCTGCACCATATACTTCTTCCTTATTTGAACATTCTATTCCAGTGTCAATACTATCTCCATCGTTACTATTTAATGTAATAGAAATATTTGAATCTTTTCTAGTAATCACAGCTATGTTTAAATTTTCAAAATTATCCGGTCTTTTACTTAAAGGTCCATCTTCGTCCTCTATTGAATACCATCCCTTCCCTATCTTTCCGTTTACTCCCGGATGACTATCCTCAATGTATGCCAATACATCTGATTTAACCATTCTAACATATGTATTTTTGTTTACCTTGCTAGCATTACCGGCCTTATCATATGCAGTCATTTGAACAGCATAAATACCATCTTCTTTAAAGTCCTCCAGTTTAAATTCTTTGCTGTTCAAAGTTTTCTTTATCGTTTCCGGTAATATACTCGAAAATTCTTTTCCATTTTGATATTCTGGAATATATTTAACGATTTCATATTTTATGCAATCAAAGTTGGCATCATAGTATTCTACCATTGGTGAAGCATCGTCTTTCCTTTTTTCATCATAGACATCAATAATGTTTGTTTTTTTCTTATCAACACTTTCCCCATTAATCATAAATATCTCTGGAGCTGTTGTGTCAATTTCAAATACAACTGTGCTATCTGTTTCACCTTTGTTTTCTGAAATATCAGATGGCTTCATTTCTATTTTATATATTCCGTCTCTTTCAAATTGTAATTCTATAGAATGTGTATCGCCATTATCACTCCATCCTTTTTTACTATACGCAGCATAACTTATTTTCTCTGCCCCTTTAACACTTTGATCTTTTCCTGCTTCTTTTTCAAAAACATTAATATTCATTAATTCAGGATCAAAGTTATGCTCTTTTACACTAATTGTTGCTGTTTTTTTCTTACTAAAATAATTACCCTCTTTTTGCGTACTATTATTCACAAAAGAACTAAAATTTGTAGATACGCTTGGATTAGTAGTATCCACTATAAATTCTGCCGTATATAATTCTGTTGATTTCTTTCCACCATTAGAATGTATTTTTGCTTTATGACCCACTATATCATTTGCAGACACCTGAACATTATAATCACCTTCCGGATAATCAATAGTTGCAACATAAGAATATTTGCCTTTTTCTTTGACAAATTTAGGATTTATTTTGTTATTATGGTAAGAATCCGAAATTACAATATTCAACAATTCCTTATCAAAATTTCTTTCTTCAACAGTAATATTCATTATTGCTCTTGTTTTGCTATTATAATATTTAGAATTGCTTTTAACTCCACTAGAAAAATCAATTTTAATTACAGGTGCTGTTTTATCTATTGAGAATTTCTGTGTTTTAGTATATTTTGTTTTATTCCCAGCCATGTCTGATGCTCTAAAATGTGCAACAATGTCATTATCGTCAGAGCTAAAAACGATTTTTCGAGACACCTTAACCACAAGATTTCTGTCTGTTTTAGTAACAATCCATCCATCTTCAAGTTTGTCCCCTTCTTTATATCCTTCATTGGATAGTTGTATCATTTTCTTTTCAATTTTATTGTTTTCTGCATCTACGTAGTACTCAATTGTCTTCAATCCAGATTTTGTATCCGTAATAGAAACATCTACAGAAACATTTTTAGAATATAAATTGTTTCCTAAATTATCTTTATATTTAGTCTTCTTCAATGGTTTTATATCTATTTCAGGTGCACTCTCATCTTCAATATAACCCAAAGTTGTGACTTGTTTTGATACATTACCAACCATGTCTATTGCCTTAACAAAAATCTGACCTTTAAAGCCTTTAGGTATTTCAATTTTTGCCATACCATTCACAATTGGTGAAGTTTTATTTATACTATCTTCTTTCTTCCCATTATTATATACCACCAATTTATATTCGATATGGCTTAATCCGGAAGATGGCTTTTTATCAGAAGTATGAATTTTCAAATAAAAGCTATTATTAAAATAATAACCATACTTAAACTCTGTGTTAAAATCATTTGTTGTTAAAATTCCATCAGATGTTTTTCTTGAAAATTCGATTTTATCAACACTTGGATTTGTCTCATCTATATTAAATGATTTATTATTATCTACATATATATTTCCAGCATTGTCCGACATCTCTACTTTTATTTTATATTTGCCATCCTCTGTTTTACCCACCTCTTTTATAAGATAATCTGTTGTAAAGTTGTATGTTAAAGAAGTTATGTTCTTAAGTGATGATTTTGAATATTTAGTATCAACTATTTTATTTCCATTAATATCTTTAACTATTTCTACACCATTAACAAATATTTTTACATACCTGATTCCTGACTGCTTGTCTTCTAAGTCGATAGAAATATTTTTGTTTTTGTTGTACCACAATTGATCGTCCGTTCTTTTACTACCGTCACTCTTTGGAAGATTAATCTTTGCTATAGGTGTAATATTTTCCTGCATAACAAAATATTTGTCTGTACTATTACCCGCTTCATCTTTAATAGAAGGAATAAATTTACTTTCTTTCCCGTATTTATCATATGCAATTATTTCGAAGTTACTATTAAACATTTCAGAATTAATTTCAAATGGTAGTATATACTCAAATCGATTTTCAACAGATGTCATTTTTTTAACAACTCTATCTCCGTCTTTGTAATACGCAAATTCCACATAATCAATTCCACTATCACCTTGTACATCACTTGCTTCAACTTTAAATTTTAAAGATCCATTTGAATAAATTCCTGTAGATATCAAATTTAATGTTGGTTGAAATAATGCATTGTCAATTTTATTAATTGTAATACTATTTATTTCAGGATCTGCTTTGTCTATATAGCATGAATAAATACTTTTTGAATTATTATTGTTTCCTGATAAGCTTTCAATGTATCCCACAATACTAATTTTATTTTCGCTATTCCCTATATAATTTTTTACCGGTACTTTAAGGTTTATTATCAGTTTTTCATTTACTTCCTCTATTGTTTCAGCATATTCTAAATTTTGATTATTTACTTTAAATTCAACATTTTTAATATCTGAAGTCGATTTTTTTATTGTTGCAACAATTTCTAACTCGTCATTAATATCATACCAATCTTTATTATCAATAACTTTTTTATTTGGTGCTTTCACTTCATATGAAATCTCTGGTTCACTGTGATCCACGTGAATTTCATATTTTTCTGACTGTTTATTTCCACAGTTATCAACAACTGTCACCGAAAAGGTATGATCACCTTCATCTAATAAACTTGTGTCAATTACCTGCTTATAATTTTTTTCTTGCTTATCAAAAATCTTATTTAAGTAATTCTTTATAACTGATTTATTATCGTTTTTAATTTCATCAGTTATTGTTACTGATTTAACTCCACTTCCAGAATCCTCAACTTCAATAACAAAGTCTCCACCATTATTATTAAACCAATATTGACCATTACTATTCACAGCATTTTTATAATCCGGCTTTAAAGTAGGCGTTTCTTTTTCCATGTAATAACTGTCTTTTTTGCTACTATCAATTTCTGATATTTTTTTAATTGTTTTATAACCATTAGCATCCTTTGCATGAATAGTTAAAACATCAGCACTTATACTATCATTCACTGTATAAATATAGTATCCATTTTCTAACGCCATATTACCAATGAATTTATTTCCATCAAATAATTGTACTGCATCATTATCTTTACTCATACCTGACACCGTTGCGCCCTCTTGTGCAATATCTGTAGTTTTAACTTTGATTGTAAATGCACTACTCACCACGCAAATTTTGTCATATAATATTACTGAAATTTCATCAAATGAATTTAATTCTGTCGTTGTTTCCTTTGTAGCGTCAGTTGTTGAGGCAATATATGGTTCAAATAAAACACTATCAATCCTCGGTCCTACATTGTCAGACTTTTCTTCGTTGAATTCATTGCTTGAACAATGATATTCATTTCCTGCATTATCAGTAATAAATAAATCTATTGTATGATTTTTTCCTTCTATTTTATCAGCAAAATTAACGTTTTCTCCTGGGTTATGTATTTCGTTTCCATCTAATTTATAGACTTTTTTTTCGCCATTATCAACTTGATATTCAATTTTATTAATTCCCGAATTGTCATCTCTAAATGTACATCTAACTTCTGTCTCTACCTTTTCAACACTTTCAATACCATTGGCACTCCACTCCAGCCACGTCTTTACCTTTATTTTATTATTCTCACTTATCGGATTAATTGTATCTATTACAATCTTTTTCACATCAGCATTGTCAACACTTGTCTTTACATCCTCATATACTTCTGTTGGATGAGAAGAGCTTTTTACTCCAACACAATATTCATAGTCTGAATATGTATTCTCTTTCGCGTCAAGTTTAATATTTTGTTGAGCTATATATTCTGATTCATTATACTCAGGGGTCACTTTGACACTGTTTACTAGTTCCTTTTCTTCTCCATTAATTTTGTATAATGTAAATGTTTGCACATCTTCACTTGAACTAATTGTTTTTATGGATACAGTTAATTCCTTGGAGGTTAATATGCAATCCTTAGAAATATTAGCAGCATTCCTAGTGTCTAAATCTACTTTATCAATTGACAAATTAGAAGTATCTTCTGCTTTTACTTCCATTATAGACCCAATATTGCATGAATTGATAACAAGAATTAATGCTAATAGCAATGATAATTGATTATATATTTTTTTCATGATTTTCTCTCCTCTTTTGCCTTATTTTTATTTATTAAATGTATTAGAAAGTGCCTTATATGAATTTCCCTCTACATATTTTCCATTTTTTATTTTCTTACTGGGGCGCTTATATTTATACAAACACAAACTTATTCCATATATTAATGAAATTACTGCCGTTATTATAAATACAAGCATCATCCACTTTAGCATTGGTGAATTGTATTTAATATCTGTTGATACAATAAAGTTTTCAAAATTTCCTGAAGCAATTATTATCCCTAATATTAATATCAACAAAATAAATCCCGAAATGATTGTAATGCGGGTTGGTTTCAAAACATAAAAAACAATTTTCTTTACTTCTTCATTCCAGATTTTTTCTTTTATTTTATTAATAACCTTCATTTGCTTACCTCATTTCAATCTCATCAAACAATTTCAAAACATCACTTCTAGGCTTTCCGCTATCTTCACTAATTATACGAATTGACTCATCATGATTTAAGGTGTTTTTGAGTCTTACTATAATTGAATGAAATTCTTTATTATCCTTATTTTTTAGTAAAATATTATATCCTGACATAATATTCTTTTTATTATTAGCATTGTACCCTTTAATCTCAATATTATATATCACGTTAGCAATATCATATCCTAATGAATTGTTTGGTTTTTTCAGTTTTACGATGTTCTTTATAATTTCGGTATATCTTCTATCATCAGCGTTTACGATGATGTTATCTATGTACTTTGATGTGTCATTTGTATTCTCCATTTCGCTTAACAAATTTACTAATACATTTCCTTCTGCTGAATCAATCAAATTGTCATTATCCAGCAGAAAATTATACGTATCACTATATACTTTTCTTTGATTTTGAGAAGTTGATGACTTAATCAAATCTACTGAAACAGATCCTAATCTCTCTATTCTGGTACTATTATAATTAGATGTTATATTATCCCATTTTTTTTGAGAAAGATAATTAAAAGAGATTTTCAATCCGCTTTGTAAAACAATTAATATAGCAATAAATCCCAAGACTGTTCCAACCATTCCAAAAGTGTTTCTTACTTTTGTATTTTCTGTTTTAACAATTGTCGGTGAAGAATCTCGTGCAAATTCAATATCCTCTCTCAACTGCTTATAGGAATGGTAATATCTATCATTATCCGGATTTCTATAATCATTATCTCGTGATCTTGTACATTTTCTAATTATTTTTTCCAGTTCCAAATGATAATGTGATGAAGTTAACGAAAGATCTCTATCACAATATGCTTCATTATTCAGAACATATTTTCTGTAATAATCATATGATCCACCCTCACCTTTATCTTTTGCAAACTCTCTGCTTTTTGTATACAGTTCAAAAATATTAAGACACTCCCAGAAAGTTGCGCCAAAAGAAAATATATCACTTTCTATTGTCATCTTCCCTAGTTCCACTTTATTCTTGTCAAGTGGATATTTTGAATCATTAATTGGTTTAACATAGTTTTCCGGAGCCGCATATCCCAATGTTCCATATTGGAACATTCTTTCAATTCTTTCTTCTGTATTATAATCTGCTCCTGCAAGTTGACTTTCTATGTAGTTATGTTCATTTAATGTTCCTGACCTGCCAAAATCAATTAAAATTAATTCCCTACCATAGCGGGTAACCATTATATTGTCAGGTTTTATATCTAGATGCAATATTCTGTTCTTTTCTGTAACATATTCCATTATGTCACACAGATTAATCATAAAATTATATATTTCATTTTGATAACGAATTATACTTTTATAATCTTTCTTATAACTTTCAATTTTACTATTCTGCAATTCAGAATTAAATTCATGAAAACTAATTTTTTCCTTTAATCCATATTGCAATTCTTTGGTAGCTGTTAATTTCCAATAAACATCTCTGCAGTATTCTTCTAATGACCATCCATCGACAAATTCTTCTACTACACAAAAAAATCTGTCTTTGTCTATTAATAACGGCTTGCCACCTTTAGGAATATGCTTATCTAACAATGAAAAATCTCCCAAATCCTCAATTACATCATATATTCTTACTACTGAACGGCAATTCTGTAATTTATCAAATATTTTCAAATCATTTTCTTTAAAACGTGTTAGTACATCGATTCCTTGTTCCTCATTGTCTTTTGTACTTATCCTTATGTGCTTGTATTTAAATTTTAAAACACAAGACATAACAATCTTTCTGTCTTTAGATATTTTTAATCCTTTATAAACAATACTTTCAGTACCTGTTGCAATATATCCGTCTTGACTTAATCCATAAGAACTATCAATTTGATATATAAAGTCTGATCCTCTCATTTCATTTGAATTCATTTTATCTACCTCACGTTTTTATAATTCGCTATATACTTTCACTCATTTAAAAATTTAAATTTGGGAGATGATTATCAATAACTACCTAAATATAATTATTCAGTTAATCTCTTGCAAATGTATTCTAATGCTTCACTTTCACTATTAAAATATTTATTTGTAGTTTTGCAACCTCTTTCAGCGTAATATACATTCCACCCATGTTCGTCTTTGTTCAAGCAAAAACGTTCATCATCACGTCCTGTTCCCTCTATATTATAATAAAAATTAGGGACGTGTTTTTTTTTCATGATTTTTATAAATTCCGTTCTATCCATTATAAAATCTCCCTCAAATATCCAGTCTTTATCAATTTCTTAATCGACAAAGGCATTTCAATTTGAATACCCATACCTAGCATATTGAACGTAGATGCGATAGTCGATGTAGTTACATTATTAATGTCCTTAACAACAGTGTATTTATACTCCTCTATTTAAATGTCATTATAAGGATTTTCTTTTAATATCTCTTCTATTTCTCTTTTTTTACTTTTTTCAAAAGTCTCACCAAACAAAGAATATATTTCCACTTCTTTTTCAAACAATTTACGTCTAAAGTCTTTATTTTTCTCTCTATTGCTAATAGCAAATTCCATTGCAATATCAAAAGAAACAATGTCTAGTACACTACGAATTACTTCTTTTTCATCTGTTGTAATTTTATCTTCTCTCACCTTTCCTTTTTCTGTAAACAATATATGATATACATTATCTCTCGAAAAAATATATGTTCCTTCTGCACTATTTTCATTTCCCTCTGCAAAATTTATCTTTCTCCAATCTACACTACCAATTTTATTTTCTATCTGATTTATTATGTATCGTTTTAATTCAATTGTTGTATACATGTTTTCACTCCAATCTATTTCGGTATTATATACCCCTCTTTTATTAATTGTTTAATAGGTAACGATAATTCATATTGTAACCCGCCGCCTGGCGAGCCTCCCCACGCTGCAATTTTTCCTTGTATCGTATTTGGTATTTACTTGATCACCACAAATTCTTGATAAATTGTTGGACTTGTATTCGGTGGTAAAGCTAATCTACTTGGATCTGCACCCATCTGAGTAACAAAATTACTTTTATCTCCAATATTACCATATCTACCAATTATTTTTCCTGGTTTTAAAGTTATATTTTTTTCTGTTCCCTTAATAGCTCCATTATTTGGCGGATAATTCATACTGCCATCGTCATTGTACCAACTATTATTTATTCCACTCTTTACATATGTTAACGCACCCATGATTCCACCTACAAAAGCTCCTGTAGCTGCTCCTGAAATACCAGACAAGGCTATATCATCCAATGCCCCATTCAAATTTCTCTGCTCTATCAAATAATCAATCGTTGTTACAACCATATTAGAACTTCCCGATGATAATGCTCCTACTCCAGCATTTTTAAGAATACTACCAGCTAGTGACATTCCTGGTCCTATTGTAAAAGCAAGTCCTCCTGTTATGGTACCACCAATCATACCTCCAATAGCACCATCAAAACTTCCATTCTCAAACCCTTCAAAAAATGAGCCACCATTTTTCAGACTATTTATCCCTCCAGCAACACCACCGATAACTGCACCTGTTATTGCTCCCCAACAGGCTCCAGCAATAATAGCAGCTCCAAGTCCAGTACCTACTCCAGTAAATAAAAGAACTACAGCCACTATTACAATAACGGCTGTCACAACCAATTTCCAATGTTTTGCACACCACTCAGCTGCCTTTTCAACTTTATCCACAATCTTTTCGATAGCATTTTTTTTTGCAATCCGGCTTTAAATAGCTGTACTTCGAGTAAAAATCTTTTTTCGACTTATTGATTTCATCGCGCGCAGAATTATCTCTCTTAACAGTAGTCGCAATAAACTCTGTAACCTGTTTATTCAATTTTTTTAATCGCTGACTTTTTCTTTCTCAGTTTTGGAAGAGGAACTAATACTGTTACTATATCCTGCCGGTTATATGTACTGCTACTTACGCCTTGTATAAAAGCTGATCTTCAATTTGCAATTAATGCTTCTATTTATTCGTTAATTGTTATCTTCATTTTCTTTTGTATAATTACTTGTTCTTCTCAATTAGAAATTCAAAAAAAGATTCACCATACTTTTTCACTTCTTCCTTATTTATTGAATCAAAAGGTATTTCAATTATTGTAGTCCTATCGTGATCAAATTCAAATCCATATGCTATATCTCCCCCATCAGAGCCAAAATATTTAATTCCTGATAAGAACTCATCGACAGCATATTCTTGATTTAATTCAATTAGTTCATTTATTGGCCAAATTGATAAATAACTTGCCTTTCCAATTGGCCCTTCTATACCGTTTGAAAATAAAATCAACTGCTTATACTCACATGGTAAACTAATATTCCACTCCTTTTCAACTTTTTCTATCATTATCTTTGTGGCTGGTGTTTCCTTATCCATTTTTTTTAGAATCTCAAGTATACTTTCATTCATTTTGTTGTTTCCCTTCTACTACATAATATTAATAATCTAAGTATCTTTTTCTATTTGTAACTGCAATCTTTTCCAAAAGGTTGTCAGCTTAGCATGCTCAATTCTTGTTAACACAATTTTATTCTCATGGTCTACAGGGCTTCCATTAAATTTCACTGGCTTAATTTCATGAATCTGTTTTCCTTTATATTGCGGATTATTTCTATGAATCTTTGCGTTTTCGCTATTAGCCGCTTTTCTAGCATTTGCATATTTTTCGCCTTCAATTAGTTTCATTTCTCCTTCTGGTTTCGGCATATCTTCTGGATATCCTTCCCAATCAGTTATTTCTATATTGCCAGATTTATTTATTACATAATTGGCATTATGAACTAAAATACAACTCTCACCGACATAATATGTATGATAATCTTCAACCTTGAAGTTAAATACTTCTACACCATCATGATTCGACTCTCGAAGAATATTCTCTACACAAACAGTATGACCTTCACCATTTATTAATTTACTTCCAATTACTAAGTTCATTGCCGGAACAAATCCTTTACCTTTGACCCAGAACGGATGATCTGTCGTTGTAACTATTTCTTCCTCACCAACATAAATATGTACCAATTCATTTGTTTTTCTCACAAATGTATCAAGTACTTCTTTATATTCACTCTTCATTGTTTTAGTATCTGTTGCTAAAACTTTATCACCTGTTTTAATATTTTCAATTTGTTTTAGTCCTTCTGATGTCAGCACCAATGTCCCGGCAACGAAGCATTTCATCGTTGTTGTCATTCCACCTGTAAATACAGCTAATGCCGACACACTTATTTGAAATATATTATACGCTTTATTTGAATGTAGTTTTTTATTCAAATCAGCAATAGGATTATTTTTATTATCAATTGCCATATCCGCTAAAGAAATCATATCAAATCCAGCCATTCCAAGACTCAGCACTTTTGATACCGCTGCCGTTCCCTTTATTACTTTTCCGAGTTTTGATGCACAACTGATTCCCTTGCCTAATGTGGATCCGGCGACTCCAAGTCCTGCAAAAGCTGCGCCTCCAATAGCACCGCCTACTGCACCTGAAAAAGCACCATCTTCAAATCCGTCAAGGAAAGAACCGCCTTTGCTCATACTTTCCAGTCCACCGGCAACACCACCGATAACTGCTCCTGTTATTGCTCCCCAACAGGCTCCAACCAAAAGTGTTCCACCTATTCCTGCTCCGACTCCAGTTGCTATTAATGCAACTGCCACCACAACAATCACAGCAGTGGCTATTAACTTCCAATGTTCAGCACACCACTCAGCTGCCTTTTCAACTTTATCCACAATCTTTTCGATGGCATTTTTTTCGCAATCCGGCTTTAAATAGTTGTACTTCGCGTAAAAATCTTTTTTTGATTTATTGATTTCATCGCGTGCAGAATTATCTCTCTTAACAGTAGTCGTAATAAACTCTGTAACCTGTTTGTTCAAATTTTTTAGATCACTGACTTTTTCTTTCTCAGTTTTGGAAGAGGAACTTATGCTATTTACTGTATCCTGCAGATTATATGTACTGTTGCTTACGCCCTGTAACGTAGATTTAAGTGTCCCTAACTGAGTATCCAAGTTATTGGAAGACTTTATGATGTTGTCTATCAAGCCTCCTACACCATTCAGTTTATCCTTATATAATGTAATTGTTGCCATTCTATTTTCTAAAATTCCTTCAACTGTTAATATTCATAACTATTTAGAACCAATTTTAAATCCTTACGAATTTTCCAACTCATCTCTAAACAATATATTATAAATTGTGTCTTCATCATTTTCTGATAATACTTTTAAATCTATCTGTACTTCTTTATTTTCATCTGTAATATCTGTATAAGATACATCTGTAATACTTGGCATTTATATCACTCACTTTCGTTTCCATACGGATTTTTATTAAATTCTGCTAGGTCATCATCCAATTTGCTATAATTATCTCTAATATCTTTTACAGCACTATTGTTAATCATTTCAAGAACATCATCTACACTGCCTATTTTTTCAAGAATGTGATCCGTTTCATATTTATATGCATCTGCACCAACACCTTTCCAGCCGCTCAACAACTCTTTGTTTATACGCTGAAACTCTTTTTTAATGGCTTTGAATTCTGCACATGCCTTTTTGCTCTCTTCTTGAAACTTAGCTATTTTATTTGTATCAGCTGATTTAAATTCTGCATTACTCATAACTTCTATCCTCCCAGTTATTTTTTATAAACTTCATCTTTTTAAGATTGTCTGCTTCAACATCATAGTAATATCCATCACCAAGCTCACATTTAGCATAATCTTCTTTTAACGATTTAATATCCATATCTCCAAATACAGTCTTGCTTCCACGTTCACTTGCAAATTCAGCAATATTATCAAGTACAAATATTGACTTCAACGAACTATTAAACACAGAATTAACTTCAATGTCCGTTATTTTCTTAACATCAGTAAAAATAAAAATATAATTTCTATCTTCTGCAACATCTAATAACTCAGGAAGAATATAATGTATAAAATCCGCATTAATCTTTGAATTAATATAAATAGATTTGCTCTGTATCACAAATACTGTTGGTTCTGTTTCAGAATTACTTTTACTTTTCGGAAATTGATCCTCATTTATTCTTCCAAAAATATTATCCAAAATATCAATGTAATTAACAGATAAATCTATGTATTCTTCGTGTAACATCAAATAAAACTGTTGAATAGGCGAAAGTTTCTTTTTTACAAACCCCGGTTCCCCATATTCTCCAGCCTCATATCTTAGTTCAACCTCCTTAAACTGATTTATTAACTCACATTTATAGCCTTTTACTTTATAATAATTATAAAATGAATCTAGCTGTTTTCTTCCATCATCAAAAAAAACATACTTTGCACAAGGTAGCTTTTCACTAATTCCATCTAACAATGTACATAAAAGATTTGTTTTACCAAATTCTTTTTTCCCATAAATAGCTATAACACGCGAATTTTCCAAATCTATAGAAACCGGCTCACATTTTACATAATCCAAGCCGACTTCCACACAATTAGGTGAAGTCTTCGCATATACTTCCTTAAGTTGCTCATAATCCTCTCTTTTAAGTTCTTGTGGAAATGTCTTATATCGTGTTGTAACATGTCTCAAATATTTCTCATCATATTCATTAATTTCACTATCCTTTTCGTCAATTTTTTCATATTTTTTATTTAAATTCAAAACAAATGCTGTATCCTTTTCCTCAATATTCTCAGCCAAAAAGCATTGAACCTCATATGGATTATTCATTTGGAACGTTCCCGTTACTCCTTCCGGTTGAACCGTTACATTAGCATATCCTCTTCCCGGAATATTTCCTGCTGCCTCAACTTTTGTATTAAATATATCTACATATTTGTCAACAGGAAGATTTAATGCAATCTTCTGTTTAAACGATAATAAATAACTTGATATTCCTTTAGTATCAGTAGCAGTAAAGACTACACTTATTCCTTTAGATGATCCCTCTCTGCATATTCTTCCAAATTTTTCCTGATACGAAAAATATCTGTCTTCGTCAATAAAAGCATTTAAATTATCAATAATAAATGTTGTATGAATTGGTTTTTTATTTTCTTCTGCATTTCTATATATTTTTCCATCCAATTGTTTTGTGTTATCATTTAAAATTGATTCCATTATCTTAAACGTTCTTTTAACATATTCCTCATTCGAATTATCAAAATATGCTGAAACTAATGGTGCTCTTTCATATGCCGAAAGCGCTCCACCAAAATCCAAAATGAATATTTGTTCATTTTTTTCATTTCTAATTTTATGCAAGATGTTAATCAGCAATCTGACAAAATTTGTTTTTCCATTCATTGAAGACCCAAATACAGCTATATTTGAATCTAATAAATCAACCTTAAAAGGAGGTTGCATCTGTATAATTGGAATGTCATATTGCCCCAAAGTGCAAACGATACTATCTGTCATTATTAGTCATACCTCCATTCTGTTTCATCCGGTATTACAGATTTTAGTGGATCTCTGAAAATTTTAACCGGTTTTTCAAATTCATTTTCAATGTCCTTAATAACATCTGTAATGTATTTTAACTGAGTATCATATTCACTTACATTTTTGTTCTTCTTCTCAATAATGATATTGTCTTTTGAAGAATTATAATATTTTGTATCAAACACACCTGTTGAAGGTACATATGTTACATTTACCGGAGGCTCAATATTCATATTCTTATTTGCACCGGTATATGCTGATTGAAAATATTCGTATCTGCTTCCTGTCCCAACCAACAAGTAAGCTCTACCATTTCCCGGCATTGTTGCAGCTGCCGCATCAGGTGTTCCAAGCATTTCCTTTGATGCTTGCTTTGTTGCAACTTTCAAACATATTTTTGATTTTGAATTCACTCTAATGTCATCTGTTATTGCTCCTTCAATATTTTGAGAAATCAAAATGATATGTAAGCCTAATGTTCTACCTACACGGGCGATTGTAGTTATCTCTGCAATAAAATCTACATCATCTGATTCGCTTGAGAATCGCTTTAATTCTGTAAATTCATCTACTACAAGTACCAAATGAGATAATGGCTTTATTTTAGAAACATCTCCTTTAAGTGCCTCCATCTGCATTTTATTGTTCCTTATTTTATTTATCAGTACATCTTTTTCTTCAGCCTTTGAACTGTCGCCCTCAATTTCTTTAATTCTCTTAATTATCCTCGCTGCTCTAATATAAGCATCACAATTATCTACACCTAATTCAGATAAGATGAGCATTCTCTTCTTTATTTCGGCATTTAAAGACTCTAAAAATCGCTTTAACATGTAAACAGCAGAAATTCCTTCGCTTTCACCTGTAGTATTTGTAACTGCTCCTACGCAATGAGGCAAATCTCCCAAACGATCAGAAAATCCTCCACCTTTCATATCCACAAGCATAATGTTTAAATCCATAGGCGAATACTTCATACATAATCCTATCAGATAAGTTATGATCGTTTCTGATTTTCCTGATCCGGTTGTTCCAGCTTCAAGCATATGTGGTCCATCAGCTTTTTCATGTAAATCAAGATAAATTATTCCATGTTCATTTTTTCCTAGCGGAATTTTTAAATCTCTTGTGACATCATTCTTATTTACATCATTCCAATTATTTCTAATATTTTCAACGATTCTACCATCATCTACCATTTTAGATGTATAGCCATACAACTCGAATAAAGTTACCATTGACGGAACTTTTCCGTTCTCAGCAATTCTTGTATAATATATTGAACTCAACTGCCTATACGCTTTTTCAAATGCGTTCTTATAGCTGTCAGCCTTCTCAAAGATAAATCTATTTTGAAAATGTTTATATTCAATCAGACTATCTGTATTTGCTGCACCATCAGCTTTAGAACTATCTTCACTTAAAGCTTTCAACTGTTCACGACTTAATACATTATATCTCATACTTAGTTTTCTATTATCTTTAATGTTTTTATCTAAATCAACAATGCTTCCGCAATATTTAGGAAGCATATCTTTATGCTTTTGGATAAAAATAAATGTTAACCCTAATTTATTAACATACTCTTCTCCCTCTTTTGGAGCTTCCGGCAAATATTTTGAAAAAGCCGTTTCTTTTATATCATAATCATAAAATACTATGCACACGATTTGCTTCTGTTTAACTTCTTCTTTCTTACCGTCTTCTCCTTCGGATTCGCCGGATTCCTTGCTACGTTCATTCATTATACCTGACAGTCTTCCAAAAACTTCTCCCGAACTTTCTTTATCAAAGACAAACTGAGACAAGTTCTCAAACAGTTCATTTGTGTGAGGTAAATATTTATAGTTCTTTGTTATTTCGTTTTGCAAATTAGCATTATTCTCTTTGTTGAAGAAAAATACCAACTGCAAATCTTCCGGAGAATGATAATATGCTAATTCATATACTAAATGACGCACAAAATCTTGCGACATTTTTTTATCATCTGATATAACACCTAGTGCTCCACATTTTTTTAAATCAATTAATAATGGTGGCATAACAGGTTGTCCATTTTTTTCTTTCTTATCACTTCTAAGGTAATTGAATCCTAATACTTCATCACCGTCTAATCCTTTATTTGCAAAATTATATGCCAAATCAGTCAATAAAAATCTATTTTTATTATCTTGACTTATTTGGTCTGAAGTTCGTTTTTCTTTTTTCTTATTTTGTTGTGGCAGAAAAATATCTATTCCTAAATTTCCATCAGATTTTCTCTTTGTTTTATAAAAAATGTCATAGAATATATTATCTTTTTTCTCTGCCTTTATTTCAAACAAAGGTTTAACCTCTGCCGACTTTCCTAGAGACAGCCTCATAAAATCATTATCATTTTGTGATCTTGCAAATATACTGTCATCAATTTCTGCTGTTTTATAAAATAACTGTTCCATATCAGGATATACACTATTTAAATATGTAATATCGTTATCCTGCCATGTAACAATCGTTTTCATCACTCTTGAAATATAGTTTTCATAATTATCCTTCCATTCTTTTACATCAACCTTATACTGTCTTTTTTGTTTGCTATAGTTGTAAAATGATGTAACGCCTGAAATTACCGGCATTGCAAGTGTCATAATCATCATCGCATTATTCATTGTTGAATTGTCTGATAACAATCCACATAGCAATCTAAGTCCACCCATCCCAAAAAGCGAAATTATCATTGGTATCAATACATCCATTAGTGAACCTGATTTTTTACTAGGCATATCGTTCGGTGGAATAATATCAATGACAGAAGGTTCAATTACATTCAGTCTTCTTGAACTAATATTATATTCCAACGAATCTTTTTCCTTTAAAATATAACTGCTGGAATTTTTAAACAACGTTCTTCGCGTAATCTTATTATTATCGGTTATAAGTATGCAACTGGATGTTACTATTCCCAGTTCTGTCAATGAACTATTGTATAACCATTCGTCTCCAGCTTCATTTTTTTCTGTAAAATTAATTACTCCATGCATTCCATTTGAATCATACAAAACCGGTATTTCACAATGTGTTCTTATAAAGGAGTCGAATAAATCATAGCATTCTGATGTGCTTAACCCACCTTCCTCTTTATCATCCTGATTTGTATGTTTTTTTAATCCAAAATAAATGGCTTCTATTAAGGCTTTAAAAGTAATATCTTTTATTACAAGAAATGACATTTCTCTATAATTTGTATCTTTCTCAAATCTGACAGATACCAGAATTTCATTATTCTTCATAATTATCTCCCATATCGTTTATTATCTGTTGTATCTTTTCACTAGCCTTTTCATCTATAATAAGAGGGCTTTCTATACAAACCTTGCTGCCATTAAAAATAATTTCAGGCTCTACGAAATCAATACTTTTTGCAACTGGAATTACAGTGTTCACATCAACACTGTTATCAATAGAATTCTGCTCAAAAATAAACTCATTTTCGATATTAACCATCGCTACAACCGGTTTATCTACTGAAATATCTAATTCATCAACTATGATTTCTTTTATTTCCGGTGCTTCCACAATCTTTGCATCTGCTAGTTCAACTTGATTATCATCTGTAATATTTATCTCAACGTTTGGAGCATCTATTACTGTTTTATTAATTTCAGACACTTTTATATTTTCGTCATTTTCATAATCGATCTTGCTTGCTTTCGCTATTAATATATTTTCATTTTTTACTACAATTTCATCCATCAGTTCCATCTCTACCTGTTCATTCTTTGGAATAAATATAGTCGTATTTTGTATTTCTACTTCTGCTTCATCATATTCAAAAATATCCGGTGAAACATAATCATCATTTATACTCAAATTTATATCGTAATCGTTGACTTCTTCTGCATTAAAATTCACTTCCGGATGCGATGTATTAATATAAACATCATTTTTAATTTCAATATTTTCAAACTTTCTCTCATTTACATAAATGTCTGCTTTTATTATTTCTTCTGAGAAGTCAGATACATCAACTTCTTCAAACTGTATTTCTTTCTCATAAATATGTGCTTTTGTTAACACTCCCGAAATATCCGATATTTCAACTTCATCAAAATTATACTCAGATTCACTCTCCAAATTCTCTATTCCTATTTTGGGCAATACAACCTCTCTGTTTTCAGGAATATCATATTGTTCTTCTCTCGTTTTTGGAATAATAATCCCATTGTTTTCCTCAATTTGATATGCTCTACTTAATTCCAAAGTCATATTTTCCAATTTTTTGACATCATATTTTTCGTCTAACATCTCTGGCGAGAATACATTTTCAAGTACTATCTGTGATTCTTCAACATTTATTACGCCGTCAACTTTATCAGGTTCTATTCTTGACAAAAAAACATATTGTGGCCGGATTTCAGGATAATGAACATTCTCAAGTTCCTCAATTCTATCAACAAAAGTACACCTTTCATGATATAACTGAAGTTCTTCTAAATATAATTTCTTTTGTCTTTCACTTAACGTATTTACTTCATTTTCTGATAATACTCTAAACGCCATACTTCACCTCTTAATACAAGCAATACGACAATAAAATTTTCAACTTATTGCCGTATTACTTATACTTTGTTCTCCTACTAATGTTATTTATTACCTCTTATACTAGCAGCAATCTTTGAATCTACTGATTCAAAATTACTACGATTTCCTTCAAGTAATTTTGATACTCCCTTAATCATTGCCGGCAAACCACTTGCATCATCCGTAACGAATTCCTTATAACTCTTATCAAACAATTCGATAAGCGCATCTTTTGCATCGCCTTCCATATCTGCAATAGCCGCCTTGAAGTCTGTTTCAAAAGTTGTTCCTGCTGTTTTATACTTTCCAGCAATTGTATTAATATTTGTAACCGCAGTTTTTACATTTGCATTAACAATTTTACAATCTGCCATTTCATTTCCTCCTATTTATTATCTTCTGACTTTCCTGCATTTGTGTTTCCTGTTCCTAACTTGTCATCAACACCTTCAGTATCACCAGGAATCTGTTTTTTCACAGTTTCACAGATAGTCTTTAATGATTTTAACATCTTTGTTAAATTTTCACCCGTATTAGGTTCAATATTCTTAGTATAAAATGTCTTAAATCCAGTAGCTGCTGAACCAGAAAAGGATGAAGGAATAATTCCATCAATTTCTGCGAGCAATTCCGTATTAAGATTTGTAATGGTTGCCTGATATGTATCAATAGCAGTAATTGCTTTGTCCATCATATCCTTTGTGATGTTAATTGTACCTGTTGTTCCCATGTTTGCCATGTTTTTTCCCTCCTATAATAAATTTTTTAACTCATCAAACCCATCAAAAACATCTTTATAATAATTATTTCCAATAACCAACTCTAGAGTGTCAGAAATATGCCCCACTACAAGGGCCATGTTTTCAACTGGCTTTAACAATGTTTTTTTTGCTTCCAACTGAACTTCTTTTCCTGCAGGAGTATCCATGGCACTAGCCAGGCTCTCATACATGCCTTCTAATTTTGTCTTAAGTTCATTTGTTCTTTTCTTAAGCACCTTCATGTCTCTTGATGCATTGTTAAACTTAGTCTCATCAAGTTGCAGGTCTTTTGACAATTGAGCCATTACTCTGTACCTCCTGTCTTAGCTTTATTTATTTCTTCTAAAAGCGGATTTTTTAATTCATCCGAAAGCAACGAACATAATTTTTCAGCATTATCAAAATCCTTTACATCTATATAACACTGAACTCTAAAACTAACTGCAGCTAAGTCTGTAGGATCTTTAACAGACTGATTTCTGAAGAACTTAATCAAATCTTCATATTCTTCATCAATTTTTTCATATCCTTCTTCCTTTAATGCCTTAATCAAACTATATTTTCCAATATACTGATTAGCTTGATTTGGACTTTTTGCAAGTCTTGAAGCATATAATTTAATATGCTCCGGCTCTTTTTTTAATGTATAAGCTGCCACATATAATCTATTAATCTGATCCAAATTATCTTGAGAATAGATTGGTTCAACACTATTGTCTAATTTTTCAAAAGTATATTCATCTGCCTTATCAATTGGGGTTAAGTGATCTATTGAAGTATTATGATTTCTGAACGCATTTCTTTCTCGTTCTCTTCCCATTTGTTCAATTCGTCTGTCACCATATTTTCTTCTTGCTTCTTCAACAGCTCTGTTAATCTCTCTATCGCTAGGTCTCATAATAGGGCCAGCATTTTCCTTACTTTCCATTTTGTTAATTGAGAATCCTTCATTAAATGAGTCTATCGGATTCTCTGCTGCGCCAAGACAATTAGCTGCCATATCTCCATCCTCTAACTGGACATAAACCTCTGCAGCATTAATATATGCATCTACCACATTCTGTACTTCTGGTTTAATTGCGTATAATGAATCATTTATGTACGCTAGTGCTCTTCTATAATGTTCATTTTCCTTATCTTGTGTATATTTCGCTAATTCCAAGGAAATCTTATCTATGAAGAAATCCATGCATGGTCTGGAAAATCTTTCTGCCCTGTCAATTTCTTCCTCTGCTTCTTCATTTCTATTTTGTAACAGCAATATTTCTTTAGCGATTCTATATCCCAAATATTCAGATGGTGCAAATAATTTAATCTGGTTTGCAACTTCTAATCCCTTTGTATACTCACCTATCATTCCATAGCTCAATGCTTTTCTTTGTAATATTTCAATATCAATTCCGATAATTGTTTCGGCTTTACATAAATTAACAACCGCATCATCATATTTTTTTAAATCAAAACAAAGCATTCCAAGAATCTTATATAATTGACCCGTAACCTCCGGAGAACATCCAATTTCATCTGCTTTTGCAAATATCGCAATTGCTTCCGCTGATTGTGAATTAGTTGCCAAAGCATATCCTAAATGAAAATATCTGTCGCCATTTTCCGGTTCACACTCTACGGCCTTCTGATAATATTTAATTGCTATGTCATATTTTTCAAATGACATATTTGCATTTCCAGCACATAAATATGCGTCTGCATTCTCTGGACTAATTTCAATAGCTTCTTTTGCTATATCAAAAGCTTCTTGGTATTTTCCTTGTATAAAAGCCAATCTTGAATTGGCGATTAATGTTTGAACTTGTTCATTCATTTCATTTACCTTACCTTTTTATTCTCTTTATTCTATTATGTATAACTTCTCCATAAACTCATTAAATGAATCTGCAACTTTGCTCATTAGTAAATAACCATTGTTAGCATTCTCCAACTCATGATCACAGAAGAATATACTTTCCTGATTCTCTCCACCTGTTTTCATACAAATTGGATTACCCGCTGAATCATCGGCAAATACAAGGCATTCTTCTGGTACCAATCCTTCAGATTTCATTATATAGTTTACCTTTATAATATCATCATACGATGATTCTCCTTCTGGATAAAATATATAAAATTCTCTAATATCTGTACTATTTTTTTTATTAGACGCAATATCTATAAAGTCGAAAGCTAAATCTTCTTCCGGAGTTCCTCCATTGCTCTCTAACAAAAAATTAACATATGCCTCCGGGAATTTTGTATTCATTTTTTTTTCATATTTCGAAATATCTTCCTTTGTAAGTTTTATCCCTTCATCAAACAATTCCATATCAAACTCCTTTATTTGTTTCTTACAACTGATGCACCGCCTGTATGTGCAAATCCTCCTGTAGTACAATCATGAATATCCCTTCTAACTAAAATCATACTTTTGCCATCTTCCATATGATGCCAAGTATATCCTTTTGGTGGTTTGCTGCCTTTTCTCCCAATTGCCATATTTGCATTTCTAAAATCTGTTGTATTATTACCAGTCATATTTATCTTGACTGGTTTCGGATAATCCGGATGAACATAAGGCGAAAAGTCGGGATATCCTTCTGAATTATAAGTTACACTTACCCTTTTACCATCTATTACCTTTGTATAAGTTGTTGAGCCATCAGAATTATTAGTTTTTTTAATAACACCCTGTTTAGGAACTCTTGTTTTATAATCTGCATTATGAACAAGGATATGTTCCTCTCCAACATAATATGTATGATAATCTTCAACCTTGAAGTTAAATACTTCTACACCATCACGATTCGACTCTCTAAGAATGTTTTCAACACAAACAGTATAGCCCTCATCATTTATTAATTCACTTCCAATTACCAAGTTCATTGCCGGAACAAATCCTTTACCTTTGACCCAGAACGGATGATCTGTCGTTGTAACTATTTCTTCCTCACCAACATAAATATGTACCAATTCATTTGTTTTTCTCACAAATGTATCAAGTACTTCTTTATATTCACTCTTCATTGTTTTAGTATCTGTTGCTAAAACTTTATCACCTGTTTTAATATTTTCAATTTGTTTTAGTCCTTCTGATGTCAGCACCAATGTCCCGGCAACGAAGCATTTCATCGTTGTTGTCATTCCACCTGTAAATACAGCTAATGCCGACACACTTATTTGAAATATATTATACGCTTTATTTGAATGTAGTTTTTTATTCAAATCAGCAATAGGATTATTTTTATTATCAATTGCCATATCCGCTAAAGAAATCATATCAAATCCAGCCATTCCAAGACTCAGCACTTTTGATACCGCTGCCGTTCCCTTTATTACTTTTCCGAGTTTTGATGCACAACTGATTCCCTTGCCTAATGTGGATCCGGCGACTCCAAGTCCTGCAAAAGCTGCGCCTCCAATAGCACCGCCTACTGCACCTGAAAAAGCACCATCTTCAAATCCGTCAAGGAAAGAACCGCCTTTGCTCATACTTTCCAGTCCACCGGCAACACCACCGATAACTGCTCCTGTTATTGCTCCCCAACAGGCTCCAACCAAAAGTGTTCCACCTATTCCTGCTCCGACTCCAGTTGCTATTAATGCAACTGCCACCACAACAATCACAGCAGTGGCTATTAACTTCCAATGTTCAGCACACCACTCAGCTGCCTTTTCAACTTTATCCACAATCTTTTCGATGGCATTTTTTTCGCAATCCGGCTTTAAATAGTTGTACTTCGCGTAAAAATCTTTTTTTGATTTATTGATTTCATCGCGTGCAGAATTATCTCTCTTAACAGTAGTCGTAATAAACTCTGTAACCTGTTTGTTCAAATTTTTTAGATCACTGACTTTTTCTTTCTCAGTTTTGGAAGAGGAACTTATGCTATTTACTGTATCCTGCAGATTATATGTACTGTTGCTTACGCCCTGTAACGTAGATTTAAGTGTCCCTAACTGAGTATCCAAGTTATTGGAAGACTTTATGATGTTGTCTATCAAGCCTCCTACACCATTCAGTTTATCCTTATATAATGTAATTGTTGCCATACTATACCCTTACTTTATTTGTATTAAGCGGTCATATGTTTTTTATGATACGCCATATCAACACTTGCTGTCCTCATTGTTGTGTCTGCTTCATCTATCAATGTTACATACCTTGTAATACTAGTCTTAACAGTAGCCAGCTCTCCATTTAATTTTGTTATTTCACCGTTTAACGCAGTTTTTCTTCCTGAAAGATTCTTCTTTGCCTTTTCAATACCTGAAAATGCCTCTGATATATGTTTCTTTGATTTTGCAACTTTGCTTGAGAATACCATCTCTAAATCCTTTTGATTTCCATTACTGGATTTACCTATATTTTTAAACTGCGTTGCCGCTGCAGATAAATGCTTTGCCGCTTTTTGAATATGGCTCTCAATTTCATTGTCTTTTCCATTCGTTTTTGTTAAATCCGTATACGTTTGAGACACTTTCTTTAATTCTGATTTTTTAGAATTAATACTGTTTATCAATTGTTGTCTTTTAGTCTCTGCTTCCGCCTTTTCTCTTGAATATTTGGCTTTATTTGCATAAGCCATTTCGTATTTCTTTTTAGCTGCAAAATATTCTTCTTCATGTTTTTTCTGTTCAGGCGTCATATTCTTCACTCTCTTTCTATACTATGTCTATTTTTATTAATGAACTATTATATATTTTCAGTAAATCCTGCTATATATATGTTTTTATATGTCTGACTATTAAATCTAGAATATCTTTATCTTCTGATTTTTCTATATTTCAAACTATATTTAATCATATTTCAGCCTCTTCTTTTGTTCCCAATATGTAACATTCCATTTTTTGTTTTTCAACACTTTTTAATAAATATTTTAACAGTTTATCAAAATTTTCTACTGTATCAATATATTTATCTTTACTAATATTTGATATGATTTGCATTGTAACAATCTTGCCTTCACTTTTTTCAAAAATAACTTTGTCAATGTCTTTAACATAATATTTTCTTCTCAATCCATATCACTTTTTTATAACAATCTTGTTTCCATAAACATATAGTTTAGGTGCAAATGCTATATATTCAAACAGTGCTATTCCGCCAAAGATAATCATAAAAATAATTGATACTATAATTGAGACACCAACTGGTTTTTTCTCAATACAATACAAACTAATTGTTCCCCAAAGTATCCCAACAAAGAGAATTGAAAAAAGTATAACAAGACGCATGTAATAACGAGTATAAACTTTGATATCATATTTATTTCTTCTCATTATTTTAAACTCCTACACACATTAAACTTTTATTGTCAATTCCCGTAATCAAAATTTCTATCTTATTAAACCTTTCATCATTGAGATTTTTTGCCAATGACTCACTATCTAGCTTAAAATCTACTAACCGTTCCTTTTTATATTTCAAATCTAAAACTACCTTTTTATCTTTTGTCTCTTCCATAACCCTCATCATATCCTTATAATCATTACGGTCATACATTTTCGGGTCAGATAAAATAAATGTAGCGGATAAATATTTCATTTCACCATCATTTTTACCGTAAGCCTCAATAGTGATTCCACCTAATTCTATATCCTCATTGTTTTTTATATAACAAAACGGCAACTCTTCTTTCTTATATTCAGCCTTTCCCCCAAAAATCATATTTATTTTCTCCTGTTATTAATTATTTTTATATTTTATTGTCAATATCATCAATACTGAAAAACCGTAAACTTTGAATAGTCAATTTTTACGTCTACATTATCTCTACGAAATTGTATCTATTTTTGTATCATCAATATGGTCTAATAGATAATTTTTCATTTTATCATAATTTTCCATTACCGGATCTAAAGATAACACCTTCTTTTTACCTTTATATATGCGAATTCTAGTAGCATCAACAGGCTTTCCACTTAAAGTTGCAAATACAACTTTGGTGATATCATCAAACTTAACTTTTACACGTCTGCCATACCATTTTCTTATAATAATACATTCATCTGTTGCTGTTATTTTATATACTAATATTCCAAATATTGTAAGAAAAATAGTCATATCAAAAAAAATAGAGCAAACTATTCCTTCAATGAAATAATCATTATTAGATATTACACTCACACAACAAATCACTGTCCAAAAAAGAAAAAGATAAATTAACATTTTTACAATTCCTCTTGGCTGATAACATTCAATTTTTTTCATATTTTCCTTCCTTTCACACTAATTAAATACTAATTCCTTTATTTCGTCCCATCCCACGCCAAGCACTCCATTTGTAGGGTTACTAAAAATATTTTCTGTAAATTCTGCCATAAATCCGTTTCTATATGTCCTATATGTTATATTTTTTAAACTAGAATTTTTATGTATCAATCTCTTTATAGATCTATTGTAGTCAGCTCTATAACTATGACTCCCTGCAAATCTTTCCGTAATCTTAAATCCAGTATTTTTTAATCCCTTGTTGAATTTCGTAGTGAAGCCATCAAACCCTTTTGCTAAGACTAATGACAATGCCGTTCCTACTGCGACATTGCTTCCCCACTGACCTAAAGATAATTTTTCTTTGCTAAATATCATAGGAGTACCTTCACTCAGAGAAGTAGAAACAAATACATCTGCTGTTGCTGCTAATGCAAAATTTCCAAACACTTTACTAGCAAATACTGAAACACCAGCAACACCACCTGTTGGTAACATTATAATTCCTCCAATTGCTCCCCCTACTGCCGATGAAATATAATTCAACGGACTACTAACCTTAAAATTTCCCGTGACAAATCCACTAACTATATCAGTTATTAACTGGCTTGCCAATCCCGCTGCTGCTCCAACCACCGTAGCAATAGCCACTGCACCAAGTCCAAATGTAGCAATCGCAAGTGCTACTACGGCAACTACTGCTAATACAGCCAAGCCAACTACAAGTATTTCTTTAATGTTATCCACAAGCCAGCTTACAGCACTTTTTAATCCGTCACACACTTTTTCCAAGCCATTTTTTTCACATTCCGGCTTCAAATATGAATATTTTGTGTAAAACTCTTTCTTAGTTTTCTCGATTTGTTCTTTTACAGAATTATCCTTCTTTACTGTAACAGAAATAAACTCACCAATTTTTTTGTTGAGTTTCTTTAAATCCTTTACCTTGTCTTTTTCAGTTTTTGTTGAGGAACTAATATTATCGACCGTGTCTTGTAGATTGCAAGAATTAGAACTTACCCCCTGTAAGATTGATTTCAAAGAATTTAATTGAGTATTTAGACCATCACTCGAATTAACTGCATCATTTATGTAAGTATTTATACCATTTAATCTATCCTTATAAAGCACTATAGTTGACATTTTATCCCCCTTAATTCATATATTTGTTCACATTATACATTTATTTACTATTTTAGTCAATAATTCCTGAGTTTGAAAATCACATAATTTGTTCCGTGATGTCACTTAAATGTTATATCTGCAATTATTTTTTCACTGAAAAAAGTCGAATAAAACATTTTTACAAATATACTTGTAAGTGCTTTAGATTCGACTCTTATTTTATATAATCTTTATTTTATTTATCTTCTATTTTCCACCCCATCTATTGTCCTCAAAAACAATTCCGTCAATGTTTTCTTCATCTTAGGATTTAACTCCTTCAGTCTTTCATCCACTGAATTTTCATTATTTTCTTTTATCCCCAATATTGTGTTTGCATCTGTATCCAGTGCATCCATCAACCTGTATAAAAGATCTATGCTCATTTTATTGTTTCCCTCTTCCAGCTGATACACATGTGATTGGCTTATCTTTGCTCTATATGCCAATTCAAACACTGATACGTTCTTTTTTATTCTTAATGATTTAATTGTATTTCCAACTTCTAAACCTTTGTATTCCATTTATTCCTCCTGATTTTTCTCCTTATGCAATGCATTGCATCACGTCCGATACTTGTGCAGTAATATAACACGCCAATAATTATTTACTGCGGCGTTTCTTTTCTCCGGTCGTCGCTGGTATATGTGCTGTAGCTTGCTATCGTATTTGTATACGAATCACGGCATAGTCAACAACTTCAAACTTATATTTATAATAAGTAGAAACTAATCTTATGCATTGCTTAAAGGAGATTTTTCCGGCTCATTTGAACCTCCTCTAATATACTGTCTTTCAATATAATTTTAGAGTTAGTGGCACTATACCTTTTACTCTTCATCAATAACCATACAACTTCTGCCCAAGACCAAGTAATCAATTGTTGTGTCCAATGCTTCTGCCAAATAAACAAATGTATCAATTCTTGCTCCATTAATTCCACACTCAATCATCTTTAGCCCCTGACATGAAATTCCAATCTTTTCTGATAATTTATCCTGTGTTAATCCCTTTGCCTTTCTTAATTCTTTGATTCTTTTTCCACTTTTCTTAATATCGTAATAAAACATCTTTTTCCTTTCTGGAAAAACCAGAAAGTTTTGTTGTCTGCACCTGACAATTTAATTACAAAATATAGTTTTCATATGCGAAAATAAAAGAGACGCAAAAGGAAAACCAGTAAAGTAACTCTACTTCTAACTGATTTTTCCCCTGCGTCTCTGGTGCTCCTACAGTTTTCTTTTTTTGTCTTGTAAACTGCATGCCCTTATCAGGTGGGCATATTTAATTTTTTATAATAAACTATATCATTGTTCACTTGTGATTAATAAAATCCACATTCATAATCATATGGTGAACGATAAGTTTTTTTCTTCTGTAATTTGTTCAATTCATTCTTTGCAGCACTGTTATTCGCCGCTGCTTCTGAAATGGTCTTGTACAATCTGGATTCTCTAAGTTTTATTGAGCCTCGCTTGTCTGTAAAACAAACCTGATAAAATCCACTTGATATATTAACAATCACCACTTCTTTTATGTGCATTCCATTTTCCACAATGTACACATGCTCTCCAATGCCATACTTGTAAATCAATTCAACCACCTCACACAAATAGTTTTCCGTTAATCATTCTCTCTGCCACATATTTCTCATCTATCTTTTTAAGAGTCAGTACCCTCTTGCATCTATTGCACTTGATAGACAAATTTAATGTTCCTGCATAATAGTCAAACATTTTTCTTTTACAGTCCTTGCAACAGAATGATATCTTCATAGAATTGCTCATTCCTTATTCACTTCCTTTAATCAGTATTTTTGTGTTTACAATAAATACCTGCTTGATAAGGGAAATAAATCCTGCAGATAATACGCTAGTATTCCGTAGCACTTTCCGTGCCCTAGCTTAGCTGATCTCACACCCCTTTTAAGAATGTAACTAAACTATATCGAAAAAAGCATCATCATTCTATAGCGTATACGCCATATTTCGAAAATTTGTTCGTTTCTATAGTTTTTTACCATTTGTAGCGACCGAAGTATAATATCGGATATTTCTTTTAAAGAATTCCTGCTCCTTTTCAAACTTAATCTGTTCTGCTGTCTTTTCCGTGTACAGCTCATCAACCGTAACTTCCAGACATTTTGCTATTGCAAACAATGTAACTGCAGATGGATCCGACTTTCCAGTTTCAATTCTACTGATTGTGCTTGTTTCAACTCCTATTGCATTGGCTAACTGCGTTTGACTTATGTCTTTCTTATTGCGAAGCTCAGCTATGTTATTTATGTAATGTTTATCCTTCATCTTAAGCATAATTATCACTCCCGTTATGTATAATTTTTACATTTATCAAAAATATATGATAGAGTAGGGTACACGGCCCACTGTTCAAATTATACCTGAACGATTGTCCAATAAACGGGACTTATAAAAATAAAAGACACCTACGTCTAAACTGATATGCCCCCTGTCAAGTAGACAGGTGAAATATCTAAAAATTAGTACAGATTATACCTACATTTTAATTGAAATGTAGGTATTTTTCTATGCACACCATTTCTCTTTGTATTTGTTTATACGTTTATTTTCAGGTATAGGATATTCTGTTGGATTGTCTGAAGCAAGACCTTCTTGACGCACCTCTAGTGGTGTTTTACAGTTATATCTATCTTGAGGCCTTTTTTCGGAATAAAATCTTATATAGTCACCTATTGCATTACGCAATGACTTTTCATCAGTTATTTCATGCATATGATACATTTCAGATTTGATAATTCCCCAAAATCCTTCCGTTGGGCCATTATCTATGCAATGTCCTACGCGTGACATGGATTGTGTCATTTCCTGTTTTTCAAGTTTTTTCTTAAATGTTTTGCTGGTATACTGAAAGCCACGATCAGAGTGAAAAATAGGCTTGGCATCAGGATTAGCCATAATCGCTTTATCAAAAGTTTTAAAAACTAATTGATTATCATTTCGTCCACTAATTACATATGCTACTGGATATCTGTCATATAAATCTATGATGGCGCTCAAATATATTTTCTTTTTATCACCAGGAACTTTAAACTCAGTTACATCTGTAGCCCATTTTTGATTTGGAGCGGTAGCATAAAAATCTCGTTGAAGAAGATTTTCTGCTGTTTCATCAGGTTTTGAATATATATATTTCGCCTTCTTTTTTCTTATTACCGAATGTATCCCAAGTTTTTTCATGATTCTATGAATTCTTTTTTTGCTGTAATTAGTATGATTAAAGTGATTAATCCAAGATGTCATTCTTCGGTATCCCAGGATATGATTGAATCGCTCGTCGTATTCTTTAATCAACTCTGCAAGTTTGATATTTTCAATTTCAGCCTCAGGTATTTCGTGCTTAAGCCACTTATAGTAGGCGGCACGGGATATTTCCAGTTGCTTGCACATCCATTCAATACTCCATTTTTTCTCGGTGTGTAATTCCTTTATTACCATATATTTTGATTCGTATCGTGTTTTCCCTAACCTCACATCCTTTCGAATTCTTTCACTTTTTTTAATAATTCCACAACCATATCTTTTTCTTCTAATTGACGTTTTAAGCGAATATTTTCTCTTCTAAGACGTTCTAATTCATCGACCTCATTATCAGATTTATGATGACCTCTTTTATCTGTCAAACCCTCTAAACCACAAGTATCATATTTTCTCACCCAGTTGTATACCTGACTGTAGGAAACATCAAACTTGGCTGCAGTATCTTTATAATCACGATTGTTATTTAAGCAATATTCAACAATCTTTTTTCGTTCTTCTTTGGTTGTTTTTCTTCTTGCCTCTGCCATATAGACCTCCTGTTTTGGATAATAATCTTTAAGTTCTATATTGGCATTATACATCTGAATCCATCTTCTTAATAGACTAGATGAGATATCGTATTGATTACCTAATTCAATTGACGATGCTTCACCACGTATATATTTTTCAATTATTTCAATCTTAAATTGTTTTGAATAAGAACGATTTTTAGTTTTCTTTGCAAATCCTGCAACACCATATTTTTTATATATGGCTGCCCAATCTTGAATGGTTCTTGTAGAAATATGAAGTTCACTACATATTTCTGATCTGGAACGATTCCCATCAATGTAGTCAATACAAGCTTGTTCTTTTTCTTGAGGAGTAAATCTTTCTTTTCTAGACATAAAAAATACCTCCAAAGTAACAGAATTTTATATTTAATCTGTCTACTTTAGAGGTATCATATCAAACGTAAGTGCCTTTCAACCGAAATCGATTCGGTTATCTCTGTATTAGTATATTACCATATCACTTTAATTATTACAATATTATATACTATTTTTTGTTAATTTTCTTTATCAAAGGAATGATATTTTATTGTTTTTTTAGGTAGATTTTTTAATATTTCTAAATCTTCTAAACTTTTTATTCCCATTTGTCCTCTGATATTATCAAAGGCATTTGGTTGTACTAAACCTTTTAGTTTTTCTAATTTAACTTGAATTTCTTCCATCATATTTTTATATTCTTTATCTGGCAAATAGTATTTAAAATACACTAACAAATCAATAATTCTTTTTTCTGACTCTCTTGAATATGATTTCCTTAACTGCTTTATATATTTTTCCTTTATTTTTCCTTTATTTGGATTATTTTTCACTTCATTTTGTATTAAGCAATTCTATTTCATAAATACCTAGAGGCTGCCCTTTAGAACAGCCTCTTTGATTATTTCATATTTCCTAAATCTGATATATCCACTATATATGCTTTTTTATCAAATGTAATTAACATCTTGTTTTCTTTTTCCATCAAATAAAAATTCATGTTCTCCCAACTTTTGACCGGAATATTTATTTTTAGCCATTCCTTTTTTTCAAGATTTATCAAATACATTATTCCATTTGAGCCGGTATTAAACATTGCATATTTTTCTGATGCACCAATAGGTTCAATTGTTTTTTCATTAGTTTTAATCTTAAATTTAGTGCCTTCAATTATATTTTCAATTGTCATTACTTTTTTGTCAAAAGAATAAGTATGGTTGAAGTTTATATCTGTTTGTGTGCTGAAAAATTCCTTCTCAACTTTTCCGTTTTTCAGATTTATTAAATATTTACTATAATATTCTGTTTTTTCTTTTGTAAACGGTTTACCCAAAGTTAATATATGGTAATCATCCACAAAACTTATTTCATCAACTGTTGCATATCCGTTTATAAGATTTTTGTTGAATTTCTTTTCAGTTTTGCTGTCCAAATCAAATATTGCCCAATATCCTTTTGATCTGAAATTACAAAGAAGTGTTTTTCCATTTGGAGACATAACAAAATTACAAATCATTTTATCATTTGATATTTTCACAATCTCATTTGTATCCAAATCAATTTCTGCAATTGTTTCATTTTTGACTGTTCCATTTTTTACCTTATATAGTGCTGCATAAATTGTCCTTCCATCAACAACAGGAAAAACCTCGCTTATTGCACCTTTATAATTAAATCCACAAATTTCTTTGTCCTTTATAATGTAGTCAAAAGAAAAATCCTCATCATTGTATTTTCCCTGAAATCTGTTAGCCTGTTCACTAAGCAGCCTGTTATTTTTTACAGAGTATACATTTTTAACATTTTCAGAATCATCTTTGCTGTATTCCAATATGAAGGTTTCATTCCTTCCCACAACTTCCATGTTATCGCTTAATTTAATTTCTCCTTCCGGTGTTTTGCATTCTTTTGTTTTTTCACTGTTTTTTGTAGTCTCCAGTTTGACTTCCTGCACCTTTTTAATTCCAAATACTCCCTGTAAAAATTCTCTAAAGGAATCAGATGTGCTTGCTCCAACAGTTATTCCTGTTGCGCAAACCACAACCATTACCAAACTTACTGCTGCCCATTTCATTTTTCTTATTTTTATAAACTTACCATTGTTCTCTTCACTTGACATATTGATTTCCTGATTAAGTAATTCTTTTTTCCAACTTTCCGGAGTTTTAATTGTATCCAATTTTTTTAAATTCATATTTGCCTCCAATCTCCAATTTTTTTGGTTATAATCTCTTAAACCTGCTTTTCTAAAATTTTTGCAAGTTTTTCCCTACCTCGTTGTAATCTTGATTTCACGGTATTAACACTTAATTGAAGAATATCTGAAATTTCTTTTGTACTATATTCCTGATAATAATAAAGAACTAAAACTTCACGATATTTTAAAGATATTTTTCTCAACGCCTTTACCAGAATTTCTGTATCATTATCTAATTGTAGTCCATTAGTTAAATTATTCTGCATTCCTTCCAGCCTGTCCTTTTCTAAACCAACGGATACATTTCTGTTCCAAAAGGACTTATGATAATCATTACACTCATTTCTAGCCACCTTAAGCAACCACGCTTTTAAATGTTCACTGTCATTAAAATTTTTTGAACTCTTATAAAGCTTGATAAATGTATTTTGAAAACAATCTTTAGCTGCTTCTTCATTTTGTGTCCATACCACACACATTCTTGTTATGTGATCAGAATATTTTTCTATAACTTCTTCATAGCTCATGCCGGCATATTCTTTATACATGTAATTCCTCCCTTCTGATTTATTTGAAAGTTTTCTCTTTCTATATAGAACACGATTGTTTTCAAACGTTGGGTGCAAAATTTCAAATTTTTGTTTTTGTTTTTAATTTAACACACTAAATTTCAAATATTTTTTCATAATGTAAAAATAAGGAAGCCACTATGCTTCCTTATCATCACCCAATGTTTGCTGATTATAAAACTTTATTATGATAGTAGATAATTCAACAAACTATGTATTTCTAATATTTCACAATGTATCTTTTTTCAGCCACATTGTATAATCTTTATATTTCACTGTCAAGATTTATTTTTCTCAATCGTAACTATAGTTATTTTCTGATTATGTGACTTTGTAAAATATTCATTTTAAGCTTTTTGTGATTTACTGTTTTATATTTTTATCTAAACGGCAACTTTTCATCTCCAAAGTCTCTTATAGGTTTAAATCCTCCAATCTCTTTTTTCTGCTCCTTTACCTCATTGCTCTTTTTCATGATTTCTCCATAAAGCTGCTCCCTGAACTCCTTTGTTACCGGATAGCATACTTCTGAATACTCTGTCTTTCCATCTTTACCTTCGGTGGTTTTTGTCGGCATCGCAACAAAGCTTCCTTTTTCACTTTCAATTACTCTAACACCATCTATCACAAAGCACTTGTCTATGTAAATTTTTCCGATGCTTTCTATCTTTTCATTAAAATTGCATGGGTACATTGCCACTGAAACACTAACCTTATCTTTTCCAGATGTTATATTAAGTTCCTTCGCATTGCTTTCATATGCCTTTATGATGTTATCGTACAATTCCTTTCTAAACTCTGCTGTTGTTGGATAAAAGTAATTTTTGTAAACTGGATTTCCCTGTTCATCCTTTTTACTTGTTTTATATCCTGGCATTGCCACAAATGTTTCTCCATTTTTTGTTTCCCTGATTGTAATGTCTGTTAACTTAAAGCTTTCTTCAAATACCACTGAAACAAAAGCCTTTGTACTCCAATTTTCTTTTTCTAACTTGTTTACTTTTATACTATAATTCATAGCTAGTCTCCTTTCCTTAATTCCTTTTTCTTATTTTTATAAATATAATTTTTTAACCATGTATGGTTATGATATATTAAAGCCATCTGATTTAAGAGTTAGTGTTGCTATACCTTAGGGTTCTTATTTTCCTGGTCTACATATCATCACCAATCCTCCATTATGATAATTACCCAAACATACTCCGTGTGCCTCATCCACAGCCTCAACCATTTTTCCGTTACCTACATAAATACCCACGTGGCTTATGTTTTTGTATCTTCCATTGGTTGTATAGCTATAAAATATCAGGTCTCCTGGCTGTATGTCCTTTTCCTTGACTGTTTTGTCCTTAAGTCCTTCTGCTTCCGCAGCTGCAGTTGTTGAACCATTAAATGATATGTCTACACCTGCTGATTTCCACCCATAGAATGCCAGTGAGCTACAGTCAAATGCTTTTCCACTGTTTCTTAAGCTCTGACTGTATGGATATCCAACCTTTGACAATACAAAGGATGCCACTGTCTTTTGTGTTGGATCTGTTATTTTGTCTGTTATGCTTGTTATCTCCTGTGCTGTAAGACTTCCCTGCAAGCCACTTAACTGACTTCCACCTGTCTGACCGCCTGACGGATTACTTGTAATGCAGGCACTCATCAGCTTATTAAGTGTTTCCTGTCTTTCCTCGTCAAACTGATACTCCACTGACATTTCCGTGTAGCTTTTTAATGTAATTCTCACTTCAAGGTACTTTTTCTTCTTTTTTCCCTTTTTCTCTGTTACCTTTTCTGTTGTGTACCTACACATGTCATCAAACACCGCCTTTAAATTCTGCTTGTTTGTTTCATTCATTTTTGTTGCCGTGTTTTCGTAACCGTATTTCACCATGTACACGCATATGATGTCATAGTAGTTTGATGGCTCGCTGTTCATTCCCTCGTAGTCCACATACACCTTTCTGCCCTCATCCGCATCCTTGTGTTCATCCACCAGTGTCTGTATTTCCTGATTAAATTCAGATACATACTGCGTTGTCACTGTCTGTATTGTATCTCCGCTTTCAAGTGGTGGAAGAAATATTGCAAATGGTGAATTGTAAAGAACTGCAATGATAGCGAACACAATTCCTGTTGCGACCATCACCACTATGAGAATCGGAACTACTAATGGTGCCAGTAGTGACATCACCTGCATAATTATGTATGCCACCTTGTTTTTTACAATGCTTCCTACGAGCTTAAACAGACTGTCATTTTGCTCCTCACCGGACTTTAGCTTGTCCATAAAATATTTCATCATTCTGCTCTTTTGCTCTGCCCTGTAAAATGTGTTTTCAATCTTCATTCCCACTGCTTCACCTGCAGCCATTCCTATTAAGGTTCCTTCAGGACCTGCCGCTGAACCAGCAACTGTAGTGCCGGTTTTTACTGCAAGTTTTGTACTTTCCTTTGTCACTTTTTGGGATGTCTTCTTTGCAATGTTTTTTGATGCATTCTTAGCTGTCCTTTTTGCTGACTTTTTGGCAAGCTCTTTACCCTTGGCTGATGTTTTCCTTCTGATTCTCTTGCCTGTCCCTTCCTTTTTTAGCTTTGACGTGCTTATCTTTTTTCGGATTCGATTGCCTTCGCTTATCGCTCCCTTTACTGGCCTTATTGCAATGCCTGTTACCTCAAGTGATTCCTCAATGTTTTCGCTGCCTTCAACATTTTCAGTAATAACTGACTCAGCCATTCTTCCTACTGATGTCGCACTTCTCTTTGCCCTAGTTGCCGTTGACCTGTTGTCAATTTTCGCATCCTTCTTTTTATGAATCTTTCCATTATTTTTCTTATGTATTTCAGTCTTAACTTCTTTTTCCTTGTTGATTTTCATGTTGTCCTCCTTTGTTTTAGATAAAAAATAACGCCAAGCTAGCATTATGCTAACTTGGCGTTTTGTATAAAATTATTATTTACTAATTGAAGTTAATCCAGCCTTTTATCTTGAAGAATAACTAAACCTATCCTTATTTACTCCAACATTGACTAAATAATCCTTTTCTCTTGACCACTCTCCACCCACAGTATTTTCATTAGAAATCAGTTTATTAATAAATTCTATAAAGTCATTAGTTCCTCTACTATTAGCAAGCAGTGTTTTTGTAGCTCCAATATTATTAGCATCAGAAAATACTTTATAGTAATATTCTAACGCTAACTCATTAACTTTCTTTTTATTATATCTATCTAACTTTGCTAATTTGCCGTAAAGCATAGCAATTTGCATAATAGCATTACTCTCGGTACGAGAATACTTCATCTCTCCATTGCCTACTCTTGTTCGCGAATCTTGCTCAGCTTTTTTAGCCCAATCAATCGCCTCAAGTATTTCTCTTTTAGAACCTGTACGTTTATAATTATTAGTAATATATATACTCTTAGCTCTCTGCAACCAGTAGTTAGGATCATTAGCCTTAAGTTGCTTTATGTTTTCATTAGCATAAACATTATGAATAAAACTAGCTGCTCCATATTTAATATTAGTTGTTCCTTTTGATCCAGATATTGAAGAAATAGAAGACTCCGAATATACTCTAGAAAAAACATCATTTAACTTATCAAATTGCAAAAATTCCTTGACGCTATCTATGTCAATTTTACTAAAACTCAATAATATCGCATATATAGCCTCACAAACTTTTTTCTGATGTTCCTTAGCCATTCGATTAGCTATTTCGCTATTTGCCGAAGGATAAATATAGGCACTCAGTATCTGTAATAATCCTAATTTTCCATTACATATCACTTTTATTGTCGAATGCTTTCCTATTTCACCTTTCTTACACTTTTCTTCTTGTATGAAAGGTGTAAATTTGTTAACTATTTTTTTATATTCCTTAGCCAAACCTAATGTAACAATGTCCTCAAAGTAAATTTTATTTTTAATGAGTATCCATATTATTAATTTAAGTTCATCTAAATACATAATAACGTACTTATCAACAAGTTTTCTGTCATAAACGTTGGCAATTCTTAAAGTATTATCCAATAAATTATTTTTTTTATTGAATGTAGCAATCCCTAATAAATTCAACTTTTTATTAATCGCTTGTACATCTTTTTCTAACATTCTTCCGCTTAACGTTTCTTTAATAGCATAATTAATTATTTCCGAATGAAATGTTATTAAATTAACCACATCATCAAAAGAATTAAAAAAGACGCAAACAATATTTTTCTTAGATGGTTCAAACTTTACTAGTAAATTATTAAAACCATGATCATCAAGCGATTCACTGTCAAAAATAATAAGTGCATTATCTTCTTGAAGCAAATCTGCCACATCACCATCAGATAATGATTCCTTTTCAGAAATAAAATAACGATGATAATTAGGATTTTCTTCTAAAATTGCATATGCAAGCATACTTTTTCCCACAAATCTTCTTCCAATTACAACATTAACTTTATCCTGTAATAATTTAATATTTCGAACATATTCAGAAGAAACATAATAAAATGGTAGTTTACTCTTATCTGGTGACAAATCTGCTAAATAATCAAGATTCTTTTCTTTATTTTTTCCAATTCTTTCTAATTCTGTATACTTAAAATTTTCTATATTTCTCTCTATTTGAGCCTGACTCTCTTCATAACATTCAACCAAAAATTCATAAAAAGACTCATAGTCATCACTTGATGTGAGTTTTATTATATGTGATATATTAAACCCTTTCAATTTGTCTTTTTTAAACTCAGACAAGGAATCCGATGTAACATATATGCCTCGAATATCACGTACTTTTTTATTTCTATTTTTATCTGCTAAAACAGAATATTTAATATCAATTTCATCATCCAAGCTACAACCAATATATAATAAATTTTTATTTCCACAATCTGCCGATAATATATCGTGGAACTGTTCGCTTTTCTGAAGACTTGCAATATACTGGCTTTCTGTGAGAATCATCTCATTGTAATCTAAATTTTTGCAAAACATTGCAACATCACCATGAATTTTATATAGTGTTCTACACTCTGGATTTATTGTTCTTTTGTCAAATTTTCTATTTGGATAGAATACTTCCCATCCCCTCGGTTTTGAATCCTCAATACCAGTATCAATATTCAATGTATATATATATGGCCATTTAATGTCATTTAAAAATCTTAATTGCTGCGGCTTATTTATTTTAACTCTTGTAAAATTTTTAAGATAATATTCAATAACTCCATCTTTAGATGGATTGCTAAATGTATTCTGATAGAATTCAGCAATAGAACTAAATTGCTCTGATTCCAATTCACTCTTATTAATTTTTTTCTTGAGAGATATTTTCTCAATCATTGCATCCTTTAATTCCTTTCCACTGGGAACTTTGCCACCTCTGCCTGTGTTTACACCACGTGTAAATCCTGCCCCCAGTATTGGAACCAAAGTTTCTTCATTAAATGCATGTATAAAAAAATCTTTTGTTTCTTTTGAGTTAATCTTAAGTTCCTCCATATTTTAACCTCCACGTCGTATATCTATTCGATTATTATATCAAATCTCCATCTCTTATTCTATCTTTTTCTTTCAACCACCCATTAATTAAAACTCCTAATCAACTCTACTTATTTCTTTTCCTTTTTCCATCTTCTCATACAGATTAGTGTTGTACAGTCTGTACAACTCGCTGTCCTTGTCAATCACGTTATCAAACGGCACCATTCTGCTTCCGCATTTTATCAGCCCACATCCTGACGGTGAGTCTATCACGTAGTTAAGCTGCTCCTCTGATATTTCCAGTGCCTCTACTATCTTTTCTATGTCCTTGCTTGACTGATTTAAAAGAAGTATGAATGCTGAGTTTGATAGCATTGTGGTGCTTGTCTCACTCATTAACAGGTCAACGATGTTCTGTGTGATTCCTGTGCAAAGTCCTCCCTGCTTTCTTACCTTCTTCCACATCTGTCTTAGATATTCTGCACTGAACTGTGAATTAAGGAGCATATGCACTTCATCTATGTAGAACCAGGTTGCCTTTCCATTCTCTCCGTTTTGTATGATTTTCTGCTGTATTGTTTCCATCATTACAAGCATTGCCAGTGGGGCAAGTGACTCTCCAAGGTCCCTTATTCCATAAACAATAAATCTGTTGTTTACGTTTATGTTTGTCTGATGGTTAAAGATGTTAAGAGCACCTGTAACAAATATTTCTAATCCAAGTGCAACATCTCTTGCCTCCTTGTCCTCCTGCTCCAGCAGTCTGTTGTAAAGGTCCTCCATTGTTGGCACGTACTTTTCCCTACTTCTTGCAATGTCCATATAAAGGTCCTTCACGCATCTTGAAATGATTGACCTTTGCTGTGGTGTGATTTCCTTCATTATCTGCTCACAGATGCTTAGCATGAACTGGCACTTGTCCCTTACCCAGCCCCTGCTGTCCATCACATCAAGATTCCACACATCCATGTCCATTGGGTTGATGTAGTTTCTTGTGTTGGTTGAAATGTTTATGTATGTGCCGTTGTATTTTTCCGTCACATCCTCATATTCATTCATTGGATCAACTGCAATTACATTGTCTTCCGTTGACAATAAAACTGAACCCATTTCCATTTTTGCCTGAAACGACTTTCCAGCACCGGACACGCCAAATATGAATCCGTTGCCGTTTAAAAGCTTCTTTCTGTTTCCAACAATTATGTTTCTTGATATCTGATTTACTCCGTAATAAATGCCGTCCCTGTCGCAAAGTTCCTCCACATTAAAGGGCATGAGAACAGCAAGACTCTGTGTCAGCATTGTTCGCATTGTTTCAATCTGTCTAACCCCTATTGGAAGTGTTGTGTTTATGGCTTCCCTCTGTTTGTACATGCATGTGTCTACTGCACATCCTGCTCCCTTTGCAATCGAGTCTATTGTCTCACAGATGCTGTCAAGCTCATCCTTGGTTTCTGCCATCACAATCATTGTCACCGAAACATAAAACAGGCTTTCGTCATTTTCCCTGACATTGTTCATTATCTCCTCAATGTCTCTTTTCTTCTGTCTTGTTGCATATGAAATGTCTGATGAAAAGTCATTGTTTCGGTTTCTGGTTCTCTGCTGTTTTATTATGTCTGACTCAATTCCAAGGTATTTCTTTTGTAGCATCTTCATTGTAAGGTCCTTTGGCACCGGCACAACATCCACACTTGTAATGGAATGCACCGGAAGGAATGTAAGCTCCGTGAAAAACCTGTCTGAAAGGTATGTTGGGTATTTCTTAATGAATAGTACCCTTCCAACCTTTCCCTCATCCTCAAAGCAATTAGGGTAATATTTAATGCTGCTGTTACATATTTCATTTGCAAAGTCTGTTCCGGTAATTCTTCCCTTCTTAATGTCAAAGTTAAACTCATCCTCCCTGCCAAGTCTGTAATAATCGTGAAGAATTCTTAGTCTTTCATTGCCATTAAGAGGTGTAAGTCTTGAACCAAGCTCTGCAAAGCTCTTAAGCATTGTGTTTTCTATTGTTGCAAACTGTGCCTTAGCCTCCTCAAAGTTCTTTCTCTTTACAGTCACGGTAATGTATCTTTCCTGCTCAATGCCCTGTCTTCCCTCAAGGATTTTCTCCTCAATGATTCTGTTGTAGCTTTCTCTCATTTCATCGAATCCATCATTTCCTAATCCAAGCATTACCTCATTTCTTAATGCCTCCATGTCCCTGTTCCTGTTGTTTACCGTTATCTTGAAGGTGCAGTCAAATGAGTTAAGGCATTTGCAGTATTTCTGAAAGAAGCTTTCCTGCTCATTTTCAGTTCTTGTTGCATAATTAACGTCACTGAATCTGTATGTCTTTGAGTATCTGCCCTCTGCCACCTCAAATATTCCACCTTCTGATATTTTTAATATTTCCACTGTTTCCTGAACCGACTTCGGTGTCCTGTAAAGGGGTTCCGAAGCCTTCTTTATTTCAGAAAATCTGTCACTTAATATGTTCATCTAAAATCCTCCGTTTATTTTTTGTGTTTTATTTTCTTCTTTTCCTTTTTTCTGTTTTCCTTAATCAATCTTTGCTGCATTCTCTCTTCCTCCATCTGCATCATTTCAATGGTCTTCTCACTTTCCTCTGAAATGTATGTAAGTGGTCTGTTTTTAAATGCAAACCACATTTTTCTCCTTAGCATCTGGGTAAAGCTCATTCCCTGATATGAATAAAATCCGTTTAATGCAAGTGGTGCCACCACGGGAATTGCAATGTATGCACTTCCCGTAAGTCCCACGTGCCTGTATGTCAGAAGAACTATTGCCCCACCGCATGCTATTGATGCAATGGAAAATATCAGCTGCCTTGCGGTAAGTCCCATTACCACTGTTTCCTGATACTTTTCTATGTCCCTGTTTATTGATATGTTCATTTCTTCCTCCTGCCTTGTTTTTGTTACCAAATTTCTTGTTTCACCTGTAACTGTCAAAACAAACCTGTACATTCTCATGTAATATTTTTTGTACATTTTTACATGATATTTTCTGTGCATTCCTGCCCAATACTTTTTATGCATTCTTATTCCACATTTTCTGCGCATTTCTGTTTATCATTTTTTGTACATTCTTATTCCACATTTTACGTACATTCCTGTTTAGTACATACTGTGCATTCTTATTTAATGTTTCCTACAATCCAAGCGCCTTGCCTGTTAATCCCTGTGCACCCTTTACTGCCCCAACGGTCATTGCCACGCTGAACGTAAGCTCGCACATGTACATAAGTGCCTTTGTCCAGTCTGCATAATTACTTGCAAAGGTTGGTAGCCCTGCATTCAGAAATGCGTTGCACACGATTATTGCAAGTGCCATTGTTACTGCCTCCAGCACTATTGAAAGAAAGTACCTTGCATAGCTTACTGCAGAGTGGCTTACCATTCGGTTTCCGCTTACTGTTGAAAAGGCAAGTGCACCGAATGGTACAATCACAAGTATCTTTAGAAATCTAAAGTACACCGTGTATATGAGCATGAATCCGCAAAAGATTATTACCAGCGCAATGATTACTGCAAGTATCATCATGAGAAGGCTTTCTCCAAATCCAAGATTTTTTATGATTTCCTTCTGTTCATCCGGGATTTTCAGTTTTGTTGTTTTCCCCTGGGTCATGAGCCCCACAAGATTTCCCGCTGACGTGAAGAATGCCTTCATTATTGTCACGTTGTTTGCCACAAGCCATTCCGCCATTCCGATTCTCATTAACATTCGAAGAATGGTCTCAAACCTGACCTCTTCCTTTATGTCAATGCTCTCCGAGCAGAAGCCTATGACAAAGAACAGAACCACAAGGGATGAGCCAACCGCAACAAATATTGGTTCAAGGTTTGCAATCACTCCCCAGGGTCCTCCATCCTTGAAACTTACCGGGGACTGTCCCAGCAGTTCAAAGACCAGTGACACCTTGTCATTCCAGAAGTCAACAACTGTCTGCAAGAGGTCAAGAATGACACCTCCTAAGCTAAATATGTCCATGTTGCACCTCCTTTCGGTAACGCCCCCTCACATGGTTCGGTGGCAATTCGGTCGGTGCATTCAAAAACATTCACTTCGTTCATGTTGCACCTCTTCTCTTGAAACGCCCCCTCACGTGGTTCGGCGGCAATTCGGTCGGTGCGTTCCAAAACATTCACTTCGCTCATGTTGCACCTCCCTCTAAAATCCCAGTATTCCAAGTACTGATGAAATGCCTGCCATCATTACTCCTGCCACTATTCCCTTAAGTGCTGAGTTCATTGTTGATGAGTCGGCTGCCTGATATGCCTGGGCAAACTCCATTACATTCTTTGCAAGAATGATTACTCCGATTGCACCAATTATGGCAAGCACCAGTGTCTTTAGATTATCAAGTGGTTTTGTTACTGAGCTTGCATCACTTGCTGCAAGCACGCTGTTTACCTGCATTGCTGTCATGTATGTTGCCCCTAAAAGGCTTGATGTTATTTCCCTTATGTCTTTCTTTAATCTCTTCATGTCTGATTTTCTCCTTATCTTTCTTGATATTTTTTTAATTTATCCTTCATTTCTTCAACGGATGTTTCAGGCTTTAGGTATTCAATCAGATATTCAGGTCTTACATTCATTTCAAGCGCCTTACCTGCTTCCTTAAGCTGCTCCTCTGAAAAATCCATTGTGCACAGTCTTGTTGTGATTTCTTCCCGCAGACCACTGTCATTTTCCCTGACCTCCGTCTGAAACTCATTTTCCTGTAATGCTGCAATTTCCTGTGGTGACAGGTCTATGATGTTGACCCTTTCTCCCGACTTTTCAATTTCATTTATCTCTCTTTCACTGTAAAGTTTTAATCCGTCCCTGATTTTATTGCCCTTTCGTACATTGTGAGTGTAAGGCTTTGCCCCACCGTCCTCTGTCTGCTTAAAGTTTTTATGAGCAAAGGGCCAGTATTTTTCATCAAATATCGGATTAAATCCCTTTATGAAAATGAGACAGTTCTTGTTATCCATGTTTCTTACCTCATCGGGATTCATTAAAGACCTTCCAAGAACGTCATAGTTTCTTGATGCACTTCCGTGCACTCCTCTGGTTTCACCTGTTGACCTTTTGTCTATGGTTCCCTTGCCAAGTAGCTCTGAAATGTACTCATGAGTTGATTTCTCATTGCCTCCAAGATAAACAAGCGTGTCGCAGTTTCCCGTGATGGTCTCCCAGGTATCCTTGAACAGTGCCTTTATCTGGGCAAGGTTCTGAATGATTATCACCGCACTTATTCTTCTGCTTCGCATTGTTGAAAGAAGTGAGCAGAAGTCATCAGGAAGTGCAACATTTGAAAATTCATCCATCATCAGTGTTACCTGAATTGGAAGTTTACCTCCAAACTTAAAGTCTGCCTGATAATAAAGTTCCTGAAACAGCTGTGTGTAAAGCATTCCCACAATGAAGTTATAGGATTTGTCTGAATCAGGAATCACGCAAAACAGAGCTGTTCTCTTTTTTCTGTTTCTTTTTGTTCCAATTCCAAGTTCCTCTATGTGAAGGTCATCCTTTGACAGTATTCTTAAGATTTGTGGATTTTCCAACAATGCCAGTCTTGAGTTTGCAGAAATGATGATTGACCTTACCGTGTCTCCTGCACCTCTTACAACCTTCATGTACTGTCTGTATGCCGGATGATGTTCCCCCAATGGGCTTGTTTGGGCAAGCTGCTTCATTCTGATTGTCAGCCTTGAATCCTTCTTGTCATCAACCTCTGCCTCCGACAGCAGTTTTAATACTGTCTGAAAGTTCTTTCTGTTGGATGGCATTTCAAGCCATACATAATAAAACAACGCCTGCAGAAGCATCCCCTCCGCATGTTCCCAGAACGGGTCAGTTGGGGCTGATTCCTTTGGCGTTGTATTGCTGATTAGATTTGTGACAAGCTTTATCACATCATTTTCAGTTCGTATGTAATTAAATGGGTTGTAACAGTCAGACCTTGCCATGTCTATGAGATTAAGCACCTTTACGTTGTAACCGTTTTTCTTAAGCATTCCTCCGGTTGCCCTTAGGAGCTCTCCCTTTGGATCGGTTGCGATGAAGGATCCCTTTGGCAGCATCTGCATTATGTTTGGTTTTACAATGTAAAATGTTTTTCCTGCACCGGAGCCTCCAATTACAAGCATGTTGTTGTTTAATCCTGTAACTGTTGTGTCCGTGCTCATTCTCACGTGCTTGCTAAGTATTCTGTTCTTTTCATCAGTCTTGTCACTGATTGATTTGTTTACCTGCTTTATGTTAGCAAAGCTTGCAGTGCCGTATTCCCTGCCATGCATGAGATTTCTCCTGCCTGTAATGTAAATGAGTACTACCATTGCATAAATGAGTGTTCCAACTGCCATTGCCTTAAAGGCATTTGCAGTAAAATAATTATTAAATGGATGTGCAAGTGCTTCATTTAATCTGTCTAGCAGCGTCATTACATCCATTCCCTTTTTCCACACACCACTTATGATGTATGAAATGTACAGTACAAAAAGCTCTCCTGTTATCAGAAAAGGAATTAACGTTTTGTTATCTCTTTTTTGCATCAGATTTCATTGCCCTTTCCTGATTTTTCTTCATTGTCTGCTTTCTGTTTGCTGTCTGCTTTTTCTGTTTTTCCTTTTCCTTGTCTCTTTGTCTGTTTGCTCTCTTTCTTATCTCCTCTTCAACCTTGTCATAATGGTTGTTTCTTAATTCCTCGCCACGCATTTTGCCTGCCTGCTTTTTATTCCTGTCAAGAAGCTCATATTCTTGATCCTTGTTTAAAAAGGTCAGAAATGTTTTTCCATTGTTTATTGAAATGATGTCTTCCTTCTTTATGGCAAGATACCTGACATTTTCTCCAAATGTGCCGGGAACCCTTGTTAGGAAGTAATCCTTGTTTTCTCCTACAACGAGCTTTGTTGAAATGGTAATGTCTGTCTTATCAAGATCATTAATGTTTTCATTGTACTTAACGTTTCTTGCAGCATTGTCCATTTCCTTTTTTTTCTCTGCAGTAACTGATAATGGTGTTTGTGGCAACAGATTTTTCTTCTTTAGGTAATCCATTGTGTCCTTAACATTTCCCTCTCCGTTTTTTACATACTCTGCAATGTCTTCAAGTCTGCCATTACCAAGCTTTTCGATTAATGCATTTATTCTTGGAGTTGCCTCTACAGGAAATATGTATTCTGTCATTCCGTCACCCTTGTTTATGTCAGGCATCTTGGAATATAAAATGCCATATTTCTTTGCCATTTTTTCAAACTCCCTTACATCATTTTCCTTTATCTGCAACACCTGAAGATTTCCGCTGTTCTTAAGCATTTTCCTAAGGCTTGTCTTTCCCTGTGTCTTTTCGTGATTTAATAGTCCCACTATGAATATGGTAAGATTCTTTGCCTCTCTTATGGATGAGCCCGTCACATCAAGACCAAGTTTTATGCCGTCATATCCAAATCTTAGCATTTGTATTGCTTCCATTATTTCATCTGCCATTAACATTTCGCCTCCTTCTCGCTCATCTTATTAACATTTATGGCAATGTCTATTATCACTGCCATCCTGCCTGCATCCTTCTTACTGTTTATTATTGAGTTAAGCTGCCTGTCTGAAAGTCCACTCTTGATTGCCCTGTTAATCTGCTTTAGCTGTGCAACCGTAAGTTCCCCTGCTGACAGCTTCTTTACAAGACTGTCGTTATATTTCTTTGATAGAAATATCTTTTTCAGCAAACCAAACTTTTCCTTTGGTTTCTCTATTTTTTCTATTCTTATCCTTTCAGATTTTTTTCTTTTATCCTTTGCATTTTTATATGCATACTCAAAATCCTGATTCATTTTTGCCTCCTTTCCTACTTTGCGACATTGTGTCGCAAAGTTGTCTTTTCCTATTCTTTTCACTTTGCGACATCATGTCGGGAAGTTATCTTTTCCTGTTCTTCCCGCTTTGCGACATCGTGTCGTAAAGTTTCCTTTTTTGCCCTATATTTAATGTCCTTCAAAATTGCATAAGACGTCCTCATATCATTTTTCAATGCCTTAACTGTTTTATTACACTCATCAATTAATGCTTGATAGTATGCTTCCAATTTTTCAGCTTCCTTATATGTAATGTCATTGTGTTTTAATACTTTCTTTGCTTCTTCTACAAGATTGTTTTGCCTCTCAAAGGTCTTGTCGCCTAACTTATAAAAAACTGCTGCCTGTTTTTCCTTTTTAATTATTTTTACTGCTTCAAAGATTTCCTTATGTTTTTGATTCTCCTCAACCAAAATCTTTTTTGCCTTGTTTGTTGTCTGAATCCTTGCCTTTATCAGATTCTGTGATTCTTCTAAATCTTCCATTGTCTTTATGTCATAACGTGAAAGAAATAAATATTGTTTCTGCAAAATGTTCAACTTTTTAATGTCATCCTTATATTTATAGTTATTGGAATATGAATGTTTCCTAATTTTCTTTAACTTATAAAGCATAGCAAAATACTGTTTCTGCAAGCCTGTAAGTTTCTTCTTTTTTACATGTCCTCTGTAACTTTTTATCCTTAATGTTTTTTGCACGGTTACAGGTTTATATTTTGACATACTTTTTTCAGATATTCTTTTTCTAATCTTTTCTTCAGAATAATCTTCTCCTAAGGTTTTAATTCTCCTGAACCTTTCCATTCCCTTTGGTTTTACCGAAATGTACTTGCCATGCTTTATCTCATAATCTTTTTCTTCCATCATTTGCACAAACATATTAAAGTCTGTTGCTGCGATTATGCACTCATCAACATCTCTTTTTATCTGTTCATTCCATACAAAAGGTCCGTTTTTATATTCATCCCACTGTTTTTCATTGTCATTTTTCTGTTTTCTTTCCAAAGTGTGAAGTCCATGTTTCTCACATATTTCATCTACCAAAGGTTGAATCTGTCTTTCCCAGTCTCCCTTTTCATATCTGTATTTGTATCCATCCGTGAACCTCACGCTGTTCCAGATGATGTGACCGTGAATGTGATTGGTGTCATTATGAACGGAATATACCGCCTCATAATTATCTGCCAAATACCTATTAACAAACTCCTTTATAATCTCAAATGCTGTATCCGGATTTGTTTCATCTTCCTCAAATGAAATAATCAAATGATATGCCTGCCTCTTGTCAGTTTTCCCATATATTTCCTTTGTATTTCTCATACACTCATATGCGTTTTCTACCATGCAGTTGACAGCGCCCACATATAATCCATTCATTGTTTTTTCACTTTTTGTAATGTAATTTAATCCGGTTTTTAAGTGATATGTTTCAGAATTCATATGTGGATTAATATGAAGAATTTTGCTTATGGCCATTTTCCTTTAAAAGAGCTTCCACTTTCTCATTCAAAATTCTCATATATTCCATTAATCTTGCCTTGTCAATTTCTGAATACAGTCCACTATTATTATTCTTTACTACCTGATTAATGTTGTGACCTATGTAGTTGATTTCATTGGCAAGTTTATAAATTGCTTTTATGAATTCCGGATCCATATTTTTATCCAACTTTGTTGCATATCTCACATAGGAAGAAAAGTTCATGTTCTTTTTTCCTGCTTCCCTCATGATTTTTTTGCATTCATTTTCCGTAAGACGTACCCTCTTTGTTACGTCCTTGTTTTTCTTTTTCAATGTAATCACCTTCTTTTTTCTCTATATTTCCGGACGATGCGTTGTGGATTTGTATATTGCAAGATACGCATTTGTAGCTACAAATGCATTCTTGTTAGGAAAAATCCTAAAACCTCTATCTGGCTAATTTGTTATTTTTCTCTGTCAGCTGATTTAAATTAGGCTCTTTAAATTTTAAGAATTCCAGGCTAACCTCATAATTTACACTTTTGTTAAACTTAACAACTTCCTTCATTTTCATACTGAAAAATTCATCTCTGTTGGGACCTACAATAATGTGGTCTAAAAGTGGAATACCTATCATGTCGCAGGCACCTATAATCCTGGCAGTTGTTACTATGTCATCTTTGGAAGGTGACAGAATTCCCGATGGATGATTATGCAAAACCATTATATTTGATGCATTTGATAGTATTGCTGATTTCAATATGTCTCTTGGAACAGCCAACGACTGATTGACTGTCCCAATACTTACCACATTAAAATTAATGGGTTGGAGTTTTGAATTAAAATTAACAACACAAAGCATTTCTCTATCCATGTTCCTTATAAAATCTCCCACAACTTTGGAAGCTTTTTCTGGCGTGTCAAGCTGCTCCTCTGTAATAAGCGGTACATCCTTTACAAGCCTTATGGATACCTGATTAAACTGTTTTCTTTCCATCTCTTACCACCTCTATGCTAATAAAGATTTCATCTTCTTCTTTTAAGTCTTCTACTATGTCTTTGATTATTCCAATCATGTCTTCAATTTCCTTTACTTCAATTCTCTTACTCATTTTTCTACCTAGCCTTTCCTTCTTCAATCTGATGTGTCTTATCTTGAATATCATCAGAAATTTTTCTGTCAAACTTATCTGTTGCAAGTCTTAATGTTCGTGCTTCCTTATCATAATGGTAAACCTGATTTGATAATCTTTCTTCAATACTTACCTGCTCCATATTGACTTCGTAAACCATATCTGCAAGTTCATCTGCATCTCCAAACTTGTCACTAATAGCTATTACCTCATGTACTGATGAAGGTAAAATGTAGAGATCTGAATCAATTTGCTGAGACAAGTCGTGAAGATTATCTTCATAAAGCATTGCTGCCGCACCAAATAATCTTGCCTTGTTTGTAATAACATACATTGATTTTTCATCAGGTGTCTCATTCATCATATTTTTAAACTCTTCATCCTCCGGCATGTATTCGCCATCTTCTCCAAAAATGATTTCACCAATAACCTCAGCCATATTTCTAACCTCTGATGGAAAAATTCTGTTTGTATTTTCTTTTGCAAGTTCATATAATTCTTCTTCACTTTTTCCAATTTTCTCAGCAAATTCATTAGTCACTATATTTGTGTATAAACCATTACTGTCCACTCCTACATTCCAACGATATATAATTGCCAAATCTTCAAATTTCCTATGTGGAACATTTTCAAGAAGTTCTTTGTTCTGCTCTGCGTTTACTAATGTAAAAATAATATTTTTATCTACATTGCTAAAATCTAATCCATTGTTTAATGGTGACTTTTCAAAGCCTTCAATAGCCTCCTTAAAAGTTTCGCTTAATGCTTCCATAACACCTTCAAAGTCACCTGTTTTTTCATAATTCTCATAAATGCTCTGTAATGATATTGACGGTGATGCGAAATCATTTCCCGGAAGATTTAGCAATGTCATCTGATCTACCTGCATGTTAACCTTTGTTACTTCTCTAATAAATACTTCTGCGTCCTTGTATTCCTCTCCAAGATAATTTTTAAATTCATTCTGAACTTTCTGTTTGAATTCTTCGTAATTCATCATTTTGTCTTCCTCCTGCTAATATGAATTTTGCAAAAAGAAAAACGCCAATGGATGAACTTAACTCACTAAGTTTATTCTTGGCGTTTCTTAATTTGCTTATTAAATTTTTATGTATCAGTCCTAGGTTTCTGATAGATATATAATATCATGGAGATGGGTAATTACCTAAAAGTAGGAGTGTTAAATTTTGTGGGAAATTACAGTTAGGATGATAAAATAATGCTTTATAAGATTTACTATACTGTTACAAATAATATTATCTAGAAGTTGTCATCTACGTTTCTAATATGACTCTCTAATATATTCAAAAACTTTATTAAGTGATTGTGCATCGTCTAACTTGCCAACCGTAATATGTGGGTTAATCAATATTGTCAAGCTCTGGAAATATCATTATTGTTTGTAACATGCACCCTTCTACAAATTCCGACTTTTACGTCCCTGAAATTTGGATTTTATTGATTTCTTTTCAGCGATAAAATTTACATCTTCAGCGACTACTTTCTTAACCATTCAAGGACTTTCCGTGCAATTTCTGCAGGAGTTCCATTAGTACAATCTAACGTGTCATACTTTGTATCATCCAGAATATCATGGGTTCTGAAATAATTATTATAATCTACTGAACTCTGAATCCAACCGGCATCATCTATACCTCTTCCTTCAGTCATTCTCTTTCTAATAGTTTCTGATTCTGCCGTAAGTGCTAAAACTTTTATTTCCGAAAAAAATCTTTTTCCATAAGCGCGAGAAAGCCTATCTAAGCCACCAGCCATTGTCCATACTACTGCTTTTTTACTTTGAGAAATATCCTTTGTCAAATAAAAAATCTGCTCTATCAAATTTTTTTCTTCTTCATCATTTTGTGGCCAGGCAACATTACGCAGCCAATCTACATCCAAAATAACATATTCATCTGTTAATTTTTGTAATTCAATTGCTGTGGTTGTTTTTCCAACTCCACTACAACCAGTCAAAAAATATATGGGTAGCTTTTCAAATTTCCATTTATAACCACATTTGGGACATTTTATTGTATTTCCATCAACCTCCTTATCCCATTCATGATTTCCACACTTAGAACAAATTTCTAACATTTTATAATCTCCTTTAATTTCTCATAATCATCTTTTCCTGTTGTCCACACAATTGCCGGAATAACTTTTACATTCTTTTGTCTAAACATTTCCAATCGATGTCTTCCATCGCATACATAAAAACCATTGTCACTTCTAAACTCAATAATAAGTGGTGGTGGATTCCAATAAGCTGTAGACTCGACCATCTCATCAACTATACTAAAAAAATAATCCATATCATCTTTTTTACTTAAATACTCTGGAGCGCCTTCTTTAATATTATGTAATAAAGTAATATCAAACTGAACTATTCCTGTATAGAATCGTTCTTCTATTAACAATCCATCTGCTAACGCAACATTATGTCCATCACAACGAAGGAATTGTTGTATCCATTCCTCTGTTCGATTTCTCTTACAATATTCCATTGCAGTTTCTAAATTTCCATATTTAATATTTTCCATCTCTTCTAACATTTTAAAATTTACCCGTCTAATTCCTTATTATCGTTAATAAAACTGGAAGTTACTATTGCTTATTCTTTCTTCTATAAATTTTTCTTATAAACTGTTCATTATTTTCAGATGTTTCTACAATAGATATATTAAAATTATTGTCATCAAATTCTGGGAAAAAGACATCCCCTTGCTCTACATTTATATTAATCTCAGTAATGTACATTACGTCCACTAGTGGTATGGCTTCTTTGTATACTCCATAACCACCGGCTATATATACATCTTTTCCTTTTGCAAATTCTATAGCCTCTTTTACACTAGATGCTGTATGAAGATTTTCACCTATATATTTTTTAGTATTCGAAATAACTATCGTTTCTCTATTTGGAAGCGGGCGACCAATTTCATCGTATGAATTTCGTCCCATTATTACAACATTTCCTGTTGTAAGTTCCTTGAATTGTTTTTGTTCTCCCTTTATTTTCCACGGAATTTTTCCATTTTTTCCAATAACATTATTTTTTGAACGGGCTACTATTAAACCTATCATATAAATTTTCTCCTTATATAAAAGTTTTTACGAGACTAATTTCCCATGTTTACCTTTTCAATGTAATAATCCAATAATTGATATATCCACTCTTTTAAATTAGAAAAATGATATCCTATCTTCTCTGCTTTTTCCGTATTTATGCTATATTCAGGTTCCCCATTATA
>ERZ773183.254-NODE-254-length-68842-cov-10.501141_pt1 | contig 68842 bp, 50 predicted proteins | sample MGYA00580532_ERZ773183 | MGnify/ENA primary metagenome ERZ773183 (study PRJEB29015, sample SAMEA2737791) | human gut metagenome | biome: human gut; feature: human-associated habitat; material: faeces | place: China | collected 2012 ...
AATCAGATGATGCAAATGTTGATAACAGATACCAACCAGGTAGTCGCCATTTTCGCCCCGGAAAAGGAAGGTCTGAAGATGCCGACAGAAGAAGCTATCAAAAAGATCCTGCAAGATGTAAAAGCTGAGAAATTGAGCCCATATGAGGATAAAGTCTCCGACGAACCTCTGATAAAAGAAGCTCCGAAAGGTGGAAAAATCATTTCCGAACAAAAAGACGACGTATTCGGTACTACCATGCTGACACTGTCTAACGGAGTCAAAGTAATCATCAAGAAAACTGATTTCAAAGCAGATGAAATTACCATGAAGGGAGTAAGTTTGGGTGGCAGTTCATTATTTCCTAACTCGGAAATCATCAATATCAACGGACTGGATGCAGTATCTGTAGGTGGTCTGGGTAACTTTAGCGCTGTAGACCTGGAAAAAGTACTGGCAGGCAAAAGAGCCTCTGTCGGTTATGGTATCGGTGATAAGACAGAAACCGTGAATGGTTACTGCTCGCCGAAAGACTTTGAAACAATGATGCAACTCACCTATCTGACATTCACTGCTCCGCGCCGTGATGATGAAGCTTTTGCATCCTATAAGAACCGCAACAAAGCAGCATTACTGAACCAAGAAATGAACCCGAACGTTGCCTTTAGCGACAGTATTACCTTTGCATTGCAAATGGGACATCCCCGTACCATCCGCATGAAAGCCGATATGATAGACAAGATGGATTATGATAAAATCCTTGCAATGTACCAAGACCGTTACAAGGACGCCAGTGACTTTACATTCATCCTTGTGGGCAATGTAGACGTTGAAAGTATGAAACCACTCATAGCCGAATATCTTGGAGCATTGCCTGCCATCGACCGTAAGGAATCATTCAAAGACAATAAGATTGAATACCGCAAAGGTGTATATAAGAATGAGTTCGTCCGTGAACAGGAAACAGCTAAAGCCTCTAACTTCGTCAGTTTCATCGGTACGTGCAAATATGATTTAAAGAATTCCATTCTGCAGGACATGACTTGCCAGATTATGGATTTAGTTTATACCGAGAAAGTACGCGAAGATGAAGGTGGAACTTATGGGGTATATGTAGGCGGCAATCTCTCCAAATATCCGAAGGAAATAGCCGGAATACAAATAGTTTTCGATACAGCACCTTCTAAGAGAGAGAAACTGATGAAAATCATCTTTGCCGAAATAGAGCATATATCCAAAGAGGGTCCGTCTCAAGCCAATCTTAATAAGGTAAAGGAGTTTATGCTGAAGAAGCATGCCGAAGACCTGAAAGAAAACAGCTACTGGATGGGAAGCATTGACGAATATCTGTTTACCGGAATGAATCCGATAAAAGACTATGAACAAATAGTCAACAGTATTACGGCAAAAGATATTCAAAAGTTTGCCTCTGACCTGTTCAAACAGAAAAATGAGATAGAAGTCTCAATGATCAGTCCGGATAAAGAGTAACAATAGTAATATAATAGGAAGGCTGCACTATGTTTTAAAATTAGTGCAGCCTTTTCTATTAAACTTCATCGCCTCCACGCATCTACAGCAGATTCATTATCTCCTCCCAACCCGATACACGTTGATAACTGGCTTCATCTATACACATATTATGAGGTTGGGTAAACAATATTCTCCGTCCTCCAAAAGTCCTCAGGTTCTTGGGATGATCCAGATATATCTATCTGAATAAGTTTTTTAATGGAAAGAGTCGATGCTTAGAGAGTGAGGTATGGGTGGTTAGAAGATGAGGTATGGACATAAAAAAAGGAGTACCGCTGTACTCCAACCTTTGTTAACCTTAAATCTAATACTATGAAAAACACAGTGCAAAGGTACGGACTTTTCTGAATTTTGCAAGCTCCGTGTGCGAAAACAGTGTATTTATAACACCATTTAAGAGAAGTCACTCCGTTTTTCACTTCCTTTTTCATATCTTTGCTTAAAACCTAGGATGTAACTCATCTTAGCATTAAAAATAAGCAAGCTTATTTTGCATTGCTTTTGGATTACATTATCTTTGTAGAAAAATAATCAAAACGACTTATGCCTGACTATGATTTGATAGCTATATTAGGTCCTACCGCTTCCGGAAAAACTCCTTTTGCTGCGGCACTGGCAAATGTTCTTGACACCGAAATCATCAGTGCGGATTCCCGGCAAATCTACCGTGGCATGGACCTTGGTACGGGTAAAGACCTCATCGACTACACCGTAAATGGTAAACAAATCCCTTATCATCTGATTGATATTGCCGATCCAGGGTACAAATACAATGTTTTCGAATATCAACGTGATTTTCTGACAGCTTACGAGACTATTAAACAAAAAAGGAAATTACCCGTTTTGTGTGGAGGTACAGGGTTATACTTGGAGTCCGTATTGAAAGGGTATAAGTTGCTCCCTGTTCCCGAAAATCCGGAACTGCGTGCACGGCTGGCTGATAAGTCTTTGGAAGAATTAACCGGGATACTGCAACAGTACAAGACCTTGCACAACACAACGGATGTAGATACAGCCAAGCGTGCTATTCGTGCTATTGAAATAGAAGAATATTACGCACATACACCGGTAGACGAGCGTACATTCCCCCAACTGAATAGCCTCATCATCGGTGTGGATATAGACCGGGAATTACGTCGCGAAAAGATATCCCGCCGACTGCGCCAACGTCTGGACGAAGGAATGGTGGATGAAGTGCGCCGGCTGATAGAGCAAGGCATCCAACCGGATGACTTGATTTATTACGGCCTGGAGTACAAGTATCTGACGCTTTACGTCATCGGCAAGCTGACTTACGAAGAGATGTACCAGGAACTGGAAATCGCCATTCACCAATTTGCCAAACGGCAGATGACCTGGTTCCGGGGGATGGAACGCCGCGGATTTACCATTCACTGGATGGATGCCGGGCTGCCGATGGAAGAAAAGATTGCTTTTGTACAAGCTAAACTCAAAGGGAATTAGTATCTTTGGAGCAGCAAAGACGAAGCCTGGGAGGGTAACTAATGATTATGTAGGACTTTACTAAGAGATAACAATATGAGCGTAGAACCCGAAAAGTGGGGAGTGATATATAACCCCAAAGCCGGCACACGAAAAGTGCAGAAACGGTGGAAAGAAATAAAAGAATATATGGACAGCAAAGGCGTGTCTTATGACTACGTGCAGTCCGAGGGGTTCGGATCAGTGGAACGTTTGGCCGGTATTCTTGCCAATAACGGATACCGCACTATTGTCGTAGTAGGCGGTGACGGTGCACTGAATGATGCAATTAACGGCATCATGTCGTCCAATGCAGAAGATAAAAGAGAAATCGCCATAGGCATCATTCCGAACGGTATCGGGAATGACTTTGCCAAATACTGGGAAATGACCTCGGAATACAAAGATGCGGTGGATTGTATCATCAACAACCGTCGCCGGAAAATCGATGTCGGCTTCTGTAATTATTACGATGGCGAGAAACACGTTACCCGCTATTTCCTCAATGCTATCAATATCGGTTTAGGAGCCCGCATTGTGAAGATCAGTGATCAGACCAAACGTTTCTGGGGAGTGAAATTCTTATCTTACCTCATGGCACTCATTTCGCTTTTCTTTGAACGCAAGCTTTACCGGATGCATCTTAAAATAAACGGAGAACATATCCGCGGACGTATCATGACGGTTTGTATCGGTAGTGCATGGGGATATGGACAAGCTCCCAGCGCCGTTCCCTATAACGGTTGGCTCGATGTATCCGTTATCTACCGCCCGGAATTGCTACAACTTGTATCAGGCTTGTGGATGCTGATTCAGGGACGTATATTAAACCATAAGGTCGTAATGCCCTACCGGACACAGAAAGTGAAAGTACTGCGTGCACAAAATGCCTCTGTCGACTTGGATGGACGCCTTCTCGACAGGCACTTTCCGTTGGACATCGGCATCATGCATGAGGCAATCACCTTGATTATACCCAACTAAAAATAACGATTAACGTTTAGTGATAAGTAATTAGCAAGCTGTTCTATCACCTGCTAATCACTTATCACTAATCACTAAACACTAAATACTTATGATTGAATTAAAGAATAACCCTGCCGGAAATTTCTTTTTATTGGCAGGTCCTTGTGTGATTGAAGGGGAAGAAATGGCAATGCGCATTGCCGAACGTGTGGTAAACATCACAGATAAACTACAGATTCCCTACATCTTTAAAGGTTCTTACCGCAAGGCAAACCGTTCACGCCTGGACTCATTTATGGGAATAGGTGATGAAAAAGCACTGAAAGTATTGCAGAAAGTACATGATACGTTTGGCGTGCCCACAGTTACAGATATTCATTCTGCCGAGGAGGCTGCCATGGCTGCCGAATACGTGGACGTACTACAGATTCCGGCATTTCTCTGCCGTCAGACGGACATTCTGATAGCTGCCGCAAAGACAGGAAAAGTCGTAAATATCAAAAAAGGCCAGTTCCTCTCCCCTCTTGCCATGCGCTTTGCTGCAGAAAAGGTAGTGGAAGCCGGCAATAAGGAGGTGATGATCACCGAACGTGGAACGACTTTCGGATACCAGGATCTCGTTGTAGACTACCGTGGAATACCGGAGATGCAAACTTTCGGTTATCCGGTTATTCTGGACGTCACCCACTCGCTGCAACAACCCAACCAGACAAGCGGAGTTACAGGTGGTATGCCACAACTCATTGAAACTGTAGCCAAAGCCGGTATTGCCGTAGGCGTCGACGGATTGTTTATTGAAACACATGAGCATCCCGAAATAGCCAAGAGCGATGGTGCCAACATGCTGAAGCTGGATCTGCTGGAAGGATTGCTGACTAAGTTAGTACGGATAAGAGAGGCTATAAAAGAATAAGTTCACTCTTGTAAAGTGCACTGAGATAAATGGGAATTTAGCAAGTTTTGCCGCTAGATTCCCATTTATGTAAAAAAACAATCCTCCTCTTGTGATTTCTTTTTCTGTCTTTCGACAAATAGAGCAAGAAACAATTTTAATATTCATTCATATGAAACATTCATTTCGTAGTTTATTGGTGGTAGCATTCGTTTTATGCGCCAGTTTCCAACAAGCGGTAGCACAGCAGATGCAGTTTCCGCCTCTTCCCGTGGACAAGAATGTCCGTATCGGCCAATTAGACAATGGCTTGACGTATTACATCCGTCACAACAAATTACCCGAAAACCGGGCTGAATTTTATATTGCCCAGAAAGTAGGTTCCATCCTCGAAGAGCCGCAACAACGTGGTCTTGCTCACTTTCTGGAACACATGGCTTTCAATGGCACAAAGAATTTTCCCGGCGATGACAAAGGCCTCGGTGTTATCCCCTGGTGTGAAACCGTAGGTATCAAATTTGGAACAAACTTAAATGCCTACACCAGCATAGACGAAACCGTCTACAATATCAGCAATGCCCCGATAGACCGTGCCGGTGTATTGGACTCTTGCTTGCTGGTTCTGCACGACTGGTCTAACTACATCCTGCTCAAAGATGACGAGATAGACAAGGAACGTGGAGTGATCCGTGAAGAATGGCGTAGCCGTAACAGCGGCATGTTGCGCGTTTATACCGATCTGCTTCCCACCATATATCCGGGTGACAAATACGCCGATTGTATGCCTATCGGTTCTATCGATGTGATCAATAACTTCCCCTACAAAGATATCCGTGACTATTACCACAAATGGTACCGTCCCGATTTGCAAGGTATCGTTATCGTAGGTGACATTGATGTGGACGCTGTAGAAGCCAAACTGAAAGCAGTATTTGCCGATGTACAGAAAGCAGTAAATCCGGCAGAGCGTGTTTATTATCCTGTTGCCGATAATAAGGAACCTATCGTAGCCATCGGTACAGATAAGGAAGTAGACGATCCGTCTATCGAGGTTTACTTCAAGCAAGATGCAACTCCCGATTCAGAAAAGAATAACGTAGGTTATCTGGCTTCCCAGTATATGACAAGCATGATCACCAGTATGTTGAACGCACGTCTGAGTGAACTGACCCAGAGCGCTAATCCGCCGTTTAACCGTGCATATAGCAGTTACGGTAATTTCTTTGTAGCTAAAACCAAAGAGGCCCTCAATCTTTCAGCCTCAAGTAAAGCGAACGGTATTGAAGAAGCCCTGAAAGTCCTGTTACAGGAAGCAGAACGTGCCCGTCGTTTCGGTTTCACTGAATCTGAATACGCCCGTGCCCGCGCTAACTATCTGCAACGTCTGGAATCTGCATACAATGAGCGTGAGAAGACCAAACACGGTTCTTATGTACGTGAGTATGTACGTAACTTCCTGGATGCCGAACCTATCCCCGGTATTGAAACAGAATATGCCATGATGAACCAGTTGGCTCCTAACCTCCCGGTACAGGCTATAAACATGGCAATCCAGCAACTCGTTCCGGACAGCAACCAGGTAGTTATCATTGCCGGTCCCGAAAAAGAAGGATTAAAATATCCGCAGAAAGAAGAAGTTATTGCTTTGCTGAAAGGTATGAAGAGCCTCGATCTGCAACCGTATGTTGACAAGGTTTCTGATGAACCTCTGATGAAAGAAGCACCGAAAGGTGGCAAAATCGTATCTGAGAAAGAAGGTGAAATCTATGGTAGTACGAAGCTTGTTCTGTCCAACGGTGTAACTGTTTACATTAAGAAAACTGATTTCAAAGCAGATGAGATCCGTATGAAAGCAACCAGCCTGGGTGGTAAATCTCTTTTCCCCGATAAGGATGCACTGAACTTTGCTGTTATGGACAATGTGGTTGCTGTAGGTGGTTTGGGTAACTTCAGCCAGGTAGACCTTACAAAGGTATTGGCCGGAAAGAAAGTTTCTGTTCGTGCCGGACTGGGTGCTACTACTGAAAATGTATTCGGAACTTGTTCTCCGAAAGACTTCGAGACCATGATGCAGTTGACTTATCTCACATTCACCGCTCCCCGCAAGGACATGGAAGCATTCGAATCTTATAAGAACCGTACAAAGGCCGAACTGGAAAGTGCACAGGCTAATCCGCTTTCTTCCATCAACGACACATTGCAGAAAGCCATGTACAACAACCATCCGCGCATGGTAATAATGAAACCGGAAATGGTAGATCAGATCAACTATGACCGTATTCTGGAAATGTACAATGACCGTTTCAAAGATGCCAGCGACTTTACATTCTATTTCGTTGGAAACATTGACCTGGAAACAGCTAAACCGCTGATTGCAGAATATCTGGGTGCATTGCCTGCCATCAACCGCAAAGAGACTTTCAAGGATACCAAGATGGAGATTCGCAAAGGTACATACAAGAACGAATTTGCCAAAGAGCAACAGACTCCAATGGCAACTATCGTATTTCTGTATACCGGAAAAACTCCTTATACATTGAAGAATGAAATTCTGTTGAGCTATATGACCCAAGTGCTGAACATGGTTTATACTGAAGAAGTACGCGAAAAAGAAGGCGGTACATACGGTGTAAACTGTATGGGTAGCTTACAGAAGTATCCGAAAGAACAATTGCTGATGCAGATTGTCTTCCAGACCGATCCTGAAAAGAAAGATAAACTGGCCGGTATCGTAGTAGACGAGCTGAAGAAACTGGCAGCAGAAGGACCGTCTGATGTACATTTGCAGAAGGTAAAAGAGTACATGTTGAAAAAGTATGCTGATAACCAAAAGGAAAATGCATACTGGCTGAACAACCTGAACGATTACTTCTACTATAATATGGATATGACGCAAGGATATACAGATATTGTAAACAGTATCACTGCCAAAGATATCCAGAAGTTTGCAGCAGACTTGCTGAAACAAGGTAATGAGATCGAGGTAACGATGACGGTACCTAAAAAGTGATTAAGAAAGTAGTGATTAGTGATAAGTAAAAATACAGTTCTTATCACTAATCACTAACGACTAATCACCAATTAATCACTAACGACTAATCACTAAAAACATGAATCTATTTCTTGAGCTACGTAAACATGGAAAGTTAGCAGAAAAGCGACATCCGATGTACGAGAAGAGCAAGTTCGGAAAGTTTTGGATGTACTTCATGAGTGTGTTCTGGGCAGCTTATCTCATATTCTTCGGAACAACTTTCGCCTTTGCTTTCGACGGTGGAGCCAGAGAAGCCTACCATGTAATGAACAGCGGACTCATATTTGTGCTCGCCCTCGACTTTCTCATGCGCTTACCCTTCCTGAAGACACCTACACAGGAAGTCAAACCCTACTTACTGCTTCCCGTAAAACGGAGTCGTCTGATTGACTTCCTCCTCCTGCGTTCCGGGCTTAACAGTTTCAATCTGCTCTGGCTCTTCTTGTTTGTCCCATTTGCCATCATCACAGTTACTAAGTTTTATGGAGTGGCAGGTGTGTTGACCTATTGTATTGGTATCTGGCTACTCATCGTATTCAATAATTACTGGTATTTATTGTGCCGTACGTTGATGGACGAACGCATCTGGTGGTTCCTCCTACCGGTAGCCGTATATGGTGGTATTGCTGCTGCACTTTTCATTCCGGACAACAGCCCGATATTTGCCTTTTCAGTCAATCTGGGTGAAGGATTCATCACCGGAAATATACTGACGTTTATCGGAGTTCTGATGGCTATTGCCATCATGTGGTTCATCAACAGGAGTATCATGCAAAGATTAGTCTATAACGAACTAAACAAGGTAGAAGATACAACCGTACAGGTAAAGACTGTATCCGAATACAAATTTCTGGATCGTTATGGTGAAATCGGTGAATATATCCGGTTAGAGCTGAAACTGTTGCTTCGTAATAAAGTCTGCAAAAAATCACTCTATAACATCACTGCTGTAGTATTAGCTTTTAGCCTCATTATCAGTTTTTCTGACCTTTATGAGGGAGGCGCACGTGACTTCTTCGTGCTTTACAACTATATCATCTTCGGTATTCTGTTCCTCTCGCCTCTGATGAGCTACGAGGGCAACTACATTGACGGGCTAATGAGTCGTAAAGAATCCATCTATTCGTTACTACGTGCTAAATATATTTTATATAGCCTGGCTCTAATCATTCCGTTTATACTGATGATCCCCGGTATGGTAACAGGTAGGGTATCTGTCTTGCAATGTATCTCATGGCTTGTATTTGTTCCGGGCTGCGTCTATTTCTGTATGTTCCAACTGGCAGTGTACAATAACAAGACCCTCAATCTGAATGCCAAGATGACCGGTCGTCAAAACGTGGGGACAGGATTGCAGAACCTTATTTCAGCTGGTGCATTTGGTGTGCCCCTACTACTGATGTTCGGGTTAAAGGCAACGGTTGGCAAAGAAGCTACACCATGGGTACTTATTGGCATCGGGCTTGTATTTATCCTAACTTCAAGATGGTGGTTAAGGAATGTATACCATCGCTTCATGAAGCGCCGGTATAAGAATATGGAAGGATTTCACGATAGTAGACAAAAATAATTACGAATATGATAGAGATAAACAATCTTCAAAAAAACTTCGGCCAAAAGAAAGCCGTAGATATTGAGAAATATGTCATAGAACAAGGTGACATGCTGGGTTTGGTAGGCAACAACGGAGCCGGTAAAACAACCCTTTTCCGCCTGATGCTGGACTTACTCCAGGCAGATCAAGGCAATGTAACCATTAATGATATCGATGTAGCCAAAAGCGAAGACTGGAAACAATTCACCGGCGCTTTCATCGATGATGGTTTCCTGATCGATTATCTTACTCCCGAAGAGTACTTCTACTTTATCGGTAAGATGTACGATCTGAAAAAAGAAGAAGTAGATGAACGCCTGCTTCCTTTCGAACGATTCATGAATAATGAGGTCATCGGACAAAAGAAGTTCATCCGTAACTTCTCTGCCGGAAACAAGCAGAAAATCGGTATCATATCCGCTATGCTGCATCATCCGCAATTGCTGATCCTGGACGAACCGTTCAACTTCCTTGATCCGAGTTCACAATCCATCATCAAGCACCTGCTGAAGAAGTATAATGAAGATCACCATGCCACGGTTATCATTTCAAGCCACAACCTGAACCATACAGTAGATGTATGCCCTCGCATTGCTTTGCTGGAAAATGGTATCATCATCCGTGACATACAAAATGAACATAATTCAGCAGAGAAAGAACTTGAAGATTACTTCAACATAAGAGTGGAAGAAGAAATTGAGGAAGAACTGGCAGAAACAGTGATTGAAGAAACACCTCTTCAGGAAACAATCATTGAAGAAACTATTGCTGAGGAACCTATCACTGAAGAACTCTCTGCTCAACCGGAAAAGAAAGAAGAACAGGAATGAAAAAATACTTCTTATATATAGTTGCCCTCATCGGATTGACATTCAGTTTAAGCTCATGCCATACATCAGCGCCCCGGCTCAATTACAAGGCACTGGCAAAAGCTTCTGTCCGCATGGGTGTTGATATAAATATGGAAGATAACCACAAGTTGTACATTGCCTCTGCGGAGTGGATGGGTGTCCGCTACCGCGCAGGCGGTGACAACAAGCACGGAGTAGATTGTTCCGGACTGGTATCACAACTCTATAAAGAAGTATATAATATCCGTTTGGCCAGAAGCACCGATGGTCTACTTAAAGAAAGCAACAAAGTCTCCCGCCGCAATTTGCGTGAGGGAGATTTGGTGTTTTTCACCAGCCGTGCATCTAAGAAGAGGGTGGCACACGTGGGTATCTACCTCAAAAACGGGAAGTTTATTCATGCAAGTACCAGCAAAGGAGTTATTGTCAGTAGCCTCAACGAACAATACTATACGCAATACTGGCTTTGCGGCGGCAGAGTAAAATAAGAATCTTTTTTTCTTCCCCTGTGATTTTTCCTTTCCCTCCCCGACTTATAGTTCAAATGAAACTTTAAAAAGGAAAAACGATGAAAAAGATTTTAGGTGTCCTTCTCTTTATCGGCCTTGCGCTGAATGCCAACGCACAATTACTTTGGAAAATCTCCGGTAACGGACAAGAAAAGCCCTCATACATTTTAGGTACCCACCATCTGGCACCTCTCAGTATCAAAGATAGCATTGCCGGATTGCCACAAGCCATAGAAGGCACTACTCAGGTATACGGAGAAGTAGTCATGTCCGATATGATGTCACCCGAGTTCATGCAGATAATGCAGCAAAGCATGATGATGGCAGGCGATACCACTCTCCAGAAACTTTTTACCCCGGAACAATATGAAGTAGTAGGCAAGGTAGTGAAAGAGAACCTGATGGCAGATATAGCCATGTTGGGCAAATTAAAACCCGCTGCCATAACCCAACAACTGACCCTGATATTGTGCATGAAGCATCTGGGTGGTTTTAATCCACAGGAGCAATTAGATACTTACTTCCAGCAGCAAGCATTGCAAAGCGGTAAAAAAATAGGTGGTTTGGAAACTCCGCAGTCTCAGTTAGATATGCTCTTTAAAGGTCAGACTCTACAGCGTCAGGCAAACTTACTCTATTGCCTCGTAAGTGACATAGATAAAGCTATGGAACAAACTAAACGTCTCAACAACGCATACAAGGCTCAGAACCTGGATGAAATGCTGAAGCTGATAGAAGAACGTGATGGCAGCTCGTGCGATCCGCAACCGGGCGAAATGGAAGCCCTGCTGGATAACCGTAACAAAGCATGGATTGAGAAAATGCCTGCTCTCATGAAGGATGCTCCTACCCTTTTTGTTGTCGGTGCAGGCCACCTGCCGGGAACTAACGGAGTGCTGAATCTGCTGAAACAGCAGGGATATACTGTAGAACCTATGAAATAAAAACTATAAATTCTCTCTTTACTGACATTTTCTGAAAACAAAGAAAATGCAAGATACCGGGTGATTGCAAGTGATTTGTGGTCACCCGCTTTTATAAAAAAGGGTACATCAGGAAATACCCCCGACATACCCTCTAATCTTAGTATATGTTCATCATCACATATTTATCGTATTGGCTCCTAAAGCTCCCAACACTGCCGATGCTACAGCGATTACTATTTTTAAAATCTTATCCCAAATCGTCTTTTTCATATCAATTACTTTGCATTTCAATAATTCATAGACTGCGCAGCCTTTAATTCTTAATTTCTAATTCTTTAAATTCTAAAGCCCCAGCTTTAGACCCTATCCCAGAGGATCATCTTCAATACCTCCGTCTCCACCTGAACCACCTCCGTTACCATCATCCGGATCTTTACCGCCATCGGAAGAAACATCCTTACCCGTCCACTTCTCAAATTCAACACCCTGCCACAAAGCCCGGGTAGTTCCCAGAGCAGCCGGACGTGTATATTCAGGAGTAAACATAAAATGTAATGACGTCACCTGATTCGGACTCACATCCTTCTCTGCATCCACCCCCTTTCCGCGTGTCCGTGCAATCACCGTAAATGTTCCCAAACCATCCAGACGAACCGAACGGCTGTTCAATAACTGTAAGCGCATCACCGACATCAGGTTTCTGACCACATTATGTACATCACCCGGTGTTGCCGAACACTTTTCAGCTACCATTTCTCCCAACTGCTGCAGATTAACAGCTCTTCCCACTTTCTTCAATGCTAGATGCCACTGCTTAGCACCCTCTTTCGTTTTCAATTGCGATTGTCTCGCATAATACAATAAAGGCATAATCTTTCTCCTTTTGCTTTTAAATTCAACTTCATTTTTATTAACTTGTGTTGATCAACAGTGCAAAGGTGAAGATATATTCAAAAATAACCAAAGAAAACAGGTTGGCCCAGACTGTTATTTCAGATTAAATCATAAAGTACTACTAATAAGGTATATAAGAAAGGTACGAAGTACTTACTTATAAAAAGTACCAGACACTTACTCATTTTTTCAAAATCGATTAAGATTTATTTTTGCGAATAGCTACTTTATTCGCAACATGAATAGAATATCAATATAATTTGTACAGCCCTCTTCAGTTCCAAAGCAGAACTAAAGAGGGCTGTACAAATTATATTATAAAAGCGTTATTAATCCATTAGCCAATAATAGCTTCCTCAATCTTCTCAACAATATATTTTACATCATCATCTGTCACATAAGGACCGGCTGACAAATAGAATCCGACTTTGAAAATATCTTTTTCTATCTCAGTTAATATAGATATATAGCTACTCATTCGACTTCCATACAGAACGAACCTCTATTTTATTATTAAACATGAAGACACAGGGTTCCACATTCCCGTTGGATTGATAGTATCCGAGTTTACCACCTATAGCTGTCTTAATCACCTCCTAATAAACATTCTCTTAAACTACTAGCCACCCATATGGAGCAAATAAAATTCATTTATCCATAGAATAAGTAATACTAGGAACAATACAAACTATTTGTCACTAAATTACAACATTCTAATTAAACCTTATCTTAACTGAACAAATGTACAAATATGAGCTCCTTAGACATAACTATAAAACTATCATCATCAGGTTCACAATTTTATTAGGAGCATCCTTATGCCGTTATTCAAACAGGTCACAAAACCCCAACTCGAATGATATAAAAAAGTAAAAAAGTCTCTGTTTAGTAACGAATAAAGAAATATCTAAAAATTATTACAATCACATATTACATTTTGTTAAATATCAAATTATATCTCTGTAAAATATGATCCTAATAAACTGAAGACAATACGTCATAACTAAGCACTTGTAGTCCAATTATTGCAGCCTCACAGTAAATATTACAAAAACAATATTTTATTTAGGCATACTATAAAACATTAAATATTTATTTACAACTATTAACGTACTACAAAGTTTTTACTATACGAGCCTTTGGGGAACAAACCAAACTATTGCAAGGGACATCATCTACAACTGTAGCTCCAGCTGCAATTATAGAGTTATCTCCTACTAATATTGGTCCGAGAACCAATGCACCGGCATGTATACGCACATTATTACCAATCGTTGGAGGAATAGGATTTGCCGTATATCCAATAGTCACTTGTTGGTTTATCCAACAATAATTGCCTATGCTTTCAGCACTAATAATCGTCGCAAATCCATGTTGAATAAACAAACCTTTCCCAATCTTATCTCTCGATGTTGTTATATACAAACTCGGCAGAGTAGGAGCTAATAACCTGTGTATCATCGAAAAAGACAACCTTTTATACATTACATTCCTAAACTCTGGATAGTAAGTAAGAAAATAGACCAATCCTATATATAAATTACACGATATACCATAGCATTTACACCAGAATCGCACATCATCTCTTATATTTCCATTTATAAAAAAGCTTATTATATGTGGAAGATAACGAATGCTTAATAGGATTGCAAATATTGATTTAATTTTAAATCTCATTTATTGGTATTTTTATTTCTATAAAACTCATATAACTGTTTAATAGTAGTCTCGGAATCAAATATTGAATTTATCATTATTTTGTAATAGCAACCTCTATCATTACCCTCCAACATAGAAGCAACTTTTAGACACCAATTTTTCTCACAATTATCTAAGTCAAAATACTCTATAAGACCAGTAACATTTACGAGCTTTGTTATATTATCAGAAGCGAGAATGGGTAGCCCTGCAGCTTGTGCTTCAACTAACACAAAAGGCAATCCTTCAAACAATGACGGAAAAACCATTAAATCGAATAATGAGTAGTATTTACTCGTATTAGATATACTACCAAGGAATAGTATATTTTTGTTCTGTGTACTATTTCTCACTTGATCAAATAAAGGCCCATCTCCTAATAAAACCAATTTAGAATTAGGACATGTCTTATTATACTCTTCAAAACACTTGATAAGAAAAGTATGATTTTTAGCACGAACAAATCTTCCTACATGCCCCCAAACAATTGTATTATCAGTAATTCTCAACTCTAATCTTAATTGTTTTCTTGATTTAGCATCATATTTAAACCTATCAAGATTAATCCCATTGTTAATAATCGTATATGGCTTATCTCCAAACATCCATTTACCTGCCTTATCACTACATGATAGGCGGGTTACATTACCCTTATTCATAATCCAACGATGAAAATAATGGATAGTTTTACCTATAATTCCACCAACATTGTTACTACTGTTATGAGAATGAACAACAAGTAAACATTTTGTCTTTCTTGAAACTAATATTGGAATATTATTAATTAAAGAATTAGCATGCAAATGAATTGCATCATAACTATTTTCCCTTACAATTGATAATAATTGCCTATATGACTTAATAAAATGCTCTTCAAAAGTATCTGTATAAAATATACGAACTCCTTTGGCATTACACAAACCAAGCAGTTGATGATTTTTATTCTCTGTCGTTTGTAAAACAATATCTATATGACATTCACTTATATCTATCTTGTCTAATACGTTATAAATGAACGTTTCTGCACCCCCAACATTTAATGCACGAAGGTAATAAAGTATTTTGATCATTTCAGTAAAATTTCATTAAATATCTTCGAAATTTCTTTTGTAGTATTACATATATCAAATACTTGCACTGATTTCATATTATAAGTTCCAAACATTTTCCGCACTTTAGGGTTATCCGCTAAAAAACGGATAGCTTTTGCATACCCTTCTACGTCATAAGGTTGTAACGTATAACCTGTAACTCCTTCCTCTGTATAATCTCTAATTCCATTAATATAAGAAGAAACAAGTGGAAGACCCGATGCCATTCCTTCCAAAGCACTAATTCCCAAACCTTCACGTTGAGAGGGGAAGACATATATATCTGAAGACTTACATATCTCTGGAATATCGCGATGATAACCAAGAAAATGTACATTATCGGCTATATCAAGCTCTTTACATAGATTCTTTAAATAATCCTCCAAAATACCTTCTCCACAAATTGCATAGTGAATATTTTTATCATGAAGTTTACCTAGTGCCCTGACAACAACCTCATGGTTCTTACGGACTCCCAACTCTCCAACCGAGAATAGAAGGATAGCATCTTGTGGAACTCCTATTTCTTTACGCTTCTCAATCTTATTTACAGTTGCATTTCTAAATCTTCCAGTATCAAGACCAACTCCATGAATATAGAAAACTTCCTTAAAACCGAATGTTTTTCCTCGGATAAAGTCTTCTTTGTTAATGGTTATTAAATAATCAGCAAAATTTGCCATCAAACGTTCAATAGGATAATAAATACCCCAACTACTCTTAGAAGATCCATCAAAGAAATGGAATCCATGAACCATATAAACTACTTTAGTTCCTTTTTTTCGTACCTTACAAGCAGCCAAACGTGTAGCAATACTCATCACAGGTTCATTTGTCCATATTAAGTCATAATTGCCTTTAGTTATAATTCGTTTGAGGTCTGCAACGCCCTTATAATTAGAAAGTTTGAAAGGACTTCTTTCAAGATGAATATATGTTAGATTTACAGGCAATTTACTTATACGACTTCTTAATAAATCATCGTAACCTTCCAGATTTGTACTGGCAAAGTCCACTTGATGTCCCATTTCAATAAGCTTTTCTACATGAGGAACCAAGAAATGGAAGATCATTGCATTCGTTGCAGTAAGAAGTATTTTACCCATAATTATATTGCTTCAATTATCTTTTCTGCTATACTCTTAGCATCAATTCCATACTGAGTTCTCAAATATTTCTGATTGCCTACACGAATAGAGTACTCATCATTCAGACCTACTCGAAGTAAGATTGCTTTCTTGTTTTTCATTTCTGCCATCACCTCAGCTACAGCAGAACCGAAGCCTGCAATGATGTTATGCTCTTCACAAGTTACAATTAAATCGACTCCATTAGCTATTTTCTCAATTGTCTCCTTGTCAATAGGCTTCACTGTAGGGAATGTATAAATTATAGGATTAATACCTTTTTCATTCAACATTTTTTTAGCAGCAGTAACCTCCTCAAAGATAGCACCAGTAGAAAAGATCGCCACTTTCTCACCATCGCATACTTTGATAGCCTTTCCTATCTGGAAATTCTCTATCTTTTCGTGAATACGTTTCTCGCCACCTCTTCCCAAACGGAGATAAGCTGTACCTTTGTATTTTGCCAATACTCTTGTACACTCTTCTGCTTCCACAAGATCAGCAGGAGCTAATACCACAATATTTGGCAATGCACGAAGCATAGCAAGATCTTCTGTTGCCTGATGGCTCATACCGAGAGAGCCGTACACGAAACCACCCCCAATGCAAACCACCTTCACATTAGCATTGTGATAAGCGCAATCGTTACGAATTTGTTCAATACAACGCAATGTTGGAAAGTTTCCAATACTATAGGTAAACACATTCTTACCTATTAAAGCCATTCCTGCAGCTACACCTGTCATGTTCTGTTCTGCAATACCAGCATTTGTAAACTGATCAGGACATTGCTCCCAAAATGGCTTCAAAACACCAAATCCAAGATCACCCGTTACGAGCTCTATATTCTTATCTTCTTTAGCAAGCTGTACCAAAGTTTTTACAAATGTATCTCTCATTATCTCAATTTATACATTATGAACCTTTTCGTTAGTTCCCGACTTTGCATCTACTCTTCTCATTTGCTCCGGATAGGTTGTATTCCATGTATGAGAGAAAGTATGGTCATTGTTAATGTCATCCTTTTCCGTTGGTAATACAGGATTTTCGATACTATTAGGAGTATATCGATCTTCCACACCTTCTGGTTTTATTTGATGCAATGCAGTTACAGCACAATCATATTCCCATCCATCATGTGGAAAACGATAGTGCCATAGAATATCATTCTCCATAAATGGAATTCCAAAGCCCTTGATAGTGTTCGCAATGATTATTGTAGGCTTATGATTCTCGTCCTTTGTATATTCTTCAACCCGCTTGAAGGCTACCTTCAATTCCTGATGATTGTTACCATCTATTTCAATAACATTCCATCCGAAGGTTTTCCACTTTTCTCCAAAATTCTCTATCTCCAACGTATTCTCATTGAAGTCGAGACTCTGCATATGATTGTGGTCAACAATAGCACAGAGATTATTCAGCCGAAAGTGATTAGCAAACAAGGCAGCTTCCCATACAGAACCTTCATCACATTCACCGTCACCAAGTACAACAAACGAACGCTCCTTACGACCGTCTTTCTTTAGAGCGTATGCAAAACCTACTGCAACAGAAAGACCATGACCAAGGGAACCTGTTGAAAAATCTACTCCAGGAAGATGATGAGAAACATGACCAGACAAACGGCTACCATTCTGATAATGCGTCTTAAGTTCCTCAACATCAAAAAAACCACATTCTGCAAGAGCAGCATAAATTGAAGCTCCTGCATGCCCTTTACTTAGGATGAAACGGTCACGGCCTTCCCATTTTGGATTCTTGACATCGTAATTCAACACATTCGTATATAAAGTAGCTATAATGTCGGCAACCGATAGAATAGCTCCAAGATGACTACCACCACTCAGATGGGTCATCTCAACACCATGACGTCGAATTTTCCATGCCAACTGTTCACTAGTCCATTTTGACTTTATCATACTCACTTAACCGATTTTTATAATTATTTACAATATACTGAACATCCTTTGATAGCTTAGTAGATTTTGTTACAACCTTATAAACAGTCCATAAGATACACTTAATATCTCCCCAAAATGAGTTGTGATATCTATAATAGAGCTGTAATTCAAGCTTTAACGGACGTACTACTTTCAAATAATATTCATCTGAATCTGCAGCCTCTGTAAAACCTTTAAATTGGGCGATATTTACCATCGATGCCCAATCCGTTATTCCTGGCTTTTGATCAAGAATGGGTATCTCTCTATCCGTATACATATTTATGTAATAGCGTAACTCAGGTCGAGGGCCTACAAAACTCATATCTCCAATCAGCACATTAATTAATTGAGGTAATTCATCCACTTTACTTTTACGAAGGAAATGCCCCATCTTTGTGATACGATCATCATTGTCACCGACATTCCATTTCCCCTTACCCTCACAGTCAGGCTTCATACTCCGAAATTTAAATATCTTAAAATCTTTCCCATACTGACCTACACGTACTCCACGAAAGAAAACACCACCCTTAGAATCCATAACAATCAAAAGTGATACGACAAGTAGAATTGGAGAAAGACATATAAGGCCCATAATGCTAACTATAATATCAAATAACCTTTTCATTTTTTCACATATTAGCTCCATCCACAGGAATATTTGTTGCCTGCATAAAGGATGATTTATCACTTGCCATAAACACTACAACATTGGCAATTTCTTCCGGCGTTCCAAAGCGATTAACAGCCTGATGATGAAGAAGAAAATCGGTAACTCGAGGATGTCCTTCCTTAACGTATTTATCCCAATAGCTACCTTCGAAAGAGACTGCTCCTGGCATAATAGAACACATAAGGACACCTGTTGGGGCAAGTTGGCGACCTACAGTAGTGACGTATGCATTCAAAAATGTTTTTGCAGATGCATATAACGGATTTCCTCTTTGCATTACAGCTGATATTGAAGATATATGTATGATGCGTCCACTTCCTCTTTCAATCATAGGGGGAATCAAAATACTGTTCATATCAATAGAAGCAAGAGCATTAAATTTTAATGCATATTCCCAATCTTCAATTCCCGCTAAATGATTTCGATTTACAAGGGAACCACCAACATTGTGCACAACCACATCAAAAAGGCCATATTTTTCAATAAGATCAGTGGCAAGCTTCTTAGTATCGCATTCCATGATGTCAGCCACTTCAAATGCATACGATTCAGCACCAGTCTCAATAGCCTTTTTACCTATCTCAACTAGTAAGTCTTCTGAACGTGCAACATTAATTATCTTACAGCTTTCTTTGGCAAAACCTATAACAATTCCTTCACCAATCCCCTTACTGCCACCAACAACAAGGACTTTTTTTGATTTCAAACATAAATTCATATATCAAATTCTTAATTCTGCGTTAATGCTAATCTAATCACAGAGGTTTTATCATCTTCACCATAAAAACGTCTTGCATTTTCTGCATACGTTTCATAATTGTCAGTTAAATCTGTTATAGCTGTTTTCAATAACTCTGCATTAAAAAATGGCAAGCAACAGCCCATTTTGTAGCTTTCAATAGTGTATTTAAGACCTGGAATATTATTTCCTATCATTGGTATTCCAAATTGCGAAAATTCATATAGTTTATTTGGAGCACAATATATTGAATTTAATGGCGATGTGAATGTTCCGTATACTGGAGCATAAATTAAAATACCAATAAAAGCGTGACTAGTCACTTCTAAATGATATGGTGCAATTATATATGGTAATACAATTGTTTTTGTATATTTCAATAAATAGTCACAATTACTCCCCGTCATTACAACAAATATATATTCATCATTCAACGCCTCTATTGCATTAGCAATTGGCTCGATTGGTCTTTCTGCATCTACAATCCCTTGATAAAGAATAATCTTTTTTTCTTTTAACTTTTCGATTGTAACTTTTACACTATTAGATTGAGTTATAGGAGAACACCTACCAAACCCACTATCTATAGGTTTATTTGATACAACCAATGGCAATTCTGGTAATTTCATCCATACTTGAGTTATTTGGGCTCTATTGTATTCACAAACGATAACTTTATGAGCTTTATGAGCAAGTTTTTCCAAATTCAAACCAAATGTCCATCTAGTTCCTATATAAGTTACTTTCTCTACCAATTCAAAAAGATGTAGGTTATACCTATAATTCAGGAGCTTCATCCCCATATGTTTAATTGTGATATTTGACATTATCCAAAGCATAGTGTCATTATCATAGTGTTGATCTATATATTCCCAGATGTTCTTCCGGATCGTAAATAGTTCTTTAATTTTTTTCACCAAAGAGGAGTAATACATATAATCACTTCCTATCTTTTGTAATGATACAGACCCAGGCAATACCTTTCGAAGTTGATCATTGACTACTGTCGTGAGAACTGTAACTTTACAATCAATTTTATCTAATTCATGAATTAATGAAACTGTCGGTGGATATCCAAGAATAGAATCTACTTGAATGAGTATTATTTTAGCAAACATAAAAGCTTATTTTTTTCACCTATACAATCAAGATTATTTAACTTCCCAGAAAAACATACAAACGATAATAGATATACTAATGAATTACTAAAAATTATCTGATCTGTACACAATATAGTAATAAGTATAGTCATGTAAGCACCTGAGTGTATACACATCTTATGTTTTTGATACAAGTATGTGACTAATATTATTAAGCCAGTTATCCCATAGCTAAAGAACATATATAGTATAGAATTAGCATAATTACCGGAACCTTCAAAAGCTAAAGCCCCCCTTTTATATAATATAAAACTTTCCATTTGATTTAATCCAATACCAAACATATAATGAGACAAATCAAAAAATGGCAAATATACTAGTGGTCCTAACAATCTTAAATCGGAGGAAGCATCAGTTTCATCTAGTTTAGAAAATGCGAATTCTAATAAACTAGGATAATAAATCATTAGAGATTTGTAAAAAAAACAAAACACTGCAATAATCAACAAAAGTCTTTTAACTTGTATACCATTGTGATAGAAAAACAAAGAAGGAATTATAACACATAATAGCAATCCTGTAGTACTAGAAGATACAATCAGTGCAGCCAACAGTAATATTGAGACTATATATTTATGCTTTGAAAGCAAAAAATATAGTACAGGAGCTAAATACATACACAAATGAGCAGGCTCTGTAAAGAAAGCGCAAGGTCGAAGTTCACTAATAGTATCAACATCTCTAATTACAACCAAAAAAGGCAGATAAAAATTAGCCTTAAAAGATCCAAATAAAAAGATTGAGAAGGCTTGATACAGGCATATTAATGATGCTATTACACTTAATACAATTGATGAATAAATAAATGATTTAAAATCAGAACAGCTAGTCAACATTATCAGTGCCGCGAAGGATATACATATATTAAACTGATTATGTATGTATAATGTTGAATTAAACCACATTTCAGTAGAGTTTAGAATCAAACTTAATGCACCTAAAATCATTATAGAAATAAACAGCATAATTTCCCGCCTACGTAAAGAGACGGAGACTCCAAGTACATTTATGGATAATAATACACCCAATATAATAAATACAGTAGCAAGAGTAAATCCGCGTACAACATTATATATACTGAAAGGTACTAAAAGCGCTAACACTATGCCATTAAACGCTCGAACTTTTCTTATTAACATATTTTACAACATGATATTTTATTACTGTATGGACATATCTTACAAATTCATTAAAATTAATTTTTTTTATATTTCTAATCTTTAACTCTTTCAAATAATAACAGAAGGCCCCCTTAGCTATCAAGTAATTATTATTATATAAATCATTTTTTGAAGCTCCGAGTCTTAAACAATAAGCATAATATTCAGGTAATATTTTAGTTGCGACAATAAATAATTTATCATCCCATGACTTAGAGTGTAACAAAGCTGTAATAAGGGGGGTATTAATACTGATACATTTATCACTATTACAAAAACACATAGTCATCATATATGAGTTTGGAAATGTTGTGACAAAACTTGTCCAATCATTAATTCCCAACAATGTTTTATCAAATTTTCTCACCACCTCCGTTTTAAAAACCTGCGAGCTCATGAAAGTTCCTAATATATTACCTGCAGAAGCATTAATATCTAATACGGAAAAATAATTACCTTGATAGTAATCCATATCCTTTTTTTTTAAATATTTAAAATACATTGCTTGCTCAAGATTTAATAACCGGTGTTTTACACTTATGTAATCAGTATTTGTATATAATATTGTAGAGCAAATTATATCAATTGCATCTATATCTACTAAATCATCATCACCGATTATCCAAGTATATTTCCCATTTGACAATTGATCAATAATGACCGCTATATTACCAATGAAACCAAGATTAGACTTATTCGAATTTATCTTAAGTCTTTTACAGTTTTTGTATTTTTCAAGAATTAAATCAGTTCCATCCGTTGAACCATTATTTGAAATAATTATTTCAACATCATTACGTTCTTTTCTTGAATCTAACAATCTATCTATACAATGTTGTATACGCCTCGCACCATTATAGGTAGGTACGCATATTGATAATAAAATGTCATTATTCATCATGCCATTCCCTTCTCTTTGATATATATATACGATACGCCCATGGAAACAAAATAATTCTCACACAGCAGTATCCTATTGTCACCCCATACAATCCAAAGGCTTGTCCTAAGAAAAGTGTAGATAATAAACATAGAATACCCGCAACCACAGAATTTACCAAAAATGGTTCTTGCTTGTGACATCTTAGATAAGTAGCCCATGCTGTTACGTATTGTCCAAGAAAAATAGGTATCATCATGAAAAACATTGGAAGATAACCAAGAAACCTATCCGCAAACACGGCTTCTTCTAAAGATAATTGAGTAGTACGTAATATCCATATTACCATAAAGAATGAAATCAAAAGAAATACGCAGATACCTGACATTTGGTGAATTGTCTTATTAAACACAGAATCTAATTGTTTGTATTCCTTTAATGCGATATAGCCGCTCAACAGTGGTACTTTAGTATTTATCCAGCTCATTGAAAAAGCATTGATTGCATTAAGTGCTTGGAGAGTCATCCCCATTTGACCTGCAACAATCGCCCCCTCCGTAGCAAATAGGACAGGAGTAAAAAGTTGAAATATAAAATAGCCACTAATCCAACTAATGGCAATCTTCCACTGATATGGAAAAATTTCTTTCATATAAACCACTCGCTCTCGAATCTCTATTATCCAGAGGTTATAAAGTACTCTATCAAGATTCATTTTTCGAACAAAAGCAAACCAAATAATTACAATTATTAAATAGCCCATACCTGTCACGAAGAGTTTGAAACCAAGCGCAAGGCCTACCCAACTACATATTGGTACAATCAGTTGTTGATAGAAACTAACTTTACTTATTTCTTTAACAAAACCAAGTCCTACAAGAATTGATGTCAAAGGTGATATGAACAATTGAATTGAAGTAGCGAAACAAATAAGTATCCAAGGAATGCGCCATTCAACTTTCTCGAACTGTGTATTTCCATATTTATCAAAATATACAAAACCTACTATTAGAAGGAAGAAAAAAACAAGAATAGCTAAAATGAAATACCATTTAACACAAAAACAAAGGAGAGAAGATAATCGTGACTTATACCTATCCTCTCCCTGATAAATGAGATTTGTATCAAGCTTCAAGTGAGAAACTTCATGGGCAACATATTGAGTCATGATGCCTGTTAGTCCTAACTCAAAGAATACCTGCAAAGCAAGGATTGAGCCAAATGTAAAATAAAAACCTTGTTCTATACCAGTCAAAAATGCAGAAATAAAGAACATGGATCCAACCCCAGCTACTCCTTGAATGACTCGTGCCCCAGAAGAATAGGCAATGGCCTTGTCCATTCCTATCTTATTAGCAGCACTTCTTAATGAAATCATCTCTATTTTTTTGATATACTCATTATCTCCCTAAGCTCTTCATCAGGCAAGAATGGTTTCATATCCTCCAATGGACGTGATGCCATCTGACCTCCTGAAGTCTTATAACTTGCCTGTCTTGGTTCAATTGGTTGAAATGGATCTACCCAAACATTTACAAGACAAGGACCATCATAGTTCAGTGCTTTGGTAACAACTGCATCCATTTCATCAAACGAATTGATAACAAAGGTCTTAATAGCGTAAGCTTCTGCAATCTTCTTGATGTTACCAATAGTAAGACCACTTTCAGGACCGCACCCGACGAAATGTCCTTTGAAAATATTCGTTTGTGTTCCACGGATTGTAGAATAACCTTGATTATCAAGAATAAAGAATTTAATTGGTAGATTATCACGATGAACAACTTCAAGTTCTTGAATATTCATAACAAAACCTCCATCACCATTTACACACACTACTTTTTTGCCTGTAGCGTATGCCCCACCAATAGCAGCTGGAAGACCATTGCCCATAGAAGAAAGTCCTTTAGTAACATAAACACCTTGATCTCTTTTTACTTTAAAAGCCTGAATAGCAGCATCTACACAAGTACCAGCTCGACCGCCAACATAAATATCTTCTGTATTCATGTGTGAAGAAATGCAATCCATCAGATAGAATGAATTGACATACTCTTTGTTATTTTTCCATACCTCTTTTAGTGGAGGATATTTAACCATCCACTCTTTTGCTTTGGCTACCCATTCAATATAGTCTTTCTTCTTCAGGTCTTTGCGGCTGTTGAGAACATCAATAAATTCACCTGCATCAGAGCATACCTTCATATATGGATGGAGAGTCTTTTTGTTAAGTTCCGCTTGGTCAATATCCACCATGATATGCTTTGCATTACGCGCATATTCTGCAAAGTTATAACCTGTCTGTAGAAGAGCCAAACGTGTACCGATCGAAATCAATACATCTGCATTCTGAAGTGTAAAATTCGCAGCCCTCTGCCCCACTGCCCCTGGCCGACCTGCAAAGAGTGGATGCTCATTTTCGATAAGATCTATTCCGTTCCAATGAAGAAGAACTGGAGCAGCAATCTTTTCAACAAGAGCTCTAAAAGAATCACGAGCGTTAGCAATATTTACTCCAGCACCTGCGTAAATGACAGGACGCTTTGCATTATTCAGTAGTTCTACAATTTCATCTATCTGTGAAGTGATAATCGTAGTTTTTTTTGATTCAGGTATAAAACTCTCAAGCTCTGATTCTTCTACCCTGCTTCCCTGAACATCTACAGGAATATCAAGCAAGACAGGACCGGGACGTCCTTCTCGACAAGTGTAGACAGCCTTTTCTAGCTCATAACGAATCTTCTGTGGGTCACAAACAACAGTAGTGTACTTAGTGATTGGCTTCACGATTTCTGTGATACGAACCTCCTGTACACCCAACTGACGAAGAGCTGGATCTTCCGCCATATCAGCACGTTTGCATTGTCCTGTAATAACAAGAAGAGGCGTTGATTCAATCCACGAACATGCAATACCAGTAACAGTATTTGTTGCACCTGGACCACATGTTACTACTACCACACCAAGATTATTAGTAATACGAGCATATGACTCAGCCGCAAATGTACATCCTTGCTCATGAAGCATACAAACTGACCTAATTTTCTCAGAATAGCCTATAGAATCATTGATGTGCATTGCCATACCACCAGTGAACATGAAAACGTGTTTTACGCCTTCATTTTCAAGAAACTTGATTATATAATCAGATACTTTTATCATATAATGTATATTATTTCCAACGAGAATCGATTTTGCTAATATCCAAAGTGTCTTTGATACTATTGTAATGAGTATACACTTTTACTATTGCCTCACTCATAGGAGTAATTGTAATAGGAAATTCATCTTTTAACCGTTTGTTTGATGCTGTATATTCAAGGTCGACACCTACTTTCTGAAGAGACAGTTGTTCTGTTGTACCAGAAAGATTTATAATCATTTGTGCAAGTTCGGATAACAGATAGCTCTTATTCATTGATAGATTATAAGTATGATGCTTTAAACTATTGGTCAAAGCATACTCCAAAACAGGAATAACATCATTGGTATCAACAAAGCTAAAACGGCAATCCTGTCGTAATTTTAGCGGCATCCCCATAATAGCTTTTACACAAAGATTTGATATGACATTTTTTGTAAATTTTTCATATTTATTAACCGTCCCAAAAAGACGAACATTATAAATGTTATCACTTTTCTGTGTATGAAGATTCATAATATATTTACTTAGTCCATACTTATTTTTTGGTATATTCCTACCAAAATCATCTTCTGTTACATTGATTATAGGTTTGTTCTTGTCGAATTCTGCACCACTACCGAAGTATATCATTTTATGATATTTAGCAGATTGGGATGCAAGAGAAAAGTACATTCTAAGATTACTTTCTAACTCTTCATTAACAAAATGGTCTACACTAACGGATGTGGGACGAAATGTAGCACAGTGAATAACATAATCTATATGGTGCAAATTGAAGTATTCTTTAACTGCATCATCATTTGTAAGATCAAGTTCCTTGCTACTTGGAGTCAAAAGATTGTACTTGCCTTCAAAATGCTCCTTTATCAGCCTACCAGTAACCCCGTTAGGACCAGCGCCTGTAATGAAGAGAGTTTCCATTATTCAATAAACTTATTTATCTCCTCCACACAGAGGTTATATACATTTTCTGTTTTATACCGCTTATACCAATCGGAGGTAAGTACAATACACTCCTTAGCATTGAGTTTTGGTTTCCATCCTAGACGGGTCTTTGCCTTATTTATATTGAGCATTAACAGCATTGCCTCATGAAGAATATTTGAACCTGATACATCTTTCAGCTCACCAAATCCAAAGCTTTCGATGATAGCTGTTGCAACTTCCCAAACGGTAAGTACGCTTTCTGATTCTGGTCCGAAATTCCAACCTTCGCAATAGCTTGTAGGATCGTCCCACATCTTTTGTGCAAGAAACATATAACCAGAAAGAGGTTCAAGAACATGCTCCCATGGCCGTACAGCCTTTGGCGAACGAATGTCAATAACCTTAGTAGCCTCGAGTGCACGAATACAATCAGGAATGAGTCGGTCTTTTGCCCAATCACCACCACCGATTACATTACCTGCTCGTACTGATGCCAGAGAAACAGTATGCCTATTACCATAGTCAGCAGGATTGAAGAACGAGCGTCTCCAACTCTGGATTGCAACTTCACATGCACCCTTTGAAGAACTGTATGGGTCATAACCACCAAATGGGTCAGTCTCAACATAACCTTCAAGCTGTTCATTGTTGTCATAACACTTGTCAGTAGTGATCATTACGCCAACCTTCACACTCTTAACAGCACGAATAGCTTCCATGATGTTGATAGTACCCATTACATTTGTTTCGTAAGTCTCAACTGGCTGTTCGTAAGAGAGACGAACAAGAGGTTGAGCAGCAAGATGGAAAACAATCTCTGGTTGATACAGAGCAAAGATTTCCTTCATCTTCTGACCATCACGAATATCTGCTCGAATATCCGCAACCATCTTCTTACCTATACCAGAAAGAACAAAATTATCTCTTTCAGTAAATGGATCGAGAGCAACTCCTACAATCTCTGCTCCAAGCTCATGAAGCCAAATAGAAAGCCAAGAACCTTTGAAACCTGTATGACCAGTTACAAGCACTCTCTTATCTTTGTAAAAATTATTAAATATATCAATCATGATTATTTTACATGTTCGTTACAAAACTTAGTAATGCACTCAATCATCCAGGCATTCTGTTCAGCAGTCATGCCAGGATAAACACCAATCCAAAAAGTATTAGTCATTACAAAGTCGGTATTTTTGAGGTCGCCAACCTGACGATATCCTTCACCAGTCTTACGCATTTCATCAAATACTGGATGTTTTATGAGGTTGCCAGCAAAAAGGTTACGAGTCTGGATCTTATTTGCTTCGAGATAACCAGTAAGTTCGTTGCGGGTGAAGCCTGCATTTTCCTTGACAGCAATGAGGAAACCAAACCATGAAGGGTTAGAATTCTCTTCTGCTACAGGGAGAATAATTCCAGGAGCATTCTTAAGACCATTGTAAAGTGTCTGATAGTTGGCACGACGAGCAGCAACGATAAAGTCTAGTTTCTCCAACTGAGCGCAACCAATAGCAGCCTGCATATCGGTAATCTTCAAATTAAAACCAAAGTGACTGTAAACATACTTGTGATCATAGCCTCGTGGGAGTTCACCAAACTGACCTGTGAAACGCAGCTTGCAAGTGTTATCTACACCACCTACACACCAGCAATCACGTCCCCAATCGCGAAAGGAGCGACAGAGTTTATCAAGCTCAGAATCGTTGGTATAAACAGCACCACCTTCACCCATAGTCATGTGGTGAGGAGGATAGAAGCTTGATGTACCAATGTGTCCCCATGTACCAGTCTTCTTTGTAACACCATCAAGGATATATTCAGAACCAAGAGCATCGCAGTTATCCTCAATCAACCAGAGGTTATGTTTCTCACAGAATGCAAGAACAGCCTTAAGATTGAAAGGATTTCCGAGTGAATGAGCTATCATTACTGCCTTGCACTTTGGAGAGTATGCAATTTCGAGCTGATTGATATCAATATCAAAACCAGGAAGACAAACATCAACAAATACCGGAATTGCACCAAACTGGATGATAGGATTAACTGTAGTTGGGAAACCTGCAGCAACAGTAATAACCTCATCTCCTCGCTTGATAGCACGATCGCCAAGTTTTGGAGAGGTGAGGGTGTAAAATGCAAGGAGGTTGGCTGATGAACCGGAGTTAGTAACAGCACAATACTTTACACCAAGCCACTGAGCAAGACGAGTCTCAAATTTATGAGTCCAAGGACCAGCTGTCAACCAAAAATCGAGTGATGAGTCAACAAGATTGACAATTTCCTGATCATCGAAATAACGACCACCATAATTAATGAATGACTTACCAGGAACGAATTCCTTTTTGGGTGCATGAACCTCCTTATAATACTCACGAGTGAGTTCAAGAATTTGCGCTTTTAAATCTCCTCTCTTAGACATATTTATTATGATTTTTATTCGTTTAATTTGTTTTGTTCTTTTTATAATACCAATGGTACTTGACATTCCCAACGTTTCCAAGGTGCCTTACCAGCTTGTAGTAGCTTATCGAGCATATTCTTCTCACGAATATTATCCATACACTGCCAAAAACCTGTATGAATATAAGACATAAGCTGACCTTCTTCTGCAAGCTTAGTGAGTGCAACCTTCTCAAACACACATGTATCATCCACCAGATAATCAAATATTTGTGGTTCGAGTACCATATATCCTGCATTGATAGGAGCACCATCAGCCATATTTTTCTCTCGGAATGACTTTACTGAACCTCCTTCAATATATAGTACTCCCTTATCCTGAACCATTTTAACTGCTGTGAGGGTAGCAAGCTTACCATGAGACTTATGATATTCAATAAGTTTGTCTATCTCAACATCACAAACACCATCACCATAGGTCATGAGGAATGGCTCATTACCTACATATTTCTGGATACGCTTGATACGACCACCTGTCATCGTGTTATAACCAGTATTAACAACAGTCACCTTCCATAACTCCATATTTGTTTGGTGTATAATCATCTCGTTCTTTCCATTACGGTAGTCGAAAGTGACATCAGAGTTATGTAAGAAGTAGTTAGCAAACCACTCCTTGATATACTCTTGTTTGTAACCAGCACAAATGATAAATTCAGTATGACCGTAATAGGCATACTCTTTCATTATGTGCCAAAGAATGGGCATGCCTCCAATCTCAATCATGGGCTTTGGCTTAAACTGGCTTTCTTCACTGATTCGTGAACCGAAGCCACCGGCAAGGAGAACTACTTTCATATAGTATGACGTTCAAATTTATATCTATCTTCATTTTAATTATTAAGTATCGCACAAGTTTTCTCTTTTTCCAACTTCTCTTTTACTTCAATAGCACGTTAGAATCTTTATTGTCATCCCGGCTTCATTTCTTCAAAAATAACGAGAACTATTTTTGTTTTTCTATACCTGTTACCCATTGTTTTATTTTGTAATTACATATCAAAGCGTGTGAAAGTATGTAAATCTAATCTGTATTTATCTCCACATACACTTATCTTTTAGATTTAACTTCGTATCTGTCAGTCTCTTTACCAGCAAGTACATCCGCAATTCTACGACAAGCCTGTCCATCACCATAAGGATTGGCTGCATGGGACATTCTTGCGTATGCTTCCTGAGAATCAAGAAGAGTACTGACTTCATCCATAATCTTGTTGTAGTCAGTACCTACAAGATGAACAGTACCACTCGAAAGTGCCTCCGGTCGCTCTGTCGTATCACGCATCACGAGAACTGGTTTACCAAGACCTGGTGCCTCCTCCTGAATACCACCTGAATCAGTAAGGACAATATTGGCTTTATTCATGAGATAAACGAACTCGAGATACTGAAGTGGTTCGATAAAGAAGAAGTTCTTAAGATTAGAGAGGTCTTCGCCAAAGACTTTATGGATTGTCTTGCGTACGTTCGGATTAAGATGCATTGGATAGACGAAATCAACTTCAGGATATTTTTCTGAAAGATCCTTCATTGCAGTACACATACGAACGAATCCGTCTCCAAAGTTCTCACGTCTGTGACCAGTGATTAGAACAAGCTTCTTGTCTCCGCTAAGACGAGTTATGTCATAACCTGCATTTGCAAGTACTTTATCCTGTTCTTTAGTGAGCACTGTATCATTCTTCAATTTTTCAACTACTATTTGGAGGGCATCAATAACGGTATTGCCAGTGACAAAAATCTGACCAAGTGCAGCTTCATTTTTAAGGTTAGATTCAGAAAGTGGAGTTGGAGAGAAATTATAGGTGGCAATACGTCCTGTAATCTGACGGTTCATTTCCTCTGGCCATGGATTGTAAATGTTGTGGGTTCTAAGCCCAGCTTCTACATGACCAACAGGAATCTGTGCATAGAAAGCAGCAAGAGCTGCTGCTGTTGATGTGGTAGTATCACCATGAACAAGTACTATATCTGGACGACACTCTTTGAATACATCACACATTCCAGTAAGTACACGAACTGTTACATCAGTAAGATCCTGACCTTGTTTCATAATATTGAGGTCGTAGTCAGGTTTGATATCGAATATGGTGAGTACTTGGTCAAGCATCTCACGATGCTGACCTGTCACACAAACAATTGTCTCAAAATTCTCTTTATCTTTCTGGAATTCTTTTACCAGTGGAGCCATCTTAATAGCTTCAGGGCGAGTACCGAAAACAAGCATTATCTTTTTCATTATATTTTTATTTTTTCATTATTCTCAATAAAACCAGCCGAAAAAGAACCAATAAAAAAGTAACATTACAAATGTTTATTATTACTTCATTTGATAACTTAATATCTTTTAAATAACATACTTTTCTATCATATCGTCAAGACAAATATGATATCAATTGGCAATGATAGTCTAATTGAGAAAATGAAAGGAATTTTACCCTTCATTTACTCAACCAAATTTTAAAGATATCTGGTATATTGAGCCTAATATTTTTTATACCACCTCAAAAGGATAAGGATTTTCTTCAATATTCTTCAGTTCCTCCACTGCCTCTGTTTGCTCAGTTGTCAAAGCCGACTTATTCCAATTGTTTATAATGCTATGAGCCTCTTGAAGCATAGACTCCTCATAAACTTCACCATAAGTATAAGTCAACAGACGAACCTTAAGCAAAGAAGTGGGAAGTTTCTCCAAAACATTATAGATTCGATCTAAAACAGCTTGTTTTTTCTGCCCTTTATCCCCATAATCATAAATGGTAGCATTATAGCCCATCAGAAGAGCCAGACACAAATTGGCTTCTTCCTCAATATTGGAACTCTGAGAGGAAAAAAGGGAATCGGCCTTGACGAGAAGTTCCTTATTTAACCGACAAAAAGTATCGGAATAGATAGGTTCACCGTCCATACCAAGATACATCAGCTCATGAGCAGCATGCTGAAGCTCAAGAGCGCGAGAAAGTAAAGAATTCATTTGGTATATATGATTAAAATATGATTAATCTCAATTAAAATAAGACTACTTTATCATCTTCAGATAAGATTTGGGCACTTTGACACTGGCAACTAAAACGCCCTTGATACGAATAACGACATAAGTTTTATTGGATTCCGTAGCTATTTCACCTTCAATACCACAAAAATCCCCTTTAACGACTTTCACTTTGTTTCCTATAGCGAAAGGCTCAGTATCAAAACTAACCCCATCAGGATTCAAGTCCATAACAAACATGAAGTCTTCCATTTGCTTATTGGGGACAATCAGCATAGAATGGGTGGAAAGATCCTTCATATAAAAAAGCTGGGCATTATAAACATTAGAAATATCACAGGCAATTTGTTTGGTGGCACGAATGAAGATCAAATTTCGAATAACAGGAACTTCACTACGCTTACGACGGTATTTCAGTTGCGATATAACAATTCGCGTGGGAAGATAGTAATCAATATCCAAATTTTCCTCAGATTTAAGTTTATCTAAGAATCTTCGGACTGCAAATTCTTGCTTATCACGAGTACGAGCCGCAAACCAATATTTTTGATTTTCAACCACTTATATAAAGAAAAAGGAGAATTTCACGATTGTTTCGGGTGCGCTTCGCGGTTTGAATGAGACATATTCTCTTCCAAACCGTACAAACAGGTATTCCAGCTTAATATACTGTAAACGAACCTATTAAAACAGAAAAATGACTTTTAATCGTTCGTTTAATATACGTAAAGATTTACAAAAATGAAAAAGGTTAGAAAGCACAAAAATGAAAGGATATTAAATCCCTTTATTATTAGCAGTATAATGTTGATTATAAAATGTTTAACTGTGATAAAATATTCATTTAGGAATATTTTTATTAAACACCTTGCAAGTTCAAAAAATACCCATTACCTTTGTGCCCATTAAACGAACGTTTTTTAAACACCCCCTTTTCTTCACACCATCCACCTATATATCAACTACATACACCACATTCAGAAACTTTCAGAATCATTTTTTCTGTCAAACCTATCCATTTTCAAAAATAACATAGTACTTTTGTCATTTTTTTACATTTTATACGTATTTAAATATTTAACTAAAAAACAAGAAAAATGAAAAAAGAAATGAAGGCTGAAAACCTTGAAAAAAAGAGCCGGAACAGGCACAGAAATTAACTTCAAAGAACAATGTATCAGAGACTAAGAGAAAACCCGGACGCCCTAAAAGTAAAGCAGTAAGAGGCATCCTCCATAAAGATCGGAAAAAGGGAATGAAACTCTTACTCAATTTAAGAGAAGAAGGATGCTTTGGTAATAAAAACGAAGTATCTATAAAAGAATTCGCAGAATGGGCAGCAAAAGGTAAGTTCTTTCTATCCGCTCAAGATAATCATTTAGTTTCAAAGACAATAGAAGAGGAAATGGGAGAAATATTAAGAAGCGAATTTCCTCGTAAAATGAATAAAAGAGGAAAAACATCAAAAGAATAATCTACAAAATAATCGGACAATAATTAAATAGTTATATCCTATCTACAATTCGCTATATCTTTGCCTCGCTTTAGCAAAGATTAAGCCCCGCAAATGAGAAGATGCCGCTTTTTCAAAAAGTGACATCTTCTCTCTTTTTATGCCTGACATAAACACCTACTAAACAATTTAAAATGCAAGAATTTAAAATTAAAATGCAATGAAAAAGCGAAAGAAGAACGCTTCACTTCACGAAGCACTCAGAAAGAAATGGGCAATACGTATTATGCTTGAAAAAGAATATACGAAAAGCGCAGCACAGTGGATGACGGACAGACTGGAAAACCTTATTGACTACATGCTCTATGGATATGCTCTCATAGCATATTACAAGCAAGACGGAACATTCAAGTTTGTAAAAGCAACCCTACTACCCTATGAAAGCCACTTTCATCAAGGATACGATATACAGCGTATCGAAGGACACGTTGTGTATTGGGACGTAGATATACAAGCATGGAGAAGCTTCCAACTGGAGAACTTTCTGGAATGGAGACCGGTAGTAAATTAAGAATTAAAAGTTTTAAATTAAAAGTTATGGCAATGACGTATGGAGGGATACAATATTATCCCATATCAGTGGTACTCTTTGATGAAGTACCCATGGAACTGACCGAGGCAAAGTTCGGCATGAAAGGAACGGCAGCAGTAATGAAACTGTTGAGTAAAATATATAAAGAAAGCGGATATTACCTGCTTTGGGGAAAGGAGCAATGTACCCTCTTCACTAATAAGGCCGGCAGAGAACTTACAGAAGATGAAATGCAGGGAATTGTAGATATCCTAGTAGAAAAAGCATTCTTTGATAAAGAGACTTATGAGAAATATGGCATATTGACATCCGTGGAAATTCAGAAAGTATGGCTTGAAGCAACCAAACGTAGGAAAAGGGACTTAGCGTCCCTACCCTACATGCTGGTAAAAACGGAAGAAGAGACGAAGGAAGATAAAACCAAAAAAGGAGGAAAAGATACAGACTGTATGCAAAATCCACAAAATAGCATGCAGCATGTAGACAATTCACCCGAAAATGCAGACAATTCCGGACAAAGTATAGCAGAGCATAGTATAGGAGAAGAAAATAAAGAACTTCCCCCTCTAACTCCCCTTGGGGAGAACGGAGGAGGAACGACGGATATTTCCTTCTATGATATCCCCGGATATGCATACAACAAGCAGACGCATAATTTAGAATGCTTACTACTCAGACTGGACCAACTGTGTATCATTGACCCGAAAGAGATCAAAAGCATACTGAAACTCTCGAACTACGGAAAATTAGGAGGGTACGTATGGAAAGTGATCAGCAATGCACGATGGAGTACAGTAGATTCGAAAGGAGCATATCTGATTTCATCCCTGAGAAAAGAGAGAAATAGCCAGTAGAAAATACATACTGATTATCAAAGCATTACAAGAAGTTAAATTCCTGTTGGCAGGAATTTAACTTCTTGTTGACAAACTCTTAACTTCTTGCAAACAGGAAATTCTAACGAAGTATGAACTTCAGTGTTCCACCTTTTACCAGTTCTTCATGGCTGATACGGTAACGGGATAATTTCTTCCCGCCTAACTCCATCTCACGGATGTATAAGGATTCCGCCGAAGGACGTTCAGTTTCTATCACCAGCTTATCGCTTCCCCAAGTATCAGGGTCAAGGCGAATCACTACCTTATCGAATACAGGTGTAGTAAGAGTATAATACGGAGCACCGGGACAGTCGGGGTAGAATCCTATCATATTAAAGATGGCCCATGTAGACATCGTACCGGTGTCATCATTACCGGGGATACCGTCGGGAGCATTCTTAAAATATTTCTGCAAAAGCCGTTGGGTCTCCTTTTGCGTACGCCATTCTTCACCCTTGAAATAAGAAAAGAGATGAGCATAAGCAATATCGGGTTCATTGGCAGGATCATAGAGTCCATCGTCAAAGACACGCTGAAGCTTTTCAATGAAAGGTTTCTGTCCACCCATGAGACGGGCAAGTCCTTTCACATCGTGAGGAACATAGAAACTGTAGTTCCAGGCACAACCTTCATGAAAACCGGGATTCGGTTCAAAATTTTCTCCCTGTCTCGGATTGAAAGGTGAATAGAACTGACCATCAGGCAAAATGGGACGGAAAGTACCAAATTCCTTACTATAATAGTGTCTATATCCCAGTGAACGGTTATAAAAAAGACGGGCATCAGCCTTCTTACCCAAAGCATCCGCCAGCAGGGAAAGAGAATAATCCGCAATGTAATACTCCAATGCATGAGAGACCGAATTATCATACTGTTCACGCAAAGGCACATATCCCAATGACATATAATCATCATTATCCGGCCTCAGCAAATTCTCGGCACCGGGCAAGGTGGCAGATTTATACATAGCTTCATAAGCCAGATCGATATCAAAATCGCGTAGGCCTTTCAACCAAGTGTCAACGATGACAGGAATAGACGGGTCGCCCTCCATAGTTAACGTTTCACGTCCGTAGAGTTCCCATTTTGGGAGCCAACCATGTTCACGATACATATCGAGCATGGAACGCACCATTTGTAACTGACGTTCGGGGTAAACCAACGTAAGGAGTTGGTGAACGTTACGGTACGTATCCCAAAGCGAGAAAACAGTGTAACGGTCTCCATCTGTAGTCAGTATTTCATTACTCTCCATAGCAGGATATTGCCCATTGACATCTTGCAAGATATTAGGATGTATCAATGTATGATAAAGGGCAGTATAAAAAACCGTTTTCTGTTCTTCCGTTCCGCCTTCGACAAAGATACGCGAAAGGTCCTCATTCCAACGCATACGGGCATCTGCCAATACCTGACTGAAATTCTTTCCACTTTGTTCTGTATCCAGATTCAGACGTGCATTTTCGATGCTGACAAAAGAAACTCCCATTTGCACTTCGATCTGTTCACCTTCCGTCGTGTTGAAAGTAAGAAAAACACCGATATCATCTCCGGCAATTTCCTTACGATAACGGGTATAAAGTTTATAGCGTCCGTTATCGGGATCCCATTCAGCTTCAACTCCGGTCATGGGACGTTGTTTTTTCCAATAACCACTGGATACCGGTTGCTTGTTGACACGCATTACAAAATAAATGGGAAATACTGCCTGGGGGTTATAGCAGAAAGTTCCCAATAATTTCATGCCTTCAAATTCGGTGTCATTCACCTGTTTCAAGAAAGCACCGGTTTCATTCGTCAGTCCTTCACCTAAATTCAGTAATACATGGCTTTGTCCGGCAGGAAACGTGAAACGTGAAACACCCGTGCGGGGAGTGGCAGACACCTCGGTCTTTACATTATAGCGAGTGAGAAAATTACTGTAATAACCCGGAGAAGCCTGTTCATCTTTATAACGACTTCCATACTCCTTGTAATCTACGGACAATTCACCCGTAGTAGGCATCAGCAATAAAGATCCCAGTTCGGGACACCCCACACCACTCAGATTGACATGCGAATATCCGGTAAAAAAGCAATTGTGATACTCATAAGGAGTAGACCACCAACGGGCATCTTTATCATACTTATTATCTTCCGATCCCATCACATTGAAAGGAACCACGGACATCATTCCATTGGGACAGACCGCTCCCGGGTTAGTAGTTCCGAAGTTGGTAGTACCGATGAAAGGATTGACATAGCTTATAGGTAAAGTCCCCTCTCCACCTCCGGCAAATGCCGGAAGCAGACACAGGGCAGAAAGTGTGTAAGCCAATAAAATACGTTTCATAGTCGACTGATTCTTTAAGGGATTAACTATACAATGCTGTTTTTCTTCGTAAATTCTATGATTTCCGAAATATAACCAAAGGCCATACCTACAACTGTATCGGCAGCTCCATAATATACTGCCACTTTATCTCCATCCTGCAAAGAAGCACAAGGGAATACTACATTGGGCACATCTCCCTGCAATTCATAAGGAGCAGCAGGAGCAAGCAAGTACGGACGTGTGCGATACAATACCTTTGCCGGATTTTCTTTATCAAGAATAGCCGCTCCCATAGAATAACGGAAACCGTTGCAGGTAGTAATAACCCCATGATAGAATATCAACCAGCCCTCTTCAGTAAGGAACGGTACAGAACCGGCACCTATCTTCGTACACTGCCATGCACTTTCAGGGAAAGGGGTAACTTTCATCACACAACGGTGTTCTCCCCAATATTTCATGTCCGGACTGTAACTGATGTAAATATCTCCAAACGGTGTATGACCATTATCGCTCGGACGACTCAGCATAGCATATTTACCATCTATCTTCTGCGGAAAAAGTACCCCGTTGCGGTTAAAAGGCAAAAAGGCATTTTCGCACTGGAAGAATTCTTTGAAGTCGAATGTATATGCAATACCGATAGTAGGTCCATGATAACCATTACACCAGGTTATCCAGTAACGGTCTTCAATCCAGGTGACACGCGGATCGTATTTATACTCGGACTCTATCATCTCCGTATTCCCCGCCTTGAAACAGATAGGCTCATGGTTTATCTCCCAATTGATTCCGTCTTTACTAAAACCCGCAAAGATATTCATCTGCACTGCCTTATTATCACAACGGAAGACACCGGCAAATCCATCTCCGAACGGAACTACCGCACTGTTGAAAATACTGTTGGAAGTCGGAATGTGATAGCGTCCTATAACCGGGTTTTTAGAGTAACGCCACATTACGTCTGAGCAACCTTCCGGGCGTTCTTCCCAAGGCATATTCATCATCTGTTTCATAATTCTTCTATTTATTAGTTATATATTTCATTGATTCTTTTTTTCATCCGGATAAGTGAATGGCACAAAATAAGTGATCAGAAATGCCGGAATAGTAGCAAACATCGTAAAAACAAAAAATGCCTTATATCCCAATGCATCACTGACAAAACCACTGATAGATCCCGGAAGCATCACTCCCAGATTCATGATACCCGAAGCAAAGGCATAATGGGCCATCTGATGTTTGCCGGGAGCCACTTGCTGCATCATAAACAGGGTCAGACCTACGAATCCAAAACCATACCCGAAGTATTCAAGCACGATGGCACCTCCTATCAGCATACCATTCTCCGGCTGATAAATGGCCAGCAATGTATAAGCCAGAAACGGCAGGTTGAAGACACAACACAACGAAAACAATGTCCGGCTCAGTCCTCTGTGAGAGATGTAATAACCTGCCAACAGGGATCCCAATACAAAAGCAGCTGCCCCGTAAGTACCATAATACAAACCGATCTCCTGTTCTCCCAGTCCCAAGCCTCCAACAGAGCGTTCCGCCTTTAAAAACAACGGAACAATCTTCATGACAAAACCCTCGGCCAGACGATAAAGAATGATAAATGCCACATAATACCAGATATGCTTCTTCTGAAAGAAAGCACGGATAACTTCCACCAACCGGTTCCAGGTTTCCCTGCCGGACGCTGCGCCTGTGGCTGCAGTTCCTCCCGAAGGCAACATACGCATATGGTATACTCCCAGAAATACCATTACAGCAGCCAGAATCAACATAACCATCATCCATGCCTGCACAGTCGCTTCATGGCGAACAGCTTCTTCCGCTCCCTGAACTCCTCCAAAGTATTTCAGTAGCCATCCTGCCAACCAAACCAGTCCGCCGGATGCAACAATCTTAGCAATATTATAGAAAGCACCTTGCCAACCGATATACTTGGCCTGATCCTGCTTATTCAGTTCCGACATATAAACGCCATCTGTTGCAACATCATGTGTCGCCCCACTGAAAGCAATAACCGCCAACAAAGCAATACACACGGCAAAGAAAGCCGGAAGATGCAACGCCAATGCTACCAGGGCAAAACCTGCCCCAGTAATCAATTGTGTCAGCACCACAAAGAACTTCTTTGTCTTGAACATTTCCAAGAACGGACTCCAAAGGAATTTCAGTGTCCAAGGCAACATAATCAGTGATGTCCACAAAGCAATCTGTGCATCACCAATCCCCAATCCCTTGAACATCAGCACAGACACCATATTCAGTACAACAAAGGGAAGTCCCATGGCAAAGTAGACGGTGGGTACCCAGGAAATCGGATTACGACTATTTTGATTCATACCTATTGACTAAATCATTCTGCTTCACTTCAGAGGGACATTCCCCATCGTCAGTTCCAACGTACCACCATCTACTATATCCTGATGCGTAAAGAAAGGCTTATCCAACTTCTTTCCATTCAGTACCATACTCTGCACATACTTGTTCTCGCGACTGTTATTATGTGCTATGACAGTGAATGTCTTGCCATCTTTCAACTGAATGGTAGATTTTTCGAATAATGGGCGACCGATAGAATAAACCGGTTTACCCGGACATACCTGATAGAAACCCATAGAATTGAGAATGAACCACGCGGACATCTGTCCGCAATCCTCATTACCCGACAATCCGTCCGGATCATTGAAATAAAGGGTATGTAATACTTGATCCACCAGTTCTTGTGTCCGCCAGGGTTGATCCACATAGTTATACAGATGAGTAATATGATGGCTCGGTTCATTGCCATGTGCATATTGTCCTATCAAACCGGAGATATCAGCAGAAACCATATCACCTTCCAAAGCAGAATCGGCAATAAACAAAGAATCCAGTTTACCGATAAAGGCATCACGTCCTCCCATCAGTTCCACTAATCCATCTATATCATGAGGCACAAACCAAGTCCATTGCCAGGCTGTACCTTCGCAATAGTCGTCACTACGGTGATTGGATGAACGGGGATTGAAAGAAGTACGCCAGTTACCTTCACCGTCCAGTCCGCGCATAAAACGGGTAGAAGCATCAAAATAAACCTGGTATCCCTTAGCAAAGGCTGCATATTTTTCCTCATTCGGTTCATCCCCCATAGCATCTGCCAGCACAGAAATACACCAGTCGTCATAAGCATATTCCAACGCCTTTGCTACCGATTCATTATCCTTGTCGCAAGGCACATAGCCTATTTTATTCTTCCAGTATTTAGCTTGAGGCATCAGGTGGGGCAATACTAACGGCGGACATAATATACCGGTCGTATCATATTCCGCAGCGCGGATGCAAGCCTTGTATGCATCTTCCACATCGAAATTACGATAACCTTTTGTGTAAGCATCAGCTATAATAGATGCAGCATGATAACCTATCATTGTTCCCGTATAGTTTCCGGCCAGTTCCCACATAGGATATACACCACCCTCATGCTGCTTCCGGATCAATGAACGGATAAAGGATTCATTTAAATCAGGATCGATAATTGTCATCAACGGATGATATGCCCTGAATGTATCCCATAAAGAGAATACGGTATAGACAGGCTCTTCCACACTGCCCTGATGAGGTTTCAAATCCATACCCAGATAGCGTCCATCGGCATCTGTAAACAGATTAGGTTGCACACCGGTATGATAGAGTGCAGTATAAAACATCACTCGCTGATCCTTATCAGACGTTTCAATATCTATCTTGGCAAGATAATTATTCCATGATTCACGGGCAGCACTACGCACACCGTTAAAGTCCCATTCAGGTATTTCAGCTTCCACATTCTTTCGTGCCCCATCCATATCTACAGCAGAAACACCGACTTTCACAAGAACTTCCTCATTATTATCTGTCTGGAACTGTAACAAAGCCTTAGCTGTCGGAAAAAGTGGACCACCTTCATCCAATGCCATAGAGTCGGTTACCAATGTATAGGTAAAAGGTTTGGAAAACTTCGCATAAAAATTGATATACTGGTCAAATGCCCAATATACTGTTTTCTTACGTCCTCGTATCTCTGTATCACTGATTACCTCCAACTCCATCTCTTCATTCTTCTGACGCTGCAGGCTGTAATCCAAGTCCAGTATAAATCCGGCATCTTCCGCCTTCGGAAAAGTATAGCGGTGAATAGCTGCACGTTTGGTAGCCGTCAATTCGGCTTTTACCTGATAACGATCCAAAAAGACTGAATAGTACCCCGGTTGTGCCACTTCATTGTCATGGGAGAAAGCAGAAGCATAAGCCATCTGTTGGCTCTCTTCTCCCATTGCATGATAATCCTGTTTGCCTACGGTAGGCATCAGCAATACATCACCATAGTCTCCACAACCTGTACCGCTGAGATGAGTATGCGAAAATCCATTAATAGTAGAATCTGCATAATAATATCCGGAACAGGCATCCCACTGATAAATGCGTGTGTCGGGACTGGGTTGTATCATTCCGTTCGGAACTACAGCCCCAGGGTAAGTATGTCCATGTCCTCCCGTACCGATAAACGGATTAACGTATGATGAATAATCCTGCGCTCCCGGGGTACAACTGTACATTCCGAATAACAGCACTCCACTCATCAACATAAAATTCAGTTTCATGTTTTTCTTCATATTCTTAATAGTATTACATATTCATAATCAAAGTGGCATAAAGGTAATGGCTTGTCCTCCACCTCTTGCCATGTCCACAGACAGAGTGTCTTCAGCAGTCACCTGCTTCTCTATAATCTCATAAGCCGTAGGATTCGTTATCCAGTCAGCCTCTTTACCATCAGCATAAATGACAGCCCTGTAAGTCTTGTCTTTTTCCAGAAAACCCAATTTGACTGTAACCTCACGTGCGTCTTCATTAGTAGCTGCACCCAGGAAATATTTTTCTCCTGCACGACGCACTATGACTACATATTCTCCCGGCTCACCTGTCAGCGCTTCCGACCAGTCACAATCAGCATCAAAATCGCGGAAGAATTGAAAAGCAGGATGTCCTTCGTAATTCTCAATCATGTCGGCAGCCATTTGTAAAGGAGAATAAAGTATCACCCAGTTAGCGATCTGTTTCGCCAGCGTAGAATTGATCCGGCAATCCTTACTATCCTTCATATTCCATTTCTTGCGATAAGGAGACTTTTTGGCACGCTCATACAGTATGTCGAAGATTCCCGGAGTATAGTCCATTGGTCCTGACAACAGGCGGGTAAATGGCAAAAGCACGTGATGTTCGGGTGGATTGCCTTCGCTCCAGGCATTCCATTCCATGCCACGGGCACCCTCACGAGTCATCATATTGGGGTATGTACGACGGATACCAGTGTCTTTGATTGGTTCGTGTACATCAAGAGTGGTATGATATTTTGCAGCAGTCTCTATCACTTTACGGTAATGACGTACATTGTATTGCCCATGATGATTGTGCCCATTGGGAAGTCCGCCGGCATAACCGGTCTTCACACTATGAATACCCAAGTCAGCATACCATTTATAAGACTTATCCAGTTGTCTCTCATAATTGATTATGTTGCCACCCGTTTCATGGTGTCCAATAATCTCAATTCCTTTTTCCTTAGCATAACGGGCTATTTCCTTTATATCAAAATCAGCATACGGACGCGTATAATCAAAGTCCTGAGAGCCTCCCCAATTTTCCCAACCGGCGTTCCAGCCTTCAAACATCACTCCTTCAATGTTGTTAGCTGCTGCAAAGTCAATATACCGTTTAGCATTCTCCGTTGTGGCACCGTGGCGGTCATTTATCACCCAGCTTTCTACACCCAGATGCATTCCCCACCAGATACCTACATATTTCATTGGACGTATCCAATCCGTAGTTCCCAGTACACAAGGCTCATTCAGATTCAGTATAAGCCCGGAGTTAATTAAACCGACAGCTTTCGGAGCAATCTGTATGGTACGCCAAGGCGACTTGAAAACACCACCGTTTACCCGCACTTTAATGCCATCAGGCCAAGGAGCCAGTTCCGACTTGAGATTGCAACCACCTGTATTTTTCAATGTCATCTCGGGGAAGTCCGTCAATGCTGCTTCGTGAATGCTGGCATATACATTGCCTGCCTTAAATGTCATGGGAGTATTGGCATTGTCTATCCGGCTGACAGGCTGCGTACGATATAGCAATTCATAAGTATCATAATTGGCAGGTATGGACCATGAAGTACCATCCTGTGCTATATTGAACGCAGTCAGCTCATCCGTGATAAGAAGACTGTCTGCTCCGGACACTTCATACTCGTAACGGAAGCCTATCCCATCATCGAATATACGAAACCGTAAAATCAGTTTGGTAGCAACTGCATCAGACAAGTGGACAGCCATTTCATTATAGTGGTTGCGAACGGTTTTATTTTCTCCCCAAGGTTGCGTCCAGGTTTCATCCTGGGTAGTGAAATCAATATCTACAATGCGGAATTCTTTATGAAGATTAATCCCGTTCTCTGCTTCGAATCCCAAACAGGAAGAAGCTACAAAAGGAATACTGTCAACTTCAATTTGGTAGGTCATACGGTTACTGTCATTCAGAGCAAACTGTAACCTGATACGACCATCAGGTGAAAAGACCTCTTTTTGCTTAGAAGAGCAACTACTTGCCAGACAAATAATTACAATAAAATAAATAAAATGTATTCTCATATTCGATTCATTATTTTGTTATCGGAAATATGTTTCAACCAGAATTCATGTGTCCGAAGTTATCGGTCAGCAAGATAGTTAAGAGAATGTCTCAAAGATACATAAAATAGCATGATTATTTGAGACATTCTCTTTTAAAAAGCCAAAAGCTTACTTTTTAGTCAGATTATAATTATCACCAGGATGGTAATAAGCATCATAATATGCCTCCGGCAATTCTGCCGTACCATCTACTATACGACAAAGAGAAATACCATAACGACGTGCTCTACCATTCAATGTCAAATTTCCAAGCGGGTCAAGTGTTCCTTTTGTAGCAGTCGTATTTGTATCATATTTCCATGTATTTTTACTACCGCTAGCATAAGTTCCCCATCTCATTTCCCATGTTTCAGGATCCTCTGTATCACCTTCATGAATAACCTGAGGCATGGAAATAGTAAAGTTACCATTATTGGAATCAAATTCAGCTACCAAAGGATATTTATTGGTTATTTCAGGATATTCTCCCCAACCATAGATATAGTAAGTCTTACCATCCTCTTTAGCCTCAATACGAATATCAAATGTCTGATCTCCATTATAATCCCACCAGCCATTACCACCTTCGGGAGGCGTAAAGAAGAATAAAGAACTGGTAGAAACTACTTGCCATTCACCCAGATAGGCTTCATAGTTAGACTTAACCCCTGTTGAAGCCGTAAAGTCCGTCCTTCCATAATACTTGCCACTCCATTCTACCTCATCATTGAACAGAATCTTACTTACAGCTGTGAAATAATAATCATAAGAATACAATTGTGGTTTCGGGTTATAGAATACCTGCAAACCATATCCGGCATCTTTCAGGTCCTGAATCGTTTCTTCTTTAAAACTTGTCCAGCCACCTTTATATTCTTCATTAATCTTCAATGAATAAGGGCCATACTTTGATTTGGGAAGTCCGGTGAAATTAGATTCGCGTCCTTTGACGTATCTCTGATAAGTTCCGTAACACATATAATCTACCAACTCGCCAATAGACTTACCGTCGACAGTTCCGCTTGGAGAATCCTCAAAATTACTTTTATATTCATAAATACCCAGCAATTTATCAGGCATCACCTTGCGACATTCGCTGATTAAGCGGCAGTAATTCTCACGGGAACGTTGCTCGAAGCCCGGACTCGGATTCTCTTTGTAGTCTGTATACTCGTCATCAAAATCAATACCGTCCAAACCATAAATATCGACAAATGCTTTCAATTCTTTGGCAAAATCAGCCGCAGCAGCCTGCGATAAGTTACCCATACCGGCTTCATCATGATTACCCAAGATACTCATATTGACTTTGATACCTTTAGCCTGCAAAGGACGGATGAATTTATCCGCATTTTTCAACAGGAAAGATACCTGATCGTTACAATGAATATGCACACGGCCGCTTTCACTATCCACATTGATGTTGGCAGCAAAGATACTAACTACATCAAAGAACGGTTTTCCACTTTCCTTCATTACGTATTCACCACAATTCAGGATATTTTCATCATTCACTTCCACAAAACAGAGAGTACGTACATCTCCCTTTTTAGAATCAGGCACAGCCGCCAATGGCTTCACCAGATAAATATAAGTCTGATTATTAGCTGAAACAGCCACTCCATCATTTGCAGTAGCTGAAACCGCTACTGCATAGGTTGAACCGATTGAACCTCCGGCATTAATAGTCAACTCTACTGCACCGGACTTTTTCTCTCCGGTTTTAACAGTTGCCGTACCACCATTTGCCAAGCTCAATTTATCAGCAGGATACATAGCATAAGATGTACCATGAGCAGCATTATAAGCCTCAAGCGCTGTTGCATCTACTTTGAAAGTAACCGTTATGTCTTTTTCAGCAGCTTTACTCAATTCAAAATAAAGATGTCCCGCACCGGATTTATCCCCGAAGAGAGAAATCGAAGTAAGTTCGCGTGCTCCGGCAACTGATCTGACATAACCGTATACGCCGTCCACTGTATCCAGCTTTTCTGTATTAACGGCATTGATCGTAATGTCATCTTCACAACTTGTGAAAACAGTTCCTGCACAGGCAAAGGTTACTGCCAACAAGCCTAATTTTATGTGATTCATATATTTCATAATATACATCTATTTAAAATATAACTTAATTTATTTCGCAGGCAATTCTACTGCAGTCCAAGTAAGCGATTCCACCGCTGTAGCATGATTCTCATTCCCGCTATAATCGGCTATTGAAGTACCTACACCTTCATCAAATTTCCAATAGGCAACCAGTCCTTCCGCACCCGGTTCTACCTGGTAGAAATGATTCTTTGCATTAATCTCCTCCTGAGTTAAAACTTTATTCCAAATACGGCATTCGGACATTTCACCATCAAACCAACGATCACGGTTATAAGAGTGACCAATCCAGAAACCATTACCCTCATCAGTTTTGGTCTTTCCCAAATCCAATGCTCCCCAATTCGCTGTCGCTTCCAATTTATTCACGCCATTGAAATAGGCTATCACTTTTTGAGCATCAGCATCATAAGTCACAGCAATATGTGTCCATTCACCGGTAGCCACAGTCAGATCTTCTGAATTTATCTTCTTATCTCCAGGACCTACAATCTGCAAACAATTCTTTGCCGGTGCAGTATCTCCGAAACGGAGCAGGAAATATCCTTCAATACCCAGAACTGTACTGATAGCTTTATCGAGCTTGCTGGGATTCACTAATACTTCCACAGTCATCTTCCGTAAACCATTTGCCTTTTCAGGTGTACCCCAATTTACGTATACAAGATTCTTAGTAAGATCAGCTACTACATTGATAAGTGCAGCACCTTTAAATACATAATACATGGTACGGGCACTTTGCAGAATACCTACGTTAGCCTGGTCAATGGTTACAGGTAACACATATATCTTTTCAGCATCCAGCTCTGTCAGATTACCAAATTTCAATGTGACTTTTTCTGAAAGAACGGATCCGGCAGGAATCACGGTCTGTGGAGTTTCCAATGTATAGTGCTTACTCGGTAAAGCCTCAGCATTATCATAAAATGCAGCATTATAAGTATCAACCAACGCAGGTTCAGCTTTCAAGGAAATAGTTACATCTGCATTTTCCGGCTTAGCCATAGCAACCCTGAATTCACCTTCCGCAGAAGGAATCGTATTCTTCAGTAAAACACTACTAGTCTTCACCGAAGCATCTACATACACTTGGTTATCAAACGTTTCAGTATCATCACTACAAGCCGCCAAAGCTACAGACAGCAATGTGATCGATAGTAAATATAAGTTTTTTAATTTCATAGCTTGATTTATTTTTTAGGAGCAGGGTTCATAATATTAATAGCCTCTTTCACATACTGGTATGTGTTAGTAGCATTGTAATAGTCATTCTGAACATTATAGATAGCCAATCCGGCACGGGTATAGCCATCTGATGGTTCTGTAGTCCAATAAGCTGCTTCCGTAAGTGCCCGGTCGGTACCGTAGAACCCGGTTTGCTTATCAGATGCATCCAGTGAAGCTGTAGAAACTGCAACTACGAAACGATCAGTCGGAACACCTGCAGCAGCCATGGCCAAACGGGCAAATACCGACAACTGTGCATCATCCGTTACATTATCCGTAGCCAGGATGATGTGCTTACAATTAGTCAAAACGGTCTGCTCAATCAGATTTTCCGGATATCCCTGAAATGTCAGCAACTTATCCACATTAGCTGTTTTCCAGGTTGAAACAGCACTGAAAAAAATATCCTGATATTTCTTTGCCTCCGCTTTTTGTTCGGCAGACATATAAATAGGATTATTTCCCTTATATTCAGTAATCATACCATCGAAGCTCCCTGCATAATCAATCTGTTTGTCCATTTCTGACTTCAGATAAGTATCGAAAGATCCGGTTTCCGTACCTTCCTTCACTTTTTCAGTATATTCTTTTTGAATCTTATCAAAACTGATAGTATATACCACCTTGGTACCCTTAGCATGTACAGTTTGCATATCAACTAATTCAAACGCAGCCAGTTCTGCCGGATACATCATGGAAATTACGTCCAAACTGTCAGGAGCATCAGCGATATGCTGTCCACGACTGAACGGCGTTTTCTCGCTATTGTCGAACCAGGCATATACAACCTTATGGTCCGAATTTTTATAGGCTACCAGATTTTGCAGATATTTGGCATACGCAGCCGGATCTTGTTCCTCTATTCCGGGAGTATTGATATTCACATTCTCTACTTCCGTCCAGTCGTCGCATGCGCTGAAACAGGTTATGGCAGCGAAGCAGGAAGCTACGATGAATATATTTTTCATTTTATTTTTCATAATTCTTTTCTTTATTAGATGTTAGGGTTGCAGTCCCACCATACTTTGGAAGACATTCTATCGTTCGCAGGTTTCAAATCTTGCAGAGCATTCTGCACATTCGTACCATTGTCCTTGTACTCATCCTGCGGATAAGGCAAGCGGCGTGGGAAAGTACCTTCGGGAACTTCCGCCTTGTTTTTATTAACGGCAGCAGTCATCAAGCGCGGGTAACCCGTACGACGGAATTCAGCCCATGCTTCGTTACCCAACGGGAATATGGCGATCCATTTCTGGGTAATTATACGTTCCAAATTCGTTTCAAAGACGGCGCTATTATCATACTTAATCGTAATAGTCGGCTGAGAACCGTTATAACTATAAGTTCCCAGAGGATCTTTATACAGATCGGGCAAACTACTACCATCTTCCAGATAAGCATCCGCACCGGAAGCACCCCATTGACTGAATGATAACTCTACGCCTTTCTTATAAAAACTTTCTGCAGTTCCACCCATGTTCCAACCACGCAATGCACCTTCGGCACGCAGGAAGGCAACTTCAGCAGCAGTCATCCAAACAAGTTTCGTATTGGCTTCAACATTCATGTTAGAATACTTATGAGCTGTTTCACTCGGAAGCGGTTCAGTTCCCAAACGAATACCATGATAACCGTTCTTCACTCCATCGGCTGTTGTAAAGGTAGATTCTACAAAATATTTTTCACGACGAGGATCTTTGTAGCCATTCATATAGGCAGTAATATCTGCCGCAATACGAGAGTCACCACCATTATATTCGTACATAATAACTCTGAATGGATTAGTAGTAGCCTGAATGGTTGCATTATCATCATTCGATGTAAACACACCTCCTCTTTCTGAGTCAACAGCCTCCACCGCTTTAGCTTGCGCCGTAGTAGAATCTACATATACCATACGCATAGCCATACGCAATTTCAAAGAATTCGCCAGTTTTATCCAGTTTTCCACTTTACCACTATAAACCTTATCAGCTTTGGATGAAAAAGTCTCCGTACGATGTGGTAATAATGCAGTCACTGCCTCATCCAGTTCATTCAACATAGTCTCATAAACTTTCTTCTGAGTATCCAGCGGAGCAGTCAGGTCACCATTGGCTCCCAACTGGGAATAAGGAATAGGACCGTATCCATCTGTAACACGCAAGATAGCTGCTACCTTTACAACTTTTCCTACTGACAAATAAACGGGGTCTTCTGTTGCAGCTTCCAACTGTGCATAGTTAGCATACACATTAGGAATAACATCTTTATATAATTTGCCTACCCAGTCCTGAGATTGGTTGTAGTTGGAGAAACGGTTCGTGAAACCGGAATTGGATTCCGCCAGATAGCCACCGTAAGGTCCACCCAAAAGGGCCTCCAGAAACTGATTAAGAAGTACATCCGTAGGGATGACATATCCCTGCATACCTGTCAATGCCGAACGGGTCAAGTAGGCATCACGGTCCATCTGGTCTTTGGTTGCTTCATACGGATTGGTATTATAATCCATATAATCACCTGTGCAAGATGCCAACATGCCAGCTAACATTCCACCGCATAAAGCGAATTTTATAATTGATTTTCTCATTGTTTTTCTTTCTTTAATCTGTTAGAACTTAAATCTTACATTGAATCCTAAGCTACGTGCACTCGGCGTCATAAAGTTGTCAATACCCTGATAATAGTTACCGGTAGAAGCTACTGCTTCCGGATCGAACGGAGCTTTACAATAAAGCATCAGTAAGTTACGGCCTACCAGAGATACGGTCACGTCAGCCACATTCCAAAGCTTATCTCTTGGAATAGTATAACCGACACTAGCCTCCTGGAGACGCAAGTTGGTAGCACTGTAAGTGTAATATTGTGGAATACCGGACTGAGAACCGATAGTAGTATACCATTTCTGTGCATTTACCAAGTCCGTTCCATTCACATAAACACCACCTTGATTACGTGCAATTTCTGTTGACTCAGAAACACCATACATATCCATAGCAGCCTGTGTAGCAGAGTAAACAATACCACCGATACGTGCAGAGAGCATGAAACCAAAATTCAGGTTCTTCCAGCTGAAATCATTTCTCCACGACATATTGCATTTTGCAAATACACTACCCAATTTAATATCTTCTGCATTATAGTTAGCGGTCACACTACCATTCTGATCTACCAGAATATTGCCGTTACTATCACGTTGCAGGTCGGCAGTAGAATAGAGATCACCCAGAGAGCCACCTTTCTTCAGAATGAAACGAGCCTGTCCCATACCACCTACATCCAAGCGTTCTTTGGTGATGACAGTTCCGGTTTCAGGATGCACATAGTTTTCCAGCAGTTCAAGAATCTCATTCTTATTGGTACTGAATACGTAATTGCTGGACCATTTAAATTTACCCCATTCATTAGAGTAACCTAATCCTAACTCAACACCCTTATTTCGTACGCTACCCGTCTGCACATACAATGTTGAGTAACCGGAAGATACGGAAATCTTAGGGTCAAACGTCTGATTATAAGTTTTAGTAGTATACAAAGCCAAATCCAGATTAAAATGATTCAGGAAACGGGCAGTAAGACCTACTTCCCATGAATCCGTTCTTTCCGGTTTCAGATTATACATCGGATAGTTACGTTTGGATTGCCAAACCTTATTGGAGTTATCCCATGAATAAGTAGGGTTAGCCAGGAAACGCGGGAAAGGAAGCCCCACAGATGCAAATGAGCCGCGTACCTTCAGGAAAGAAATCTGTTGTGGTAATTTCAGTAACTCGGACAAAATAACAGAACCACCGACTGAAGGATAAAGGAATGCACTCTGAGTAGAGTTAGGACCAGCCAATTGTGAAGGCCAGTCAGAACGTCCGGTCAAAGTCAGGTAATAAGTACTCTTATATCCTAATTCAAGACTGGCAAAAACAGACTGAGTCTGATCATGAAAACCTGACTGCGTACGTTTTGTCTTACTGTCATCCAACTGGAATACATTGAAAACGTTAGGAATACCGTCTTCACTGATAGGACCACGATTTTGCAGTACATCTTGTTGCATATCCGATAAAGAAGCACCAATATTAGCTTGGAAAGTAAGATTTTCACCAAAGTTTTTATTGATGTTCAACATGATATCAGCATAAGTTTGCTTGTCATTCGTATTAGAAATACCATACAAACCGTTGTTAGAGCCTTCGGCCAATGTAGTATTACTTGTAGCGTAAAGCTTTTCCGTATAAGTACTTGCAGAGTTATCCACACGCACACGGCCCGATACACTCAACCAATCTAAAATCTTATAGCTCAAGCTACCGCTCAGCATATAACGGTCCTTATTATTCTCACGCAGGTTACGATAAGCAATCCAGTACGGGTTTTGTCCTGTAAAAGTATCGATACCCTGTGGCCAATATTGTGTATAGATGTTACGGGAAGTATCCCAGCGTTCGTACATCTTAATCTCATTCCAGTCGTCACCACGAGGGAACAAATAAGCTGTAACCAACGGATTGGAGTAAGTACCCTGATTCACCATGTTCTGGTCTTTCTGCTTGATATAAGAAGCACTTACATCCAGTGTCATCTTATCATTCAGGAAAGAAGTAGTGTTGCGGAAAGTAAAGTTATAACGGTCATAATCGTTATTCGGAACCATACCTACAGAATTCACAGCACTCGCAGAGAAGTAGGTCTGATTCTTTTCCGTACCTGTAGATAAAGAAACGGTTTCGGTAGCTACCACACCTGTTCTCAGGAAGTCATTGATCGGATCATATCCCATGTAATTGGAAGGGTTCAATTTATTACCCCAGCTTTTTTCTACAGAACCTGCACTGGACAGCAGATCGCCTGTACCATAGGAATTCTGAAAATTAGGAGTAACAAACGGGCGGAGAAATTCAGTATTCTGTGATACAGTCAAACTCAGACGCCCTTCCTTACCTTTCTTAGTTGTAATAACAATAGCACCATTGGCAGCGTGACTACCATACAAAGCGGCAGCGGCAGCACCCGTCAGTACAGACATAGATTCGATGTCTTCCGGATTGATATCTGCAATCGCTTCTGAAGAACCTTTAGAATCAAATTCCTGACCACCTTCACCTGAAAGATTGAACATAGGCACACCATCGATCACATAAAGAGCGTTGCTGGACTGGTCAATACCTTTCGTACCACGCATCACTACTTTACTGGCGCCACCTACTCCGGAGGAGCTGGCATTAATGGTAACACCCGCCACTTTACCTGACAAAGAGTTTACAAGGTTAGCATCTTTCACTCTGGTCAGTTCATCACTCTTGATTTCCTGAACATTGTAACTCAATGCTTTAGTAGCACGTTTAATACCCAAGGCCGTTACAACAACCTCTTCTACCAGTTGAGAATCGCTCTCCATCATCAGGTTGATAACACTCTGTTCCTTTGCTGCAATCTCCTGTGTTTTATAACCGACATAAGAGAATTGAATTACAGGATTTGCTTCTGTTGTGGTCAGCGTAAAATTACCGTCAAAATCGGTGATACAGCCAACACTGGTACCTTTCACCAATACGTTGACACCGATCAGAGGTCCCATATCGTCCGATACCTGACCGGTTATCGTACGTTCTTTTCCTTGTTGGGTACCTTCTTGTCCTGATTGAGACTTCTCTGAAAGATAAACGATGTTATCTTCTACTTTAAAAGAAATATTTTTCCCTTTAAGAATAGCAGTCAAGGCATCTTCGATAGATGCATTCTTCACATCGACTTTTTCCACTGCCGTAGCAGCAAGTTTGTCGTCATAAAAAAATTGATACTTGGATTGAGTTTTGATTTGTTCGATGACCGTACCTAATGTCGTGCGAGACATGTTCAAATTCAGTTGGGCAAAAGTCCACTGGACTGATACAGTCATGAAGAACAAGACTAATAAAGCCCGTAGAAATTTCGAACTTTGAAAAGCATGATTGTTGTCCATAAACAAAGTTTAAAGGTTACACATTGGTTAATTTTAATCTGTCAGGAGACCCTTTCTCCCGACTTTCATATATAAAACAACAGTCGCTAAAAATACACTTACTACAAAATGATATTTTTTTTCATTAAAACAAAAAAGGGAATAGTTTTAATTCCTATTCCCTTCTTTCTTACATTATTAACTTCAGCCCTTACTTCTTTTTTATTTCATTAGAGAAAGAATATGGATAATCTTCCGGATGTATTCCTCTCTGCAGATTAGGCTTATTACCCATATCAAATTTCAGGACACCACCCTTCAACAGATCTCCGTGTTTCACATAATTCTTCGTATATTCATCTCCATCCAGGCGAAGCGATTCAATATACATATTTTCAGAACTATTGTTTGCTGCATCAATGACCAATGAACGGCCATTCTCCAGATGAAGTGTAGCTTTCTTGAACAAAGGAGCACCGAGAACATATTCATCGGTTCCCGGACAAACCGGATAGAAACCTAATGCTGAGAACACATACCAGGCAGAGGTCTGTCCATTGTCTTCATCTCCACAATACCCATCAGGACCGGGAGTATACATACGGTTCATCACCTGACGCAACCAATATTGAGCTTTCCAAGGCTGTCCGGCATAATTGTACATGTAAATCATGTGCTGTATAGGCTGGTTACCATGCGCATAGTTACCCATATTCATCACTGTCATTTCACGTATTTCGTGGATCACCTGTCCATAATAGCTGTCATCGAAAATAGGAGGAACAATAAACACAGAATCCAACATTTCGACAAATACTTTTTCACCACCCATCAAATCGATCAAACCTTGCGGATCATGGAAAACAGACCAGGAATAATGCCAACTGTTTCCTTCTGTAAATGCATCTCCCCATTTCAAAGGAGAGAAAGGTACCTGGAACTGCCCATCTTTATTACGCCCACGCATCAATAGGCTTTCCTTATCGAACACGTTCTTATAGTTCATAGCACGATTAGCAAAAAGTTTCTGCTCTTTCTTCGGACGATCCAGCGCTTTTGCCATCTGATAGATACACCAGTCATCATAAGCATATTCCAGAGTACGGGCAGCATTCTCATTGATCTTTACGTCATAAGGAACATAGCCTAACTCATTGTAATATTCATGACCGAGACGTCCGGTAGAAGAAACTTCCGGATGTACATTCTTTGTGCCATGGATAAGTCCTTCATACAAGGTAGCCACATCATCCACTTTAATCCCCTTCAGATAGGCATCAGCCAGTACAGAAGCAGAGTTATTACCAATCATACAACCACGATGTCCCGGGCTAGCCCATTCAGGGAAGAAACCGCTTTCCTTATATGTATTGACGAGACCTTCCTGGATTTGTTTGTTTACCGAAGGATACATCAGGTTGAGGAAGGGGAACAGGCAACGGAAAGTATCCCAGAAGCCGGTATCCGTATACATATATCCAGGTAATACCTGACCATTGTAAGGACTATAATGAACAGGATTGCCCGCCTCATCAAATTCATAAAAAGCACGGGGGAAAAGTACCGAACGATACAGACAAGAATAAAAAGTACGATACTGATCAAGATTACCACCATCCACTTCTATTTTACCTAATACCTCGTTCCAGGCATCTTGCCCTTTCTGAACCAAAGTATCAAAACTATCGTTTCCAAGCTCTTTCAAGTTTCTGTCTGCCTGCTCAAAACCGATAAAGGAAGAAGCTACACGAGCATGCACAATTTCTCCTTTACGGGTTTTAAAACCAATAATTGCACCTGCATGTCCGGCCTTCTGTTCTTTTTGATTCTCTGTCAAAACGCCATCGGCAACAGAAGCCTGATAAGTGAAAGGCTTGTCGAACTCAATGACAAAGTAGTTCTTGAAGTTATCGGGCACTCCACCACTGTTACGGGTTGTATATCCGATAATCTTATTTTGTTCAGGAATAATTTTAATATAAGATCCTTTGTCGAAAGCATCCACTACAATATATGAATGTTCATTCTCCGGAAAAGTAAAACGGAATAAAACAGCACGTTCAGTGGGAGTAAACTCCGTCACGACATCGTGTTCAGCAAGATACACCTTATAATAATGAGGCAATGCAACTTCTCCTTTATGAGAGAACCAGCTGGCACGCTTATCTTCATTAAATTCGGGTTTGCCTACTACCGGCATGATAGAAAACTGACCGTAGTCATTAATCCAGGGACTGGGTTGGTGGGTTTGTTTAAAACCACGGATTTTATGGGCGGTATATACATACTGCCAACCATCTCCCATTTTTCCTGTTTGAGGAGTCCAGAAATTCATACCCCATGGACGTGCGATAGCAGGGTATGTATTACCTGTAGATAGTTCGAAACTGGATAACGTACCCATCAGCGGGTTAACGTATTGTGTTAAATCTTTAGCCTGCGCCCAGAGAGCACAGCCCAAAAAGCACATTGATAAAAGCAGCTTTCTCATACTATTATATTTATAAGATTATATATTTCAAAAGTTTCCTTTTATTTTTTGGGAGACAAAAATACACTATTTCCTACAATTTTATATTCAATAGGTATTGCATTTGTACTTTTAATCAAATTCAGGATTTCCTCCACAGTGTTTTTCTTCTTCAGTGTACCCGAATATGTTTTAGTAGCATCCATATCAGGCGCCAGAATAATCTTCACTCCATAAGAATTCTCTAAAGTACGGGCAATCGTAAATATATCGGCATTTTCAAAGACAAACTGATTATTATGCCAATTCTCAATACCTGTATCCACTTGCTTCACTACCAGACGACGAGTTACAGCGTTCAATTCGGCTTTTTGCCCCGGGGCCAACACAATCATACCCTCATTGTGATTGCCTTTCACCTCAATTTCTCCCTTAATCAGTGTAGCTACTGCCGAACGGTTCATCTTATCACTCTTCAAGTTAAAGACCGTACCCAGCACTCTGACTTGCATGGCTTCACTTCGCACAATAAAAGGCTTTTCTACATTTCTCTTTACTTCAAAATAGGCCTCTCCCTCCATATACACATTTCTTCCCTTTTCAGAGAACTCACGTGGATACTTCAAGGTTGTATGCTTATTCAACCATACTTTAGTGCCATCGGGCAGCATCAACTCCTTCACCTCATCCCGGGCTACAACAGCCACTAACTGTTCTTCACTTTGAGACTGATAGATATGATAGCTCAAACTGGATACAAAGAAAATTCCTATGAACATAGCAGCATACTTCATCCAAGTATGCATTCTACGCACCTTGAACTGTTTAGCTTCTTCCTGTGCCAACCGTTTGAATAACTGCTTTTCTGCTTTTTCTATTTTTTTCTCATCAGTAGAATCGCCATTCTTTCCCAGATGATATATTTCCTCTATCCTGAACAATTCACGTGCATTATCGTCCGACTCGTTCAGCCAAGTGTTCACCTCACGGAGTTCTTCTTCAGAACATTCACCCATAAGGAATTTGACCAATAATTCTTCATTCAACTTATTCTTTCCTTCCTTCATCATACTAATAAAACAATCGTTTCGACAAAAACACTTATACCTTATTCAATAAAAACAGGACTAACATAAAGTTGAGGTAGCCCAGTCTTTCACGCAGGAACTTCAAAGCTTTATACATGTGAGCCTCTACCGTCCGCAACGATATTCCCATTGTTTCTGCAATTTCTTTGTTCTTCATATCATGCAGATAACTGAGTTTGAAAACCATCTTGCATTTATCCGGCAGTTCATTAATGGCTTCGGAAAGCTCTCTTCTAAGCTCACGATCCTCTATCCTTTTCACTACATCATTACTATCCGGCTGATAGAATTCAACCCTCTTCTGATTAATTTCCGTTACGACAGCTTCGTAACTATTCTTGATGTCCCGGTGCTTCAAAACATTCAAAGCACGGGTATACACCGCCCGATACAGAAATGCCTGTATCTGCTCTCCCACCGTCACTGTATCTTTTCGTCGCCACAATTCCACAAATACATCTTGTACTACGTCCTCTGCTTCTTCCTCACCCACAATACGTGTGGCATAGAAAAGCAGATTGGCATAGTATTTACGGAAAAGGAGTTTATAAGTTGAATCAAAGTTATCACCCATAATCCCACAACTTCATTTTATCACTCTATCGCATACCACACTGCCCCCGGTTTATTCCCCATCTCAAATTCAAAGACAGAGCCATTCATTATTTGTTCATGTGTGATATAGCTTTTATCATAAGGTTTCCCGTCGAGTTTCACCGACTGGATATATATATTCTCTTTACTAACAGCCGGCGCCAATACCGTAAATATCTTGCCGTTATCCAAATGCATTTTCATTTCAGGATACATAGGGGTGCCTATTTCATATCTGCCACTAACCGGATCTACCGGATAGAATCCCATTGCGCTAAATACGTACCAGGCAGACATCTGACCACAATCCTCATTCCCGCATAAACCGGCAGGTGTGTTTTTATAAAGTTCATGCATCACCTCGGCGGCATATTTCTGAGTCTTCCAGGGTTGCCCTACAGCATTAAACAAATAAATGACATGATGACTCGGTTCATTTCCATGCGCATACTGCCCAATCATTCCGGTACTAAAAATAGGCAGATCTTCATCCGCAGAAGGATTATAAGTGAACATACTATCCAGTTTCTGGGCAAAACGCTCCGTACCTCCGACCAAGCCAATCAAACCATCGACATCTTGCTGTACAGACCAGAAATATTGCCAACCGTTACTTTCACAAATATGCGGAGTATAGTCATCCGGACTGAAGGGTTGAATAAAATTTCCTTTATTATCACGCGGCTGCATAAAAGAAGTCTGGGGATTATATACATTCTTATAGTTTTGAGAACGTTTATAGAATTCAGCCGCAATCTGCCTTTCACCCAACTTTTCTGCCATACGGGCAATACAATAGTCATCGTAAGCGTATTCCAGAGTTTTAGAGAGCGACCAGTTCTCCGAGTTATAATGATCCGTCACATCATAAGGTACATAACCATACTTTTTATACAATCCAATTCCGCGATATTCATCTATATTGGCTGTAGCTACACAGGCTGTCAAAGCTTTCTTCGGATCAAAATTTCCTATACCTTTCAGATAAGCATCCACAATTACCGGTACAGCATGATAACCTATCATCATGTCTGTTTCACTTCCATAGAAGTTCCATACCGGAAGACGTCCGTTCTGTTCAAAAAAAGCAAGAAAAGACTGAACCATGTCATTCACACGTTGTGGTTCTATATAAGTGTAAAGAGGATGAGCGGCACGATAGGTATCCCACAATGAAAAAGTACTGTAATTGGTCCATCCATCTGCCTGATGCACTTGTTTATCGGGACCGTAATAGGCACCGTCCACATCATTATAAATAGTCGGTGCCAGCATAGAGTGATACAGAGCCGTATAAAATTTGACTTTCTCATCAGGATCATCGCATGTGATTTCTATTTTAGAAAGTTGCTCATTCCAATTTTTCCGGGTAACAGCCAGATATTTATCGAAATCATCCTCCGGTACTTCAGCAGCAAGATTACGGGCAGCACCTTCCATGCTTACGCCTGATATGGCAGTGGTTACAAGAATCTGCTCTCCTGCAGTGGTATGGAAATCAAAACGGGCGATAGCAGACGTTCCAATCCGTTCACCATCCTTGACAATAGCAGCAGTATCCAACTGCATTGCTTTAAACGGTTTAGAGAAGCGGGTACGAAAATAAATATGCTGATCGCGTGCCCAACCGTCAGAAAAACGATACCCTTGTATGGTAACAGAATCGACTCTTTCAATATAAGTATCATTGGTAAAATCCCAATTCATAGCCTTTCGCAAGTTAAGGAAAATGGCAGCATCTGCTTCGGGGAAGGTATAACGTTGAATACCGCAACGCTCGGTTGCCGTCAGTTCTACATTGATACCATAGTCTTTCAACCGAACCTGATAATATCCGGCACTGGCAGTTTCTTCGGAGTGAGAAAATAAAGAATGAATACCTAACGGAGCATCCGCTTCTTTATAGGGCAAAGTAACAGGCATAAAAGATATATCATATAAATCACCTGCCCCGGTACCTGAAAGATGGGTATGACTAAAACCTGCAATCGTGCTGTCCGGATAGAAATAACCGGAGATACGATCCCATCCCGGAAGTCCGTTATCGGGACTTAACTGCACCATACCAAACGGGGCTTGTGCTCCGGGATATGTATTCCCGGTAAAATCCGTACCGATAAAAGGGTTGACATACTCCGTGGCATAGCACTTACTTTTTGTATCCGGTTGTTGGGACACACACGCTGAAAAGGAGAAAAGGAATAAAACCAGTAAAAACAATTCTGACAATTTCATAATACTACATAGTTAACGTGTTTATGTAACAACTCAGCAACCGGAAACACTTAGCGGTTTCCCAAATAAATTCATCGAAAGAACAAATATAGGCTAAAAATTCCAATTAATTTATAACTTTGCCGCAAAAAGCGACAATGAGCTATACAACTTATCTCTTTGACTTTGACTACACGCTCGCAGACTCTTCGCGCGGCATCGTTACCTGTTTCCGTAATGTGCTCAATCAACATGGTTATACAGATGTAACCGATGAAGATATTAAACGCACCATCGGAAAAACTTTGGAAGAATCTTTCTCCATCCTGACAGGTGTGACGGATGAAGACCAACTGGCTGGTTTTAAGAGTGAATACAGGAAGGAAGCGGATACCCACATGACAATAAACACCGTGCTCTTTCTGGAAACCAAGTCTGTGCTACTTGCACTGAAAGATGCAGGCGCATTCATCGGCATCATCTCCACCAAATACCGTTACCGCATAAAGGAAATGCTCGACCAGCACTTCCCCGGCAGCTTCTTCAACATCATTGTTGGCGGAGAAGATGTACAAACGGCCAAACCTTCACCTGAAGGATTACTGTTTGCCATCAAACAACTGCACGTCACCAAAGCAGAAACCCTTTACATTGGTGACAGTACAGTAGATGCAGCCACAGCCAAAGCGGCAGGTGTGGACTTTGCCGGAGTAACCCATGGGGTAACCACGGCCGAAGAATTAAGCAAATATCCGCATTGGAAAATTATGAACTCACTGGAAGAACTGTTGGAAGCGGATGAACAACCAACTCATGATAAGCAGTCGACTGATGATACACCTCCGAGTACGGATGTAACAGTATCCTTTCATCCGGTTGTCAATTCACCTTCCGTTCCAGTTATTGCTCCCCGCCCCACTCCCCGCAAAAGGAAAATAATCAATATCTGGCAAATACTAATCCTGGCAGTGCTACTATGGTTATCTTTTGAAGAAGGAGGAAATAGTAATGTTTTTCTATGGTCTTTCATACTGGTTCTTTGGTATATCCTTACCAAACGCAGAATTCTGCCGGACCGCGTATTAGATTTTATATCCCCCTGGTGGACTCCCTGCAAGAAGTATCTTCGAGCCTTGCATATCAAGATGGTACGTGGAAAAGATATTCCACCCATCAGTGAGGAAAGTAACATCTGCCTGAATTGTGATACCGTTTATACAGGTAGCTATTGCAACCGTTGCGGCCAAAGCCGGAATACTCCCCGCTACCGTTTCAGTAATGCATTCAGAAATATATTAGGAGGATTCACCAATATTGATAATGGTTTCGGGCGTACCCTTCTGGACTTGCTCTACCGCCCGGGATATATGATCAGAGACTTTATTGCCGGCAAACGAATCTTATACTTCCGCCCCTTCCAGACATTATTTGTGCTTGCCGCCCTTTACATCATGGCGGTGCAACTGGTAGATCCTGAAGCCCTGAAAGAGAAAAAAGGAAAGTCTCCGGATGTACAAAGACAAGAAATACTTACTACACGCGAACAATTGCAAAAACAGATAGAAGTAGCAGACCCGATTACCCAAAAGGTCCTGAATAAAACGATAGAAAGTCTGGATAAAGAATTGAAAAAACTGGAAGCAAAAAGTTCTTTAAAAAAGGATGACATCACCCTCCAAATAAATGGTGATGAAGATGACGAGCTCATTGATGATTTTCTGGAAGGTGGATCGTCAGTATTCAACAAGCTTGAGAAAGCCATTCACAATACACCTTTTCTGGAAAAAGTATGGAACTTACTGAAAAGTTGGGGACATGGTAACAAGGCATTCCGTATTATCGCCACATTACCTCTCTTTGCGCTGGCAACACTCATGGCTTTCCGCCGTAAAAAGAACAAACTGCGCTATAATCTGACAGAGCATGTATTTATACAAGCTTATATTGCCTGCCAGATACTCTTGCTCAGTATCATAGTGCTTCCTTTCAACGGCAGTGCACAGGTAGGCGATTTATACGAATTGCCCATACTATTCATCTTTGCCCTCTTCTGCCTGGATTATAAGCAACTGTATGGATATACCTGGTGGAGAAGTTTCTGGACTACAATACTGATGTTCTTCTATAGTTTAATACTGCTTATTATCTTTGCTATTATTGTAGTAACCCTGATAATTGCGGCAGTTTATATACTAAAACCGCTTTTATAATCCATAAGAATACCCAGCCCACTCAATTATATAATAAAAGTTCTCCCTATCAATTGATATGAGAGAACTTTTATTTATTTCAGGAAAAATCAATTCTTATCCATTATTGGGGATTTGCAAGAGCCCCTACCATCCATTCTGCAAAAGGATAAGTATTCATCATACCGGAATTGATTGAGGAACAAGTCCAAGCATCCCAACTGTTCTGAATTAATGTACGCAAGTCTGCCATATACGGAGAATATTCAAATGATTCCGGAACATTTTTTCCATCATCGCCCAGATAATATGAACAATAATTCTCATACCAGCCACCCATCCAATAATCAGCAGGATCGGTTGACACAAATCCATCTCCCGTCACATCATCTTTCAGAAAGATTACCCCATCCGTAAAGTCCTTTGCATCATATGTGATAGACATGGATTCATTCTTTATAGAAAAACGACCATCACCATTGGCATCATAACCAAAACCACGAATAGACCGGCTGTCATCACCACCAAATCCTGGCCCCATCACAACAAAGAAGCGAGGGTCTGCTTTAGCTATTGCTAAGATCATCTGATATCCGGTGGATTGGTCACTTTCTTTCCAGCGATATCCCCAACTCAAGAAATGGACATTATCCTGTGTCGGATCTTCCCAGTTGTCACCACTTATCCATTGCACGCCTAATGCAGACTGACATTCTCCCTCTCCTGTCCAGAATTGAATATCACTCATAGACTTTACAGCAGCATAAGCCACATATACATTCACCAGTACAGCAGCATAAGCTTCATCCTTATCCTTATAAGCTGCAAACTTCACGTCGTAAGTGCCTGCCTTTGTGGGAGTAAACACATACTTCAGTTCAGTTGACACCTTCTCACCATCCACCGTCCACTCAAAACGAGCATTTTCACCATTTTCCACTTTCGCCTCCAAAGTGAGGGACTTTCCAAGTGCAACATCTTGTTTTTCACCATCGACAATCGATACTGAGAGTAGTAAAGCATTGTTGTTGGAATCATCGTCACTACAAGATGCTAATCCTATAGTAAGGACAAGGCATGATAAAAAATAAATAATATTATTCTTCATAGTTATCTAAAATTAGAAGTGAAGAAGACTCCAGCCGGATATTTTGTACAATCATTGTAAGCAGCTCTCAGTGTAGGAGTTGTACCACTAAAATCGAATATACTAATCTGATTGATACCCACATTATCTCCATATCCTTTTATCGTATTGAAATAAACTCCTTCCGTTACCGGATCAACAGTAACTGTATTATAAACGATATTGGCATTTTCTACCATTTCTTTAACATCTACCATCAGTTTAGTTTCATTAGTACTAAAAATATGACGGTAAATTTTAGTAGCGAGACCACTCATATACAGTGTATCTCCCTTAGCTGTTATACTGGAAGCAGCAGCAAATGAAGCTGACAACGTTTTTGTAGCATCTGTATTCGACGACAAATCGTTTTCTTTTATAATTGAGTAATCTTTAGCACTTACCTTAGCTATTTTACCGGATGCTACTGATACCCAAACGTTATTATCTGATGATTTCACGACGCCTGATATCTTACCATCAAATACAACTGTTGCCGACACTTTATCCTTTCCAGTTTCTATAACAAGAAGGTTCTTGTCTTGCGAAGCAAAAACTTTTCCTCCAACAACTGCCATTGTATTTTTTCTGGCTCTTTCTGTACCTTCTATAAGGGTAGCCTCTCCCGTAGAAGGATGAAACAACTTAATGCCAGCATTATCGCGCAGATAAATATTATCATCACTCAGCACTGCCACATGGGTAGGCCAATCAATCTTCCCCTTCAATTCATCACCAAAAGCAGTTTCCAGTTTCAATGTTTCAGCATTGACAACCGTCAAAAAGCCACCCTCATTACCTCCATTCTGAGATACAATATACATTTTATTGTTGGCAATAAACACATCCTGCGGAACACTGCCTAACCATGCTCCATTGTTCTCTTTTTGGAAAGCCTTCTCCACAAGTTCTCCCTCCGGACTTATAAAGATTAGGTAACCACCTTTATCACCTCCCCAGGCTGCACCTTCGTTCAGGATAAAGGTTCCATACTTGTACTTTCCATACACGTCGAGGTCTAACTTGGCTGCTGCTTCACCTTGCTCTGCATTTGAAACAGTCAGTTGAATTTCACTTTTTCCAAGATCCGTCGCAGTAAAATCATAAGTAGAAGTGGTAGAGACTTCCTTACCATTCAATGTCCAGACGTATTGCACCTCAGAACTTCCCTCTACTACAGCCTTTAGATTCAAAGTTGCACCTTGCACTACTTCTTGTGCTTCGGTACCCTCTATCACAACTGTCAAAGGCGACAACGGTTCTTTGTCATCATCACTACAAGATACCAGTCCTACCGTAAGGACAAGGCATGATAAAAAATAAATAATGTTCTTCTTCATTGTTAGTATATAAAAAATTAAAAACTAAAATTCAAACATCAACGAGCACAGCACATTGCGCAATGGCATCGGATAGTATTGTGTCGACTCGTAATAGGTATTCAGAATGTTATCCACACGTACTTGTGAAGTAAGTTGCATACCATTCCCCAATTTCCACAAATAACCCACTAACAAGTTATGAACCGTATAAGGACGGGTTGAATAAGATTCATCAGTTGTGACGTAACGTTTACCTATATAAGTAGTCTGCCACGAACAAAAGGCTTTTTTATAATCGAATGCCAGCCGTGCATTCCATTTCAATTCAGGCACATAAGGGATCTGCTGCATATAAGAGTTATCATCTACATGCTGCTTCTTCCGCGTACGCGAACGAGCCCAACTGAAATTACCGGAAAGTGTAGTCTTGAAATCTCCGAAGCTAAGCACCATTTTACCAGTAAACTCTGCTCCCAGCGAGAGAACGTTACGTTTGTTTTGAGGTGTCCATATCCATTGGTTACCATCTTTGGGAAGCCACAAAATCCAATTGTCAATATGCATCAGATAACCGGATGCTTCTGCATTCAATGTCATCCAGGAGGTCAAATCATTCTTATAACCGATGGCTGCGTCATAAGAATAGCCGTCTTCGGGTTTCACATCGGGATTTCCACCGGGACGCCAATAAAGATCGTTCATACTGGGAAAACGGTAATTATATGACATGCTACCCTTCACGTAGAAAGTCTTATCAAAAAAGTTAGTGGCAAAACCAGCCGACCAGGTAGACACATTCCGGCTATTATTCTGTTCGAACATATACTGCCCATGTAGTTGTAACCATGGCAATAATGTCCAGTTCGCCGAAGCTTGCAACGACAATACATTGCGATGATGTTTCAATGGCGGTTCAGGTACCGGTATATTATAATACACATCATCTATCAGGTACTTAGCAGAATCCACATCAATGTAACTACTCACATTTACCAAATCGTGTGTATAGGTAAGCGTAGCATTCAACACCAGCTCGTCAACAGGTGCACACGAATAATCAGCAACACCCTGCCATGTCTGCGAAGAGTTGATATTGCCTTCCGGATCGAACAACCCGCCATCAAACCATTTATCATACTTCAGACGATAATAAAGCCATGCGCCTTTTACATGAAATTCATGGATGCCACGCACGTAGTCGAAACCTACATACCCGCGAATATTCGTTTCATTCTGCTGTTCGTGTGTCTTTCCCACAATGCCTAATGGTTGGGGCAACATACGCTTCCCTTGTTGTATCCAGCCTACAGCAGCCAGTTGTGCGTATGAATTCAGTTTAAAGTACCCTTCCTGCATCGCACTCCATTGTGAGTATTTGGCATCCTGCCGCTTCTCACGGAAGGCTTCATTAGTAAGTACTTTATTAATATAAGTATAGTCATTATCCGAATGTTGGTAAAACAAACGCGTTTTCGAAACCACCCGTTTGCCACTTACATTAATCTGTGTTCCTCCGGTATATGTGTTATAAGAACCATATTCTCCAAAGAATTTACCTGTAATTCCCTTTCCCCACTCCGGATCATTGAAGATGTTTACACTCCCACCCACAGCACCGGTACCACTCTTCACATGACTGCTTCCATAATAAAGGTTCACGTTGTCGGCAAAGAAGACAGGGAACTGCGAAAAGTCAAACACTCCGGACATCGGCGGCGTGATGTTGATTCCATTCCAGTTGACCCGGGTTTGCGCAGCACTTCCTCCACGGAAAGAGGCTGTAGATAATGCTCCCGTGCCCAGACTCTTAATATAGGTAGCAGAATTTTCGGTCAATAACTCAGAAAACGAACGGGTTTTATTGATTTGCAACAATTCAGGTTCAAGATGCGTCACTTTTGCACCGGCATTTGCTTCATTGGCATGGCGTATCCGACGGGCTACAATCTGTACCTCATCCAGATTCAGGCCATAGGCAATCGTATCCTTTTTCTGAGCTATCACATCAGTCACCAGCAGACATGCGGCAACTATCAGGAAAAACAGTTTTCTCATAAACTTAGATTATTGAACTTCGGATGATTCAGGGAAATAGACCTGATTGGGATAAATACCAACACGGTAACTTTCAACATTTCCACTCTCTTTATAATGACGAATATAGCCACGCTGTGCCGAATAGTCCAGGCAGTCGCAGATATACACTTCCCCTTGCGGACTTACTCCACAACCATACATCATATCTACTCCAGGCACATGACGATGTAATTTGAAAGTACCATCATCCGTATTCAACGTATAAATACTTTGTTGTGAGTCATTCGGAAGACCCGGTTTGCAGGTTCGCACACTAAAATAGATCAGAGTTTTAGTAGCATCCATGTCTGTCCGGTTATAGCTGATAGTTCCGGTTACATCCCCTTCTTTGGCTTCATTCTTACTGACAAAAGGCAGTCTGTAAGTAGTCACTACCTTCTCCGTCTGCGGATCAATACACTTTAACAGGATAGCAGTAAGTTTACCTTTATCACGTTCGTTCATCAAAGCCCATATCTTACCGTTTTTGTCTTTCAGCAATTTACAGGTTTTAGTGACTTCCTCATTATAGACTTCTTCTATCATGCGGCTTCCTTCCAGAGTAATATTCTCCAGATCGAACACATAAACCCCTTTTGCTGTAATACCAAATAGTTTATGATCAGCCACTTCCATATATTCTACCCATTTTCTGATAACAATATATTCCAAGGGAGTACCATAAGGAGGTACGGTACGGATCCGTACCAGCTGGCTGGGCAAATCAACACCGGAGACATTGTTACTTAAAAGATCGGAAACGATAGCAGTGGTATCCGATATAGCCACAATCTGACGCGGTAATCCTGCCTGTGTGTAAAGTATCGTACCTTCGGATTCGAAGGTTGTGGAATTTACAATCTCGATTTTCTTAGAATTGTTCAAAGCGATGAAGTACTTCCCATTAATCATCGTAATAGATTGTGCTACATCCCCTAACGGTCGGTTATTCACAACACGAAAGACATCGGGACTCACCATCCCGTTACGGTACAATACGGATATAGCTCCCATATTCGTACCGATTCTTCCCTCGTTCAAAACAATAGCTTCGATATTACCCTCGCCCACTCCGGCAGGAAAATCATCCTCATACTCGCAGGCGGATAATGACACCATTAGCACTGCACAACATAACCTCAAAATGCGTTTCTTCTGCATACACACAATTATTTTCCGTTATGTTTCGAGGCATGAAGTCCGAGCAATGACCTCCCATATCTATAACAATATGAGTTGAAGCAATGTGAATCTCTTACGTTTCTTTTCCCCCGAAACTGTAGATTGCAGACTTTGCAGGCAGGTCTTCTGACTCGCTTCCCTTTCGGAAGTCCTTCCCATCCTATACGGACAGTGGACAAGTGTAGAATTTATCCGAAAAGTTTTATGAAGCTCACAGCAGTGGGTCTGTTCAGGAGTTTCACCTGATTCCCTTTTCACCTCGTTTAATAAGATATATCACGAAGCACCCGAAAGCCGGATTCTTAAATCCGAGCGCAAATATAGATATTATAAATCATGCAAAGAAGAATATTCTAAAAAAAGAGAAAATGAATTTAATGTTTTATTCTCTCTTGTAAGTTTGCTTGGTTCGGTACTCAATACTTTATGAATAGCCCCCATATATTCATTATATCTGAGTCTTATTTACTCCGTACCAACTCCGTACCTATACGCTTGGACTTGGTACGGAGTTGGTACGGCCTTGACACGGAGTTGGTATGAAGCAGACTTGCAAGAATCCCTTCCTGACAGATTTCACAAATCTATTCCTCAAAAAAAGAGGAAGAAACGTTTGTCTGTTCCAAATAAAAAAAGTACTTTTGTGCCCGATTATTCCGCACCGGGTTCGACAAAGTGCTTTCTAAGTGATTAGAGACCACCCGACGGAGCTAACTTATACATTATATATAAGAA
>ERZ773183.269-NODE-269-length-66467-cov-6.312127_pt1 | contig 66467 bp, 54 predicted proteins | sample MGYA00580532_ERZ773183 | MGnify/ENA primary metagenome ERZ773183 (study PRJEB29015, sample SAMEA2737791) | human gut metagenome | biome: human gut; feature: human-associated habitat; material: faeces | place: China | collected 2012 ...
ACCTGAACAGGAACGCCTTTCCAAGCTTTATTCCGGTTCGGGTATCCACAGCCTTTCTGAATTAAATCCCAATTAAATCCAATTACAATCCCCGCCGGTAATCGCCAGGCTCAGAAGCGCATCCATCTTCGCAACTTCTTCTGTGCCTTCGATCTTCTGCAGAAGTTCTGCCGTATCCAGCACATCTTCCAAAGATTCATCCGGTCCGATCTCGTAATCGATCTCCTGCTCGCAGTCCGGACACGGGATCCGTTTCATCGTCTGCAGGGACAGAAAACGATTCCCGCATTTCTTACATTCGTAATATCCGCATTCCTTTGTTCCGTCCGCTACATAATACATAGCTGTCACCTCCTCTACTCCCAGTAATCCATTTTCTCTTTCATTCCGATATCCGTACTCTTAAATACCGGATTCATACCCTTTTTCAGCTGTTTTTCATAATCACCGAGTGCTTTCAGTGCCGTATTTGATAAGAGGATGATCACCGGAATATTAATAATCGCCATCACTCCCATTAACACATCTGAGATATTCCAGAGCATGGACATCTCCATTCCGGCTCCCATGAATACAACAAGCGCACATATCACACGGAATGCCATCATAAAATGCCGCCCAGGCTGACTCTTATGAATATATGTCAGCAGATTATCGCAGTAAAAGCAATTGCCGAGCAGTGTTGTAAATGCAAATAATACCATAGACACCGTAATAAATACAGGACCAAACGTTCCGAGTGATTCCTGCAATGCAGCCTGTACCCATGGCGCTCCTTGCAATGCTTCCGACGGGGCTACCCCGGATGACATACACATCATAGCAGTTGCCGTACATAATAATAAGGTATCAATGAACACCGATAACATCTGAACCAGTCCCTGCTTGACCGGGTGCGTGACATTTGCCGATGCAGCCGCATTTGGTGCAGAACCAATCCCCGCTTCATTTGAATATAATCCCCGGCGGATTCCCTGCATCATGGCAGATCCGGCAAATGCACCAAAGATTGCCTGAAAGTCAAATGCTTCCCTGAAAATCCTTGCAAACACATCTGGAATATATCTGATATTGATCACAACCACGATCAAAGCCACCACAATATATGCCACACCCATAACCGGTACCAGCGTCGAAGTTACTTTTACAATACGTGAACCGCCGCCCAGCAGACACCATCCTGTCAGAACTGCCAGAATCCCTCCGATGATCCACGGTGTCACATCTGCATGATAAAAAGAAAATCCAGCAAATGTAGACTGCAGGTTATAAGATGCCAGCATATTAAATCCAAATGCATATGTCGCGATCATGGCAATACAGAATGCAATTGCCAGCGGTCTGCACCGAAGTGCAGCCTCTATGTAATACGCCGGTCCTCCGTAACATGTTCCATCCTCACCCTTTTTCTTATAAATCTGCGCCAGTGTACTCTCCACGAACGCAGATGCGCCTCCAATAATTGCGATCACCCACATCCAGAATACTGCTCCAAATCCTCCGATACAGATTGCAGACGATACGCCTACGATATTTCCTGTTCCAACTCTCGATGCAGTGGAGACCATCAGTGCCTGAAAAGAAGAGACTGCATCTTCATCATCCGGTTTCTCCATTACCGCTTTGCAGGCGCCGCGAAACAGCCGCACCTGCAGAAATTTCGTCCGGATCGTAAAATACACACCAGTTCCGATTAACATAATGACCAACAATTTACTGTACATGAATGAACTGATGCTGTCAATAACCATACTTAACATACTTGTATTTCTCCTTCTTGTTTTATTTTATAATAAATATACAATAAATCCGTGCGTTTGGAAAGAATAATTTATATACATTAACACTGGCACTTGTTTCTTCTTTGTTTGATTTTATGGTACAATTACAAGGAGACAGCCTTTGCCGGCTGTTAATATCTATTTAAAGATGAAAAAAAAGGAGCATCACATGCAATTATTAAAATCACTCATTATATTAATCGTCGGATTTGTCCTGTTGATCAAAGGTGCCGACTTCTTTGTAGAAGGCAGCTCTGCCGTAGCAAAGCGGCTCCGGATCCCTTCCATGATCATCGGTATGACCATCGTAGCCATGGGTACCAGCCTTCCGGAATGTGCAGTCAGTGTAACTGCTTCCCTGACCGGCAATAATTCCCTTGCCATCAGCAATGCGGTTGGCTCTAATATTTTTAATCTGCTGGTAGTATGCGGTGTCTGTACTTTATTTGTTCCGCTTGCCGTTCAGAAAAGTACTTTACAGAAAGAATTCCCATTATCTATCTTCTGTGCAGGACTTTTACTGTTGCTTGGATATCTGGGTATGACACTCGGACGAATCGATGGAATTCTCTTTCTTATAATATTTACCGGATATCTGCTCTGGATGATCCGCTCAGTCAAAAGAGCACGCCGTACAACAACACCTGATGCTATTTCTTCTATACAAGAAGAAAGAATCTCTCTTTCTGAAGAAGAGATTGAACAGGTTACCTCACATATCAATCTCCTTCCGGCATGGAAATGTCTCATTTTCATTCTTGGAGGTATGATCGCGATCAAGTACGGCGGTGATTTTGTCGTCGATGGAGCCTCTGCGATTGCAGTCCGCCTGGGACTCAGCCAGACATTGATCGGACTTACCATTATTGCCATGGGTACAAGCCTTCCGGAACTTGTCACTTCCATTGTTGCCGCCAGAAAAGATGAAGTCGATATGGCGCTCGGAAATGTCATTGGTTCCAATATCTTTAACATTCTTCTTGTACTCGGTGTTGCCGCAGCAATCAGTCCGGTGGCTTTCGCCTGGGATAACATGATCGACATTGCTGTCCTGATCGTGATCAGTGTGATAACTCTGATCTTTGCATGGACTTCAAAAGAACTCAACCGCAAGGAAGGAATCATCATGCTTATCTTATATGCTGCCTATATGGTATATATCTGTATCCGGTAAAGCAGTGATTTCATTATGAAAGGATGAACTTATTATGAAAATTGTATTTTTAGACGCAAAAACAATCGGTGATGATATTGACCTTTCCGGATTCGACGCACTTGGGGAGGTCACCAGATACGACTTTACCACACCGGAAGAAACACCTGAACGGGTCAAGGACGCAGACGTTCTGATTATCAATAAAGTTCCTGTTAACGAACAGACAATCCATACCGCAGCGCATCTGAAGCTTGTCTGTGTTACTGCTACCGGAACCAATAATCTGGATAAAGACTATCTGGCTTCCCGCGGCATTGCCTGGCGCAATGTTGCCGGATATTCCACCGAAACAGTAACCCAGCATACATTTGCCATACTCTTTTATCTTCTTGAAAAGCTGCGTTATTATGACGATTATGTAAAAAATGGAAATTATATCAATGACACCTGTTTTACTCATTTTTCCGAACATTTTTCAGAACTTAACGGCAAGACATGGGGCATCATCGGGCTTGGTGCTATCGGACGTCGTGTTGCCCAGATTGCAGAGGCGTTTGGCGCTCATGTAATCTATTATTCTGCTTCCGGACAACCTGCCCAGAACGGATACACTCAGGTTGATCTTGATACACTGCTTACTACTTCAGATATCATCTCTGTCCATGCTCCCCTGAATGAATATACTGAAAATCTTCTAGATAAAGATGCATTTGCAAAGATGAAAAAATCCTGCATCTTTTTGAATCTCGGACGTGGACCGATCGTTGTAGAGCAGGACTTATATGATGCTTTGATAACGGATGAGATTGCTGCCGCCGGTCTGGATGTCTTATGCCAGGAGCCGATGAGTGAACAGAATCCACTTTTTCAGATCAAAGACAGCCGCAAATTGTTAATTACACCACATATCGCATGGGCTGGCATTGAGGCGCGCATACGGCTGATGGACATTATTCTGAATCAGATCAAAGACTTTTTTGAACTGTAATCACATCGTACTTCCAGGAGGACTGACATGACAAAAGAACTATACATACAAAATACAAAAATACGATATTTATTTTATCTTCTTATGTCCAGCATACTCGTCTGGTTTCTCATCCTTTAGGCATTCGGGACCAACGAAAGAGACATAAATGAAGTGTCCGGTATGCCAGTTTACCATGGTTCGTTCACCTGGCAGAAATCCGATGGCAGTTCCGAAAAAATTACCGTTCCTGGACGATATTCCGTATCACCGGAAGATACTATGGTAATCACCTCTACGTTACCGGAAGATTACGACAGTAATACCTTATCTGTCCGTTCTTCTTTACAGAGTATACGCTTTTATATTAATGGGAAACTTCGTTCCGAATACGACACCAAAGATACCAGACTTGCAGGCAAAAATTCTGCGAGCCGTTATGTTTTCTGTAAGACATCTGATGCAGATGCCGGTAAAGAACTGAGTATCGAATTACGCACCAATACCAAACAATACTCCGGTGTTGTCAATACGGTATATTGCGGTGATAAGACCGATATATGGGAATTCCTGTTCACACAATACGGTATGGAAACAATCATTGCATTCTTCCTGTTGTTTGCAAGTGTGATAACCATTATCTTCAGTATCATGCTCGGACTTATCTATCATACCAAATTCGACATGGAATATCTGGGATGGTGCATGCTTATGGGATCGATCTGGATGCTCGGCGAATCAAAATTCCGCCAGCTTCTGGTTCCGCACTCCTCAGCACTTGCCACCCTGTGCTTTATTATTCTCATGCTCTCCCCTCTTCCGGTACTCTTTTATGCCGATCAGGTACAGCATAGAAAATACCGCAGACTCTATCTTCCGATCGGATGGCTTGCAATTTTTAATTTCATCATCAGTACCATTCTGCATCTTACAGGAATTCTTGATTATATCGAGACGCTTTTTGTGTCTCATGCCATCCTCCTTCTTACGGTATTTGCAGTGCTGTTCACATTTGCACTGGATATAAAGAAAGATAAAAAGCGCCGGAATCTGCTTGCATTCATCGGGCTGCTTGCTGCTACTGTCTCTGTCATGATCGAAGGGATCTCTACTTATTTTGTTGTATCTCTCTCCGGTATATTTGTCGGAATCGGTATGATAATTCTTTTCTCTTTAAATGTGCTTCGCACCGCAGGAAATATACATATGATGGAACTCCGGCGTCAGAAAAAAGAACTGGCCAAACGGAAACGTCAGCTGGAGAAAGTATCCCTTCAGATGATCCAGACTCTTTCTACTACGATTGAAGCAAAGGATGAATATGCCCGCGGGCACTCTCACCGCGTTGCTGAATATGCCGCCCTGATCGCAGGTGAACTTGGATGGAGTTCCGAAGAGATCATGAATCTGAAATATGCCGCACACTTACATGACATCGGCAAAATCGGTATCCCGGATATGCTCTTGAACAAGCCTGCCCGCCTTACACCGGAAGAATATTCCGTTATCAAAGAACACACTGTTATCGGTGCCGAAATTCTAAAAAACATTTCTCTGATCCCTCATGTTGCCGAAGTCGCCCGTTCACATCATGAACATTATGATGGAACAGGTTATCCGGACGGACTTGCCGGAGAGGACATTCCGCTTTCTGCCCGCATCGTAGCTATTGCCGACAGTTACGATGCCATGAATTCCAGGAGAATCTACCGGAATGCACTTCCGCCGGAAAAGATTTTTGAAGAAATTGAGAACAACAGAGGCATTCAGTTTGATCCGGAGCTTGCAGACATCTTCCTGAAACTGCTTTGCGATGACAGAGTCCAGATCTGTGAACACTGTGAATTCTCAGAGGATGATCCGGAACTTCCATTTATTGAAAATGAGATTGAAAATTTCGTTTCAAATGTCATGTCTAAGCTACAGACGCAGGAAGACAGTGAAAGCTTTGACTTCCTCACCGGACTTCCGATGCGGAGCAGAGGTGAAAAGCTCACTGCACAATTCATGCAGCAATATAGCGGATGCCTCATCTTCATAGATATGGACAATCTGAAAAAGATCAATGATATCCATGGACATAAAGCAGGTGACAGAGCACTGAAAGTTCTCGGTACGCTTCTTACGGAAGTCTCGCCGAATTCTATCGTATGCCGTCTCGGCGGTGATGAGTTCCTGCTCTTCATTCCTGAAACAGACAAGGAACAGGTGACAGCATTTATTCAGAATCTTTTTGAAAAGTTCGAACATGCCACATCAGAAGATCCTGAGATCCAATATGCTTCTATCTCCGCGGGATTATATCTGAGTGCAAAGGGCGAACCTTTTGAAGATTGCTATTCCAAAGCCGATAAAGCACTCTATCATGTAAAACAAAACGGAAAGCAGGGATTCTTCTTCTATCAGCAGATGGAACTGGATCTTTCCGAAAATGAAGTGACCGGCAAAGATCTAGGATTAATTGCCCATGCTCTGAGCGAAAGCGGCCGTTACAATGGTGCCCTGAACCTTGATTATCGGGAATTTGCAAAAATATATGAATACATGAACCATCTCAATGAGCGCTATAAACATCACTGTTTCCTTATAATGGTCACAATTGACACCGCGCCCGGATCTGTCACACATACGGAAAACAGAGAACAGGCCCTTGCATGTATGGAACAGGCCATTCATGAAAAAATCCGCAGGGTAGACATCTGTACCCGCTACAGTTCTATGCAGTATCTGCTCATTCTGTATGAACCGGATGAGACACAGATCTCAAAAGTAATGGATCGTATCTTCCAATATTATGATACGTTATATGACAAGAAGGATTTTATACCAAGCTACGAATATCGTCCGATCCAGCATTCAAATGATTGAATCCTTTCTGCATTCATGTTAATATATATTTTTGGGTCTGATAACAGACAGAATGAAATTGTATGAACAGGCGCTCTGGTTTACCGGCGTCACTGTGGAGGAAAGAGATTTATGAGTAAAAATCAATCATCTGCTCCCATAGCAGAGAACAAGATGGGAACCATGCCCGTCGGAAAATTAGTATTTAACATGTCCCTGCCAATGATGATTTCCATGTTGGTACAGGCACTTTATAACATCGTTGACAGTATCTTCGTAGCAAAATTATCGGAAAATGCGCTGACTGCCGTTTCATTGGCTTTTCCGCTTCAGACACTTCTGATCGCGGTAGCTACCGGTACCGGCGTCGGCATGAACGCACTCCTTTCCAAGTCCCTGGGAGAGCGCAACTTTAAAAAAGCGAATAAGATTGCTGATAATGCAGCATTTATCTATGCCATCAGTTACATTATATTTTTAATCCTTGGCTTTACGATTGTAAAACCGTTCTATGCAAGCCAGATTGGAAATGCAGATGTCGAGATCATGAATCTTGGAATTGATTACCTGAGTACAGTTATGATCTTTTCTTTTGGTTTGTTTACACAGATTTTCTTTGAACGATTACTGACTTCTACCGGAAGAACAATCTTCAGTATGACTTCTCAGTTATGCGGTGCCATCACCAATATCATCCTTGACCCGATTATGATCTTCGGACTTCTCGGATTCCCGAAGATGGGGGTAACCGGAGCTGCCGTTGCCACCGTCATCGGACAGTGCGTAGCCGGCATCGTAGCCGGAACCTGCAATCACAAATATAACCATGAAGTATCCTTAAGCTTTAATGGATTCCGTCCGGACATAAGCCTGATCGGACACATTTATGCCGTTGGTATTCCGTCTATTATTATGCAGTCTATCGGATCGATCATGACCTATTCGATGAACCGCATCCTGATCGAATTCTCTTCTACCGCAACTGCCGTATTCGGTGTATACTTTAAGCTTCAAAGCTTCTTCTTCATGCCGGTATTCGGACTGAATAATGGTATCACACCGATCATTGCCTACAACTACGGTGCACAGCAGAGAAAACGTATGATCCGGACGATCCGGATCAGTCTGACAACTGCATTCTGCCTTACTTTTGTCGGATTCCTCTGTTTTGAAGGTATTCCACAGGTATTACTTGGAATGTTCAACGCATCTGCTGACATGCTGAAGATTGGTGTTCCGGCACTTCGTATCATCGGTATACACTACCTGATCGCATGGTTCTGTATCATTGCCGGTACCGTATTCCAGGCACTCGGTAAAGCAGTATTCAGCATGATTGTATCTATCATGCGTCAGCTGGTTGTACTGATCCCTGCTGCTTATATCCTGTCTAAGATCGGCGGACTGCACGTTGTATGGTGGTCTTTCCCGATTGCGGAAGTAATATCATTTATTGTGTCTATGACATTTTTGATCAGAATTTATAAAACGATTATCAGTAAGATTCCGGAAGGGAAATTGTAAACTCTATATCGCTGACATGCAAAAGAGGCTGAAAAAATTCTTTTTAGAAAGAACTTTTCAGCCTCTTGCTTTATTCACATTTCATTACGGTTTTTTTAAGATGTCCTCTGCAATCTACTTTTTATTTTTATAATTCACAATATAAATTCCCACACATACCAGAATCAGTGCGATCAGACTTCTCGCATTAAATGCCTGGCTTACTTCTCCAAGAACCAGTGCCGATAACACCACACTGCAAAGTGGATTGACAAATCCAAAGATTGCTACTTTTGACACTTCATTATGTGCCAGCAGAACTGACCAGAGTGTATACGCTACAGCCGATACCATCGCCAGATACAGGATCAATACCGCTCCCGCAACAGACATATGATCCAGATGTCCACCCATGAGGATTCCTACTACAAACAACAACACTCCACCCATGAAGAATTGACAGCCACTTAAGATAACCGGTGATACTTTTTGGGAAAAAATATTGATCAGTACGGTCGATGCTCCATAGGACAACTGTGCGATCAGCACAAAGCCTTCTCCCGTCAGTCTGAAGCCCATATCCATAGAACCACCTGCCATGTTGATGATCACGACTCCTGCAAATCCGAGAACACAACCGGCAAGTTTTCTGCCTGTCATCTTTTCATTTCTTACTATCAGACATGCCATTAAAATTGCGATAAAATTTCCAAGACCAGTGATAATTCCGCCTTTTACACCGGAGGTATGTGCTACTCCGATGTAGAAGAAAAAGTACTGGACAAAGGTCTGCGCAAAACAGACAGGAATCACATAGCGGAATACTTTTCCATCCGGAAGAACCATATGTTTTTCACGGATAGATGCAAATACTAACACCAGAATTCCAGCCAATGCAAACCGGATACCGGCGAAGACAATCTGACTTGCAGTGTCCGCTGAATCGACTGCCAGGATCCGGTAGCCTGTCTTGATCACGGGAATTGCGCTGCCCCATAAGATGCAGCAGACACACGCCAGTGCTGCAACCACCCAGGTTCTTGTTAATATATTTTGTTTTTCTGAGGTTTTCATTTTATTTTTCAATCTCAATCTTCTCTTTCAGTACGACACATCCGGCCATATCACCGATTACATTCACACAGGTTGCTCCCATGTCACATAATGTATTGATGCTGATATACACACCCATGACTCCGGCCGGAAGACCTGCCATTGTTGCCAGTGCCGCAAACGATGCGATTGCTCCTCCCGGGATTCCCGGTGTTCCAACTGACAGAAGAACATTCGCCAGAAGGATGATGATCATCATCGGAATACTGACATGTACGCCACATGCATTTGCAAAAAACATGATCATAAACGACATCAGGATTGATACTGCGTCCATGTTAACAGTTGCTCCAAGCGGAATTGTGATACTGGATATCTGATTCGGTACGCCCAGCTCATCTTCCACACAACTTTTGCTGAGAGGAATCGTTGCTGAACTTGAGCATGTACCAAATGCATTCAGTGCTGCCGGCATGATCGCTTTGAAGAACTTCACCGGACTTGTCTTTCCGAGAATGCTTACTGCACCGCCATATACAACAAATGCAAATCCAAAGAACGCAACATATAAGATAATCAGCTGTGTAGCCAGTGATACGATCGTCTTTGTTCCATTTGCCTCTACGACAGGGACGATCGTACAGAATACTCCGATCGGTGTGAAATACATAACCGTACTGATAATCTTCAGGCATGCTTCGTTGCACGAATCAATTACCTTTAATAATGGCTCTCCTTTTTCTCCGATCGCGATCAATGTGAAGCCCATGATCAGTGCAAATACCAGCACCTGCAGCATATTACCCTCTGCAAATGCAGACACCGGATTGGAAGGAATCAGTCCTTTCACTGTATCTAATATACTGTCCATCTTTGTTGCCTGAATATCAGATGTAGCCATCTTAAAGCTGACACCTTTTCCAAGACGGATCAGTCTCGGAATGATCAGTCCGACAAAACTTGCCAACGCTGTGGTGCACAGGAAGAACAGCATTGCCGCTCCTGTGATCTTACCTGTCGTCCTGGCACTTCCGATGCTTGCAATACCCATTACTATCGAACAGAATACCAACGGGAAGATCATCATGTTCAATGCACTCATATAGATGCTTCCCAGTACACTCGTTGCAGTCAGAACCACTTTAAACCGTCCCGCCAAAAACAGTCCGGTCAGGATTCCGAGGATCAATCCGCCGAAAATCGCACCGGTGATGTGTTTTCTGTACCACTCATAAAAACTCTTCATTCGTATGTACTCTCCTTACTCTTTTAACTATAATATAACGTCTATATTTTACTATAGACATATAGATAATAGTTTATATCAAAAGGAGTGGGACGTCAATGTTGTATCTGCTTAATATACTGTGCATACAATAATCCGGACTCCAGCTGGACTTTCACAAGATTCCGGATCGGAATCACATCGTAATCTATGGATTGTTCCATCCATGCCAGATTCTCTGTCTCACGAATCTCTGCCTTTTCTTTTGCCTTCCTGATTTTATCAGCCTGTTCTCTGAAAAGATTCTGTTCCAGCTCTTCTTCACATGCCCGCCGGAACAGAACCAGTGACAGATTCGAATAGAACTTCATTGTATTCACATTGTCAAATAACTGACTTTTGGTCGCCGCCACGTCATATTGATCACTGTTTTCTATTGCATGCAGATTTGCCCGGACAGCCTCTGACATTTCCATTCTTTCTTTTGCTGCCATAAAAAATTGATTATCCGCCGAAAATAAATCCCCCAGTTCTTTATCAATCAGCTTCAACACGTCCAAATCTTCCAGATATATCTGATATCCTTCTATCTGAGCATCCTTTCTCTTCACGTCCGACAACGAGGTATCTGACACAAGTGGATTACTGAAATACGGCACTTCCGACACCAGCATCCGCACATCCGGATTATAGCGCCGGGCATATTCAAAGCTGCAGGATCCTCCATTGACAACGTCTTCTGCATTATGATCCGGAAGATTTTGTTCCAGATAATCATACCGGTCCCGGAAACCGGTCATCTGAAAGACCGCATCTGCAAACCGCTCTCCATATGGTGTCTCCGGTTCTCCCAGATTCAGCGGGATCCTCTGTTTTTTTGCCGCTTCCTGCAATGAAGAAAACAGCTCCGGATCGCCGTCCGTTATATACCAGTACGCTCCCCCAAATCCACTGTTATGCAGCGAATATATAAAATCCGGCCTGATCCGTTCCATTAATTCCATAATGCATCTTGTCTCCGGAACAGGCTGGTCAAACTGATATTTTTTATACTGTACCGGAAATGACCACTCCACCTGCTGGTAAAAGGCCGGACGGAAAAAGTTCCGCTGATAGTTCGTAATCGTATATGGCCCTTTCAGCCATCCTTTATTCCGGTCAAGTCCGTCTATATCCGAAGATTTTATAATATACCAGGTAAATCCCAATTCCTGCAAAAGTTCCGGATCCCAAACTAAAATATTGCACAAAGCATCCAGCATCATCGACCCGATTGGTTCATTTGGATGCGGCGTTCCATATGCCAGTGCAGTTTTATCTCCATTTCCGATTTTCAGACAATAGATCGGTTTTCCCATCTTGGAATGACCGATTTCTTTGATTTCCACCAGCTCCGGATATTCACGTGCCAGACGAAATGATTGTTCATTCAGCTCATCTGTATCATAAAACTGCTGATAATCCGGAACTTTTTCTAATATCTTTTCTATGTTTATGTTACTCTTCATTTTCTTCCGCCTTCACTCTGCTTGATTTTGCTTCATTCTGCCAGATGGCAATACACGATGTAGTCCTGTCCCAGTATCTTCTTTTCCGGATACGCTGTTTTACAGATTTCCTCCGGCATAAAACACCGTTTGCAAAAATAACAGCCCGGTCCCGGATTCACCGGTGAAGGGATTTCGCCCTTAATTTTGATTCTTTTTACCGGTCTGTCCAGATCTATCGACATACAATTCGAAATCAGTGCTTTGGTGTACGGGTGCATCGGATGTTCCACGACCTCTTCTGCATTTCCCTCTTCTACTATTTTTCCAAGGTACATGACTGCGATCCGGTCTGCCACATACCGCACGACCGAAATATCATGACTGATAAACAGAATCGATGTATGATATCTCTTCTTTAAATCCAGGATCATATTGATCACATCTGCACGCACCGATACATCCAGCATAGACACCGGTTCGTCCACTACCAGAAATTCCGGATTCAACAGCATACTGCGCAGAATCGAAATCCGCTGCAGCTGTCCTCCGGATAATTCATGCGGATATCTCGGGAGGAAATCTTCTGCCGGACTTAATCCGCCTTCTTCTAACAGCTCTGTTACTCTTTGCTTTTTTTCTTCATCCGTCATATCTTTTCTATACAGAACCAACGGACGGAGCATAATCTTTTCTATTGTCTCTGTCTGAAGAAATGTATCAAATGGATTTTGAAATACCATCTGAACCGTTTTTCGGAATTCGGCTTCATTCTTCTGAAGAATTTCCTGTATGGATATCCCGTGGAAAAAGATTTCTCCTTCTGTCGGGTTTTCTAAGTTGACCAGTAACCTTCCTAATGTAGATTTTCCACATCCGGACTCTCCGATGATTCCCAGGATCTCTCCTTTTTTGATTGCCAGATCAATTCCACCTACTGCTTCGATATTGCTTTTTTTCCCGAAAAAAGAGGTATTCGTTTTTGCTTTATAAAATTTTTTCAGATTACGGACTTCCAATACCGTTTCTTTCTTTTCTGTAATCACACTACTCATCCTTTTTTTCTCCATACTTATGGCATGCTACTTTATGATCTCCCTCCAGGATATATTGCTGCGGACGTATCTTAAAGCACCGCTCCGATGCATATCTGCAACGTGGTGCGAAAATACATCCCTGATATGTCTGTGACAGATCTGGTAATGTTCCCGGAATTGACTTTAACTGCTCTTTTTTCCCATACAAAGACGGGAACGACTGAATCAGTCCCTGCGTATATGGATGGAGCGGCTTTCTCAAAATCTCTTCTTTCTTTCCATATTCCACTAATCTTCCGGCATAGATTACAAGAATCCGCTCACACGAGGATGCAACTACAGAAAGATCATGTGTGATCATGATCCGTGTAATCGAAAACCTCTTTTCTATCTCTGAGATTTCATCCATAATCTGCCCCTGTGTGATCACATCTAGTGCCGTTGTTGCTTCATCCATGATCAATAACGACGGATGAAACATAAGGCTTAACGCAATATTTAATCTCTGCTGCATACCTCCCGAAAGTTCAAACGGATACATCTGATACACATGTGGTCCCAGATTCACGATCTCCAGCAAATTACAGATGGCTTCTTTCATCTCCTGCTTCCGCGCTTTCGGATAATGCACCCGGTAAATATCTTCAAACTGTGTTCCAATCTTATGAATCTGACTTAAACTGTTCATTGATTTCTGAAAAACAACCGCAATCTCTTTCCATCTTAAATCCTTCAGTTCTTTCTCACCACAATTTAACAGATCAATATCATCAAAATATGCATGCCCCGTGACCGCAGCTGTCTTCTCCGGCAGTAATCTTAAAAATGAATGGATCATGGTTGATTTACCCGAACCCGATTCTCCTATAATTCCAAGACTTTCTCCTGCTTTTAATTCAAATGATATATCATCAACCGCATAGACTTTCTTTCTGTTTTTTCCGTTATACGTTATATTTAAATCTTTTACTGTAAACTTTTCCATACGATTCGTTAATTCCTTTCCTGCAGTTTCGGATTAATCGCATAATTCAATCCATCACCGATCATATAAAATATAATAACCACAAGCATGATTGCAATGCCAGAAAACAACGAAATCCACCACCCATTTACAAGATAAGGCTTTCCATTCATGATCATCTGCCCCCAGCTGACGGAATTCGGATCGCCCAATCCGAGGAAACTAAGCCCTGCCTCCGTAATGATCGCCTGTGCAACGTTCATCGTTGTATTGGCAATAACCGGATAAATCCCGTTTGGAATAATATAATGAAATAAGATCGTGAAATTACTTTCCCCAAGCACTCTGGCACTTTTTATAAATGTACGCTCCTTCAGTGTCATAACCTGGGCTCTCATCATCCGGGCATTACTCGGCCATGAGGTAAGTGCAATGATCAGCATAATATGGAACATACTGCTTCCAAAGATTGCCACTACGATCAGAATCAGAAAAAAGGAAGGGATCATCAAAAATATATTCGTAATTTCGGTCAGTATCTTATCCGCAATTCCTCCGTAGTATCCTGCCATTCCTCCTAGACATACTCCGATGATTCCCGATAATACAGCCGCAACAATGCCTACTTTTAAAGATACTCTGCCGCCATATAAGATCTGGCTCCAGACATCTTCCCCCATATTCGTAGTTCCCAGGAAATGTCCCCTGCTCAATGGCGGGACCAGCAGATCATCACTCAGATGTGTTGGAGAACATGTTGTCAAAAGCGGTGCTGCACTTATGAGTGCTATAATCACCACCAGCAAAATCAATCCCCATAACATCTTCGGACTGGATGTAATGTAAGATTTTATTTTTAATAACTTTTTTTTGAAATTCATCTCGTGCTCCTATTACTCATAATGAATCCTCGGGTCTAATTTTGCATATATCACATCTACCAGAATCATAAAAAATGCAACCGAAACTGCTATGATCAGATAGGTTCCCATCAGGACATTATAGTCTCGTTTCGCAATTGCCGTGTACATCAATATGCCGATCCCCTGCCATGAAAATACGGTTTCCACCAGGGTTGATCCCGCTACAATATAAGCTACGTTAATGCCAAATAGTGTCACAACCGGAAGAATTGCATTTTTCAGTACATATTTCATATAGATTTTTTTCTCACTCATTCCAGTCACTCTAAATGTCGTAATATAATCATCTGCCATAACCTGTATTACCGATGATCTTGTAATCCGGAAGTATCCCGGGATCTGTACTAATACCAGCGTCGTCGCCGGAAGGATCAAATGCTTTCCAAGATCTATGTATCTTGCTATCCCTGTATAATTTTCACGCAGACTGTACATTCCCTGTGTCGGAAGCCATCCAAGACGGGACGCAAATACAAAGATCAGCATCAATCCAAGCCAGAACGACGGCATTGCATTTGCCACATAGGTTCCGGCCGAAAGTACTTTATCCTGCATACTGTCCTCTTTTTTCCCTGCGGTCAGGCCCAGAACTGTTCCGATAATAAAAGCAAGAACCGCACTGGTTCCTGAAAGTAACAAAGACGCACCCATTCTCTCTGCCAGCAATTCTGTTACCGGCCGGCTTGAGTAATAGGACTCACCCAGGTCCCCCTGCACCAGACGATAAATATATGTGAAAAATTGTGTGATCAGCGGCTTATCCAGATTATATTTTGCACGGACCGCCATTTTAAACTCTTCATTTGGATTATCAAATCCTGCCATGATATTCACAGGATCACCCGGGGCTAACTTTATGATAAAGAAATTCAAAGCCACAACGACCAATGCAACAATAAAGGCTGTATATATGCGCTTTAGAATAAATTTTTTCAATGTTTTATTCCTTTCAAAAACAGGGAGTATATAAAACTATATACTCCCTGTATACTTTATGCTGTTTCTCAGTTCAAATTGTATTATTTCATTTCTATTTTACAGAAATTATATGGAGCAATATCATTAACATCTGTATCAATGAATGGAATTCCACTGATGTTAGATGGTGCAGCATAGTATCCGGCATATTCTACAAGCGGAACAAGTGGAAGATCCTCAGATAAGATCTGCTGAACTTCTTTGTAAAGTTTTCCACGTTCATCCTGATCTGTCAGGCTTTTTGCCTGTGTTAATAATTCATCCACTTTTGTGTTTGAATATGCAGAAACGTTCATAGCTCCGTCTGTTCCTACACGAGTAGAAAGATTGTCCGGATCCGGTCCCTGGAATCCTGCAAGCATACACAGATCATAGTCTCCGCTGGAAACTTTTTCTCCCCATGCTCCTTCTTCCAGTGGATTCACTGTAACATCGATACCTATCTCTTTTAACTGGGACTTGATGACTTTCGCACAATCTTCATAGTTTCCATAATTGAAAACTTCCAGATTCAGATGTAAGTAATATCCATCTGCATCTTTTGTATATCCGGCGTCTTCTAATAATTTCACTGCTCCGTCTACATCGGTATCACCGATATCGGCTTTGTCATTATATGCCCACTCTAAGAATGGAGGATAGAATCCATAAGCAACTTTCTGTAATCCGGCTGTTCCTTTTTTTGAAATCTCTTCTCTGTTAATTCCTTTTGCAATTGCCTGACGGACTGCAAGTTTTCCTGTATCATTTCCTTTCATGTTAAAGCACATCTGATAACGGCGTCCTGCTGAAAGGCATCCTACATTGTAATCTGAATTATCCTGTAATTCTTTTACATGTGAAGATGGTACATTCTGGAGATAATCAATTTCTCCGTTCATGAATGATTCATATGCTGTATCAGGATCCTGCACGATTGTATATACAACCTTATCAAGCTTTGGTTCTCCACCAAAGTAGTCTTCATTTTTCTCAAGAGTAATGCTTGAGCCATCTTTAGATTCTACAAATTTGAAAGGACCTGTTCCGATCGGTTTGCTTGTTGCAGCTTCTACCTTTGTCCAGTCCTCATCTGTATCATATAAATGCTGTGGAAGAATAGCACTTCCATACCATGCAAGATTTGAGACAAATGCTGCATTTGCTTCTTTAATCTTAATAACAAATGTGTTATCATCCGGGCATTCCATTGAATCAACTGCTGATAATGCTGATGCAAGGAATCCCTCTGATTCCATAATCTTTTCATAGGTGAATTTTACGTCTGCTGATGTAAAGTCTTCCCCATCATGCCACTTTACACCTTTGTGTAATTTGAATGTGTAAGTAAGTCCATCGTCTGATACATCCCAGCTTTCTGCAAGATCCGGAATGATCTCTTCATTATTGTTCATTGTAAGCAGTCCGCTGAACACATTCTGAGACATCATTGTTGTGGAATCATCCAGACTTACATCCGGGTTGTAACTGCTTGGCTGGCTTCCAAGATTGAATACCAATGTCTGCTCACTGGAAGCTTTTTTCTCAGTACTATCTGACTTCTTAGAATCGTCAGACTTACCGCAGGCAACACATGACGCTACCATTGCTGTTGCCAAAAGAATACTGATAAGTTTCTTTTTCATTTTTTCTCCTCCGTTTTGTTATTATTTAGCAAATAATCATTCTAATCATAAATTACTTTCGACAACCTGTCTAATCGATTATCCTGATATATCTATTAGTCATATTCATAAAAACTATAAGTATTTATTAATAATATGATGTACAATAGAATAAAACGGCTGTAAGGAGTTACACAAATGACAAAAACAGAACTATATGAAAATATAAAAGAACTCGGTCCGGAGATGAATCCGCAGGAACGTATGATGTTATATATGCAGGGAAAAGAAGTAGACTGCCTCCCATACAGTCTGCTTTCTCATGAGGCACTGGCTTATATCTGGGGCTTTACTACAGAAAATCTCCGCCATTCCTTTGAATCCATGTGTGCACTTCTAGAACGCAAACGGGATCTATACGGTGAGCCCGGAATCAGTGGAGGCCTTGGTTTACGAGGACTTTCCGAAGCACTGGGATCCAAATTAAAATATCCGGAAAATTCAGAAGATATGGTTGTTGAGCATATTTTGAAAGATTATGATCAGCTCGATGCACTGGAAGAATTTGAAGTGGAAAAAAATACAATTCTGTTAAACAAATTAGACCTGATGAAACGCTTGATGGATCATTTTCCTGATATGCCCGCTTTCGGCGGTGTGGCAGGTCCTATGTCGACCGCGATCTCCATAAGGCGTATTGAACTCGTCTTACGAGATATGGTACGTGATCCGGAACATCTGCACCGGCTGCTTGATTTCTGTGTTACATGCAATTTAAAGTGGGTAAAAACGCTCCATGAAACATTTGGGATCACCTCCATTTCCATTGCCGATCCGGCTACAACAACGGATATCCTTGGTTATAAATACTACCGGGAATTCTCTTACCCGTACATGAAAAAATTATTTGACGGAATTATGGAAATTACGCATCAGGTTCCTTCGTTACACATCTGTGGACACAGCAAGAAAATCCTTCCGGATCTGGCCGATATCGGATTCAACAACTTCAGTCTGGATAATTGCGAGAATCTGGAAGAAATCAAAAACCTGATCGGCGACCGCATGCTCCTTGGCGGAAATATCGCACCTGTCGATGTCATGATGAACGGATCCATTGATGATGTCATCGAAGCCACCCGGCAGGTCATCTATTATGGTTCGGACAGTCCCTGTGGTTATATCGTCATGCCCGGCTGTCAGGTCCCAAGAGGAACTCCTCTTGAAAATATTGATGCTCTCCGCTATGCGGTGAGAAAATATAGCAAGGGAGCTGTAAAAGGTAAGCGAATCAACTCGCTCGAGGAATAGGCAAATAAAGTCCCCGACAGTTTCTAAACGTAATCGAAAAAAGTCTCAACTGGCGGCTTCCGAATGTAAGCAAACATATCCTCTACCGGCAGTTTCCAAGTATAGAAAAACTGGTGTGGAGTAAATCCAGGCACCAGTTTTTCATCGTTTCTATATCTTTTTTTTCTATATTCACCGTTTCTGCTTCATCTTCTCTTTCTTCTCATACATTGCTTTATCCGCTTCATCCAGCTTCTTTTCCCTGTCATCCGTCCATGCATATCCGATTGCCGCCGATATCTCTATATCACACGGCCTGTCCGCACGGTCAATTTCTCTTTGCAGTGCCTGTACATATGCTTTCACTTCCGCACAGGTCTTGCCAAACAGACTTATAACAAATTCATCCCCGCCAATCCGGTAACAACTGCTCCTTTTTGATGTCCCTGACCGTCATTGATCTTTTTCAGATTGTTCGCATCGATCATAATATATGCAGCCGGTCCATCATAGCTTTCCTTCTCTTCCTTCTCCATAAGGAATGCAGCTCTGTTCCCAAGCCCGGTCATCATATCAAGATATGCCATCTTCGCATACAATGCCGCATTTGCGTTTTCTTCCATCTGCTCGTAAATTCCAATACAGGCTGCATCCCCCAGACAGATTATGAATCCCAGAATTCCAGTCACATAGCACAATGAATATCCATAGGAATGATTCTTATAAAAAAATACAAATGCCCGCACACTGAACACACTAAATATAATATAACTAATCAGCACCCGTATTAATTTCTTATCTTTCCTCTGTCTCAGTTCCATAAATCCACCGTAAAGGATCAGGATGATCGCAATCGCCATTAACAGATGCTCTGCCACGATCAGAATCGTAACCGGAACAACCTGTCCGATATAGTTAACAACATATATGCATTCCATCATAAGGAACAGATTCTGAAGAATGAACAACATCTGCTCTTTCTGCGGCATGATCTTCTTTGTAAATTCCAGCAGCGGAACCGGCAGGAAGAAAAAGCACAGAAACGAAATCTGCTCAATCATTCCGGTCTTCTGTGCGATCAGTAAAAATATCTTAGAATCTGTTAAAATCCAGCTCCCCGCACAAATACTGTAGATTCCCAGACTTCTCAGACTTTTACAGGTATCCTTCGCCCACACCTTTTTCATATAAATACCTACCCACAGACTTATCACGCCGACGATCACGGACAATACCATAAAAATTACCGCATACAGATTCTTTCGGAGGATAGATGTATAGACATTCTCACTGTCGCCCAGATACATCTTCGACTGCATGACTGCATTTTTCGAATGTTCATCCACATTCCGGAAGCGGATAACCAGATTCTTTCCCTCCGGTATCTTGAATAAATGAATTGCACCTTTTCTGTCACTGTCTATATGATAGATATTCTCGCCATCTACCGATATATCATACGCTGACCAGTGACTTTACAATTGCAGTACCCAGTCTCTTCCATCTTCTGCCGGAATCTTATACCGGTACGCTGCTTCCAGTTCTCCATTTTTATGATCTACAGATCAGGTTCCCTCCTGCCCCTGTACATTTTCAGAAAATGCTTTGCCGGGATCTATATCTTCTTTTATACTGATACACAAAACTACTGCTATTAATACAATCATGACGATTAATAGCAGTCTCTTGATATACTTCATTGTGTGTCATCCTTTATTCTATATTTTTCATGCATTTAATATATCTCTTATTATCTATAATAACACAGAATCTAAATTTTGCATGTATATTTTAATATATAGAAGAATCCGAAAACGTATCGTTTTACAGTTTCCCCGTTGTTTGTCATATGCTAAAATAGAATTATTATCAATACAGAAACGAGGTGCTTTTATGCAGCACGAAGTATTTATCAGTTATCACCGAAACTCATCTGCTGAACTTGTGGAACATATTGTAGCGGCACTGGAAAGTCACGGAATCAAATGCTGGTATGCCCCACGGGATGTAGATTCAAGCTATGCCGGAGATATTGTTAAAGCAATCAATACATGCAAAGTCTTCCTTCTGGTTATAAATGAGCAGTCTTCTCATTCTGCCCATGTACTCAATGAAATTGACTGTGCTTTTAACCGGTTCCATCAACATGAATCCATCCGCCTGTTACCTTTCCGAACCGATAACAGGGAAATATCGGATGATGTCCGGTATTACCTTGGACGGATTCATTTTCTGGATGGTACCGAACCGCCAGAAGAAGACCGTATCAATGCCCTTGTATCTAGAATTTCTTATTGGATTCAAAGCAGTGAATGGAACAACAATGCCCAACCGGTCGTTCAGGTTCAGAGCATACACAGTACCACCCTTGTACACAACACAAATTTTGTTGGCCGAGCATCTGAACTTAACGAAATATACCGTTTACTTCATAGCGACAACAATAAATTATTTTTATGCGGAACCGGTGGCATTGGAAAAAGTGAACTTTCCAGACAATATGGACTGAAATTTCAGAACGAATACCGAACCATTCTCTGGTTCACTTACAACAGTACGCTGGAAGATATGATCATCACAGATCAGTTTCTTCTCATCCATGGTCTGGAAAATGAGAAACAAGACCTTACAACTCCTCAGGCACGGCAAACTTATTATTATAAAAAGCTGAATTATTTAAAAGAACACTGTGATAAACATACACTTCTTATCATCGACAATTTTGATGCCGAAGATGAACGCACACAGGAACTTCTGGAGGGACCATATTCTGTAATTTTCACTACCCGTATCAGTCGTGAAAAAGATGGATATCAGGAACTTTCCATTCATCCAATGGACAATCCGGAAGATCTTATTGCTTTGTTTCAGAAATTTTATAAACGTCCTCTACAATCTGGCGATGATATGATTCTCTTGCAGATTTTTGATAAGATTGCCCGTCACACCTACGGCATCGAACTTCTGGCCAGACAAATGCAAGCCTCCAGAATGTCCCCTGCCAGTATGCTGGACTTTTTCAATGGAAAAGAAACTCCTGCCTCCAGACGTTCTCACATAGTAATGGAACATATCCTGAATGTAATGACAGATCTGTTCCACCTTGGCAGCCTTACAGAAGAGAAACTCTCCATCTTGAAAAATATGGCACTTCTTCCGGTAGAAGGTATTGAAACAGAGACTTTTTTTGACTTAACAGAACTAGATGATTTTATGTTGATAGATGAACTGATCGATTCCAGTTTTATCCAGTACAATTACATTACCGATGTGATATCCCTGCATCCGCTCATCGTCAATACCATTCAGAAAAATGATTCTGATTTCAGACTATAGCTTCCAGACTATTTTTATTATTTTATTAGTCATCTAACAGTACATCATTAACCACATCGTATGCATCTTCCAATGCATCCAACGCTTCCGTCAGAGTGTCTGCTTTATCCACTTCACCGTCTTCTTCATATTCATCCAGTATATTTACCAGAGAATCTTTTACTTGTTGGATGGATGTTATCAGGTCTTTTAACTGTTCTTCTTTTGTTGATGTGGTATTTATATTTACTATTTTTCTCACGTTAATAACCTCCTGTGTTCTTGTCTATTTATTCTCTTGCTGATACATTTTCTTCCATTGTTCTAATTCTTCCTGCATTTTTTTTAATTGTAATTTATTTTCTTTTAATTGCTGATCTTTCTCTTCTATTTCCATCTTTGATTCTTCCAGTTCTTCTCTTGTCTTATCCAGATCCTTCTGCATCTCATCTACCATCAGTTCTACACTATTCCGGTCCAGTTCCTGTAATTCTTTTGAAAACATTCCCATCACCTCATCTAAATCACGGCAGATCACATAGATTTGTTCATACATTTCTTTAAAATCCGAATATTTTTCTATGATACTCAGAATATCATCCGGCTCATCCATACACATAAACGCAAGCCATGCTTCCAGCCGATTATTTATAATCATCTTACTACTTTTATTGTGCTTAATACTACGAAAGTTGTCAAGCGTTACAAATAAATATTTCTGTAGAAGATTCATTTCCGCTCCTGTATCTGATTTCTGTTCAAAATGATGTAAATATACATCTCTAAATTTATGTAACTGTGATGGACTTGTTTCAAACAAGACAATCGTGTATACATCTTTTATATCTCTATAACATGATTTTGTTTTCTTTCCTTCTTGTTTATTCTTTTTGCGTACTCTTCTGTATTGACGCAATAACAAATCTGCAGAATAACATGCACTTCGTTCTCCCGGAAACATATAACCATTCTTTTGTATCTCCAGATTGACAATACTTCCGTTTTCTAATTCTACCACGATATCCATAATCAAAATAGAATACCCATCCGAAAGTCCCGTCTCTTCATTCGGCAGTACTTCAAGTATTTTCACTTTCTGTTGAAGCAACAACGATAAAAATTCTTCTACTCTTTCTTCATAAATTTCTGGATTCAAAATAGCTTTACTAATGAAATCATACATCATTTTTACACCTTTTGTTCCTGTTACAAAAGCCAGAAATTCTTCTCTTTCATCTTCCTGCCAATTTTCATAAATTTCTTTCAGCTTTGAATTATTCTCAATTTCTCTTAAAACTTCTTCTTTTGTCCGAATCATCGGAAAATACTGTTGCAGCTTATTCATCATAGACAGCTCCTCCTTGTATCCCAGCAATATAAAATTATTAGTTACTTTGTCTTCATATCGGATAATTGTTTCGAATTTGAAATACCGAAATGAGATGCCCTCGGGCTTAGAATTTTTAGGAATATAGAAACTTTTCTTTAAAGTTAATTTACAATAACACAAAAGGAAAGATTCTGCAATACTTCTGCAAAATCTTTCCCTTTGATTCTTCCAAGTGCTTCGATAATTAAATGCTTACACTCATCTCATGCCATTCTTCCCCGCCCCAGGTTGACTGTGCGATTCCTTTATCTCTAAATCCGAATTTCTCATACATTACTACCTTCGATTCCAGACAGGTAAGGATAATCTCTTTTCTTCCTCTTTCCCATTCTCTTTCAAGATACCGGCGTACCAGTTCTCTTGCAAGCCCCTGACTGCGGTATTCCGGCAGTACATCCAGTCCCAGAAGCATGACATTCTTGCCTTCCGGGTTATGCAGACTGGCATCTGTAAAGAACTCGTCCTTTAATATCTCATCATCCGTTGCTAGTCCATTTAAAAAACCTGCCATCTTTCCATTTTCTTTATCAATCGCTACCAGAAATAAATCCGCAATTCCGGCAACACGGTCTTTCATATGCTTCTTAGAACAGGCTTCATTCGGCGGAAAACAGATCCTTTCGATCTCTGCTGCTTCTTCTGCTTCGTTCTGTTTTATGTTTCTAAATTCATATCTTTCTGAAATATGTGTATCTGTCATTTGCTTTTCTCCAATCCCATTACCGTATAAAATGTGTCGCAATTCGTTCTTCCTTTTCCGGTAATCCGAACTGTTCTTTTCCAAGCGCAATACTCTTCATCAAGAATGTCATATTTCTTGCAAGTGTACGCATCGTCTGTTTTCCTTCTCCGTCCTGCTCTGACTCACCCGGCATACGTCCATGAATGCTGTTCCAATACTGGCTTGATGCAACCGGCATTCCGGAGATTGTAAAATACTTGTTCAATTCATCAAATGTTGCTGAACAACCACCGCGTCTCGCACATACAACACTTGCTCCGACTTTCATCGTCTTGTCAAAATGACTGCTGTAGAACAAACGATCAAGACAAGCAATCAGTGTCGCATTTGCTGACGCATAATATACCGGGCTTGCAACGACAAGTCCATCGGCTTCTTCAAACTTTAGTGCCAGTTCATTTACCATATCGTTGAATACACATTTGCCTTTCTCATAGCAGGAACCACAGGCGATACAGCCTCGAATATCTTTATTGCCGACCAGTATGATCTCTGTCTCGATTCCGTTATCTTTAAATACCTGTTCCATTTCTTTTAATGCAACAGATGTATTGCCATTAGCCCGTGGGCTTCCATTTAACATTAACACTTTTAAATTTTGCTGCATTGATTTGTTCCCCTTTCAATGATTCTCTTCCTGACAGATATTTCTTTCAGGATTCGCAAGTTTTTATGCTCATATCCTTGGCGTTCTGAATTCCACCGCATGCTTCCTCTTCCAGATTGGGAACAAATTCCGCTGACACACATAATTCTCCCTCTCTTTGATCGCAACTGCCTGAAAAAACGTCTTCCACATCTCTGTATATTCATCTTCATACTGTTCTGTTTTACGAAGTGACTCAAATTCGTCATCCGTCAGATAACGCAGATAGTTTGTTCCGTCTTTTGGATGTACGCATGCAGTTTTCCGGTTATCATCTATGATCATCCAATGTTCTGACGGCATCCGGTCCGCAAAATGTCTGCCAACCAGCATGATCACATCACTTTTGGGTTCCAGATGACTGACATAGACCTTTCTGCCCAGCGACTGGAATCGTGCAAATTCATTAAAATGATGGCTTTCATTACCAACTTTCCGCCGAAGTTCCAATATGCGCATCACATGAGGATTCGAATACTGTTCCAGTACCTTACTTCCCACTGCGAATCCGACACGCAGAAAATTATAGATTGCCTGTAACGCATCTTCTTCTGCAGAAAGGGTTGCATAATATACATCCAGATATGCTTCATCGGAAATATCCCTGCGAACGGAACGGATTACTTTTTCTGCTTTCACATTATCCCCGTCTACATGGACATATTCATCAAACATTGTCTGCTGTAATATCGGTTCTTTCTTTAATTGTATCTGATCATGACCGATCCGTAATGCTTCTGACCAGGCATCATAGATACAGGTCATAATGTCCTCCAGACGATCCTTACAAGTATATATCTTCATAATTTTCTACCCAATCCCAAAGTCCGCCAATGACAATTGCACATAAGATTCATTGGAATGTTCTATATTCCATACGTCTTTCTTATCTACACTGACCAGTTGTCTTGTAATATACGACGCTTCAATCGGTGTATGATACATCTGTTTTCCCCCACAGGTAATAAAATAATGTGCCCTCTTAAGTACCACACCCATCTTCTTTAAGCTTGCAAAATCCATTCTTCCATACCGTCTTGCATATGTGATCCGGCTGGCGGATTTTGGACCGATTCCCGGTACCCGAAGCAGTCTTGCATAACTTGCAGTCTCTACTTCCACGGGAAATTGTTCGAGATGGCGTAATGCCCAGTCGCACTTTGGATCGATCAGTTCATTGAAATCCGGCTTTTCTTCCGACAATAATTCATCTGCCTGGAATCCATAAAATCTAAGCAGCCAATCTGCCTGATAGAGGCGGTGTTCACGCAAAAGCGGTGTCGGTGTTCCGAGCCCCGGCAGTGCGGCATCCTCATTCAGCGGAATATATGCTGAGTAAAACACTCGTTTCAGATCAAAACCCTGATACAACTGCTGGGTCGTCTGCAATAATGTATAGTCACTTTCCCCCGTCGCACCGATGATCATCTGTGTACTCTGCCCGGCAGGTGCAAAATTACGCTTTAATCTTGACATATCACGGGGTGCTAACTGATATGCGTTGTCCCATGTAAGGAGTCCATCCAATGTCCCCATTTCTTTTTGAGAAGACAGAGTTCTGTCCTTTCCATCCGACAGCCTGTCTGTCTCCTTTTTTTCTTCCAGGCTTTCCCGATAATTCCTTTTTGATATTTCCGAAAAAATGCCGTTATTTAACAGTTGATTTCCCCTGCTTCTTTCCATATATGCGGTCTTTCCGATGGCCATCCGGTGTGCGGCAATTGTATTCTGAACCTTTCCCATAGGATTAAGGATTGTCTTCATTGTCTTGTTCGGTGCAAGAGTCCGAAGGCTCTCTTCCGTCGGAAGTTCCAGATTTACACTGATACGATCAGCCAGATATCCCGCTGCGGCAAGAAGTTCATCTGAAGCTCCCGGAATCGTCTTCACATGGATATATCCGTTAAAATGATATTTTGTGCGAAGCAGCAGTAAAGTCTCACACATCTTTTCCATCGTGTATGTCGGATTTTTCAATACTCCGGAGCTTAAGAAAAGGCCTTCTATATAGTTACGCCTGTAAAACTCAATCGTCAGTTCACAGATCTCTTCGGGTGTAAATGTTGCCCGTTTCACATCGTTACTTGCACGATTAATGCAATATTTACAATCATAGGCACAGTGGTTTGTCATCAGAATCTTTAATAAAGAAATACATCTTCCGTCCGCTGCAAAACTGTGACAGATGCCGCATGCCTCTGTATTGCCGAGTTCTCCTTTCTTTCCACGGCGGCTGGAACCACTTGACGTACATGCCACATCATATTTTGCCGCATCAGCGAGAATCTGTAATTTCTCCTGTGTTGTATAATTACTGTTTTTGATTTCTATATTCATAGTTCCATTATACAAACAAGCGTTCTCGTTTTCAAGTGTTTTTCGAACATTCGTTCTTATTTATCTGCTATCTTTATTTTTTCAGGAAATGTTCCCTGTTCGGATATACCTGCCTGAAAGCCTCAAGCGCCGCCTCCTGTAACAGCGCAAACTCTTTCTCCATATGAAGCAGATGCGGTGCACGAAAAGCGATCATACTAATCTGCTGCGCAATCTTTTTTGTCACTCCTTCTTCTGACATCTGTCCCATTCCAAATACAAGTGACGTAAATGCCCTTCCTCCCCTGCTGACTTCAATGAATTTCAGAAAGACATTCTGAAGCTCCTGCAAAAGAATTTCCTTATATACTTTTTCCTGAAGCAGTGATTCTGACAGCCCCAAAGTGGCAGCTATCTTCGCTCCCTGCTTTCTCCGTTTTCCTCCCAGATCCACTGTCGTACCTTCTGCCAGATATTTCATTTCCATAAGACATCTCATAAATTCATCTTTTACGGGTGTTCGTTTTCCATATCTTGCAATCCATAACTGTTTCCGGTATTTGTCTTTCTCCGACTCTCCGTCGCCGGTATTTGCTTTTAATAACTCCAGTCTTTTTACCGGATCTGTTTCTTTGTAAAATGCAATTCTCCATGCGTTATCCATTTTCTATTTCCTCATTATTATTTCAAAAAATGATCTACATTACTACTATCCACACGGCAATATTCGGAGAGATAATATCTGCCTTCCTTTAAGCGTTTCCGATTTGTGTCTTTTCCACAGACAATCTCTACCGATAATTTCGCCAGTTCCATTGCCTGATCCTCTTTATCATTATAGACGGTTCCCTGCATTTTTCCTGTCTTGATTGCCTCCAACGCATCATCCAGACCGTCAATTCCAAATATGACAGGCCAGTCCTGACAGTCATATCCGGCCTTCTGACAGGCTGCCACTGCTCCCAGTGCCATCTCATCATTATTGGAAATAACCAGTTCTATTTTCTCTCCATATTGCTCAATAAGACGACTCATCCTGTTTTCAGCCTGTCCACGGTTCCAGTCCGCAAACTGATAACTCAATTTTTCAAGATTAATCTCCTGTTCAAGCAAGGTCTTAACCGAATAGTCTGTTCTGCTGATGGCATCCTGATGTCCGGCCTCTCCTTCCAGAAGTATGTACTGAATCTTCCCATCCTGATTCTTATCAACTTCCGGATGATTTTTAATATAATCCGCCACAATTTCTCCCTGCATGATCCCGGACTGCTCTGCGTCACATCCTATATAATACAGTTTCTCCCATTGCATCAGATCCTCCCTGACCGGCTCCCTGTTAAAAAATAGGACTGGGATATCTTCTTGTTTTGCCATCCTGATAATGCGGGATGGTGCCGTTCTGTCAACCAGATTCACACACAATACATCACAGCCGGCGTCAATCATCTCCTCAACGATCTCATTTTGATCCTGCTGATTATCATCGCCGTTTTTTACCGTTGTGATGATTTTCATATGATCTGTTTCCATTTTTTTCAGATTCTCTTTTAACTGATCCGTCATAGCATTGATAAATGGATCATCCTGCGTATAGGTTACAACTCCTATCCGGATGATATGATCTGTCTTTGCACTCTTGTCTTCACATCCGGTAATCAGAAAAGCGATCAGCAGGATAACTGCTATCATACTTCTTCTTTTTCTGTCTTTTTTACTCATAAGAATATAAGAACCTTTCCAAATTATCATTTAGTGAAAATTCATCTCTGTCAAACACCTTTATCTCTGTCTTATGGCCTTTTAGCCTGTAGAATCTGTGTTCCAGCCTTTGTGCCATTTCCCCGACACTTTTATATCCGATCTCATAGGCATCCGGAACCACCAGTCCCTGGATATTTCCGTTATCCAATAACACTACCGCTTTTACACTGCTCCCAATGCCATATATGTCCGCTCCCTGATATGAATCTTCATCAGACTGCTCGCCTAGTTCTTCCAATGCATGTGGATCCAGAACCACTATTGCATCTACTTTGTCTTTTTTACTCACTTTTTCATAGATATTCTGATCTTTTTTCCGGTAACAATACCAGTCGATCTCACTTTTGGTATCTTTCAGCGAATCCTTTAATCCCCGGATCGCATCCTGATCTGACTTTGATTCTTTCCAGTTTGCGACAACTCCGATTTTCTGCCGCTTCTTTCCCAGCTCCTTTCCAAGTTCAGAACCTATCTTATAATAATCCGGTCCGATTACCGGATTACCAGAATTCCCGCCTTCTTTGGAATATACATCCTCCATGATCAGTGTATATGGTGTCTTGGCACACTGTTTTTTTAACATGTCTTTCGTATCACTTCCCGGTGCCGGACATATGATAAATGCATCTATATTGTTGTGCTTCTGCTCTTTTATAATTTCTTTTTCCATCTCTGCATTTTCAATTTCATCTGTATTACAGATAATCATATGAAGATTGTTTAGTTTCGCCGACTGCTTCATCCCTTTAATCAGTGAATTCCACCGGTTATCTCCTGATTCCGGTAAGATCACCGCAACTCGTTTTTCCGGCACATCCCGGTCAAAAATCTTCCAGGCAAAAAATAATGTCAGTATCAGGAAAACACACTCCAGTATCAGGAATGTAATTTTATTCTTTTTCATCTACATCCCTCCCCTGTGTGTATTTCTGCATCTCCAATTGTTCCGCATTCTCCTTTGTATATGGAATTGCCGGTATATGGATAACAACCCTGGTTCCCTCATCCGGTTCGCTATATATCTCCAGACCATATTGCTCACCAAACATCAGCTGAATTCTAGAATGCACATTGATCACGCCAACACCCGAACCATGTTTTGGAACTTTATTATTATCTTTCAGGATATTTTCCAGAACTTCTTTCCGCATTCCCATTCCATTATCTTCTATAGTAATGTAAATATCGTCTTCTTTCTTTTCTCCCCGGACTGTGATTTTTCCCTCATCGTCCTCATCCATATTTCCCACGCCGTAATAAATTGCATTTTCAAGAATCGGCTGAATGACTAATTTTACAATACAATAATCTTCTATCTCTTTATCCGTCTGAAACTCCATTTGAAAACGTTCTTTATAACGCACAAGCTGGATATTCATATAACTTCTGCTGTGCTGCAGTTCATCTTTAACCGGAATGATCGTCTTTCCGCGGGATAAACTGACTCTTAAAAGCTTTGCCAGTTCGGAGATCATAATAACTGCTTCTTCATTTTTCTGTGCTTCGACCATCCAGGTAATAGATTCCAGTGTATTATACAGAAAATGTGGATTAATCTGACTTTGTAATGCATCCAGTTCACTTTTTCTCCGTTCATTCTGCTGACGGATAATTTCCTCCATAAGCGTCTCAATCCGTTCATATGATCTTTGAACGGAATAACCCAAATGTCGTATTTCTGAAGAGCCTCCTATGTAAATATCCGGTTTCCCTCCTGCTTCATATGTTTTAACCGATTCATCCAGTTTCCGGATCGGTTTGGATATTTTTCTAGAAATCAGCCTGTTTCCTTCCAGAAGCATCATCATAAGAACCATGATCGTTGTAAAAATATAATATCTGAAATTGTTAATTCTTGCAGTCTGCACGCTCTCCGGTACAACTCCGATCAGTTTCCATCCTGTATAGGCAATGTTGCCAACCACTACACTTTCCTTGTGTCCGTCTGTTGTAATCTCATAAGTGCCCTCCTCATACCCGGAAGCCTTCAGACTATTCTCCTCAAACAGTCCCCTGGCCATCTCTGTTTTTCTCGGATGATAGATCATCTGTCCGTCACGGCTGATCATATAATAATAGATTCCTTCCGAAGAATCATTAATCTGCTTTAAGACATCTTCGATCACCGAATATTTCATATCTACAAGAAGGACTCCGCTTCCCGGAATCTCCCCATCGTTTATATCCACATAACGGCTCAGTGAAACAACCCAATGATAACGATACAGACCATCTTCATACAAATTCTGAATATGCGGAACGGAAAAATGTACATTTTCAATTGCACTCTCGGCATTCTTATACCAGTCCTGTCCCGTTACATCTATATTTTCTTTTTCAACAGCAACCGGTTCCGAAGCAATCAGCCGGCCTTCGTTCCCATATAATGCCAGACTCTCGATTTTATCCGAATTCACCTCGTATAATAAGCTGAACTGTTCAGCAAATTTTTCACTGGATATATCAAATTCCTGTACGATATTATAATTCGCTGCATTAAAAATCTGCCTGATATCTAACAGGTCCGAATTCACCCTGTCTACCGTGCTTTCCACCGTCGCCTCTGTATTTGATACTGCCATCTTATCAATCGCAAGCTTAAATCTTTGATACAAAAGAAATCCCATAGTTACAATCGTGACAAGTGTAATCGCCATAAGAACAGACATGATGATCGACTGTATATTAAATACAACATTTTTTTTAAAATCCGAATCTTTTTTTCTTTTTTTCACGCTTTTTCCTGTTCCCTTCATACGGATTACTGTTCTACTTTACAGATGCTCTATACTTCGAAGGAGAAACTCCAAACTTCTTTTTAAATACATAACTAAAATAATTGGCATCGAGATACCCTACTTTTTCTGCTATTGTATAACTTTTCTCATCTGTATTCAATATCATCTCTGCCGCAATATCCATTCTGTAATCTGTCAAATAAGAGATAAACGATTTTCCCGCTTCTTTTTTAAATACAGAAGAAAAATAAGAATTCGATACACCGAGAACCGCACATATCTCGTCCAATGATATATCCGCCTCCATATACCTTTCTTTCACAATGTTCTGTGCTTCCACAATGAGCCGTCTGGCAGAACTGTTTCTTGCACATTTCAGCTTTTCACTGATCGTTTCCGACATCTGCACAATCCATGCTGTCAGTGAACTCTCATCCATCTGCGATACTTTTTCGTAAATATTCTGCATATTACCGGATATTTTATTGAAATCCAGCGAATTATCTGTACAGAACTTAAAAAATCCACTGACGATCTCCATTGTAGCAAGATTATACTGACTCATGGTTTCTGTATTTTTATGAAGCTTTTCCATCTCTCCATGTGCTGCCCGCTCTATCTCTGCCGAATCTCCTATACGAATTGCACGAAATAGCATCTGCATCCTTGACTCTTCTGACTGAACCGGTTTGATCTGTTCCTTCGGAACAATCTCTCCAATATTAATTGCCCGTTTTGTTCCGTATAAAACCCTGTAAGAAACTGCTTCTCTTGCCCTCTCATAGGAAAGACTGATCTCATACAGGCTGTCACACACGGTTCCGATTCCCGCTGTAACAACTGCACCCATGATGCGGTACGCCCACCGACAGAATCTGTCACAGGCATCTGTTATCTGGGTAATCTTATCTTCCGCATCCAGTTCCAGAATCAGCAGTGTATTTCCCATATATATAAATTCTCGACAGTTCCACTGATCCATCAGTCTCTGCTTGATCTCTCTTTCTACCGACATAGATAAAAGCAGTGGGTTCATGCCTTCTGGCACATGGTTCTCCGATGTGTGGAAGATTACACAACCAAAGAGAGGTCCTTTCATATCTACCTGATATGCCTGTAAAAACCTTTCATAATCATGTTTTTCTACTCTTCCTTCAATTAATGAAATAAAAAAATTGGACTGTAATTTCGGAAGTACTTCCTGAAAATAATCATTTAATTTTTTTACATTTAATTTTTCTTCTCTTTCCCTGTCCAGCGTATGTTTCAGATTAGTCAGACTTTCTGACAATTCTGTTGCATTGACCGGTTTGAGCATATACTCCTTGATTTCCAGATGCACTGCTTCTTTCGCATATTCAAACTCATCAAATCCCGTACAGAGCATGATATAAATATTCGGATATTCCCGATTCAGCCTTCTGGATAACTCTAACCCGTCCATATAAGGCATCTTAATATCCGTCAGCACCACGTCCGGCTGGAGTTTTTCTACTAATTCCAGTGCTTTTACCCCATTTGTCGCACTTCCTGCCACCTCAAACCCCAGATCATTCCAATGAATTTTTTTCTCTATCATATCAATGACTTCGGCTTCATCATCTACGAGAATCACTTTATATCGTTCCATCTTTTTCCCCTTTTTCATGGCCGCTATACATTTATTCCAGTATAACAAATTTACGTCTCTTATAACATATCCAAATACAAAATCTGCCTTCAAAATTTTTTTACTCACAAATTCCTTTCGAACGCATCATGTTGAAAAAACCGTCCCTTTCATCTTTCCGATGAGCAGGACGGTCTACTTCTTTTTGTATAAACCTGTATAAACAGTCTTTTATTTATTATTTCTTCTGTACATATTTCAGACAGTCAAGTGTTACTGCTGCCAGAATAATGATACCTTCAAAAATAAACTGAAGGTTTGTATCAATACCAAGAACCGTCAGAGAATAGGTCAATGATGTAAAGATCAGTACACCTGTCACAACTCCCGATATCTTACCAATACCACCGGTAAAGGAAACTCCACCAACTACGCAGGCTGCAATGGCGTCCATATCCCATCCCTGTCCGTAAGCGGCACTACCGGATCCAACCATTCGTACACACTCCAGCCATGAACCGAATCCATAAAGGATACCTGCAAGGATAAATGCTCCCATCGTTACTTTAAATACCGAGATTCCTGATACAGCTGCCGCCTCTGGATTTCCACCAACTGCATATAAATTTTTTCCAAATGTTGTCTTATTCCAGATAAACCATACAACAGCAATCGCAACTACTGCCCATAAAATAATCATCGGAAAACGTCCTGCCTGTGGAATAAAAATATTTGGAATTGTCGGATCAATCGCACCAAAAGAAACTCCTTTTGTAGCATATGTAACAAGACCAAAGATGATCAACATATTTGCCATCGTTGAAATAAATGGATGCATCTTAAATCTTGCCATGAAAAATCCGGCTGTCATTGCAAATACAGTTGTGAAAAGTATACACACACATAATGCTAATATAGCTCTTGTTGCCGGTGCCATACCCGAAAAATCAAAAACATGTCCAAACACAGTACCTGTGTTAATTCCGTTATGCATGATAATGGTTGCTGTAACCATGCCCATACCAACCATACGTCCTACAGAAAGGTCTGTACCTGTCAGAAGGATCAGACCGGCAACTCCAAGTGCAAGGAACATTCGCGGTGAAGCCTGCTGCAAAATGTTAAGGATGTTTGTGGTTGTAAAAAGCTGTGTATTTTTCACGAATGGTGTAATAATACACAATGCGATAAAGATCATGATAATTACAATATACAGACCGTTCTTATACAAGAACTGTGTCATATTAAATGTGTACTTGTAATTTTCAAAATTCTGTGCCTGCTTCTGTGCAAATGTATATTTTGACATTCTGAGCAGATCGATCAGGTGGAACTTATGCATGTATGCATCATGTTTTCTATCCTTGATCTCCTGGATCCTGGATTCATGTGTCATCTGCGCATCATATAATTTATTCTTATACGTGTATTTTTCAGCTTTGATCTCTTCTGCATCTTTCAGGCTGCTGACTGCCTTCTTATGTTCTTCCTGCAGATCCGCTTTTAATTTTTCAAAATTACTGTTTTCCGCTTTTTTCTCTGCTTCGCAGCTCTTTGCAACAATGTTATAATACTCACTGTTGTAATGTTTGGAAAGAAAACTTTCAGCATCTGCGATCAGTTTTGCAATCTGCTGTTTATTTGCATCTTCTGTTGCTTTTGCCTTCTCCAGATTCTTCTTACATTCCCCGATAATCTTATTCTGTTCTTCTTTTGTTAAGTTCTTATTCTCTTTTGCTATTGCAATCTGATTTTTTAAACTGTTGACTTTGTCAGATCCTTCCACACGCAGTGCATCGATCTGCTCCTGTATTTTTCCAACATATTCGTCAATCGGTTTCAAAAGTATTGCTTCTTCTTCAGCCGAAATGATAATGCTTTTTTCTGCCATCTTCTATACCCCTCTCTGTTACAGATATTTTGCACTGAGTCTCAATAATTCTTCCTGGTTCGTCTCTTTTGTATTTACGATTCCGGCCAGTCGTCCGTTTGACATAACACCGATACGGTTCGTAATACCAAGAATCTCCGGCATCTCAGAAGATACAACAATAATTGTTTTCCCCTGCTTTGCCATATTGATGATCAGTTCGTAAATCTCATATTTCGCACCAACATCAATTCCTCGTGTCGGATCATCCATCATGAATACACTCGGTGAACGCTCCAGCCATTTTCCGAAGATTACCTTCTGCTGATTTCCTCCGGAAAGGCTTGTGATCATATCATCCGGGCCCATACACTTTGTATGCATGATTTTAATCTCTTCCGCAGTTGCACGTACCATTCTGTCATGTGACAGCACTGCACCATTCTTATAATGGTTCATGTTAGCGATGGTCGTATTAAATGTAATATCGCCTTTTAAGAACAGACCATTAGCTTTTCTTTCTTCTGTGATCAGGGCAAATCCATGATCCATTGCATCTCTCGGCGATGAAAAGTTCATGATCTTTCCATCGTATATTACATTTCCTTCTGCTCTTGTGCGGATTCCGAAGATTGTTTCTAAAAGTTCCGTACGTCCGGCACCAACCAGACCGTAAAATCCAAATATTTCTCCTTTTCTGATATCAAAGGATACATTTTGAATCTTTGGTGCATATTTTGACGAAAGATTCTGTACAGAGAGAATCTTCTCTCCGGGCTCATTGTCAACAGGTGGAAATCTGTTATCCAGCGAGCGCCCAACCATTGCCGATATCAGTTCATTCATATCTGTATCTTTGCACTCTTTTGTCATAACCAGACTACCATCTCTGAGCACAGATATCTCATCACATATATTGAATATCTCATCCATCTTATGTGATATATAAATCAGCGAAATTCCCTGTGCTTTCAACTGACGCATCATCTTGAAAAGTTTCTCAACTTCCGGCGCTGTCAGGGATGAGGTTGGTTCATCCAGTACAATTACTTTGGAATGATAGGAAATAGCTTTTGCAATCTCACACATCTGCCGCTGGGACACAGACATTTTTTTCATTGGCTGTGTCAGATTCGCTGTGATTCCAAGCTGTCTGAAGAGATTTGCAGTTTCCTTTTTCATTCTTCCTTCATCGACAATTCCAAAAGAATTCTTTGGATATCGTCCAAGGAACATATTATCTACAACGCTTCTTTCAAGACATTGGTTCAATTCCTGGTGTACCATCGCTACCCCGTTTTCCAGTGCATCTTTTGGTCCCGAGAAATTTACTTCTCTGCCGTCTAATATAATTGTCCCCTCATCTTTCTGATAAGTACCAAAGAGACATTTCATCATTGTCGATTTTCCGGCACCGTTTTCACCCATAAGTCCCATAATGGTCCCAGGTTTGACATTCAGGTTTATATGTTTCAGAACTTTGTTTCTACCGAACGACTTACTCATGCCATTGATCGATAAGATGTATTTATTCTTATCTACTGTCATAACTCTGCTTCCTTTTCTTGATGAAAGAAGGGTATCATCTCTGACACCCCTCTGCGTTTCATTCATTTACCATTTAACCAGTCTCTTATTTTGAGAGAAGTGATGTGTATGCTGATGCATTGTCTGTCTTAACCATGTTAATTGCAAATGCATCATATTCGTTTGGATTTCCGAGACGGTTTGTGATGTTTGACTCTGTCTGTCCATCTCCACCGATGTAATCAACCTTCAGGTTAAGGAGATCATCATAGTTCTCAAGAAGTGGCTGGTATGTTGAGCTCAGGAAGTTATCTGATGCATTGTAAATATCAAGCCATACTTTCTTAGATGGACTCTTGCTTGAATCAAGCTGTTTTGACACTTTGTCATAAATCTTTGTTGAATCTGTAAAGTCTTTGTAATTATCAGCTGTTACTGCAACATTTAATGCGTAGTAAGATCTCTCTTCTTCGCTGTATCTATAATCTTCACCTTCTGTCAGGCAGTTACCGGCATCATCTGCTGTACCAATACCTGTATCAACGTCTGCTCCGTCAAGTGCGTTACGGAGTACTCTTAATGTCAGATAAGCCTGAACATCTGCATGCTGAGAGATTGTTCCGCCGTATCCTTCAGCGATTGCTGCAACAGCGTCACTGTTTGCATCATATCCGAATGTAGGAACTTTGTTATCTTTTGCCCATGCATTAAACATTGACATTCCCATACCATCATTGTTAGAAACAACAATATCGATCTGATCTCCGAAAGAAGCTTCCCATGTTCCGATTGCGTTACCTGCTGTAGCCGCATCCCATGTTGCCCCTGCTGAGTTCTTCATTTCCTGAGAAGCAAGCTCACGGACTGTAAATTCTTTTCCGTTTACATCAATCTTAGCATCCTGGACAACTTTTGCTTTTCCGTCTACGTTTGTTCCTGCCGGCTTGGAAGCAACTTCGTCACCATCCTTAACTCCTGTTCCAAGTGCCGCACGAACACCACGTGTACGTGCGATAGAATCATTGTGTCCGATGTCACCGATTGCAAGTACGTATCCGATAACTCCATCACCATTTCTGTCAATCTTATCAGCATTTGCTTTGATATAATCAACAACCATCTCTCCCTGAAGTTCTGCTCCCTGATTAGCATCAAATCCTACATAATAAGTATCTTTGTTGAAATTCAACGCTTCTTTGTCCAATTCCCCTGTTGAACTGTTAGAAGGTTGACGGTTAAACCAGCAAAGCGGTTTGTCCTTATTGGCTACAGAACTGCTGTCTGAAGATCCTGATGATTTTGAATCACCTGACGAAGATCCTCCGCAGCCTGCCAGTGATAATGCAAGTGTTGCTGCCATCATGAGTGCAAATACTTTTTTCTTTTTCATTTTCTTTCCTCCTGTTTTGTGCGTTTTGTTTTTAATCGCGTCTAACTCATTGACTAATCTCATTATAATTACAACACTATTTTTTTGACATAGAATATTTTTGGATTAATTATCAATATTTTTATATTGATCCGTTTTTTTTCATACACTTTATCCAATCACGCAAAATCTGTCTCTACTATATAAAATGTAAAACAAAAAAACTGCGATAATAACCTTCACGCTATTACCACAGTTTCTCTTATATGTTCTTATTACGAATAAAATATTGATTAAGCTGTTACTTTCTTATCATCTGTTTTTTCAAGAAGTTTCTTTACACCCTGGATTGCAACCAACACACCAAGGATCAGAAGCAATACAGCAAAAATCAGCTGTAATGTATTTCCAAGATCCAGTCCTGTTGTCAGGAATGCCTTTGCCAGTTTCACGATCGTCATACCAAGTGCTGTAAATGTAACAGCCATCATGAATAACATTGGTCCCCAGAGCATGAATCCCTGGCGTTTCGTCTTCTTAAGGAATACCGCACAGGCTACCAGTGCCAGTACGGATAACAGCTGGTTGGCTGAACCGAATAATGGCCAGATCTCTGCATAACCGACTTTTGTCAGGAAATATGCAAGTACCAGTGTAATAACTGTTGCAAAGTATTTATTCGTTACAACTTTTAAGAATGGACTCATGTTATCCTGATCTACATCATCATCGAGGAAGAATTCCTGGAATGACAGCCGGCCTACTCTGGCTACGGAATCCAGAGAAGTCAGTGCAAATGCGGATACTGCCAGATTGATCAGCGTAAATACAAGAGAGTGTGGCAGTCCGATGACTGACAGGAAGTTCGCAATCGCTCCGGCGAAAATCTGAGGCTGTGTTGTCAGTCCCTGTGCTGCTGCTTCACCTTTGGCAAAAGATGCAACTGCGATCAGTGCAATAACTGCAAGCATACTTTCCATTAACATTGCTCCGAATGATACAGGAAGCATGTTCTTCTCATTCTTAATCTGTTTGGATGCTGTACCGGAAGATACCAGTGAATGGAAGCCGGAAACCGCACCACAAGCGATCGTTACAAATAAGATTGGGAACATATACTGTCCATCTACGTTAAAGCTTGTGAATGCCTGAAGGTTACAAGATGGATTTGCTACAAATACACCAACAATCGCACCAACAATCATAAAAATCAAAAGGTAACTATTCAGATAGTCACGAGGCTGAAGAAGTGCCCATACAGGAGCGACACTGGCAATCAGGATGTAAACGAAGATGATGAGATGCCATGCATCCAGTCCTACATACATTGGGAAGTGAAGTCCCAGTGCGATTGCTGCTACCAATAATACGATTGCAACTGCTGTATTAATCCACTTGTTGAATTTCGTATACTTCAAAAACATTCCGAGTCCGACTGCTTCTAAAATAAATATCATAGAAGTAGTTGCGACTGCACCGTTAGCTGCAATTTTTGTTACTTTTCCGGCTTCACTTACTGAGAATCCATTAAAGGTTCCGGCTACAACATCAGCAAAAGCTGCAACGACCAGAATACAAAACAGCCAGCAGAATAACAGGAATAATTTCTTACCTAATTTTCCGATATATTCTTCGATGATATATCCGATTGTACGTCCTTTATTCTTTACAGATGCATACATAGATGCGAAATCCTGAACGGCTCCAAAGAATACCCCTCCGATTAAGATCCACAAAAGTACCGGAAGCCATCCGAAGATTGCTGCCTGGATCGGTCCGTTGATCGGACCTGCACCTGCGATTGATGCAAACTGGTGACCGAATACGACGTTCGTATCGGCCGGTACATAGTCAACCCCGTCTTCCATCTCATATGCCGGAGTTTTGGCATTTGGGTCAATGCCCCATTTGTTCTGGAGATAACGACCATAAAGAAGATATGCTCCACCAAGCACAACAATGGCAATGATCATCATTAATATTCCACTCATAAAACAATCCCTCTTCTTTCTCTTTAAAGTAAATATATAAAAAAACGCCTTCGCTATCCTTTCGGATAACAAAGGCGGAATATTCTTCCGTGGTACCACTTCGTTTTACTGCAGTCATCACTAACCACAACCACTTGTTACTGTCAAAATATCTAACAGTTTCTTCTGTAACGTGAAGACAACGTCCCGGCTTACTCGATACCTGACTATGTTGATTCTTCCAACCTGTATATTTCAGCGGGATGCTCCTGGGTGATATCATAAAATACTTTCTGCCGTTTCACACCATCCAACAGCTCTCTGAATTCCAGTTAACTTTTATGACGTATCCCTTTCATTGCATTTCTTATTTACTTTTTTTAGCTTACTTAAAGTTTTACACTTTTTTCTTGTAAAGTGCAAGAGTGGAATTAAACATAATTTACAAAAATACAGTTCCATTTTTGTGCATTTTTTCACATTATATAATTCCGGTTATCTCTTCTACAGATTTCACAAAATAATCTGCTCCATCCAGTTCTCCCTTCTCACCATAGCCATACAGGCATCCGATAAACGGACTTTTACAGGATCTGGCACATTCCAAATCCTGTCTTCTGTCTCCGATCACCAGATAAGGTCCCGGATAGTCCCGGATAACTTCCTGCACGATCTCCGTCTTAGGGCAGAAACCATACGATTCACAGTCATAAAACTGTTCAAACCATCTTTCCATTCGGAATTCTTCCCAATGTGCTTTGCGGTATGCCACCTTACAGTTGCTTAAGATCACAAGATGATATCCTCTGTTCTTCAAAGCTGTAAGCATCTCTTCCGCTCCCGGATACCACACTGCCCGGTGCTTCCTGATCTGCCTGACCATGGAATCTCCTACGATCGCACTCGCCTGATCTTTGTATCTCTGATCTAATTCCGGCAGAAATGTATCCCACATTTCTTTGCTGTTTAAGCCCAGCCATCCTGCGATCTGTGCCGTCTCTATCTTCTGTTCTTCTACGACATTCTGATCCACTAACCACTGATAAGCTTCCCTGAACGCCGGTTCATAGATTCCAAGAGTATTATGTATCGTTCCATCATAATCAAAAATGACTGTTTTCACCATCGGCTGCACCTGATTAAAGCTGCTTCATCAGATTCACCATCTCAATTGCGGACAATGCACAGTCATATCCTTTATTTCCTGCTTTACTTCCTGCACGTGCGATAGCCTGTTCGATATTCTCTGTTGTGATCACTCCGAATAATACCGGAATTCCTGTTGCAAGTTCAACCTGCGCAATTCCTTTGGCTGATTCATTGCACACCAGATCATAGTGGGAAGTATCTCCGCGGATAACTGCTCCCACGCAGATGACTGCATCATACTTTCCGGACTGTGCCATCTTCTGTGCAGTCAGCGGAATCTCAAATGCTCCCGGTACCCATGCAGCCGTAATGTTCTCTTCTTCTACCCCATGTCTTACCAGCCCGTCGACGGCTCCGCCCAATAACTTATTCACAATGATCTCATTGAATCTGGCAGCCACGATTCCGACTTTCATCCCCTCCGGTGCTACTACTTTTCCTTCTACTAAATTGATCTGTCTCATGATTTCTTCCTCCTGTTATTCATTAAATCTTTTTATAATTCTATTTCTTTGAAAATGTGTCCCATCTTTTCCTGTTTTGTCTTCATATATTTCAGATCATACTTCTGCGGTGGGATCTCCAGCGGTACTCTTTCATTGATCTTCAGTCCAAACCCACCAAGTCCATAGACTTTGTCCGGATTATTGGTCAGAAGTCTCAATGACTTCACTCCGAGATCCGATAATATCTGCGCTCCGATCCAGTACTCTCTGAGATCCGGTGCAAATCCCAACTTTACATTAGCCTCTACCGTATCATATCCCTGCTCCTGCAGTGCATATGCCTTGATCTTATTGAGCAGACCGATTCCTCTGCCTTCCTGTCTCATGTAAAGAATGATCCCTCTGCCTTCTGCTTCTACCTGACGCATCGCTGTCTGAAGCTGCAGACCACAGTCACATCTAAGCGAGCCAAATGCATCACCTGTCAGGCACTCCGAATGTACCCTGCAAAGTACATCTTCACCGTCTCCGATATCACCTTTTACCAGTGCAAGATGATGTTCTCCTGTAATATCATTGATATATCCGTGAAGTCTGAAATCTCCATACTGCGTCGGAAGGTCTGCAACCGCCTCTTCTTTTACATGTTTTTCATGGATTCTCATGTAATCCTGAAGATCACGGATCGTAATAAATGTAAGATTATGCTCTTTTGCAAGTTCCCACAACTGTGGTGTACGCATCATTGTGCCATCTTCTTTCATAATCTCACAACACACGCCGCATTCTTTCAATCCAGCCAGTCTCACCAGATCAGTCGTTGCCTCTGTGTGTCCGTTCCGCACCAGGACTCCGCCTTTTCTGGCAATGAGTGGAAATACATGTCCCGGTCTTCTGAAATCTTCCGGCTTCGCATCTTCATCCACACATTTCATGATTGTATAGGAACGTTCTGCTGCCGAAATACCTGTCGTCGTATCAACATGGTCCACTGCAACGGTAAATGCTGTGCTGTGATTATCGGTATTCTCCGCAACCATCGGTGGAAAGTTAAGCCTTGCTGCAATTTCCGCACTCATCGGTGTACAGATAAGCCCTTTCGCATAAGTCGCCATAAAATTAATATTCTCCTGTGTTGCAAACTCTGCCGCACATACCAGATCCCCTTCGTTCTCTCTGTCCGGATCATCTGTAACCAGAATAATCTTTCCTTCCCTCAGGTCTCTCAGTGCCTCCTCGATTGTATTGTATTGATTGTTTTGTGACATTTTTATTTATCCTCCTGTTCTAAAATCCGAATTCCTGCAAAAATTCCATCGTAATTCCGGATTCTTTTTTCTCTTCTTCACTCTTTTTGATGCCTAACAGCCTTTCTACATATTTTCCGATCACATCATTCTCTAGATTCACCGGATCGCCCGGCACCTTTTCCAAAAGCGTCGTTTCTTCTCCTGTATGCGGGATAACCGATACCTGAAATCCCTCTTCATCTACTTTTGCCACTGTCAGACTGATGCCGTCTATACAGATGGATCCTTTTTCCACGATCAGATGTAATATCTGCGGCGATGTTCCGATGGATACCCAGATGGCATTCTCCTCCCTGATCAGAGACCGGATCACACCGGTTCCGTCAATATGACCGCTTACGATATGTCCTCCGAATCTTCCATCTGCAGCCATTGCCCGTTCCAGGTTCACCTGACTTCCGGCTTTGCAGCTTCCCAGACTGCTTCTCCTGATAGTCTCTGCCATCACATCTGCAGTAAACCCATCCGGCTGAAGTGAAGTAACGGTCAAACACACTCCATTGACTGCGATACTGTCACCGATCTTCGTTCTTTCCAATACCTTCTTCGCCCTGACTGCCAGAACTCCCGACTCTCCGGTCAGCTGCATATAGCGGACCGTTCCTTTCTCTTCTACGATTCCTGTAAACATGGCTCCTCCTGTTCTTTTTCACATACCTGACAGATTATCCTGATATCTTCACCGATCCGGCAGATATCCGTACATTTCAGTTTCAATGCTTCTGATGGAAGTCCGATGCCGATTCCTTGCACCGGTGTCTTACTGTTCTTTCCGCCAAATAATTTTGGTGCGATAAAACAGTGTACCTCTTTTACAATTTCTGCCCGCAGTGCACTGTCGTTCAGCGTGCCCCCGCCTTCCAGCAGAATGCTGTCAATGCCCTCATTTCCAAGATATGTCATCAGCTTTTTAAGGTCTATCTGACCTTTTTCATCCGGACAGCAGACAGTATCCACGCCTTTCGCATGTAACCGTTCTATTTTTTCTGTTATTTCTTCGTTCTCTTCCCGTCCTGCATAAGCCACGATTGTCCGGTACTCTTTTGCACTTCTTACGATCTGGCTGTCAAGCGGTATCCTAAGACTGCTGTCGCATACTATTCTGACCGGACTTTTCCATCCTTCTACCCGGACATTCAACATCGGATCATCCGCAAGTACAGTCCCGATACCGGCCATAATACCCATATACCGGTGCCGCATATGCTGCACTTCCTGTCGGGCCGGTTCTCCTGTGATCCACTTCGATGCACCCGTCTTTGTCGCAATTTTCCCATCCAGTGTCATGGCATATTTCATCACTACATACGGTGTCTTCGTTGTAATATAATGGAAGAACACCGGGTTCAGACGGTCACATTCTTCCCGCATAAAATCCTGAACTACTGTAATTCCCGATTCACGCAATATCTGTGCACCTTTTCCTGCCACCTTTGGATTCGGATCCCTGGAACCAATCACCACTTTTTTAATCTTCTGTTCTATGATCGCTTCCGTACACGGCGGTGTCTTGCCATAATGACAGCATGGTTCCAGCGTAACATAGATTGTCGCACCCTCTGCCGATTCTGTAAGCGATGCGATTGCATTGCGCTCTGCATGAAGTTCTCCGCATTTTTTATGATAACCTTCCCCGATGATCCGGCCGTCTTTTACGATCACCGCACCTACCATCGGATTCGGATTCGTCCATCCTTCTCCCTTTTTTGCAAGCTGGATTGCCCGGAGCATGTATTCCTGATCCGTCATTTCTCTTCCTTCTTTCTTAGTTATACAAAAACCCCTGCAGGATACCTACAGGGGAAATGATCTGTTACATATAACTGACAAATGATCTGTTAACCAAAAAGCTCTGAAATGGATCACCATCTCAGAGCTCAGACACTACATTCATCTATTAAAATAACTGTACCATCATCTTCTTTCATCCAGACTATACTGTCGGCTCCGGAATCACACCGGATCATGCCTCTCGGCCCGCGGGCTTTACCGCCGGTAGGGAATCACACCCTGCCCTGAAGATTTCGTTTTTTTTATCATAATACTTTATATATCATTTGTAAAGCAAAAGTTTGGAAATAGCAGACTCCTTTTCACATTGATTTCATCTGCCAATTTTGTTATTCTATACGTATAGATTATTGTCACCTGAGAATACGTAGAATCTAAAGGAAATCAAATTATGAAAATAGAGAAAAAAATATGGCTCTCGTTGATCGCATCTGTCTTATTTGCCGTTATCTTTTCCATCTGGATATTCAGACAGGATACTGTTCGGAACGAACTGCCTTTTGATAACACCACCTCACTGAAAACAACAAGTTTTAAAACTGACGGTGCGAAAACAGAATCTGTGATCCTGTCCGATGAATTCCACACGCAAAAAGCGATTCTTTTCCAGACTACTCATACCAATGCAGAAGTCTGGCTTGATGGGAAACTTATTTATCAATACGGAAATGAAAAACACACACCCAAATTCATGAAATCCCCCGGCTCCTGCTGGCATATTGTAGACATTCCGGCAAACAGTGACACCAAGAAACTGACCGTCAAAATCATTCCTGTATATCAGGGTTATTACGGGAACCCGGTGCATCTTTTTCTTGGTACGAGGGGCGATTGTATTCTGAAGATTCTCAGCCAGAGTCTAGGAATACTGATCCTCAGTTGCGGTGTTTTATTTTTGGGATTTCTCTCTTTGGTATTGTATATTGCAGTGATTCGTAAGAAACAGGAGGATTTTTCCGAAGAAACATCTAAAATATTCCTGAATCTTGGAATCTTCTCCCTGTTGATTGCCTTATGGTCCCTGAAGCAATGCGGTTTCCTGCAGTTTTTAGTCCCGGATGGAAGAACACTGTATTTTATTGACTTCTTTACATTTTATCTCTTTCCTGTTCCGTTTAATTTCCTTTTGTATGATATTTGCAAAAGTAAATTCCAAAAAGGTGCCCTGTTCCTGTCTGTTTCTTATCTGATCAATATGGGCGCAGCCGTCCTTCTTCAGTGTATGGGAATTGTCGATATCTTCCTGATTCTTCCGATCACGCATCTGATCATGTTTGTGAATGCAGCATATACGATCGGACTGATCCATTACGAGGCAAAACAGCTTGGAAACGAACTTGCCAGAAAGTTCAGATATCCAATGTACCTCATTATGTGTTTTTCCTTATCGGAACTATTGGTTTATTATATCCGCAGATTCCAGCAGACATCTGTATTTCTTCCGCTTGGGACCCTGCTGTTTATCCTTATGCTGATCTGGATCCAGGTATCGCAATATTATGAGCAGTGTATCCAGAAGCAAAAACTGATCTACTTCCAGAAACTGGCAAATATAGATATGCTCACCGAAGCCATGAACCGGAATGCCTATGAAAATATGATCCGTTATCTGGACGAACAGGAGTTGGAATTACATACAACCGGAGTTGTCTTATTAGACCTTGATAATCTGAAGGAAATCAATGATAACTTTGGCCACGAAAAGGGAGATGAAGCCTTAAAGCTTTGCTATCAGTGTATCCGCCAGGCTTTTCCATCGGAACAGAATTGTTTCCGAATCGGTGGAGACGAATTTGCTTATATTTTCCATAAAGATGAAAAAGAGCTGATTGCCGATAAGATCCATAAACTGGAGCTGCTTCTAAATGAAAAGGATCAGGATCTTTCCTATTCTCTCAGCGTCTCCTCCGGATATGCCTATTATCAGCCTGACACCGATATGGATTTTAAAGATATCGTAAGACGCAGTGATACTATGCTTTACCGTGAAAAACGAAGAAAAAAAATATCACATTCCGCTTCTTCTCATCCGATGCTTTCTTCCGGAAAGCAATCTCGTGCACAAGGGATCACGGATGAACTGATCACGCAGGAGAAAAAATACCAGCATATTTCACCGACGGAATTATGCGGGATCATTGACCTGCTCAGTCCAAGTACCGATGACTATCTGTACTTTATTGATTTCCGGACCGACTTTTACTATATTGCGCCACAGTCACTGGAACGTTTCTGCGTTCCTCAAAATGCTTTTTATAATGTTATGGAAACACACCGGGACTTTGTGTATGCCGAGGATTATCCGTTGCTGACCGACGAATTCCGTGATCTGCTTACTACCAACCGTTGTATCCATAATATGGAATATCGCTGGCTCGATCTGAACAGGAATCCGGTCTGGATCAACTGCCGCGGATATCTTGTACGGGATGATCATCAGAAGCCTCTCTACATGGTTGGATGTATTAATGAGATCGGCCAAAAACAGAAAGCAGATAATGTCAGTGGACTTTTCGGTGAGAATGGTCTGATCGAATACCTGAAGACGCAGGAGACTCCTCTGGAAAATGGATTTCTGTTACGTCTTGGCATTGATAATTTCAAACCAATCAATGAAAAATTCGGATGGGATTATGGTGATTATATTCTCCGAAAAACTGCAGAGTGTATTTCGCACTGTATTTCAGGGGAACAGCAGGTATACAAATTATCCTCTGATGAATTTATCATCGTGGATGTTACTTCTGACAATGCACAGACTGCAATACACCTTTACAATAAAATCAGGGAAAACATCAACCAGTTTATTAAAAAGAATCATTATACGGCAATCTTTACGATTTCCGGTGGGATTCTCCCATTTTATAATCTTCTGGAAAGCGAATATGATGAAATGATGAAGCGGACAGATTTTTCATTGAACACAGCTAAAAAACGGGGAAGAAACCGTTATTACATTTTCAATGAACAGGACTATCAACGGTTCTTACATCTGAAAGATATCAGCGATGTCCTTCATGCGGCAGTCATACATGACTTTCGTGGATTCTCTGTTGCCTTACAGCCATTGGTGAAAGCAGGCTGCAGACAGCCTTTTGGTGCGGAAACCTTGATGCGTTTTTCTTCCGGACAGTTCGGAACTATCTCACCGGCAGAATTTATCCCTATCCTGGAAGAAAGCGGACTCATCATTCCGGCCGGCCGCTGGATCATAAGGGAAGCTCTACAGGCATGTAAAAAGCTCCGTGAAACAATTCCGGACTTCCAGGTCAGCATCAATATCTCACAGATACAGATTGAAAAGTCTGATGTGATACAGGATATCTCTGCTGAACTTGAAAATGCCAAACTTCCTCCGGAAGCATTGATCGTGGAATTAACAGAAAGTGCTTTGCTGGAAGACAATTCCAATGCACGGCATTTCCTGAAGGAATTAAGAAAAGCCGGCATACGGCTTGCACTGGATGATTTCGGAACCGGTTATTCGAACTTCCATTATCTCAATGAACTTCGTCCGGATATCATTAAAATTGACCGTTCCTTTACCGCAAAAGCTATAAAAGATGCAAAGGAATATGATCTTTTAAAACGATTCTGCACTATGATACACCGTCTGAACATAAAAATCTGCATAGAAGGTGTGGAGACTGAGGATGAATGGGAAAAGATCCGGCTGATGGATCCTGATTATAGTCAGGGATATCTGTGGGGAAAACCTTGCTCTTTCGATGAACTCTTGACAAGTCTTATCCTTTAAGATTATCCAGATATCAATGCATTTCAATCAGAAATCAAAAAAATTTTTCAAAAAGGGACTCCGGGTTTCATAAACCGGAGTCCCTGAAAATCAAATTTCCCTTACGTCTTTCTTATCTACACTGATCACGACAATCGCTATCACAAATGCTCTTGTACTTTTTATGCCTTTATCTCTATGTTTTTTAAATTATAATCCCTCCCGGCACCTAATACATTTTTATAATGCCTTGTCCATGAATGCAATAATACCCGCTTCGACTTCGTTCTTAATCTCAGCATAATTATGTATCTCGTGGCGGTATCCCGAGTACAGCTTCGTCGTTACGTTATGTCCGGTCTGTACCAGCCAGTTACTTACCTGATATACACCGACACCATACTCACCTACCGGGTCCTGATCTCCCGCAATATTATAGATTGGCAGGTCTGTCGGCACTTTTTCGGCCCACTTTGTTCCCTCGATCTGTAACATCATCTGGATGAAATCATATACCGAACGGTTGCTGGTCGGTCTGGTAAATGCATCAAACGGATCATCGGCATGATCCCGCTGTACATACGGATCGGCACAGATCCACTCATTTCCGATGCTGACCTCTCCACAGCGCTCACACATCCATCCCATCAGTTCTCCGGTATATGACGGATCGGATTCTTCTCCATGTCCTGCATCGATCGCTTCTTTTAATTTCTTTCCCGTCTCTTCTGCCCCGCGGAAGATTCCCGTTGTTCCGCAGATAGTTGCCCCGGCCAGTTCGTCCCCGTATTTTGCAATGAAATCTCTTGTGATAAAAGATCCCATGCTGTGTCCGAATAAGAAATATGGCAGATCCGGATATTTTTCACACACGATTCCTTTCAATGTATGCTCGTCTTCCATCATTGTATGCGGTCCTTTGTCTCCCCAGTCGCCCCACACATTATTGACCATTGCTGTCTTCCCATGTCCTACATGATCGTCTGCTGCCACGATATAACCCGCATCCATGAAGGCAGATATCATATGCAGATAACGTCTAGAATGTTCCCCAAATCCGTGGATCACCTGGACAATTCCCTTCGGTTTGCAAACCGGAACATAGATCCATCCCTGGACCTGGTCACGTCCGTTGTAGGACGCAAAAGATACTTCGTGTAACATAATGTATTCCTCCTTTTCTATCTTATCCGTACGATTTTAGATTCTTTTATTCTGTACGGTTATAAGCTGTTCTTCAAAAATCCTCCGGTATTCCTCTTCCACCTCACCAAATGCTCTGACCTCATACCTCAGATCAATATGCAATTCGGGTGCCTCGCTCTCCTGTTTCTCTCCCAGAAGAAACGTCAGATCATACCATAGCATTGCCTTATCAATCGCATTCAACTGCATCTTCTCTTCCGGTGTCAGGTCCGAACCGAGAAATTTTTCATAAATCATAGAAAGCATACGTTCTTCGCGTTCATTATATTCCGGCAGTTCCCTCTTAAAAGGCGACGGAACATCCGACATATAACACTCGCTTGCATCGTGAAGCAGGCATGCAAGCACCATCCTATCCGACAGACCTCTCGCCTTTGCCTCTTTTGCACAGCAAATGCAATGTTCCCCGACCGACCAGAACGTCTTCACATGACCATTTCCTCTGCATATCAGTGACAGCGCATGTGCAATATCTGCTATGTCAAATAACTCCGGATCCGGTTCTGTTGGTTTAAAATGTTTTCCTGTGTAGGTCGTAATGTATTCGCTCATATCCTTCCTGCTTTCTTTTGTCTAATACTTGTCTAAATACTCTTCTCTTCCCTTTTCTTATATTCTCAATTATACTATAAGAAAAAAAGATAAGGGGGTTTTTTATGAATTTATTATCAATTTTCCAGCAACGCCACAGCATTCGTAAATACACCGGTGCACCTATTGATGATGCAGCATTGACACAGATCATTCAGGCCGGACTTCTGTCCGCTTCCAGCCGTTCGATCCGCCCATGGGAATTCATCGTCGTCAAAGACAAAGACATGCTCCGTCATCTGTCCGAATGCCGTACCGGCGCCGCCTGGATGTTGGCCGGCGCAGATGCGGCCATCGTCGTCATCGCCAATGCCGAAGTCTCTGATGTATGGATTGAGGACAGCTCCATCGCCATGGCAAATATGCATCTGATGGCCGACAGTCTTGGTATCGGAAGCTGTTGGATCCAGGGACGGTTAAGAACTGCAACTTCCGCCGATTCCGGTACTGCATCTATTACAACCGAAGATTATGTGCGTGAATGTCTGCATTTTCCGGAAGGGTATAAGCTTGAAGCGATTCTGTCTCTGGGGATGCCGGCTGAGGAGAAAACACCTGCCGAACTTTCAAAGCTTCCATTTGAGAAAATTCATTATGAGAAATTTTAAAATCCTTCATTGTCTGCGGAATCTGCCCCCAACCAGACTTTACGAATACATAACAATTCCTGCCACTGGCAGCTTCTTACGAACGCATGGCGATTCAGAATATAAAACAGAGCGGTACCTTCATCGTACCGCTCTGTTTTTTATATTCAACATCAATCGTTCTATTATCCTTTTATTCTTTATATATTCCCCGATTTTTTTGCTGTCTTTTTCTACTTATTCTTCATATATTCTTCCAAAATCTCTGCTGCTCTTCTGCATGCTTTCACGCACGGTCTGCTCTGATAATACTCTTCCGATCTGACCGCAGGCTCTTCCAGATCTTCGCCCTTCTCCAACCCAAGAAGTTCCCGGCAAATTAGACTTCCTTCCGATTCTTCAAATGCTCCGCAAAGCTTCTGCACAAGTGCATAAAGCTTCTTTTTCCCCGCCGCATCTTTCGGATCATCGTATCCGTACAGATCACCGATCACCATGACCATCCCCGTCACAGCACCACATACTTCACGAAGCTTGCCGAATCCTGCTCCGAACGGGCTTGCCTTCTTCGCTGCTTCTTCTACTGTTATTCCCTGCTCTTCCGCAAATGCTGCGTAGACTGACTGGCTGCAGTTGTAGCCTGTACGGAAGAGAGATTCCGCTTTGTCTGCTTTGTTCATTGATTTTCACCTCCGGTTGCAATTACCTCTTTATCATTCCATTTACATTATCATCAATGAAAGTTATATATTTTCTTTAACCGTTCCCAGATCTCATATGCTACAGGACACACCGCTATCGCATCAAGCATACCATACAAACTCCCCAAACGTCCCGGTTGATCCGTATATGGATACTTCTTACAGCCATCCGGCTTGCACTCCTCTAAAAGACATTCTCCATTCTTTTGAAGAAAATCACATGGTTTATTTTTCGTTAAATAAGTCCCTTCTGTCTCATCTTTTTCCAGATATGTCTGAACAAATTGCGGCTCTTCCATCTTAAGATACTCTGCCACTTCCTTCACTTCATCTGCCGTAAGTTCCGCACAATACTCTTTACAACAGTTACGGCATCTGCCGCAATCGAAGTTTTCAAATAATTCTTTGTGCAGTTGTAAAAATTGCTGGTCCAGTTCTTCTTCATCCGCATTGCATTTTAAGAAGCTTCGGAATCTTAAGTTCTCTTTTTCTTTCTTTTTTGCTTCAAAATGTATTTTTCTTGCCGGGAGCATTTTATTCACCTCTACTATGCTTTCATTTCACTTATATGCCTGACGAAACACTGTTATTTTTTCTTATACGCCTTAATAACACACTCATGTTTCTTATCTTTTTTACTATAATTAATCCCAACCAGCAAAATATCACCTGTATAATCTTGAATAGAATCCGGATATTTTCTATCCTTTATCTGCTGCAATGCACTCACAGCACTTTTATTCCATTTCAATTCCACAACAAGCGCCGGATAATCACTCTTATATTCCGGTTTTGGAATAAACACAAAATCCGCAAAGCCTCGTCCTGTCGGTAATTCTCGAACTGGTTTAAAATAATATTGCATCGCACTCAGATATGCCAATGCCAACACACTGCTAAGTGAATTTTCATTATTGTATTGAATTGTTGATGCATATTCCTCATGTATTTTTTCTATCCGTTCTGCAACCGCTTCACCATCCATATCTAACGTTGCATCTAATAACAATTCGGATTCCTGCTGGAAAAGTAACATCTCGTTCCATCGTTTTCTCCGCGTCGCACGAATCAGTTCCTGCCGGATCTCCTCGTTCGGTACAAACGCCATCCTGGAAGCACCCGAATAACCCAGATATCCCATATGAATCAAATACGTCAGGACATCGTCCTTATTCACAATATTTGCAATGTCATTCTGAAATGAAGCAACGTCCACTTCGACCGCTGCCCCCGACAACATTTCAATAATTGCAGTCTTTAATCCATCAAAATCCATATTAATCAATGGAACGATCGAATCATAGGAAGCCGTTCCAGACCAGTAACTCTGAAAATTTCCATCGGTCATCAGATTTACGACTGCGTTTGGATTATAGACATGATATTTTCCTAATTGATAGCCATCATACCAGCGCTTCACCTCTGAAAAATCCTTTTTATATTCCTCACAAAGTTCTTTTACTTCTTCCTCTGTGAATCCAATATAAGAGGCCAGTGGTCCCGCATTCAGCATCGAATATTCACGGAAATTATTAAGTGCCGATTGTGTTCTTTCTTTTTTTATCGGTAAAATTCCTGTAAGATAGGCAAGCTGGATATATTTCGTAGGTTCCGTTCCCTTGAACATACTTCTCAGGAAACGGATATATTCATCCTGTACTTTCTTATTTGCCGACTCATCCCGAATAAGCACATCCCATTCATCAATGATAATAATAAATTTCTGTCCTGTCTTATCCTTAACCCGTGAAAGGCCATCCGGCAAAGATCTTACATCCTCAGACAAAATTTCCGGATAAATTTCCCTCAATTCATCCAATACTATCCTGGTAATATATGCTACAACATTTTCTGCTTCTTCACAATTGGTCAGAAACCATTGTACATCTATATGGATCACATCATATTTATTAAGATGCTTCTTAAAATCTTCTGTTTTTCCTATCTCAAGATCAAAAAACATCTCTTCCGAATCTGCACCTTTGCTATAGTATGCTGCAAGCATATTCGCCGCATATGATTTTCCAAACCGACGTGGACGACTATTGCAAATATATCCGTCTGTTGAGTCCAGTACATCATTCATGCAGGCAATTAAGCCCGTTTTATCTATATAGATTTTTGAATTCAGTGCTACTTGAAATGCACTGTTATCCGGATTCACAAATCTTCCCATATATTACACCTTCTAATCTACTTCTATACTGATTATGATACCATGAAACCTTAACACCCTCAACTTATATTATAAGCCACTTTTCACGCCAAACATCCATTTCACGCCCTTAGCCAGCCTTTTCCCCGCATCTGCAAAATGCCCTCCCGCATTCCACTCTAAAACCACAGATTCCACCATCGAGTCCTCCTGTAACAGCCTTTCCTGCGCCCTGGTCCTGTCACCGACCGCTGCCATTACTTTGTTCTTCGTCTTCTCTTCTTTCCCGCCAAGACTCAGATACACGCTACATTTACTCTGAATCACATGATCCCTCACATAATGATCCCAGTCCGGGAACCACAACGAACCCGAACAGCATACAATTCCAGAAAACACGTCACTTTCATAAGCTGCCCATAGCGCGAATAATCCGGCAAGCGAATAACCCATCAGCCAATGTTCCCTGTCTTTCACACCAAAAGTCCGGTCAATATGTGGCACACATTCCTCTGTCAGCCATCTCAGCGTCTTCAGACCTTGTCCGGCGAAGCCTTCCTTTCCGAATACAGCCGATGCTTCCCACGGTGAAAAGTCCCGGTTCCAGTTCTCCACCTGAAATGCAACGAGCAGGAAATTTTGTTCCGGCACAAGTTCCAGTAGAGATTCCCACAGATATTCTACTTCGTTCTGCTGATGTGGATACATGCCCCAGAAGATGACCGGGCCGCCGGTTCCGTTCTGAGCGAGATGTAGTTTGATTCCGTTTATTGACATATCCTGAATCATCCCGGCACTCCCGCCGCTCTTTTCTTTTGTTAGCTCCGTTGTAAGCATTTGCTTTTTCTCTTTATTTTCCATCTGCAATTCTCCTAAATTACAAAGATTCATCTTTATTAATCTCTTCCATATACCCGGCTGTAACAATGCCTGCCGGCAATGCCACAATTGCAATTCCAAATACCGACGATAACATCGTAATCACCTTACCAATCGTTGAAACGGCATAGATATCCCCATATCCAACCGTAGTCAGCGAAACGGTCGCCCAGTATACCGCATCAAAAAAGCTTGGAAATGTTGCCGATTCTACATTAAACATGATCAGTGCCGAGATCACTATGTATCCTATCGCCAATCCGCCTACTACCAGCAACGCCTCTCTCTGCTTTTTGAATACATTGATAATGATATTAATACTCTTAGAATATCTGATCACTTTAAATACTCGGAATACCCGGAAAGTTCTGAACAACCGGAAGAGCCTTAATAACTTCAGGCTGCTGTTCAAAAGCGTTACTGATGGAAGGATCGATACCAAATCGATTACCGCCATTGGTGTAAACGGATATTCGGCAAATGATTTCTTTCCTTTTTTCAATTTCAGGTCCGCCGTTAATAATCTTAGAATATAGTCTATGATAAATATAATAACCGTAACAAAATCTAACATTTGCGTAAGTTCATTTGCGTTTCTAACGGCAAGCGGAATAATACTTACTACTATGACGATCATCATCATCCAGTCATATAGCTTGCTTAGTGTATTTTGTTCATCGGCTACTTCGATTATGTCGTATAAGGATTTTCTCCATTTCATAAAATCACTTCCTGTTCATATTTTCCCGAAGGGGATATTCCATCCCGGACGATAAAGTCCCCGTTCAGGTTTTCATACTGCATACCGGCCTTTTTTACAAATTCTATTGGTTGTACAGAACTTACAGGCATCGTAATACTCAATCTGCATTTCCCCGAAAGATTCGTTCCATTTCCTAAGGGTACTGAAGTAAATGTTCCATTTAAACAGTTTACTTTGCAAGACGGACCATAAAATTTTCCATCCGGAGTGATTGAAATCAGCAATTGCGCTCCGTCAAATAAGTTGGTTTTCCCGGAGACAATTATTTTTCCTTCTGTATTTTTCTCATATTTAATCTCCATCCTGACTTCTATGGCATCTTCACTCACAGGGATTGTCTGAGTGAATGATCTTACCTGATGAGTTTCATAGCATGGCTTACACTTTTTCAGTTCTTCATCCGTAACATCAAGTGTTTTTCTCCACTTTACTTCTCCCTTTTCAATAACCGCCTTCTCCTTCTGAATGGATTGAATCCTCCTCCCCATTAAATGCCATTTTGCCTGAGGATTCCAATTTTTATTTTCATTTTCAAGACATATATTCTCCATCTCTACATACAGCAAGCTATAATGTTTTATAAATTCATTCCATTCCCGGATTCTTGAGCAGCCACCATTGGTGGTTTTATTAAAAAATTCCCGAATCTGTTCCTTATTTCTAGATATCCATGTATATAATTTTTCTTTTTCTTCACTATCATATAAAGAAATTATTTCTCGTATATATGGCATGGAATCCTCAAAAACCTGATGATAATATGCATATAATTCATCGTCCGGCTTATAGACATTTTTCTCATTATACTCCGATATAATTGAAGTTCCGGATTGATTCTCCCAGGAAAATTCTCCATCTCTTTCTTTTAACGGATCAATTCCCGTATTTTTCCATAATGGATTAATCCACCTGCCCGTAATCCGCCAGTTATACAAAAGCATATCTTCCTTCGACACTCCAACATATATCCATATAACATCCGAAGAACTTTTATACCCCTCACAAACATGTCGAACGATCTGCTTCGCCCACTTTATCGGCAAATCTTCTTTCACGATAATGCGTAAATCCGTGTCCCTTCTACAATGCGTTTTCTGCGATATATCATATACCGTATAATCTTTCTCTGACACTTCGTATCTGACAGTTCTGTACTTTGCTCTTAAATATGCCCCACCAGACGGCATCTCCGGATAAATGGAACACACGTTAATCTTCTCCTCTTTATCCAGTTCGTCCCGTATGCCGGCCTTATAAGATGCCGGTATTCGATAAACCATCACCGGCGGGATCGAATCCAGCGTAATAAGTCCACCTTTTTCATCATCTGCACAGATAAAAAAGCATCCTTCTTGTGCTTGAATTCTTGCATTTCCCACACTTAAATCCTCTGATCTTTTTACAAATAACGGTGTATGAATAACTTTCTGAATTTCATCTTCTGTGTAATTCACTTCCAATTCCTGCCGAACCTTCTCTGCAATTTTTCTATAAGAAAGCTCCGGAAAGCAGGCGTGAAGTGCCAGTATATACACATCTGGTGAATGACAGCTTTTTCCTTTTCTGATATACATAAAGACATATCCATCTTCATCATTCGCTATTCCATTCTGCTCGCATGCAAAATACAGTGCAACAAATGGATTGACAGTTATATCCAGCAATCTCGTCGGAACATTGTTATGTTGAAGCAGTGCAAGTTTTCCCATATAGCTATATGCATTATTCAATTGTTTGCTATACATTTGCATCATTTCCTGATACATATGTCCTTCATTTTCCAAATAGCCCTCATCTCGCAAAATACTTGGCTCACGCTTTAGAAATTCTTTTACTTCTCCCCGAAAATATATTTCGTCATAGCATTCCTGAAATCTTTTTAATTTTTTTCGGAAATCGGCAAGGCTGATGATTTCATCATTTGCATGCATATATTTTTCTCCTTCGATTGTAACTTACCATCTCTCCCGATACAACTTCGCCGGTCTATGCCCGGCATCCCCAGTCATCTCCCCGGTATCTTCTACCAGATCAGCCACTTTTCTTCGAAACGCCGGAACCAACAGCTTCGTATCCAGCACCGTCTCATGAATCTGCTGCAATTCTCTCAGTGTAAACTTCTCCGTTAAAAGCCGGAACGCTATATGCGTCTCCGTAATCCACTTGCGAAGCTGTACGATTGCATCTGCAAGAATCAGCTCGTGGTCAAATGCAAGGTCATCGCTTTCTATAGTCTTAAATTTCTTCTTTACATCCCACTTCGAAGTTGTCTCTTCTAATCTTGCATGAAGCTTCTCATCCCCATGTGTCAGACACAGATTCCATATACCGGCTTCTTCCTGAAATGACACATCAAACCACTTTGCATCCGAAGCATCATCTCCTGCCTGGATCATTTCCTGTCCGGCATTGACAAGTGCCATGTATCCATTGCTGATCACCCATCTTCTCGGATCACGGTTTGGATTGCTGTAGGTACCGAACTGTTCCAGGAAATTACAGTTGCAGTTTGTCTCTTCTTTTAATTCACGTTCTGCGGCTTCGCCGATGGTTTCCTTCGGACCAACGAATCCGCCCGGAAGGGCATAACAGCCTTCATATGGTGCCGCACCTCTCTGGATTAAAAGTACCTTTAACTCTTTCTCGGCTATTTTTCTGTAATTATCTTCTTCTTTATCAAACATTCCGAAAATGACGATATCTGCAGTCACGGATGGTTTTGGATATTTTGAATCATCGTAAGTCTTTACAAATTCTTCGTTAACCTTTTGCATTTCTGATTTTTTCCGCATGATTACTACCTCTTTCTTTTTTCGTCCTATATTATTATCTTTATGATAGTATCACTTTGATAGTATGTCAATATATAAATTTACGCACACGAAAAATGTCATCTCATCATCTAACGTTCTTCGTGTACGTTTATCCTCTTCAGATACTTCACTACCTTGCTTATTTGTTTTTACTGAATCTTTTCACATATACTTCTTCCGCGACAACCATTTCTGATCAATACACTTCACTTCCCCATCAAACCGGATATGTAAATGCACCCCGCCAGATCTCTGATTAATCTTCTCCACAATTCCATGTCCGAATTTCGGATGTGTCACTGCGTCGCCAAGCTTATACTGAACCACCTCATCTTTTTTCTTCTGTGCAGTCTTCAGTTGCTGATAAGTATCCCGGACCGGCACGGATTTATCATGGATTCTGTTCTTTAATACCTTATCATAGTCATGATTCATAAGCGCTTCGCCCGCCTTATAATACGGCGTCGGCGCCGCTCCGATTAGAGAACAACAGTATTTACACGCACTTCCGTGCGTTCCCGCCTGCCATTTATACTTTTCGGGAATCTGCATATTGTACTGCATGTAATGGGCATACTCATGCTTAAACAGATCTATGCGGTCTTCTTTGGACAGCGGATTCTTCACACCATATGCAATAAACAACAGCGAAAAATGAAAATGCTCTTTTTCATGTGCACTTCGTCTAGTGTAAGATCCCAGTGTGTCCGTATCATATCCAAATGTTATCGGTACTTTTGCCCCGTTTAAATGGAGTTTTCTGTCCATTTCTTCATATAGATTTTGTATTAATGCACGTAAAATCGGGATTTCTTTCTGCAGGCGCTGCCGCAGGAATTGGTCTTCTCGGTTGTAATCTATCATCTTCTCACTCAGTATTCTTTCCTTAATCTCAAATTTATTTGTTATTATTTTTGAGTTCCTTTTTTACTTTCTTTATACTCTTTTATTTCCAGTTTTTCCAGATATCTGGCTGATATCCTACTGTTGCCTGTTTCCCGTTACGCACAATCGGTGTCTTGATCACCTTTTGATTTTCCAGAATCTTTTCTGCTTTATCTTCCTCTGCAAGATAAGTAATCAACGCAAGCAGATCTTTATCCTTGCACTCCTGATCGATCAGTTTTTCATATCCTCCGACAGCCTGGCATACCGAATTGAATTCACCTTTACTCAGACCTTTTTCTTTCATATCTACGAACTGGTACTTAATTCCGCGCTCTTTGAAAAATCGTTCAGCTTTTTTGCTGTCGAAGCTTTTCTTGGTTCCGAAAATTTGTATGTTCATTTTTGTTCCTCATATAATTACTCATCATAATAATTCCATTTTAGGGTGACATGCTCCCACCACTTAAATCACAGATTTTGAAGTGAGGGCTTCTTGCTCAATGGCTCTACTGAGCCAAGTATCTACAAGCTATCCTCGCGTGCCCCGCGATTCATTTTTACCCAGTTATGGGATATTTTCATTGTCTGGATACAGACACTTCCCATTTATCCTGCTAACAACATACGGCGTGCTTCTTCACGTATATTGATTGCCGCATTCAGATCCCGATCTATCCGATTTCCACATGTACAAAGATATACTCTGTCCGAAAGTTTCAGTTCTTTCTTTATATTGCCACATTTACAGCATTTTTTACTGGAAGGGAAAAAACGGTCTACACATACCAATCTCTTTCCTCTCCATGTCAGCTTATATTCCATCAATTCCCGGAACTTTCCATAACTGTTGTCCATGACACTTTTTCCAAAATGCATACACTGGCTCATTGCTTTCATGTCAATATCTTCTACTGCAACAACATCATATACCTCTGCTATTTCATGACTCAGTTTATGCAGAAAATCTTTCCTCTGGTTTCGGATTTTTTCATGACATAATGCAACACGTTTTTTCTGTCGGTAATAATTATTGCTTCCTTTCACGCAATGGGATAACTTTCTTTGTTCCCTTGCCAGCCGCTCCTCACTTTTTCTGAAGTATCCTTCATTTTCCTTCTGTATATCTTCAGAAAACACAGCCATTCCATGCATTGCATAATCAATTCCTAGTATCTTTGCGTCTTCATAATCTAATTCTTCTGCTTGGTTTTCACAGTCAGTTTTTTCATATAATAGACTTGCATAATACTTTCCAGATGGTTCCATACTTATTGTTACAGATTTCAGGCAATATTTTTCTGGAATATCACGATGTTTTTTCATACGGATCCATTTCAACTTCGGTAGTTTTATCTGATGATCTTCTACCTGAATATTTCCATTGACCACATTTGTCGTATAGCTTTTTCGGCTCCTGTGTTTTGATTTGAATTTTGGAAAGCCAATCTTTGGATCCCTGAAAAAATTCTTATATGCCTTTTCCAGATGCATCTGCACATTTGCAAGTGCCAGGGAATCCACTTCTTTCAAAAATGGATATGCTTTTTTATACATCGCCGGTGTATTTCGCAGCATTTTTTTCGTTGCTTCATATTCCCGTATCTTATCATTCAACATCTGATTATATAAAAAACGACAGCAGCCAAATGTTTTTGCGAGCAGAACTTCCTGCTCTCTGTTTGGATATATACGAAAATGGTAAGCTATATTCATCTTTTTTTCTCTCCCTGCGTCTCGATATAATTACGGATAACATCAATCGGTGCACCACCCGCTGTCAACAGGCAGAAACTTTGACTCCAGAATGCTTCCTTCCAAAGTCTTTCCCTGATCTGTGGATATTCCTTTTTTAACAAACGACTGCTTGCACTTTTATACGCATTGATAAATTTACTGAGTTCTGATTTTGGCTGTGCTCGAAACATAACATGCACATGATCAACATCATGATTCCATTCTTCCAGTGTGATTCCATAATCAGGTGCAATACGTTCCCAGATCTCTTTTGCACGTTCCGAAATCGGATCATCTATTACTTTTCTTCGGTATTTTACAACCATGATCAGATGATAATACATCAAATATACTGAATGTGCATTATGATCCATTTTGTCCATATAGTCAGTCCTTTCTATCCTTTCGACTGATTATAGTATACCACACTTCGCATTGCAGAACAAGCGTTCTATCTTCTTTTTCTGCAATTCATCTCCCACCTATAGAGGAAGGAGAATTCTTGCTAACTTTTGTTAAATTTTTGGGGTGTTTGCTTTGCATTAGTTTTAAAAAGCTCCATTCTTTTTTAGAACGGAGCCTTGTGATATACACCTCAGGTGATTTTCTTAAAAACAAATCATTTATTTCCGAGAATAACTGCTATCTTAATTTCTTTTTCTGTATCACTAAGATCAAATTCTCCTCCATCTTCTACCATAACATGCACTTCATATAATGTATCCTCTGTAAGTTTATCCGGCAATGTTCCATCTTCTTCCTGAATATGCCATAACTCTGCAGGAACTTCTTTTAATTTATTCTCTTTATCATATGCATATAATGTAAATGTATCTGCTTTTCCTGCAATTCCTTTCATTCGTATTGCCACAGTAGTATTTGGATGTACATTTTCTACTGTAATCGTATTCAGCCAGCCTGCAACATTTCCTTTCCCGCCGGCTTCTGTAAATTCTTCTTGTGTTAGTACATTTCTCTTTGCCTTGTCTAAATCTACTTTTCGATAAGGCATCTCCGGCAGATAAACAAATCTGTCCTGCAATCTTAAGAGCTCCAGATATCCTGTCGGGCAATATAATGTATTTCCACTATTTCCTGCATACATGCCGATTGCCATATTGTTGTATCCCGGTTTATCTGAGACATCCATTGTAAATGCTGTTTCTCCTGTTTCATAATCTAACATGATGAATTGCCACATGCCACTTTCCAGATCCTGAACATAACCATAGATATAACCTGTCGCTGTAGAAAGCTTCATCATAGATGTATCATGGATATCGTTTCTGCACCAGATACTCTTCATTTCGTATCCGTCCTTTGTCTTAATGGTATCGACACGCTCTACTCCCGGCACAACCATCTTATTTCCCTTCTTCAACCAGTTTACATCGTAAATATTTTCATAGGTCTGTATAGAAGAATCGTTGTCTGCGTCCGCAAGTTTAGCACTTCCGGCTCCAAACCAGTTACATACGATTGTGCTGACTGTACCTTCTCCGTTATCATATACCATTGCTGAATTTTCTACCGACACCTGCATATTTTTCGGAAGCTCATCGATTACCGGCATGCTTGCCACTATTTTCCCGGTCTTCATATCTAATGCCAACAGATTTACCGGATCCTGATTATCTGTAAACATAACTAATTTGCTTGTCAGAGATGGTGAACATCCACCTCCCCAGGCAAGACCTCCGCCTGTAGTTTCATCTCCCTCTTTGCTATCTTTCGCTCCCACGCTTTCATATGGGGTACACCACTGCACCTGTACACCATCTTTTGCATTTAATAAATAACAATTTTGATTCGTTAATATAACTGCACCTTCCTTTGACGATGCAATTCCATTCTCTGCACCTTCGCCAGGCTCCAATTCATATACAAATGTAGATTCTTTCAGATCAACATGTTCTCCCTTTAAGATGGCATCAATTGCTGCCCTTGAAATGTATCCCATTGCACCTTGCTGTTTACGTTCCGGATAAATACGGAAACCGCCTGTAGCAAACCATAAATTTCCTTCATAGTCAAAAACTACAGATAATAAGTTCTGATCCAATGTTTTCCCTGTAATTTCTTCTGCCGCTGCTTTAATATCAATATCCAGCACTTTTTCAAATTCCGGAAGGACATTTCCCGCATCATCTGTTGCTTTCAACATAAGCACGTGGTTGTTGCTTGTCGGACATACCAGGCGATTGCTCTCATCTACAAATGAATATGAGCTTTGTATCACATATCCTCCGCCATCATGCTTTGCCGGTGAAAAATAACCTTCTGTCTGTGTTTCATCCGCATTAATATCACGGATAGCCAGTCCTCCTTGAAATGGAACAACAGCATGTCCATATGTATCAAAAAATACCGCCGGAGATGCATTTGGATTTACTTTTTCATAAGAAACATTAATCTCCGGATAAATATCAACCGGTAATACTTCATCTGTCGTATCTGAATTATAACAGTCCTGATGAACATTGGCATCACTCTTTGCCATATATGGATTATCATCAATTGCTTTTGCCGTAATCGGCTTAATTGGAACAACTCCATTTTCTTCTGTTGTCTTCTGCTCTGATTTTGCCTCCTCTGTCTTTGATGTACCATTTGCACATCCCGATGTGAGCGTAATTGCAGATATAATAAACGCTAATAGTATTTTTCTTCCTTTCATTTATACTTTCCTCCTTTTTCCAGCCTTTGTCATCTACTGCTTTTATTATAAAAAAACACTTCTCGTTTTCAATCGCTCTGTCACGAATAGTCAAAAAATAGCACGAATTGTAAATCCGCCCCGTAGTTTGTCTATCTGTTTTATAAAAAAATAAACGCATGAGAGAAAGCTTTTATATATTTCTTATTTGAAAGGGGGGCATACATAATGAACAATATTCTTCGCCCGACACTTGAACTTACTGTAATTATCCCTGGGATGATTCTTGCCTATCTTCCTGTAAAATCAACACTAAAAATATCTCTTCCAAAGCTAATTGCCTGGCTTTTTCCTGTTATTGTTCCTCTTGGTGATCTATCATAAAACTCTTGCGATTTCTATTTGGAAATCTTTTAGTATTTTCTTGCGATTTGTGCTGTTTTTTCTTGCGTGAATAGTTTTTCCCGCGCAATAAATGCAATGATGGCACCTTATATACCGGACGGATTTTACAGATATATATTGTTGTCAGCCTTGTTCTGTTAATCATTCTTGCATTATTTTATACTCTGTTTTTATTAATGGCAAACAGTCTAAACCGAAATGCACGGCTTCAACAAGAAAACTATTTTCTTTCAATCCAACAGGAAAGATATACTAACCTCTGCAATGCAATCGAAGAGACACGTCAGGCACGACATGATATGCGCCATCATTTTCTTCAGTTATCCTCAATGGCTGAAGCCGGAGATTTAGAAACAATAAAAGAGTATCTATATAATGTAACCCAGAAAATCCCGACTATGCATATGCATTTTTGTGAAAATCAGGTCATCGACAGTGTAATCAGCTATTATTGTGCACTGGCTGAACGTAACACAATTCCTTTCCACGTGCAGATTGATCTTCCGGCACAAATTTCAGTCGATGAAACCGACTTTTGTCTTGTTCTTTCTAACCTGTTAGAAAATGCATTGGAAGCCAGCTTGAAGACCGCAAAATTCAGACAACGGATCGATATCAAACTCTATCGACATGCTTCTAATCTTATTTTAATTCAAATTGAAAATGCTTTTGATGGTAAAATCCAGCAGAATCATGGCATTTTTCTTTCTTCTAAAAGAAATCAAAATGGCATCGGAATTCAATCTGTCCGCCACATTGTTGAAAAGACTGGCGGTGGATGTGATTTCACGTATGATAATGGAATATTTACAGCTAAAATTATGCTTCGTCCTTGTATCAATTCATAAAATTTATAAAAAGAAATGGCCGGAACTTCAAAATTCCAACCATTTCTTTTTTATCTTATTCTTCTTTCTTCTTGTTATCTCTTAAACTAATGACAAGCTCATAAACATCCGGACGGCGTTCTTTCAAATGTTCATCCAAACGATGTCTGCGTTCCTTAAACCGTTGGGCAAGCTCTGGGTGTTCCTGTGCAATACGTCATGTACTTCTTGTCTGCGCTCTTCATTATCCACCCCATCCTCTAAAGGATATGGCCTGTTAATTCCCAAATCGCACTGGGAAGGGGTCAGACCCCAATGTGGTCAACCTAATGTCAACTTAAGACAAGTGCCTGCTCAGGGTAATGAATAACGGTGCGAAATCGAGAAAAGCGGAAGGTAGATTTGAAAAGAAGACACACTTTAATAGAGCTTCACAGAAAAAGCCCTATTAACAGCTATTGATTTTAGAATGCAACTTTTTTATTGTTAAAATGTGTTCTGCCTATTGCTTTATTCTTCTTTCGTCGGAATGTTCTTCCAGGCATAATCTGAGATCTGCATCGGAGAGATTCCTTATATAGTCTATCAATTGCAGATAAATCGAAAAGATTACACAGGATTTTGGGAACTATTGTTTTGATACGTCCGATAATAAATGCTCGGTTTGCTTGGTATCGATATTTATTCGTACTTTTAGCGGTAATCTGAATTTCTTCATCAACTTGATTTTTAATAAGAGATGACAGATTTGAAAGAAGTACGTTGATATAAAATTCTTGAAGCACTGAAGTAGTTGTTGCACCGGAAAATTCTTCAATAGCAAGGCGACTTTTCAATTCCTTATATTTTGTTTCGACTGGCCAGCGATAGAAGTAAAGTTCGCGGAACATCTGTTGAGAAATATGTGAATCAAAAAGATTGGTGGCAAGATACTCTTTCGTTCCATCATTGAGAATAACTTCGATGACTCTTATCCTGATATCCTCAGTCCCGTCTTTTTCGTTACCGGGAAGAATTGTGATTATGTCTCCAGAGCATTTCTTAGCAATGTTATAATTCTGTTTTAAGCGCATAAGACAAAGGTGCTGATGCTCGACACAGTAACGAAACATATCTTCAGAATAATAGCCACGATCAAAGATTACAACGCTGTTTTGATAGATATTTAAATCTTCTAAATTATGCAAATGCTCTAAAGCAGCGGAACGTTCAGATGCAAGATACCGTTGAAAAGAAGCATGGACAATATAATCATCAAGAACATCATAAACAATGGAACCAAGTCCCATTGTAAAACGGCGGCTTGGATCAGGATATCCAAACATTTCACCAAAGAACTCGAAATTCGATTTCGAATTAGGCAATTCTATTTTGGAACCATCAATGGCAAATAAATGATATCCATTCCAAAGTTTACGAGATGGGAACTGCTTATAGAATAAATCAACTGATAAATAGTAGAGCTCTTTAAATAAGTCAGGGTTAATAAATTGGCGAGCCTTTGACAGAGCCTGTTTTGAAATGTCAGGGAAATCAAGGTTTCCAAGATCTTCCCGAATACGGGAAAGATTTTGAAACATGGAGGCCTTTGAAGTGTAAAGCAGATACATAATTACTTGAAAAAGAGAAAGTTTTCGTTTACGAACAAAATGATTTTTCGCACGATGAGGTTCCAGTTTTTCTGGGGTTGTGATATACTCCTTAATGGATTGGATGATATTTTTGCAGATGTCAATTCGATTCATATGACATACCTCCTAAA